>Ga0222419_100455_pt1 | contig 39471 bp, 36 predicted proteins | sample 1B20Ametagenome_FD_182474 | JGI IMG/M metagenome (GOLD analysis project Ga0222419, IMG submission 182474) | Enriched microbial communities from leaf-cutter ant dump, University of Wisconsin, Madison, United States - 1B20A (version 2) | ecosystem: Environmental > Terrestrial > Nest > Insects nest...
GTGTATCCCCGTAGCGGCTCATAATACGGTCGCTGAGAGAGCCATGGTTGGTGCCAATGCGCATAGCGGTTCCATACTCTTTGCAGATCTTTACCAGCGGTGTAAACCGCTGCCTGATCCTGTCTATCTCCGCATTGTAGGCGCTGTCCGTATATTCAATGAATTCAAATTTCTTTTTATCAATATAGTTCCCCGGGTTTACCCGTACTTTTTCTACGATCCTGGCCGCCACTTCTGCTGCGTTGGGTGTAAAATGAATATCCGCTACCAGGGGTACTTTATACCCTCTTTTATGCAGCTCATTTTTTATTACCAGCAGGTTTTCTGCCTCTTTTTTACTGGGAGCAGTAATACGTACCAGTTCCGCACCCGCCTCAATACAACGGATGGTCTGCTCCACCGTTCCTGCTGTGTCCATAGTATCGGTCGTGGTCATGGTCTGCATCCTGACCGGATGGAAATTGCCCATCAAAAGATCCCCGGTCTTTACCTCTTTGGTTTTAAGTCGCTTATACTTCGTTAATGATTCACAATACCATTGCATATGCTGTAATCTGTCGTGCAAAGGTAGCATATACAATGTGGAAATGTGAAAATGTGGTTCTGCACCTGCGGGATTAAAACGGATTTGCCAACTTGTGCCCTGCGACCTGGCTCTTGCGACCTGCAACTTGCGATCCGCTTACCACTATAACCTCATCCGGGATAAAGCATTTTTCTTGCAAAATCCTCTACTTCAGGAAAAAACGCAAGATAGCACTGCCGGAAAAGATCATAGTTTTTATCGAAAATCTCGATAGCGGGCCCGCTGTCGGATATATAGGCAGCCCTGTATACCAGTCCTCTCAGGCTGTTGTGAATGCCTTCTTTGAACTGGTAGTTATAAAGCCAGTTCTGCGTTTTCATATAAGGGAATATCCGGTGGAACTTGTCCGGCAGTATTGGCTGGCTATCCAGTATCCCGTATACATTCTGTGCAAAATCCCATAGACTGGGAGTGAACTTTTCCGTGTCCAGCGCCAGGTAGTGGTCATACACGACATCCATGAAAGATGCGGCATACAACCCGTAATGCGGGCGGAAAAGACTGGCTGCCTGCTTGGTCAGGGGATGTTTGTCCGTAAACCCGTCGATAGCACGGTGCAGCATAATACCTTCCTGGATGCGTTCGGGGTAATCCAGCCGCTGTTTTCCTTTCACGAAATCGCTGATCAGGTTGCCCACAACTATTTCGGGGTGGTTAAACGACAGGTATGCATGGGCCAGGAAGTTCATGAGTTGCTGTTAATCAGTAATATAATATTGGCATTGTTCTTTCAGTATTTTTAAAGTATCATTTTTTTGCCACTTTCCAGCGGTATTGTCAAATTATTTCAACGGTAGCGGTATGAATGTGGCAATATATTACATTTGTTGTACTAATTTTTTTCTTTTATGCTTTTGCAACCGGTTGACGTAGTTGATCAAATTGATTCAGAAGTATTTAAAAAGGATTATTACCTGGCATCCAAACCACTGGTAATTAAAAGCCTGTCGAAAGAATGGCCCGCTTTCAGCAAATGGAACTGGGAATATTTCAAAGGGATCGTGGGAGACAAAAAGGTGGGCATCTACAACAATATCAAAACAGATGCCTTCACGCCGGTGAATACACCCAACGGGCACACCACTTTTGGTGAATACGTGGATATGATCAGCCAGGGACCTGCCGGATGGCGTATCTTTCTGTTCAATATATTTGACCATGCACCGCAGCTTACCAAAGATTTTGAGTGGCCGGACCATCTGGCAAAGGGGTTTGTAAAGAGGTTTCCCATGCTTTTCGTGGGAGGCGCGACATCCATCACGCATATGCATTTCGATATCGACCTATCGCATGTTTTCCATACCCAGTTCATGGGCAGGAAACGAGTGCTGCTCTTCCCCTACGGTGAGCAGAAAAAGCTGTACAGGAAGCCGTTTGAAGTGCAGAGCCAGGTTGATTTTTCCCATTATCATGAAGACGACAGCGGTAATCCCGATTATTCCCGGTTCCCGGCATTGAAGTATGCAAAAGGTTATGAAGTGATCCTGGAGCATGGCGATACACTTTATATGCCATCGGGATACTGGCATCACATGGAATACCTGGATAGCGGATTTGCCATGAGCCTGCGGTCCCTGCAGACTTCCGCAGTGGGAAAGATCCGGGGCCTATGGAACCTGGTAGGTATGCGAAATATCGATACTTTCATGAAGAAAAATTTTCCTGAAAAATGGTATGATTACAAGCTGAAGAAGCTTAACCGCGCCGCGGCCCATGATCTCAGGCACCTGAAATAACCGGTATTTTCAGCCGTAACAACCGTAAACGCTAAGGGTAATTATTTAGAAAAAGAAATTGTGCTACCAATTTCTTTGAAATTATCTAGTTACGAATTACTTTAGTGTTCTATATAAGCACCTCCTTTTTATAGCTTCTTATTCCAATAACTATTACCTGATCCGTTATTCATCCAATTTAATTGCCAGATAGGTCTATACATATCTGAACGATCTTTTTGTGGTTTCAGAGGTAAGCAAAGGCCGGCGATGTCTATCGTCGGCATCTTATTTTGAAGATCAGCGATCACCTTGGCCGTTATACAGTAATTTTGTAAAAAAGCGGTCATGATACAGGATATTGCGGCTATCAGACAGAACTATAGCAAAAGCGCTTTGCTGGAAACCGGTTTACCGGCCCATCCGGTCACACAATTTGAAAAATGGTGGCAGGAAGCGGTCGCTTCAGGAATAGACGAAATAAATGCCATGACGCTGGCAACAGCATCGCCGGATGGGGTACCCTCTGCCCGTATCGTTCTGCTGAAAGGCTTTTCTGAAAACGGCTTTACTTTTTATACCAATTATAACAGCTTTAAAGGGCAACAACTGGACGATAATCCCCGGGCCTGCCTGGTTTTTTTCTGGAAAGAGCTGGAGCGTCAGGTAAGGATCACCGGGCTGGTAACCAAAACTTCTGCTGCAGACAGCGACGCATATTTTCAATCGAGACCGGAAGCCAGCCGGATAGGCGCCATCACTTCTCCTCAAAGTACGGTAGTGGAAAGCCGGCAATGGCTCGATGACAGGTATTGCCAGAACCTGGAGCTGATGGAAGGGAAAGCGATCAACAGACCCGATTATTGGGGGGGCTTTATTGTGAAACCCGTTATTATGGAGTTCTGGCAGGGACGGCCCAGCAGGATGCACGACAGGATCCAGTACACCCTGGAGGTCTCCGGCGCCTGGAAAATAGAACGACTGGCACCGTAAGCCTGGAGCCGGTTGCCAACACAGGTCGAAAGATCCAGGGTACACACTGCATCCTGAAACCTGTATCTTGAAGGACCAATACAGTTGTAAAGCTCAGTATATCCCTGCAACCTGTTGTGACTTCACATTTTTACCAAAGAAAATAGCGGCATGTGCGTCAAAATCGGCGCTGGCATCCGTGGTGAAAAAATGGATATCCCCGTTTTGACTGATCCTGCTTTCCAGTTCAGGATGTCTTTGGAGATAGTCTGCCAGGCTCCCTGCTACAATTTCACCCTGTACCAGCATTTGTATGTCCTCAGGCAGGAACTGCCGGATCTTGTGCCTTAATAAAGGATAGTGTGTGCATGCCAGTAATACAGTATCGATGCTTTCTTTTTGCTGCAGCAACCGCTGAATATTTTTCCGGATAAAATAATCAGCGCCCTCGCTTTCGTGCTCATTGTTTTCTACCAGCGGTACCCACATGGGGCATGCTTCCTGGAAGACACGGATATCCGGGAAAAAACGGCTGATCTCGATCTGGTAAGAGCCGGACTGTACCGTGCCATTGGTAGCCAGTATACCTACATCTCTTGTTCTGGAGTAATTGCCGATCACCTCTGTGGTAGGGCGGATGACACCTAATACCCTGTTTTGCGGGTAAAGTGCAGGCAGGTCCTGTTGCTGGATGGTCCGCAAGGCTTTCGCTGAAGCCGTGTTGCAGGCTAAGATTATCAGTGGACATCCCTGGCTGAACAGCCATTTTACAGATTGCAGCGTATACTGGTATACTGTTTCAAATGAACGGTTGCCATAGGGCGCCCTGGCATTATCTCCCAGGTAGATATAATCGTATTGCGGAAGCCTTTGTACTATTTCCTTTAAAACAGTTAAACCGCCATAACCTGAATCAAAAACACCGATGGGTTGCTTTTTCATTTATTGAATTCTTCCATCGTAAAAGTAACTATAAAAACAGAAACTGCCCTTTCGGGCAGTTGGTTTCGTGTTTCCTCATAGCGTTGCCGCTTTCGCGTTTCTAAAACTTAATTCAAAGGTGAGCGCTGTTGCTTTAAGGTCTCAAGTGATTTTTGAAGCGATTCCAGCTCCTTCAATTGAGACTCCTGCTTTTGTTTGTTCGATTCAAGATCAGATTGCAAGTCCTTTATCTTTTTTTCGAGGGAAGCCTGGTCTTTAACCAGGTCATCATATTTTTTCTGTGCTTTTTTGGTTACTTCTTCCTGGTTCAGTATTTCTTTTTCCAGCTTGTTCTCACGGGCACTCAGCGTTATTTTAGAAAAGAAGCTCTCGGCATCCGACCCCAGCATATTGGCTGCCAAAGGGGTAGCAGAGGCGTTATCACTGGGCTTGCTGGTAAAAAAATGTACGATGCTCGCGTCCTTATCTCTGCGGCCTTTTCTTTCCACCTTTACATACAGGTCGGAGGTTTCAGAGCTGACCTGCGGGTCGATCACACCTTTAAAGACCATCCAGCCTTTGTTTTGGGTGGACTTATACCCCGATTTTGACATCCTGGAAATAACCGCCTGCTCTACGTATTCGGGAGCATAATTCACTTCCATCTGCTTAACGGTCCGTTTAACCTTGTTGAACTCAACTTCTCCTTCCGTTACCTGGGCGGAAGTGATATTTCCGAGGAGCAAAAGCCCGCATAAAAATAAAAATGTCTTTTTCATACCTGTTTTGATAAGATGATGCGTTTAATTAAATGGTTGCATAAAAGGTATAAATATTTTCAACTTATTTTTGCTTAAATCTCAGGTGTTGGCAGGAATTAAACAATTAGCGGGACAAACTTTATGGTACGGAGCGAGTAGTGTAATTCCGCGCTTACTGAACTATCTTCTTACACCCTACCTCACCTTTAAGCTTAACTCGGCAAGCTATGGGGAGGTTAACCTGGTATACGCCCTGATATCTTTCCTGCTGATATTATATACCTATGGGCTGGAAACAGCCTACTTCAGGTTCAGCCAAAAGCCGGAATACAACTCATCACTGTACAATACCGCAGGAGTTTCTATTATCACTTCTACTGTTTTTCTGACGGTCGTGCTTTGGTTGTTTGCCCGGCCTTTGGCAGGCATTACCAATATTCCGGACAACCCGGAATATATTAAAATGGCCATACTCATCGTGGCATTCGATTCCCTGGCGGCGATCCCGTTTGCAAAGCTCCGGCAGGATGGCAAACCTAAAAAGTATGCCTTTGTAAAGTTTTTTGCCGTTTTGATAAATATAGGTGTCCTGTACTTCTTTCTGTCTGTTTTGCCGGGCCTGGCTGCGGCGGATCCTAACAGTGTTTTTGTGGTGATAAATGGATTGACCACTGATACCGGATTTGTGTTTTTAGCCAATGTCATTATGAGCTTTTCCGTTTTACTGCTGTTGTGGCGGGAGATCAGCGGCTTCAGATGGAAATTTGACAGGAAGTTGTGGGGCGAGATCATGGTCTACACATTACCTTTAATGATTGTTGGTTTTGGAGGAATGGTGAATGAAACACTGGACAGGTTCATGCTCGGCTGGTGGTATCAGCCTGCAGGCGGTAATGTGAAGGAGGAGATAGGCACTTATAGTGCGGTCTACAAGCTGGCTATCCTTATCACAGTATTTATCCAGGCTTTCCGTATGGGGGCAGAGCCTTTCTTCTTTAAGCAGGCTTCCGGAGAAAATCCCCAGCGAACCTATGCACGGGTGATGAAGTTCTTTGTAATTGCTATTTGCATGATGTTTCTCTTTGTGGTGCTCTATCTCGATATATGGAAATATTTCATCCAGAACGAAAAAATGTGGGTAGGTCTGAAGGTGGTGCCGATCCTGCTTGTCGCCAATATGTTCCTGGGCATTTATTATAACCTTTCCATCTGGTATAAGATATCCAATAAAACCTCTGCCGGCGCTGTTATTACGGTTGGCGGAGCAGTGCTGACAATAGTCCTCAGCTATCTTTTTATTCCTTCCTACGGGTATGTTGCCAGCGCCTGGACTACTTTTTTATGTTATCTTTCGATGTGCGTTGCCTGTTATATCTGGGGGCAGAAAGTGTATCCCATTCCTTACGCATGGAAAAAGCTGATAGCCTATATCGTGATCGTAATATTGCTGTATTTTGTCCACCGGCTGTTGCTCCGGATATGGAGCAATAATATCTATAGCTTTGTAACGGCGACGGGAATTTTCCTGGCGTTTATATGGTTTATTCTGAAAATAGAAAAGAATGAGTTTCAAAAACTGCCCTTTATAGGGAGGTATATCCGATGATCATGAATTTATATTTATATCTGAAGGCCCTTCATATCATTTTTGTGGTTACCTGGTTTGCCGGTTTGTTCTATATGCCCAGGCTGCTTATTTATAATACGGAAGCCATGAGCCAGCCGGAAGATATCCGGAAAGCGCTGCAGCAACAATTCGGCATCATGATGAAGCGGCTATGGTACGGCATCACCTGGCCTTCGGCTATACTGACACTGATATTGGGGCTGACCGTTATGGTCCGGAGCGGCTGGCATCTTTTGTTGTTCAAGGATGAGGGAAGCTGGCTGCTGTATAAGCTGGTATTTGTGCTTTTTCTTTATATCTACTTTTTACTGGAGCACCGCATCTTTAAGCAACAGATATCCGGAGAGTTCAGGTATAGTTCGCAGCAGCTCCGTGTCTGGAACGAGATCGCTACGATCTTCCTGGTGGCGATCGTCATGCTGGTGGTGGTGAAGGAAAACATCAGCGTATTATGGGGACTGGGTGGGCTTGTCCTCTTTATCCTCTTGCTGATGAGCGCTATTAATATATATAAAGCGCTGAGGAATAGAGATAAAAAATAAAATAGAAAGTACCTCTGATTAGTTCTTCACTTTAAGAGGTCCGGCAGGCAGGCATTTCGTATGAAGAATGTAATCATTGATCTGTTAAAATGTTATTGGCCTAAATACTATAAGGTTATTGTTTATCTAATAACATATACTGTGGGGATATTGGTAAAATCGGCTTGATATTACCGGGACATTCCTTTGTCTGAAGGTCCGGGTTAACCGAAAAGCTCATTCGTAATTTGTTCTTGTTACTTTTGAGAGTGCTTATAAACAAATTGCCGGCTTCATTATAGCATCTTCCAACAAAGCTCATCACGTATAAATCTCCTTTAAGAAAATAAGTTCCAAACAATCCATTTCCTTTTTCCGGTTTAGAAGTGTTGGAATAAACAATTAAGCCTGTTGCATTATCCTTGATTGTTATCCAACCTATCATTCTATCCCATTTGACTTCGTCAAGGTCGCTTTCATTGAACCGGAAAGCAACTTTTTTGTACAGGCGAAGCTCATAGGTTTGGTTATTATAAATTCCTTTCCAGGTACCCACAAACTTATCAAGCTTGTTGCCTGCATCTTTTACATATCCAATGTTGCTTGTTAGCTCATCAATGGCGTCCTGGTCTTTAGCAAATATATCCCGTGCTTCATCCAACGATATGGTAGTTCGGGCGGATCGTTGAGAATATCCTTGAAGAAGGAGGTTTAGAAGAAGGGAAAAAAGGAAAATCTTTTTCATTTTTTTAGTTTAAATTTTTTAGCAGGGAACCTTTTTAATTGTTCCATTATTATCAAGCATTCGTTTTTCAATATTTCCATCTTTTTTTACTTTAAACAGGGTAACCCCTTCCAGCTTCATCTCATTTTTTATAAATTTTAAAAAGGCTTTCTCAAGATTAAATGCACTTCTCATGTATTGCTGATATTTCAACTGCCATTCAGTGCTATTAAAGCCTGTTTTTATTTGACTTGAATTTCCGGTAAATTTTATCATGTAATGATTGTTGCTGGTAATCATTGATACATAAAAGGATGAATAATCACTGCTATTTGCATTCTGTGAAACAATCTCCATGAGAGCATTTACATCTGCAGGTGAGAACATCTTGATTGGGATCAGAACAACGGAACCTTCATCTGTGTTTTCTCCAGTCTCATATTTATCTTGGTGAGTATGCATAAATCCTTTGGTATCCTTAGAAACATTTGCATTAAGCCCATCCGAGTTTACGGTAGAGCCTGATGGTGTAAGTGCTTTGAATGTACCGTTTTTATTTTCCTCATACCCGCTTTCATATTTCAAGCCCGTTTTACCTTTTAGTTCGTTTACTTTGTTTTTATACTCTGTTCTTTGATTAAGTGCTTTAGCTTCGTTACAAGGGTTGTCGGGAAGGGGATTAGGAAAGATTGGAATACTTGGTCCGCTAGGCGGTATTACAGTCGGAGGATCTTTAGGTTTTCCTGGAATAACTACTTCTGGCAGCTCTTTGCAACCAAATTCACCCCATCTACCCTGACATGGGTCTTCCCCATGACAGGAGTTACAGCTACCGCCTCCTATTGCTACCGCCAAGCTTGATTGAAGGTTTTTGTTCAGGTTATTTTTAAATATCTTTTTTCTTAGCTTGAGATCCGGTAAGAAATCGGATTTAGATAACTCAATTGTCGATGGAGCATTTAAGCCACCATTTAATCGTACGCTTTTTATAAAGCTTCCATTGCTTGCAAAATAGTCGATGTAACCGTTCATTTCCGACAGGTTCTTACCATCGTTATACCAATTTTCGTCGGGTCTGATTACGGTTACCACACTGTTTATCTTATTATTATATTTAATTAAGATAAGCTGAATATTGACTCCGGATTCCTTATTCTTAAAAAGTGGAACGTATGTAGCACTTGCTGCCCCTATCGAGCGGTAACTGGTATTTTTTATATCAGCGGAAACATCTAAATAACCCTGTGCGGACATTTTTTGAAGAAGGATTTCCTCTATATGATCACAAAATACCCTAATTTCTTTTTCAGAAATTGTAGAAAATTCAGGAGGGCTAATTGTTGTATCGTTTTTACTACAAGAAAAGAGAAAAATAAAGAAAATAAGAAAAGCAGTGGTTATTTTTAATAGCTGCATAGGTTAAGCTGTTTCAATGAAAAAGTTACATTATAATTCCATTATTAACAAAATTTATCTTTTAAAAACCCTGGAATGAGGTGTGGCTGACCAAAGTCTGTCATTGACTGCCGCCGCAAAGAAGCCATCTTGATATCTACTTTTATCATTGTTAATCAATGAGATTTCTTTCCCGCCTGTGGCAGGATTCCTACCTCACAAAAGAAGTTCAACTACCTTTTTAGTCAGTCCAGGGCGGTGATCTGGTTTGTATCTTATTCCTGGAATAGCATTTTACCGGAAGTAGTTTCTGGTACACGTTACAATAATATATTTATTAAAAATATTATTCGTATCTCATTTTGTTTACGAAGTTTCCTCTTCTCGCAAATCAATTTCCCGATCGCGCAATATCTCCACGCCGGTGTCAGGATACCTTTGTCTGTTTATTATCGGCTGTTGCAACTATAAGTCTCTGTTATGCGGTTTAAATGTTCAATCCTGTTTACTTTCTTCATGATGTTTGTTTTGTCTGCTTTCAGTCAGCAGGGAACCATTCAGGGGAAGGTGATCACGAGTGATGAACAGCCGGCGCAGGCCATCAGCATCAGCTTAAAGGATACCCGCTACTTTACTACAACGGATGAAACAGGGAAATTTTTATTAAAAGCACCGGCAGGTAGTTATTTCCTGCTTGTGCAGTCTGTAGGAATTGACGACATTAAAGTTCCGTTGGTGATAACTGAAGGAGCTAAAACGGAGATAGCCACCATCAGGCTCAGGCAGAACTCCAAACAACTTCCGGAAATAATCGTAACCGGCCAGTACGAGGCCCAGTCGCTGAAAAATTCGGTATACAAAGTGAGAACCATCAGCAGGGAAATAATTGAAATGAGGAATGCCACCGATGTGCAGGGTGTGCTGAATAATGAGTTGGGTGTAAGGTTTAGTACGGACTACGCATTGGGCGAAACGGATATTAATATTATGGGAATGTCGGGGCAGAATGTAAAAATACTGCTAGATGGCGTACCATTAGTAGACAGGGGAGAGACCAGGCAGAGTCTTAGTCAGGTAGATATCAATGCAATTGAAAGGATAGAGTTCGTAGAGGGGCCTATGTCCGTTATGTATGGCACAGATGCGCTTGCAGGGGTCATAAATATCATCACAAAAAGGAATAAAAGCAATAACGGTCTAAGCATAGGTGCCAGGATACAAGAAGAAACTGCAGGTAAGGAATACAATGCATTTTCAAACAAGGGGGTTCATAATCAGAATGTGAATGTTAACTGGTCGCATCGGTCCGGGTTATTTGCCGGAGGAAGTGTTACCCGGAATAATTTCGGTGGTTGGCAAGGCAGGAAAACCGGTAGGCAAAAGGAGTGGAACCCCAAAGATCAGACATTCGGATCTGCTACTGTGGGGTTCAGGACACAGCGGCTTAATGCCTGGTATCGTTTAGATTACCTGAATGAAAACATCAATACCCCGGGAATAGCGTATGACAACAAAGCAACAGACCAGGAGTTTATTACCAGCCGGTATACGCATATGGTGCAGGCAGACTGGAGGGTAAATGATAAGCTGACTGTCAACGGCAGCGTATCCTATCAAGATTATGAACGCAGAACGCGTACTACCGACATTGATCTCACTACAGGAAGGAAGACCTTAAATATCAATGTAAACGGGGGGCAGGATGTTTCGACCTTTCAAACAAGCTTCGTAAGGGCGAATGCCATTTACAAAGCTTCAGAACAATTTACCTTCCACTCCGGCGTGGAGATCAGGTCAGATCAAACACAGGGGCAAAGAATAAAAGGAAATCCATCTATCAATGATTATGCTTTGTTTGTTTCTGCAGAGATAAAGCCATACCGGTTTGTTGCAATCCGCCCAGGCGCCAGGTTTTCAATAAATTCAGTGTATGATGCGCCTCCGGTGATCCCGTCGCTGAACACAAAGTTTGCTCTGGCGAAAGATTGGGACCTGAGGCTATCTTATGCGCGCGGCTTCAGGGCGCCGGCATTGAGAGAGCTCTATTTCGACTTTCATGATGCCAACCATAGCATTAACGGAAATCCGAACCTGGAGGCAGAATACTCAAATAGCTTTACCGGATCGCTTGTCTGGCATGCATATAACAAAGATCGCTTACAATTTACCTCTTCTGTATCTGGTTTTTACAACGACTTTAATAACCGGATAGATATTGCAGGGAATATAGACCCTTCCAACCCGAATGAATATTACTATATCAATATAAACAAATATAGGACTACAGGAGGCACATGGGAGAACAGGTTTGTGTGGAAAGAGCTGCAGGCAACCCTGGGCTTTTCTTACATAGGCAGGTATAATGACTATTACGGCGATGCATCATACGATACGGACAAATCGTTGGACAAGTTTGCCTGGTCGCCCGAGGTCAACAGCAATATCACCTATCGCCTTACCAAACCGGGGGTCAGGCTTGGGCTGTTTTACAAATATACCGGCACGCTGCCACAATACCAGCTGGTAACAATCGATAACCGGCAAGCGCTTGTTCTCGGAAAAGTAAAGGGATTTCACAGTGCGGATTTCACCGCGTCCAAGACCCTCGGAAAATATATTACTGTTAGCACAGGGGTAAAAAATATTTTCAATGTTATCCGTATCACCAATAGCATACAAAGTACGGGAGGTGCTCATTCCGTTGGCGGTAACCAACTGAAGGCTTATGGGACTTCCTATTTTGCGGGGCTGGTTTTTCAATTAAGTAAATAAATTAATTAAACAATAACAAATACAGCATGAAACATCTACAGTATCTTTTACTTGTTCTTTTTTTTGTAGGCTCTATTGTTTCCTGTAAAGACAGCGACCCTCCATTACCTGACAACCTTGCTAATTTTGAAAGCAGCGAAACAGGCTTCGGCTCTGATGTGGTGGAAAAGGAAATCAAGGTGAACCTGTCCCGCCAGGCAAATACAGATGTGACCGTAACGATATCTCTGGAAGGTACCGGTGTCACTTACGGCACCGAGTTTACTACGGCTCCTGCAGCCTCCGGCAACAATATATCACTAACAGTTCCCGCGGGAAGCAACAGCACCTCTTTCAAAATAGCAAAAAAGGAGGATGTGTTTCTTTCCGGCGAGGAAAAAGTGAAGTTCACGATCGTTTCTGTAACATCACCTGTGCTGGTAGGTACTACCAAAGAAACTACCGTAAGCTTTTCAGCAATAATTTCCGAAGGGTCTCAACTGACATTGGAAGGAAAGACCAGTGAATCTAACTATACAAATTCAGTGTATGTTGACCTTAGCAATAACTTGCAAACACCGGTTAACAGAAAAAGCTGGAATCTGGGCTTTGAGAATGGTGCTGAATTCAGGGTTATTCTCAACCATGCTTATCAAAGTACCGCCGCCGCCATCAGCAAAACCGACCTGGCTGATTTTGTAATTGGTGATACCACGGGTGTTGGTATCAATCACAATATCGAAGATCCTTCTACTGCGGTACTGGTTGATAGTTGGGATGGTGATCTTACCAAAACTGCTATCGCGGCTGTCTCTGCCAACGATGATGAAAACAAAGTATATCTTTTAAGCTTTGAAGGAAGCAAGGAGCGTGATAAATGGTACAAACTTAAAATTACCCGGAACGGTAACGGCTATAAAATACAGTATGCCCTGGTGGGGGAAACCACACTCAAAACACTGGAAGTTCCTAAAAACGACGCTTATAACTTTACATTTGTTTCCCTGGAGACAGACAAGATCGTAGATGTTGAGCCGCAGAAAGACAAATGGGATATCATGTGGGGCTACAGCACCTATAACTCCGGGCTAGGCTCACCTTATTGGTTCCAGGACTTTATATTATTGAACTATGTTGGCGGAGCGCAAGCAGCTGAGGTGATGGAGACCGATGTTACTTATGACGCATTCGCAGAGTCTGATATCGCAGCTGTAATATTCTCCAGCACACGGGATGCTATCGGAAGCAAATGGAGGCAGGGTGGTGGTCCAACTAACCCAGGCACCATTAAACGCGATCGTTTCTATGTTGTGAAGGACCCCTCCGGAAATGTATATAAATTGAAGTTTGTAAGTTGGGGCGGCGGCGGCGATAGCGGCGAACGCGGTAAGCCTGTAATCGAATACAAACTCGTTAAGCAAGGTTAGTTTTTTAATACGCCAAGAAACAGGTCGTCTGTATGGATGACCTGTTTTACTTTCGTTAATTTCCCGAAACCGTAAATGTTTTATACCTGTTTGGGTCTAATTTGTAGCTATATTTCCACGATCATGTTTTATCAAGGCTTCTCCAGGCTTTTTGCCTTTGTTATCATCATATTGGTTGCTTCCTGCAACCCTGCTGTAAAAAAATCACACCTTAATACCGAACGTATTGTATCCCTGGACGGTAGTATTACCGAAGTGCTTTGCGCCATCGGTCTCGAAAAAAATATAGTAGGGGTGGATGTTACCAGCACTTATCCCGAAAGTATGAACGCTTTACCGAAGGCCGGTCATAACCGTAATGTGAATGTGGAAGGCGTGATCGCCATGCACCCTACTGTTATATTTGTGCTTGAAAACGGACTGAAGCCGGAAGCCGAGCAACAGTTTGTTTCAGCAGGGGTTCAACTGGTGAAATGCAAAAAAGAAAACGATATCCAGGGAGCTAAAAACCTGATCAAACAGATAGCGGACACATTGGGAAAGAATGAGCAGGTGCCCGTTTTATGGAAACAGATAGACGATGATCTTGCCACGGTAAAAAAATATGACTCACAGCCGAAAGTGCTGTTCATCTATGCCCGTGGTGTGGGAACCATGAGCGTTGCCGGTAAAAAAACAGCACTGGACAAAATGATAGAATTGGCTGGAGGCGTAAATGCCGCTTCGGAGATAGAGGATTTCAAGCCATTTACAGCAGAATCCATTGTGAAGGAAAACCCGGACGTTATTTTATTTTTTGATACCGGGCTGGAGAGCCTGGGCGGCGGAGAAGGGCTGCTGAAAGTACCCGGAATAGCCGCAACCAATGCCGGCAAAAACAAAAAGTTTATTGCGATGGACGGACTGTTCCTGACCGGGTTCACACCCAGGGTGGGGAAAGCTGTAGCGGAACTGTCAACCCTGATTCATCAATAATCCTGCTGAAATGAGATATGGTGTGCTTGTTGGTTTTTTAATAGTGATACTGATAATTTCCACTGTTCTTTCGGTGGGCATTGGTCCGCTCCAGGTATCAGCCATACAAAGCATAGCCATATTGCTGAAGCCGCTGGGCATCCACATCAGCTCCGGTTACACGGATCAGCAGGAAATTGTAGTGACGGTTATCCGGTTACCCAGGGTGATATTCGGAATGTTCATCGGCGCTACGCTTGCTATGTGCGGTACTGCCATACAGGGACTTTTTCGCAACCCCCTGGCCGATCCGGCGCTGATCGGCATCAGCAGCGGCGCTGCATTGTTCACGGTGGTTATGATTGTGCTGGGCGTGCATATTTTTCAGGACCTTTTTAATACGCTGGGCACCTATGTATTGAGCATTGCAGCTTTTGCAGGCGCTTTCCTCACCACCATCCTGATATACCGGATATCACAGGCAGGGGGGAAGACCATTGTAAGCACGATGTTGCTGGCCGGCATTGCTATCAGCGCTATGGCCGCTGCCGGCACAGGTGTGATGACACTGATTGCAAACGACGCCCAGTTACGCACGATTACCTTCTGGAATCTTGGAAGCCTGGGTGGGGCAACCTGGGTGAATGTGGGCGTATTGGTACCGCTCTGTCTGATCTGTATTGTCGGATTGCCGGCACTTTCAAAATCATTAAATGCGCTGGTGCTGGGAGAAACCAATGCCAGTCACCTGGGAATAAACGTAGAAAGCCTAAAAACAAAAGTGATATTGCTTACAGCGTTAGGAATAGGTGTTTGTGTCAGCATGAGCGGCATTATCGGCTTTGTAGGATTGGTGACCCCGCATATTGTCCGGAAGATCATAGGCCCTGAGCACCGTCAGGTTTTTGTGGCCTCAGGCTTATTGGGAGCAGTTTTGCTGGTGGTAGCAGATCTGGTTTGCCGGACTGTTGCCGCACCTGTAGAGATACCGATAGGCATAGCCACCTCGTTGATAGGAGCACCGTTTTTCCTGTATTTGTTATTAAAAGAAAGAAAAACCCAGATCGTTTTTTAGTGATAACGGTAAAGGACATATGGTATAAAAGCAATAACACTCAGCTGCTGAAAGGCATCAGCTTTGATGTTATCCCGGGCGACGTGCTGGCGGTATTGGGCGCCAACGGTGCCGGTAAGACCACTTTGCTGAAATGCCTGAGTAAGGAGCTGGTGCCGGAAAAGGGAGATATCTTATTCAGGGAAAAGACACTTAACCACTGGCAAAATAAAGACCTGTCAAAACACCGGGCAGTATTGAGCCAGCATTACCAGGTCACGCTTCCTTTTACGGTGGAGCAGATCGTTATGATGGGGCGGTATCCTCATTTTAAGAATCACCCGTTGCCGAAAGACCATGATATTGTAAAACAGAGCCTGGAGTTTGCCGGCATTCTGCACTTGCAGTATCGTAACTACCTGACGCTTAGCGGCGGAGAACAACAACGGGCGCAGATAGCGCGGGTGCTTTCCCAACTCTGGGAAGACGAAAACGATGAAAAGCTGCTGATCCTGGATGAGCCGGTCAGCGCGCTGGACATACAATACCAGCACCATATCATGCAGCTTGTACGAAAGCTTTCGACCCGTAACTTTGCGGTGATCGCAGTATTGCACGACCTGAACCTGGCACTGCAATATTGTAGCAAGGCATTGTTGCTGAGGAATGGGGAGCAGGTTGCTTTCGGCAGCACGGGTATTATCGACAGGGCGCTCATAAAAAAAGTGTACAGTGTAGATTCCGATTTGGTATACCACGCCGCTACGCATAAAAATTATATCGTTATAACAGAATAATATTTTTACTTTAAAAACAAAAGATCATGTCAACTACCACTACCACATTGCTGGACAGATATGAAGAAGCAAAACAGCAGAATCCCAAAATGCGTATCAGGGATATGGCAAAACACCTCGGCGTAAGCGAAGCTGACCTGGTGGCAACAGGTGTTGGAAACCACGTAACGTTGTTGCAGGGTGACTGGGAAGAGCTCCTGAAAGAAGTGCATACAATGGGAAAAGTGATGGCATTGACCCGTAATGATGATTGTGTGCATGAACGCAAGGGTGTATATAACAATGTTTCTTTTGAAAATCATGTAGGGCTCGTTCTCGATCCTGATATCGATCTCCGGTTGTTTATGATGCACTGGAAGTTTGGTTTTGCTGTTAACGAGAACGACAGGCTCAGCCTGCAGTTCTTTGATAAAAGCGGGGATGCAGTACACAAAATATACATGATAGAAGGTAGCAACCTTGATGCATATAAAGCAATTGTTGAAAAGTATAAAGCGCCGGAACAGGTAGCTGAAATTACTACAGAAGCTTATAGTGCACCGCCTGCTGAAAAGCCCGATGTGGAGATTGATGCAGCCGGATTGCGGGAAGAATGGAAAAACATGACAGACACCCACCAGTTTTTTGGCATTACCCGCAAATATGGTGTAACCAGGAAACAGGCTTTGCGGCTGGCTCCCGAAGGTTTTGTACAGGAAGTAGATAACAGTAAGGTAAGGAAATTGCTGGAGGTCAGCGTGGAGAAACAGGTGCCTATTATGATCTTTGTTGGCAGCAGGGGGTGCATCCAGATACATACGGGAGAAATTTACAAACTGATGGAAGCCGGTCCCTGGTTCAATATCCTGGATCCCGAATTGAATCTTCATTTGCGTACTACTGCAGTAGATACGACCTATATCGTAAAGAAACCCAGCGAAGCAGGAATAGTAACAGCCCTGGAGGTGTTTGACAAAGCAGGGAACCTGATCGTACAGTTCTTCGGAAAAAGAAAGCCTGGTATTCCCGAATTGGAAAACTGGAGAGAAGTAGTAGCGGAAATAGCGGGATAGGTATATTACCCGGTTGTTGTCTTCGTGATTGCCACTGATCGGTTTGCCATATGCTGCTTTTTGCTGTCCGGAGTTTGCAAACTCCGGGTATGCAATGTTCTTACCGTTTCTAACTGCGTTCTACAAACGAAAATATACTATAAACTACTAATGGCTGGTGAAGACACCAGCCATTAGTAGTTTATAGTGCGATTAAAGATGATATACGCTATTCTGTTTCTTTTCCCATAGCTGTCAATACCTGCTCTGTCACACCCATGGAAGAGAAGCCTCCATCGTGGAAGAGGTTCTGCATGGTAACATATTTGGTAAGGTCGCTGAACATGACTGCTACATAATCAGCGCAGGCTTCTGCAGGAGCATTACCCAGCGGGCTCATTTTTGCGGCATAGTCAATAAAGCTGCCGAATCCTTTTACACCGCTGCCCGCTGTGGTAGGGGTAGGGGACTGGGAGATGGTATTGATACGAACTTTTTTTCGTTCGCCGTAGTAGTAACCAAACATTCTTGCAACACTTTCCAGCAATGCCTTGGCATCGGCCATCTCATTATAATCAGGAAACACCCGCTGTGCTGCAATATAGGTAAGGGCTATTACGCTTGCATGTTCATTAAGCGCGTCCAGTTCCCAGCAGGTTTTTAAAACCTTATGCAGGCTCATGGAGGATATATCGAATGTTTTCTGGTTCCATTCGTAGTTCATTTCCGTATAATGCTTACCCTTTCTTACATTTAGCCCCATGCCTACGGAATGCAAAATAAAGTCCAATTTGCCACCAAAGTGTTCCATCGATTTTTCCACCAGGTTTTTCAGATCTTCCAGATTGGTAACATCGGCACCAATGACCGGCGCATTGCCGCATTCTGCTGCCAGTTGATTAATGGTGCCCATACGTAAGGCGACGGGCGCATTGGTAAGCACCAGTTGTGCGCCTTCTTCATAACATTTTAATGCGGTCTTCCACGCAATTGATTTTTCATCCAGCGCGCCGAAAATGATCCCTTTCTTTCCTTTTAAAAGGTTATAAGCCATATCGTTTTACTTTAAATTGGGGGTAAATATAGGGATTCGGCAGAAATTGCGGAAATATGAAAAAGCAAGGCTGGTGATCAAACAGATTTGTGATCAATCGGCCGCCATCATTTCCTTTGCATTTTCTACAGCCGATGCCGTGGGCTTTTCTCCGCCCAGCATTTGCGCAATGGCTTCTATCCGTTCGTTTTTCGACAGTATTTTTATGTGTGTATGTATGGCAGCTCCCGTTTGCTTTTTGTATACAAACAAATGTGTATCTGCTTTAGCCGCTATCTGCGGCTGGTGGGTAATGGAAATGACCTGATGGGATCTGCCAAGATCCTTCATAATGATGGCAACCTGCTTAGCCGCCTCGCCGCTGATACCCGTATCTATCTCATCAAAGATGAGCGTGGGCAATTTCACGGAAGCCGCTACCAGCGATTTGATGCACAACATCAGCCTGCTGAGCTCTCCTCCGCTGGCAACCTTACGTAAAGGTTCGAAGCGGTTGCTGTTGTTGGCGTCAAACAAAAAGCTGATATCATCTCCACCGGTATTGTTGAGTGCCGCCTCTGTTATTTCCACTTTTATCCGGGCGTTCGGCATGCCCACTTGTGTCAGCAGCTTCATTGTTTTCTTTTCAAAAGAGGGAACCTGCTTTTTGCGATGGTCGCTTAATTCTTTTGCCAGCGTTTTTGCCTGTTGAAAATACTTTTCCTGTTCGGCATTCAAACGATCGATGGCTGCATCCAGGTTAAGCGACTGCTTAAGCTTTTCTGCCAGCTCAGCCTGAATAGCCAGCAACTCATTTGTCGTTTGCACGTTATGCTTTTTCTGCAGCTTGTAGCCTGTGTTCAGGCGTTCATTCAGCTCTTCGAGCCGGCCGGCGTCCAGGGTAACGGTTTCGCTCAACCGTTCCACTTCATCTGCAATATCTTTCAGCTCAATTTGGGAGGACTGTAAGCGTTGTGCCAGCCCGGGAATTTCCGGGTGAAATTCGCTTAGCGATTGCAGGGTATTGTACAGGTTTTTCAGGTGCTGTATCACCGGCTGCTCACCTTCATTGAGCTCATAGTGCACTTTATTCAGGGAAGACTTTACCTGTTCTGCGTTGTTCAGGAGCTTCAGTGCTGTCTCCGCCTCTTCCAGCTCATTTTCCTGCAGGTTTGCTTCTTCCAGCTCATTGAACAGGAAAGAGTAATAATCTTTTTCCTTGGTAAAAGCCGCCTGTTCTTCTTTGTATTCCTTTAGTTGCTTTTGTATCTCGCTGTACTTTCCAAAAGTCTCCCGGTATTTATTCAGCAGCGTGCTATTGCCTGCCAGCGCATCTATTACTTCCCGTTGAAAGTCATCATCACCCAGTTGGAGGGTATCAAACTGCTGGTGCATGCTCACAAGCAGTGAGGTAAATTGCTTCAGCTGCTGCAAAGTCACCGGGGTATCATTGATAAATGCTCTCGACTTACCGTTGGCAGCCACTTCCCTCCGGATGGTTAATTCATCGTCGGCGTCCAGGTCATTATCCTGCAGGAATTGTTTTACCGCAGGGTAATCCCCGATATCAAATACACCTTCGGCAATACATTTTTGGGCAGTATCCATCAGTACCGAGCTATCGGCTCTTTCTCCGAGGATCAGTCCCAGCGCGCCCACCAGTATGCTCTTTCCCGCACCGGTTTCCCCCGTAATAATATTCAGTCCTCCGGAAAAGCTGATCTCTACCGATGCGATGATTGCATAATTCCGTATGAGTAATTTTTGCAGCATACAGGTGCAAATTATGCAGATTTATGGTTTATTTTTCCGAATGCAGAAAGATATTTATTGACGTAGACCTCCTTTGTCCTGGATTTATATTGCATGATGAACCTGGGGTGTTCCAGGGCAACGATCTCTTTAAAAAAGCCATACCTGTTGTTCAGCTTGTGGAGGAATTGTTCGTTCTTCCCCGTCCCGAAACAAAAGACCAGCTCTGTATGAATGCCAAGCTTTATCAGTTGTCTGATCGATTGTATGATAAAGGGAAGGACATCCTCTGTCAGCTCTTTGCTGTCGTAATAATTGTAGTTGATGATCCTGTTGTCGCTTTTATCTATAGTAAACCCCAGCGGGGATACAGAGTTAATGAAGAACGACTGATAAAACGATTCCATTCCACCATAAGCTTCTATCATTTCGTACACAAATACCGAAGAAGGCTCATGGGCAGATTTACCGTGGTAGGAGATACCGCATTTTTCCACCAGCCTTTTAGGATCAGTAAACGGCACACCGGTTAAGCCCGCTCCGAACCTGCCGGGGTTGATCCCCAGGATGATATGTCTTTTCCGATGGTCATTGTAATACTTCCTGTAAAATTGTGCAGACACATCCGCCGCTTCTTTATTTTCTTTGAACGGGTTCATGATGCGGATACCCTCAGGCAGCTTTCCTGTAAAGCTGAGCTGCCTGTTGAACGCTATTACTTTTTCAGCAAAGGTTTTCATGCGACAATAATAAATTAAAAATGGCATCCGGGGAGGACGCCATTTCAGAAGTTATTTTATACAATTACTATTTCAGGTCTATGCCGTTGTACAGGTCCTCATCTATCAGGATACGTCCGCAGTTTTCGCAGATGATGATCTTTTTACGCTGGCGTATTTCACTTTGTCTTTGAGGAGGGATCGCGTTGAAGCAACCACCGCAGGCATCACGCAGCACGGGTACTATAGCCAGTCCGTTGCGATAGCTGGTTCTGATGCGTTCGTAGGAAGCCAGCAGCCGCGGATCCACCTTTTCCCTTGCGCTGTTAGCAATATCGTGGTATTCTGTTTCTTCTTTTTCTGTATCTGCCACTATCTTTTCCAGCTCTCCCTTTTTGTGCTTTAGGGTGCCGTCTTTGGTAGCAATGGCTTTTTTCGCGTTCTCCAGCAGGCGGGCTTTTTCCGCAATCTCTTCATTGGCATCTTTGATATGCTTTTCAGACAGCTTCACCTCAAGGTTAGCCAGCTCCAGTTCTTTGTTAATGGCGTCAAACTCACGGCTGTTTTTTACATTCTCACTTTGTTTTTCATATTTCTTTGCCAGCTCCAGCGATTCCTTGATCACGTTTTTTTTCTGCTCAATGAACTCCTGGATACCGTTGATCTCTTCTTCTATCCTTGTTTGCCTTGCATTCAATCCCTGAATTTCATCCTCCAGGTCCCGCACTTCCATAGGAAGCTCGCCTTTCAGTATTTTGATCTCGTCTAACTTGGAATCAATCTTTTGTAATGAAACTAAAGAAGCCAGTTTTTCTTCTACTGAAAACTCTTTTACGTTGGACATAAACTGCGTAATGTAATTTTTGTATTAGGCATGATAAAATACCGGGTTGGTATTTATCTCCGTTTTAAGGACGGCAAAGTTAGGGAATTTTTCAATGATTATATCATATAAAAGGTTAATGGTAAATTGTTCGCTTTCGTAGTGACCGATGTCTGCTATAACAATTTGATTATCAGCGTCGAAATATTCGTGGTACTTAAAATCGGAACTGATATAAATATCTGATTTTGATGCAATTGCATCTTTAAGCAGGAAGCTGCCTGCACCTCCGCACAGGGCTACTTTCTGTATGGGTTTCCCCAGGAGAGCAGTATGTTTTACCACCTTCAAACCGAAAACCTTTTTTAGTTGCTGTAAAAATCCTTCTTCGTCCGCCACATGGGGTAACAGCCCTGTCAGCCCCGAGCCTGTTTGCATATAACTGTTTTCCAGGTTAATGATGTCAAAAGCCGGTTCCTCATAGGGGTGCGCTTCCATCAATGCCTTTACCACTGTGCGCTGCTGCCATGCCGGGAATATGATTTCTATCCGCACTTCCGGCTCTTCATGCCGTATGCCGGGTGTGCCTGCAAAAGGATGCGTATCCGCTGACCCTTTAAAGGTGCCGGTTCCGTTGGTATTGAAGCTGCATTCGCTGTAGTTGCCGATATGACCGCCACCAGCTGCAAACACGGCTTTCCGTACCGCTTCGGCCTGCTCCAGCGGCACATAGGTGTATAACTTTTTGAGTCCTTTTTTGGGAACAAGCGGTTGACAGCCAGTCAGCCCCAGCATTTCAGCTACCCGACCGTTTACGCCATCCCTGACATTGTCCAGGTTGGTATGGATCGCATAAACGGCGATATTGTTTTTGATGGCTTTAATGATGGTACGTTCCACGTAGTTATTCCCGGTAATTCTTTTAAGACCCCTGAAAATGACCGGGTGATGGGCCACCACGAGGTTGCAGTTTCTCCTCAGCGCTTCTTCTAATACTGCTTCAGTGGCATCAAGGCAGCAAAGCACACCGCTGCATTCATCCTGCAGGTTGCCGGTAAGCAACCCGGCGTTATCATAGTCTTCCTGCAGGGCAGGCGGGGCAATCGCCTCCAAAACGTTAATGATGTCCTTAATTTGAATTTTCTCCATGGCGGTATAAAAATAGCTATTACTTTGCTTTTAAATACCGGATCATTGTGATGAAACGATTTATACCGATCGCCATAGGCATATTGCTGCTGACACTGCAATCCAAAGGACAGGAAGACTGGGAGACCTATGTATTGTATATAAAGGACAGGCCGGTATCCGTGATGGTAGATCTTGGCTTTGCGAATTCTTCTTTGGCAAAACAAAACCAGAATGTAATAATTGTCAGTCTTCGTGTGGGAACTGTTCAAAAAGACGGTCTGCCGCTGGCCAAAGATATCCGGAAGCTGGACACCCTGGAAAATGAACTGGTTGACCAGTTGCATAGTGGTTTGGGAGCTGTGTATACCGGGCGTTATACCAGCAACGGAAAAAGGGATTTTTATTTTTACACGAACGATACATCCTCCTGTCACAGCCATGTTGAAAAGATAGTGAAACCCTACCAGTACAGGTTCACCGTATTGTGTAAAGATGACCCTCAACTCAGTAATTATACTTATACATTATATCCCACGCAGGTGGAGCTGCAACGCATATATAACCGCAGGATGATCGATCATCTGGTGAAGGCAGGCGATCAGCTGACAGCTCCACGCGTCGTAGACCATCTTCTTTTTTTCAAGACCGACGATGATCGCAGAAAGTTTGCAAAAGAGGTAATTGAAAAACGTTTTACAGTCATTGGTGCAGGTGAGGAAAAAGGGGTAAAGGAACAGCCTTTCAGCCTTGAAATATCGCGGGTGGATAAAGTGGATGAGGACTCTATAGAAGAGGTGAGTCTGTACCTGTGGGAACTGGCTTTGAAATACGGTGCACGGTATGACGGCTGGGAAACCTTTGTGGTAAAATCGGGTGAGCAAAAAGAATAGCCTGCGAATAAGCAGGCTATATAAAAATTACAATGACTATTTACATTTTAGGCCAAAGTTCCATCCTGTTTTCCCGTATGCACGGATAAGCTATTTCGTCAGCCGGCCCTTGTTTTGTTGCTGCTTCCATTTTTTCAGCAGTTCTTTTTGCCGGGGGTGCACCCAAACATCTTTTGTATTGTAACCATGAATGACAGGCTCTTTTTCATCGCACCTGCAGTCGCCCATCCTGTCCGCCCTTACGACAATAGTTTTCTGCCGGTATATATCAGGTACCTTAAGTTTCGTTTCTTTGTTCTTTAAACCCGGTTTTTTGACATAAAATTCATCTCTCTTAAATACATGCCGGGTTGCTTTATGGCTGGCAGCCACGGTTATCATATATTGACCCTGTTCAGCTTTATTTGTCTTAATTTCGGCAGTATATAACCTTTCTTCTTCCTTATCTCCTGTATTTTCAAAAAAGTTTATTTTTTGGATCTTCCCTGAAGGGCTGCGTACTATAGCCTGCATCTTTACCCCGCCCAATGCAAAGCCGTATTTTAATTTTGCCCTTAGACGGATTATTTCTCCGGCCCTGACGATACTTTTCAGTGCGGCAACTTCCAGTTTGATATTGGGATTTACCTCAAATCCTATGGTGCGGAACTTTGATGCCCGGATATTTCCAAATACCTCTACCTGCCAGGTCCCCGGCCGGGGGTTCTGGATATCATAAAATGAATAGGGGTTCTTCCCGCTGATGTGTCTGACAGTAGTTCCCGGCACCACCACTACCCCTGAAGGATCGATCACCCTCACCCTGTACGATAATTGCCTGTCATACCATTTCACCCCGAGGTTGCACCTCGACGTACCGGGGGTAATGTCAACAGGAAAGCTGAAAGACTCAATTCTTGCTACGCGTTTGGGTTTCTTTACGGTGGCGGGATCGGCCCACACAAAAGGAACTGTAAACAGGTCGGGCTTTAATATTTTCGATACAGCGCTACCGTCTACTTCTGAAAAAGATTTAATTCCGCTATTTGATCTGCTATGACCTGAAACCTGCACCAAAGCATCCGAAATTGCATCAGCTGCCGCCGTATCACTGACATCAGACGGGATACCAAAATATACGCCCCCGGTTGCATCAGCAATGTTTGTTAATAAAGCTACATCATGGTCAGCTCCCAATCCTATTGTATAAATCTTTACATTGGCAGCAATGGCATCCGGCAGTACTTCTTCAGCAGTTTCTGAACCTGCATTCTGAAGTCCGTCTGTAAACAAAATAATCACCTGCTCGGCAGCAGAGCCTGCATCCAGGATATTGGTAAGTCCAATTCGTAAAGCATCGCCGATTGCTGTGGTACCGCCGGCATTCAGTCCTTCAACAATGGTATGGCGGTCGTTTCGCCAGGTATTCTGAGATGCAGCGCCGGCTGGTACTGATGACATTCCCGAAGAAAGATTGGCTACTCCCGAAAATGTGACCAACCCCAGCTCTTCTCCGCTGTGAACATAATCAACCCAAAAATGAGCGCCCGCTTTAAGCTGTTCAATTTTATTTCCAAACATGCTTCCGGATCTATCAAGGACGAGCATGTATCGCTGAGCGCTGATCAGCTCAACGCAAACTGCCGGGGGAGGGTCGGGAGAAGGTGCATTCAGGGCAGGACCACCCGCGCCCGGAATAGTAAGATTGTAAGGCAGGTTGCCATGATTGGCGTTATCTCCCAGGTAAGTCCAGCAGGATTGATTATTGTTCAGGTTATTCTGATTGTTATTGGCTGTTGCGTTGTGATTACCTGCGTGACAAAACTCGGTTGGCTGACCCATCTGCAGCACTGCGGTTCCGGCATTGAAATCCGCAATAAAGTCGGCGAATGTTGCATAATCATTTCCGCTGCCGTCTGTCCACCGCGTATGGACATCCCAATCGTAACCTTCCATTAATGAGGCCTGGGTGGTAATATCGTTCTGGCATGAGGTATTGTTATTGTATTCATCCCGCAAATCGTACAGGTAATGTGATAATTCATGCGCCATAATAGTGGGAAAATAGTTGTAATCCTGCGACATATCTAAGGACTCGTTAGCTATCCATAAACGGGCAGATGTGGAATTTGGCCATACATCGTCATTGGGGTGAATCCAAATATCCGCATCATTTCCAGCAAGACTATTGGTCGCGATCTGGATATAGCCAATTGACTGTTGCCCATCAGTAGCATCATACAAAATTTTAGATACCTGCTGGAACATTGCACAAAGGAAGCTTAGTTCCTGATCTGTTGGAATATACCTGACCGATACAACCAGGTTGAATTTTCCGTTTCTGTAAAATCCCATTGCTGAATAATTTTAATTGTTATTGAATTTGTGTACGGAAAACATTGCATTCAGTTTTCCAGGGAAGTATGGCAGGGCTTTGATCAGTCTTATCCAGGGGCTGGTATTGGGAGATTGCCGGCTTTGTTTGCCAGGGTAGATATAACGGGCTGGAATATTCTTATTGCCTTTGTTCTAAAGATAGCTTGATAGTTATTTGTTTTTATGTTGTTTTGAGTGAAGTGCCTGAATTTTGAGCGAACAGTTTCAACAATCGTTTGGATCAATATTATGCCGGTATTACTTAAAATCTCTGAAGAAAAAAAGATTGCCCTGTATTATCTTCCCTGAACGATTGGGTTTGATGGTTGGGGGGATTAAGTATGTTATTGGTTCATCCGCTCCTGTCTGTATAGGTGAACTATTGTTCTTCAGGTTATAAAACGGCCATGACATATTATAACACTCCTGTACTACCACATGTGTCACTTCGCCTTCCTGCTGCAGCTTTCCCGATACCATTCACAGTTTTGACTGTAAAATTTCTTTACGATTGTTTTCAAAAATATTTTTGAAAATAACGAGGTTGGCACTTCCTGTTTCATCCTCTATGGTAATGATAACAAATACCGCTTGCTGTGCCTGGTCGCTGCCGCTTCATTTCTTGCGCTGATGAATTCATGCACGGCTGCAACAGGAAATACCTTGTTGGGGAAATTTTCATTAATTAACCCCAACCCCGCGTTGCATCCAGATACTGATGACGCCCGAAACCCCTGTAAAGCAGGTGTTTCTTTTGTAATTTTTTTAGCTGCCCGCCTTTTTTTGTGTCCGCCTGCTCCATTATTGAAATAAATCAATTACATTTACTAATATTAGTAGTAATAAAATACTAATAATATTAGTATAATAAAGCTGGAATACAAAATTTTTTTACGGCAGTAGAAACAAAACATTAGCAGAGAAAACAGTTCCGTATAAAATGAGGATCTGGTCTATTCACCCCAAATATTTAGATACCAAAGGGCTTTTGGCCGTATGGCGGGAGACCCTGCTGGCAAAACATGTGCTGGAAGGAAAGACAAAGGGATATAAGAACCATCCGCAACTTTTACGGTTTAAGCAGATGGAGTATCCTTTACATGCCATCAATCATTATCTGGCTGAAATTTACAGAGAAGCTGCATCCAGGAATTACCGGTTTGATAAAAGCAAGATTGATAAAACTTTTCGGCTTGTAAAGATGACGGTTACAAAAGGGCAGCTGGAGTATGAGATGGATCATCTTTTAAAGAAGCTGGAGCTAAGGGATGAGTGCCGGTATAAGCAGCTACGTCATCTTAAAACAATTGAGCCGGTTTCATTTTTTAGGGTAATAGATGGTGCTGCCGAACATTGGGAGATCCGGGCAGCGAAGTAATAAAGGAATGGCTGAAGAAGTAACACATCGTAAGATCATCCACATTGATATGGATGCTTTTTATGCCTCCGTAGAGCAAAGGGATTTTCCTGAGTATCGCGGAAAGCCAATTGTAGTGGGCGGTTCTCCCGAAGGACGTGGTGGTGTAGTGGCAACTGCCAGCTATGAAGCCAGGAAGTTTGGCATCCGTTCTGCCATGCCCTCCAAAACTGCGCAGCGGCTTTGCCCGGATGTTATATTTGTATATCCCCGTTTTGATGCATACAAAGTTGTTTCCAACCATATTCGTGAAATTTTCCGGCGTTATACGGATACAATAGAACCGCTTTCCCTGGATGAGGCTTACCTGGATGTGACGACCGACAAGCAAAATATCGGCTCAGCTATAGAGATAGCCAGGCTGATCAAAGAAGCTATCAGGAATGAATTGCAGCTTACGGCATCTGCCGGCATTTCCGTTAATAAATTTGTTGCCAAGATCGCTTCGGATATGCAAAAGCCGGACGGATTGACCTTTATAGGTCCTTCAAGAATTGAAACTTTTATGGAAGAATTACCGGTTGAGAAATTTTTCGGCGTAGGCAAGGTGACCGCCGCTAAAATGAAAGCCATGGGTCTGCATACCGGTGCCGATCTGAAGAAGCTGTCAGAGCAGGAAATGATACATCATTTCGGTAAACCCGGTAAGTTCTATTACCAGATCGTCAGGGGGATAGATGAACGGGAAGTGCAACCGCACCGCGAAACAAAGTCGGTGAGTGTGGAAGATACCTACCAGGAAGATCTGACCTCGAAGGAAGTGATGCTGCCCGAGCTGGAAATTCTTTCAGAACGGCTTGCTGCAAGATTGCAGCGCCATAGCCTGAAGGGCAAAACCGTTACCGTAAAATTTAAGTTTCATGACTTCACTATTATGACGCGGAGCTTTTCGCTGTCGGAATTAATAAATACAAAGGAAGCTGTCATCCAAACAGTAAAGATCATTTTAGATAAAGCACCCGTGGAAGATAAAAAAGTACGTCTTTTAGGAGTAGGGATCTCTAATTTTGAAATGCCTTCGGAAAGGGATCCGGGACCAGAAAAACAGCTGAAATTATTTTGAGCTGGTAAGCGATTGGAGCAGTAAACATCCGTTTCAGTGAAAAATGTAGATATTTATATATAATTATTCCTCTCCCATTTTACCGTGATAAAACTTGTTTTATACTGCATGGTGGAGAGGAATTTAATTTCATAAGACAAGGTGGTTTTCACGTTAGAATGTATAAAATGACATGGTTATATTAACCACTCCGTTTGCATCGGCTGTTGCTGTTTTTGTATCCCCGGCTGCATTTTTTATCGGCGAGAATGAAGAAATGTCCTGGAAAATAAGACGGGGATAACAGTCTGCAAACGAACGGATATGCAGCGTTGTAACTGCTGAAGCATCAGCGTCGTAGCTCCAGAAATACCGTATCCAGCTTTGCAGGACAGGGTCTACGGGGTATTGACAATACTTCATACAAGGAAATGAAATTAATTTATAAATATAGCTATTTTCATTTTCGACATAGAGGGTCGTATTTACCTTCGGTGAAAAAGTTCAGATACTCGCTTTGGATAAGTTTCCGGCCGGTGGGGACACCGACTGGTAGTGTGTTCTACAGGAGGGTGTCTGCGGTGACAATACCGGGTTACAATATGTTGCCGCCTGTTTAAAAGGATTCTAATCCTGTTGTACGGTAATTGTTTTTATTTTTTTAACTTACTGAACAAAAAATATATCATGGGTTTATGGAAGAAAAATTAAGGGTCATTATTACCGGGGCCACAGGAATGGTAGGTGAGGGTGTTTTACAGGAATGTATTTCCAATAAGAATGTAGAAAAAATACTGCTGATCAACCGAAAGCCAGGTGGCTATGACCATCCTAAAATTGAAGAAATATTACACCGAGATTTCAGCGATATCACATCGCTTTCAGATAAAATAAAAGGCTATGATGCCTGTTACTTCTGCCTGGGAGTTAGCTCTATAGGGATGAATGAAGAACAATACACCAAAGTTACTTATCATCTCACCATAGGTTTTGCCCGGACTTTAGCTGAGGTCAATCCACAAACGACGTTCTGTTATGTTTCCGGCGCAGGGACAGACAGTACCGGTAAAAGCAAACAGATGTGGGCACGGGTAAAAGGTAAAACTGAAAATGACCTGATGAAACTGCCTTTAGAGGTATATAACTTCCGTCCCGCGTTTATGAAGCCAACAAAAGGCGCCAGAAATGTAAAAGGATTTTATAAAGTGATCAATGCACTGTATCCTTTTTTCCGGTTGCTCAGCAAAACTTATTTCCTGACGCTGGAAGAAGTAGGAAAAGCAATGATCTATGTATCTGTTCATGGTTATCAAAGACATATTCTGGAAGTGAAGGATATTGCACAACTTTCTAAAGCCTGACCAATATATCATAAAGATGCATACCGGAAAAAGATATACACCCGGTTGCAATAGTATCGCCGGGGGGCTGGGCTACTGCATCCAGGGAATAAGAAAGGGTATTCATGGTGCCCAGGGTATAACAAGGTCCTGTTAAACATTGTGCCTCTTTATAATTTATGCCGGAATCTGGTATTAATTACCTATCTTCACCGCGTGAACATAAGTTCTTCATCATTTAGTCTTGATCGGTTTTAATTCTTACACTTCGTTTGGTAACAATTTCTCCTTCTCTTTACTCTTGCTGTAGTCCTTCTGCCACTTTTTTAAATCATTTAATTTTTTTAGTATGAACATGTATGTATCAAACCTGGGCTTTCATGTGCAGGAAGAGGATCTTAAGCAACTTTTTGGATCGTTTGGAGAAGTAACATCTGCCAAAGTGATCAAAGACAGAGACACCGGGCGAAGCCGCGGCTTTGGATTTGTGGAAATGAGCTCTACTGAGCAGGCTAATAAAGCAATGACGTCCTTACATAACAAGGAGCTGGAGGGCCGTCTTATGTCGGTGAGTGTAGCGAGAGAAAGAGAAAGCCGTCCGCGGAACAACCGTTGGTAATTTACTAAATACAGTTTTAGTATATAAACCTTTTATCAATAAAAAACATGCGCAGTAATATTATTTGCTGCCATGTTTTTATATTATACCCGGGATTCTCTCCCAAATAATTTTTTCACGCATCATTAAGCAGTAACATGCCTGCCAGCTGCTGGTAAGCAGTTACTACTATTCAACCTACAAAACAGTTTCATGTCATTTACAGATATCACTTTACACCCTTCTGTATCCAAAGCATTAACGGAGCAGGGTTATTCAAAAGCTACACCTATCCAGCAACAGGCTATACCGGTTGCACTTCAAAAAAGAGATGTGCTGGGCTGCGCACAAACAGGTACCGGCAAAACGGCTGCATTTTTAGTCCCTATATTGCAAATGCTGCTGGAGGATGAAGACGTGCAACGCCGCTATATAAAAGCGCTCGTATTAGCTCCCACCAGGGAACTGGCTTTGCAAATAGCGGAGAATACGAAATCATTGAGTATCTATACCGGCATCAGGCACGCAGTACTGTTTGGTGGTGTTTCCCAACAGCCACAGGTCAATAAGCTGAAAGCAGGAGTAGATATCCTGATCGCCACTCCGGGTAGACTAAAAGACCTGATGAACCAGGGGCTGGTCTCCTTAAAACAGGTAAAGTACCTGGTGCTTGATGAAGCAGACCGTATGCTGGATATGGGATTTATACGGGATATTAAGCAGATAATCCAACATATACCGGCTGACCGGCAAACGCTCTTCTTCTCTGCCACCATGCCCCCGGAGATACTGAAACTGGCGCATACCCTACTGCGTAACCCGGTTAAAATTGAAGTTACACCTGTTGCCACGGCTGCTGAACAGGTCATGCAATACGTGTATTTCTCTGAAAAGCAACAAAAGCCTTCACTGCTGCTCAACCTGCTTGGTAACCAGGCATCCGAAACGGTCATTGTATTCACCCAAATGAAACATGTTGCCGATAAGCTAAGCCGCTTTTTAAAGAAGGAGGGTATCAGTGCAGATGCTATTCACGGGAATAAATCACAGTCGCAAAGGCAAACGGCGCTGGAGCGGTTCAAGTGCCGGCAAACGCGTGTATTAGTGGCAACCGATATCGCGGCCCGCGGCATTGATGTTGACAAGCTCGGTCATGTGATCAATTATGATCTGCCCCAAACCGCAGAAACCTATGTTCACCGGATCGGCAGGACGGGCAGAGCCGGTTCAGCAGGCACCGCCATCTCTATTTGCAGCCAGGAAGAAAAGCCATTACTGGTCGAGATACAAAAGCTTATCAAAAAAACAATTACGGTGGCGCGCATTCCCGGCTATTCACAGAAGAATTAAACCAGGTCATCCCGTGGCAGGCGAAGGCAGGAACGGCCGGAAACCAGTTGGTATACTGCTAATATGCAATATTTAACAAGAAGTTGTCTTCAGGATTATTGGGCGAAATAGACGTTTCACGAGCGGATTGCACTAATGATTTTTCTATTATATTTGGTTAATAAAATATTTTCGCTCAAGGAATAAGTCCTTCATGAAAAAAATCACCTACAATAACAGGAACGCGGTATTTTTTTCCGCGCTCAAAAAATCAGTAGATAGCTATTTTGTTCAAAACAAAAAAAGAAAAACCGGCAATATTCACTTGTATATCAAATCGTTAGTTCTCATTGCCGCCGCGGTATGTTTATATATAACGCTGCTGTTTGTTCAAATGCCTGTTATTGCAGGCATATTCACCAGCATCTTATTTGGCTTTGTGCTGGCCTGTATTGGTTTTAACGTGATGCACGATGCCAACCACGGCAGCTATTCCTCCCGCAAATGGGTTAATAAAACCCTGGGGCTTACACTGAACGCGCTGGGGGGAAACAGCTTCATATGGAAACAAAAGCATAATATCATTCATCATACTTATACTAATATTGACGGTATGGATGATGATATCGCCAAAAGCCCTTTTATACGTATGTGCAGTACGCAACGCTGGGTGCCTGCTCATAAAATACAGCATTTGTATACACCGGTATTATATGCACTCAGCTCCATGATATGGGTGCTGTTCCAGGATTTTGAAAAATATTTCAGAAGAAAGATAGTGGATACCCCGCTTAGTAAAATGTCGGCGGCAGACCACTTTATTTTCTGGACGAGCAAGATACTTTACGTGTTGTTTTATATTGCTATTCCTGTCGCCCTGCTTGGCTGGCCCCTGGCGCTTCTCTACTTCATCTGCATGCATGTCGGGCTGGGTTTAACCTTGTCTGTCGTGTTTCAGTTGGCACATGTAGTGGAAGAAACAGAATTTTCCTTTATTGGGGATGATGACAAACAAATAGAAAGTGAATGGGCAGTGCACCAGGTTAAAACCACTTCCAATTTTTCTCCCGGAAGCAAACTGATCTCCTGGTTTGCCGGCGGATTGAATTACCAGATTGAGCACCATCTCTTTCCACGCATCAGTCATATTCACTACCCCGCTTTGAGCAGGATTGTGCAGGAAGAGTGTAATTCTTTTGAGCTTCCCTATAATAGCTTGCCAACATTTATGTCTGCCGTGAATTCTCATTTTCGCTTTATCAAAGCTCTGGGGCAAAAGCCTTCACAGGATGAGTAATGGCTTACCGGCACCCTGTGTTATTATCAACCTTAAAACCCCTTCATGTACTACCTGCTATATGCTGTTTTTTATCTTGTGTCTTTACTACCTCTCCGGGTACTGTATTTCTTTTCGGATATCATGTTTGTGATCGTATACCGGCTGATAGGTTACCGCAGGACAGTAGTGGCCGCTAACCTGCAGCACGCCTTTCCCGAAAAAACACCGGTAGAGCGACTCGCTATTGAAAGACGGTTTTTCCGAAATATGATAGATTCGTTTGTAGAAACAATTAAGCTGCTGAGCGCTTCCCCCCACTTTTTGCAACGCAGGGTTACGGCCAACTGGCATATACTGGAATCTTTGCAAAAAAGCGGAAAAAAATGCCAGCTTCATTTAGGGCATACTTTTAACTGGGAATGGGGGCATCATGTATTACAGATGAATACAGGTTTCCAGGTGCTGGTTGTATATGGGCCCTTAAGCAGTAAGATTTTTGAAAGACTGCTACTAAAGATACGGACACGGTTTGGCAGCCGGTTTATACCTGCACCAGACATGAAAGATGCTATAAGCAAGTATAGCGAAACACAATATTTATTAGGACTTGTTGCAGATCAAAGCCCAGGCAAGCCACATCAGGCATTTTGGCTGAATTTTCTTAATCAACCCACAGGATTTATACCCGGCCCCGAACGTGGGGCTCGCCGTTTGGATATACCCGTTCTTTTTGCGTCTGTTAACAAAATAAGAAGAGGGTATTATCATGCATACCTGCACATTGCATCAGAATGCCCCTCGCAGTTGGCCGAGGGAGAGCTTACGCGTATGTATGCAGAATTTCTTGAGCAAAATATCCAAAAGCAACCTGAAAACTGGCTCTGGAGCCACCGCAGGTGGAAGCGCCCTTATAAGCAGGAATATAAAGACTTATGGATAGATAGTGTGGACCCTTACACCGGGTAATGCGGGCATAGTAACCAAAGAAGTTATGATACCAGAACAGACGACCCTGGCATAATTACACAGCTCACGGGCTAACCTTCATTGATTATAGGAGGCAAGAAATAAATAATATTTTGAGTCGGAGGGTTGTACAAAATTACCCTTAACCAGAAGATGCTCTATTTTATCCCCGTCGATTTTCTACAATGGTTTTTGGGGCTACTCCACAAGATCGGGCAGCAATAACCTCATACGTTGTAGTTCTGTCCGTGCTCTCCGTAAGTTTGGTGGTCAAAATAACTGGGAGAAAAAGGAAGCTGATCGGCAAAGTAAATTACTGCGAGGAATCCGATGATTTGCGGTTTATCAGTTTGATACTGATTCAACAAGCTTTCAAATTGCTCCAAAATCCCTGTGTTCAGTTCGCTTCTTGGATTACTATCCCATATATGCCGTCGTTCATTTTGTAACAATGAATTTTTGGCTGTTAGGCCAGTTGGCCTTATCCGTATTACTTCCGAAGAGGCGATAATAGACTAGAGAACTTTGGGATAAACGTAGTGAGGTTCATTACCCTTATAACAGTTTCTTTTAATTAACTAAAGGATATGACGAAACCTAAAAGGACTTCAATCACAGGCAACCCATAATTGGTTTGGAGGTATTATTGGTTGTTTGGTAACTTTATAAAATCAGGTTTCAAATAAATGGGATAAACATATTACCCCCGATTGTTCTTTAAAAATATTAACGCCGCAGACCATAAGAATATTCAACTTAAAATAAACAGAATGAAGCAGTTAATTTCTATATTTATTTTTTGCTGCCCTTTCATTGCGTTTTCACAGATACTTCAGCCCGGCTTTGATAAAAATGAGTACAGGGAGCTCATGCTCATATCGGCCCGGACAACTGCTGATACAGGTTATTATAAAGACTTCCGGGAGCCTGTTACCTTTAACATGATCTATCAGTCAAAACCAATAGGACTTGACAACCTGTGGGATTTCTGGAAGAACGACAAAGATGTTGCGGTGATCAGCATCAGAGGTACAACCGGGAAAGCGGAGAGCTGGCTGTCCAATTTTTATGCCGCTATGGTTCCTGCAAAAGGGGAATTACAATTAGACGGCGAAGACACTTTCACATATGAATTAGCTGTCAATCCGAAAGCGGCCGTTCATATAGGCTGGCTTTTAAGCATGGCTTATTTGTCTAAAGAAATTATTCCCCAAATAAATGAACAGTATCAAAAAGGAACGAAGGATTTTTTAATTATCGGACACAGCCAGGGCGGAGCCATTTCGTTTTTACTGACGGCGTACCTGTATAGCCTGCAAAGGCAAAATCTGCTTCCTGTTGATATCCGTTTTAAAACTTATTGCAGTGCGGCTCCCAAACCCGGTAATCTCTATTTCGGGTATGAGTATGAAGCGATAACCCAGGGCGGTTGGGCCTTCAATGTTGTAAATGCTGCCGATTGGGTTCCTGAAACGCCTATTTCTATCCAGACACTTAAGGATTTTAATAATGTAAACCCATTTACCAACGCCAGAGCGCTCATTAATAAACAAAAGTTTCCAAACAAAATGGTGCTGAAACATATCTACAATCAGTTGGATAAACCCACCAAAAGAGCCCAGCAGAAATACGAGCAGTACATGGGGAATATGGCCTCCAAAATTATTAAACAACACATTAAAGGGTATATTCCCCCTGAATACTACAGCAGCAATCATTATGTGAGAACTGGTACGACCATAGTGCTGCTACCGGATGATGAATATTTCAAAACCTATCCCGACGATCCTTCCAGGCTTTTTCCACATCACTTTCATGCAGCTTACCTGGCATTGCTGGACAAGCTGCCGGAACAAAATATTCCTCATGAAACCGGCGGGCTGATATACACCCCCTCGGCTGCGGAACTGGCCCGTGTAAAAGAAAATATGAAAAAGGTACCTGCTAAAAAAGTGTTTGCCCATACACAATTCGGGTTGCAGGTTCCTGATCTTTCAGCCCTCAACGCTGAGCTTTCCGGTAATAATTACCTTCCGCTGAACAGTGCATATTTTTCCCGAGGGGGTGGTCTTTATACGATTTTTCCAAAAACCCGTTTGGCTGTCCTGTTCAATTATGCCACCTATGCCGGAAGTAAAACATCCGGAAACCGTACCAATGAATTGCGGGGTACCACTGTTGGTTCATCAATAGGATTTGTAGTTGCTCATAGTGAGAAGCTACAGCTTATTCCTTATGCCGGAGGTGTATATTCCTGGTGGGGTGCCAGACTTTCTGCCAATAACGGGACCGGGCAGCTTTTTAATGACTACCTTGCTACCTCCGGAGATCAGCATCATCTTGCCACAAAAGGATGGGTATGGAATTTTGGCATACATGTTGCCACACAACCGCTTCGCGACAAAAATTTTGGGAAAGATATTATGTTGGGGTTACGGTCAGGCTATTCTTTGCCCGCGGCAAAAGCTACCAGGTGGAATACAAACGGAGTTAGCTTGTATGATGGGCCTGCGATTAACGCACAGGGATTCTATGCACATCTGATCCTGGGAGTTGCTTTATAACAATCAATAACAATCATAACTTTTAAAACCTTTAATGATGAAAAATGTACTACTGCTTCCGGTATACTTGTTACTGGTATTTTTTACTTCCTGCTCATCCACTAAAAAAATTTCGGGAGAAGGACTTTATAATGTCACGTGGGAGTTGGAATACCTGTCAGGGCCGCGTATTGCATTCGAGGGACTGTTTCCCGATAAAAAGCCATACATCACATTTAACCAGGCTACCAAAAAGGCTGAGGGCAATAACAGTTGTAACGGTTATTCCGCCGGTTATACACTGGATGGAACAAACATCTCTTTTGGTGAACCGGGTCCAACTACGATGATGTTTTGTGGGGAGGGTGAAAAATTCTTTTTGGATATTATCAAAAAAGTGAACAAATATAACATTGATGCAGAAGGTAAGCTGAATTTGCTGATTGATGATGTGCCCATGATGCGGTTTAAAAAATTAATAGCCAGATGAGACAATCAATAACCATTTTGGTATTTTGTTGTTTACTTATAGTAACATCCTGCTCTGTTAAAACACAACAAAGCAAAGAGCCCACTGTTACGGAAAAACCTCCCCCGGAAAAGGAGGATACCGGTAATATTTATTTCAAGTCCAGTGGTACAGAACCTTTCTGGACATTGGAAATAGCTGAAAACTTGGTGAAATTTAAGACCCCGGAGGATTCAGTTATAGCGCCTCACACGGATCCGTTGCGGACCATGGACGCTAATGTGAAGCTGTATAAAGCTCAGGCAGAACCGGGCGAGTTGAATATTCAAATCGTGCAGACCAAATGCATCAACGCGATGTCGGGACTGGAGTTGCCTTATACGGTTACCATCAACTACAGGAAGAGCAACGATGAAAAGTTTACTACTATAACAGGTTGCGGACAATACATAACCGATTATCGCCTGCAGGATATTTGGGTTGCTGAAGAAATGAACGGCACAAAAATTACCAAAGCTGATTTTAGCGCAGCGCTCCCTTTTATGGAAATCATCAGCTCGGCTAATACATTTTCTGGTTTTGCAGGCTGTAACCGGATGAACGGAACACTTTTTTTTGAAAAGGGATTACTTCGCTTTACAAATATTGCCACGACCGAAATGATATGCACACACGCTCATAAAGAGGCGGAATTTTTAAGGGCTCTCCAAGGCGGCACAACGTATACGATTGCAAATAACCGTTTAACACTGTCCAATCCCGACGGTGTTGTACTCATCTTTAAAAAAACTGATTAGCCATTCAATCTGTAAAAATGAAAAAACTCATCTTCTTGTTATGCATCACGGCTGCCTGTGCAAATTGTAATAACAATACCGCAAAAAAAGAAACACCAGGGGAAGCAAAAACGGATATCGCCATAAAAACAGCCTCTTCGTTACAAACAGGATGTTATTCTTATTTCGACAGTAGTAATGCTGTTAATTTTGAAATTATTGGTCAGGGAGAAAGTATTACGGGTATCCTGACCTACGCATTAGACGGAAAAGACGCCAATACAGGAACGTTCAAAGGAGAGCTGTCGGGCGACAAATTATCCGGGACCTATACTTTTTTATCCGAAGGAGTGGAAAGTACAAGGGAAGTTGCTTTCCTGGTAAAAAATAACCAGCTTATTGAAGGCTATGGTGAATTAAACGAATCCGGAAATGCCTTTAAGGATAAAAATGCTATCAGCTACAGCTCTGTAATGCCTTTGGTGCAAACAGACTGCAATCAATCAAAGGCGGCTTGCTTGTATGTAAATGGAAAATCATACTCCCGCTTAAAACAAACGTGCCTGGAATTGACTACCCTGAAAGTCAAGCTGAATCCACTGAAAGATGGTGCTGTGACGAACGGAAAATCTGCTTTTGTTTTATTTGACAGTACGCGATCCAAAGCAGAGCTTTTCCTGCCCGGTGTGAATGAAGGTATGGTACTCAATAAGACTGCCGAGGGCAATTGGGGCAATGGAGATTATAAGCTCATTGCCTGGAAGGGCTATGTTGTTCAGTTTAAAAAGAAGGCGGTTTTTGGGGGTAGATAAACGCTTATCCCAACAACCAGTTTACATTGTGACAAGCTTCTGTATTCATAAAGGGATTTTAAATAGAAGTCCCTACTTGGTAGATTTGAGGGGCTAAGACAATAAGAAGATACCTGCTATAAGATTTTTAATAATCAGCTTGTTATTAAATGCAGAAAGGAAAAAGCGAAGTTATCTTTATAAAGTAAAAATAAAAGGTCGTTGAGAATCAACGACCTTTTACAATTTCTGTGATCCCGCTGGGACTCGAACCCAGGGCCCATACATTAAAAGTGTATTGCTCTACCAACTGAGCTACGGAATCTGAACAAATGTTACCTGAGTACAGGTAGCTTTTGTTTTTGGGAGTGCAAAAATAAGGGAAAATCATTTCTAACCAAACTTTAATGCAAGAACCTTTACTAAATCCTGATAATTTATTTTGATACAAGCGGTTATCCTTCCCTTTTTCCCGTTGCACTCTCTTATTTTTGCACCTCCATTGTTTTGCAAATCATATTGCATGCCCTTAATAACACTTACTTCCGATATTGGCGATAATGATTACCTGGTGGCTGCCGCAAAAGGTCAGTTGCTGCAGGTAATGCCTTCATGTACGCTGGTGGATGTAAGTCACAGGCTCACACCGTTTAATTATCCGCAGGCAGCTTATGTATGCAGGAGCATGTTACGGAATTACCCGGAGCATACCTTCCATATGCTGCTGATCAATCTTTTTGAAAACAAAAATGAGCACCTGCTGCTGGCTTATTATCGCCACCAGTATATCTTATGTGCGGACAACGGCTTATTACAGATGATCCTGGAAAATAGTCCGGAGATGGTGATCGGTTTACCTGTTGAAAGAGCCAGGGATACCATTTCGGTAGCAAGGGTAATGGGTAAAGCGATAAAGGCGGTAAATGATGGTCAGCCGTTGCAGAAGATCGGGGTTAGTGATATACAGATCGTGGAGAAGAAC
>Ga0222419_100456_pt1 | contig 39226 bp, 37 predicted proteins | sample 1B20Ametagenome_FD_182474 | JGI IMG/M metagenome (GOLD analysis project Ga0222419, IMG submission 182474) | Enriched microbial communities from leaf-cutter ant dump, University of Wisconsin, Madison, United States - 1B20A (version 2) | ecosystem: Environmental > Terrestrial > Nest > Insects nest...
CAGGGATCACTTTGTTTTATTGCGTGAACTTATATTTTGGCTGGATTTCTGCCCAGCATACCAAAGCTGTGCTGGGATATACGTTTTTCCTCTGGCTGGGCACCCAATTGTACCGTTATCAGCATAAAGCAGCAGCTTTAATCAACAAAACGCCGTGGATAGTATTTATTGCTGCCGCTTCAGTCCTGTTCCCAATGGCCTGTATTGAAGCCATCGGCTTGAGGGCTTTTCATAGTACAGATCCATTTGCATCGATCAGGTTCTCAAATATCCTCCTGTCTGTAGTTTTCTTTATCATGTTATTGAAGACAAAAAAATTAGATGCAATTAATGCGCTGCAGCCTCAGCGATACATCTATGGCGTCTACTTACTCCACAGCATTTTGATCGCCCTGGTCGTGGCCCAGGTCCACAAGGCCGCTTCCAGAGGATCAATTGGTAGGACATTCTTTATTGAGCTTACTTTTTTTCTCTTTATATTCCTGTTTAGCTATATTCTGGCTGTTGTGATAAAAAGCTTCCGGGGAACGGAAACGAAAACACCAAACAAAAGGAACTAAATTTAGCCCGGCAATTCCTGCAGCCATTTTGTTTTTACCGGTCCTCCAGTTAAACTATTCTGCTCGGTGCTTGTTAGAATTTTAATTAACTTTAGTCATGAGACCACCAGAAAGTTTAAGGCTTCCGGATATAATATTGATATTTCTGATAATCCTGTGCCCACTCCATATATTTTCGCAGGAAAGGAAGGTTGTTCCGGACATTAGCGCCCAAAGCTATAATTTCATACCACTTGCATCAGGTCAGAACACCAGCATCAGGGGTATGTCCGTTGTGTCAGACAAAATAGCCTGGGTAAGCGGGAGCAATGGCAACATCGGAAGGACAGAAGATGCTGGTATTACCTGGCAATGGACAAAGCCAGCCGGTTATGAGCAACTCGATTTCCGGGATATTGAAGCCTTTGATGAGCGGAGAGCGATAATTGTAAATGCAGGTTCACCTGCATACGTACTGCTTACACAGGATGGCGGTAAAAGCTGGCATGAATGCTATAAAAATACTGATTCAGCGATATTCCTTGACGGCATGAATTTCTGGGACGGACAAACTGGGCTCATTTTTGGAGATCCGATCCATGATAAAATGCGGCTCCTGAAAACCAGGGACGGAGGGCTGAACTGGCAGGATATTTCAGATAATATGAGAACGCCGCTAAGCGTAGGAGAAGCCGGTTTTGCAGCGAGCGGGACCGGCATCAGGACATTGGGCAGGGGTAAAGCCTGGATCGCTACAGGAGGCGCTGTGTCAAACATTTATTTTACCAATAATTACGGCTATACCTGGAAATCTTTCAAATGTCCGATCATCCAGGGAGAAAGCAGTACCGGTGTTTTCTCCCTGGACTTTTACGATAAAAATCACGGAGTAGTGGTTGGGGGCAATTACCTGAAAGATAAAGAAAGCAACAACAACGTACTGATTACGACCGATGGGGGAAAGACCTGGAAAATACCTTCCAGACCTGTCTCAGGATACCGCTCCGGCGTGGTTTATATTACCGCAAAGTTACTGGTCGCAACCGGATCGTCAGGTACTGACATTTCAACTGATGGCGGAATGAACTGGCACAATCTTTCCTCGTTAAGTTTTAATGTCGTGCAGAAAAGCAAAAATGGCAAGCTCATTTTGCTGGGCGGCAATAAAGGGGAAATCTACAGGATGCAGATCACAAAATAAATTTTTCCAGGCTATGCAATAAAAGATAAGTTTAACCGTCTATATATACGAGAGCGTTAATTTAGATAGCGGGGGTACGGCGGATTGCTGTATCTCCGTTTTTTTTGCATCGCATCAAATACCTGTAAATCGCACGAACGCCTGTAAATCGCACGAACGCCTGTAAAATAAAAGCCAGGTCATCCAACCTGGCTTTTAAACAAAACTTAGATCTAACCAAACATCTAAAATTTCAGCACATACAGAATTTGAACTGTGACGTCAAGGGCGGATTCGAACCGCCGTCAAAGGTTTTGCAGACCCTTACCTAACCACTCGGCCACATGACTGTTTTGATCTTCAGTGCTCCATCCGGCAACTGACAATGCAAATATATATAATGTCTACTAAATTACTAGAATTTATTTATTTTTTTTTCAAGCATGTTATTTTACAGGGCGGAGGCGGGTCACTGCCCGATTTAGCTCCCTGAACTTACCGCGACAATCAGCACACCAGTGTCAATGGATCTATCGGCAGGGTATGTTTTCTGTTATTTTTTTGATACATTAGCTTTATCAAATATTAACCAAACCAACTCTAAATTAGTATGAAGCGATCTCCGATCCGGACCGGCAATCTCATTGTCGCCATTGCCATCAATGTTACGCTCTCCGTTACTGCCGCAAAAGCACAGAATACCACAGAAGACAACCCTCAAAAGCTGAAAGAAGTCGTGGTAAACAGCATCACCAAACAGCGGGATATCAAACGACTGGATTCCATCAAGGGCACCTTTATCTTTTCCGGTAAAAAAACGGAAGTCATAGAACTCACCAACCGCGATGCTGCGCTCAGTGAGAAATACGGCAGACAGATCTTTGCCAAAGTTCCCGGGGTATTTGTCTATGATATGGACGGCACCGGCAACCAGGTCAACATCTCCACACGCGGGCTCGACCCGCACAGGGGCTGGGAATTTAACATCAGAAAAGACGGCGTCCTGACCAATTCCGATATGTACGGTTATCCGGCAAGTCATTATAACATCCCGATGGAAGCCGTAGAGCGCATTGAGATCGTCAGGGGCACAGGTTCATTGCAATACGGTGCCCAGTTTGGCGGAATGCTCAATTACATCAGCAAACAGCCCGATTCTTCGGCACTGGCCTTTCAGAGCATCAATACCGCAGGCTCCTACGGATTACTGAGCACCTTCAACTCCATCAGCGGGACCAAAGGTAAGTTCCGGTATTATGCCTGGTTCAACAAAAAAACAAATAACGGGTACCGCAACAACAGCGACTCAAGGTACGATGCCCAGAACATTACACTTTATTACCAGTTCAATCCGGACCTGGAGCTAAAAGCCGAATATACCAGGTCCAACTATCTGATCCATCTGGCCGGCCAGCTCACAGATGAAATGTTCAAAAATGATCCTAAAAGTTCTACACGCTCCCGTAATTATTACAATCCGGAGATCCATGTACCTTCCATCACACTGGACTGGAAAGCGGGGGCACAGACCCAATTGAAACTCACTACGTCCGCCATTCTCGGAGCCCGCAACAGCGTGCTGTTTGACAAACCTGCGAATATAGAGGACGCTATAGACCCGGCGACGCTTCAATACGTAAGCAGACAGGTAGACATCGATCATTTCAACAGCTATACCACAGAACTCAGGCTCCTGCAATCTTACAGCCTGCTCGGGCAGATCAGCAGCCTTGCAGCAGGTGTGCAGTACATGAACAATGACCTGCACCGGCAGCAACTGGGCAAAGGCACGACCGGAACAGATTTTGACCTTTCCCTGGTCACACCAGGATGGGGCAGGGACCTGCATTTTAAAACCAGCAATACCGCTTTCTTTGTAGAAAACAAATGGTCGTTGCTGCCGGGCCTGTCAGTCAATACCGGAATACGCGCAGAACTTGGTGAAACCAATATGGAAGGCAGCATCGCCAAGGACAACTACCCGGCCAATGATATCCCCAACAAGATCACACATCATTTTCCACTGCTCGGTGTCAATGCACAGTATGACCTGAACAAGACCATGAACCTTTACGCCGGTTGGTCACAAGCCTACCGCCCGGTCATTTTCAAAGACATTATTCCGGCAGCACTCAATGAACTGGCCGATAAGAACCTGAAAGATGCAAAAGGCTACAATATTGAGGCAGGCTTCAGGGGCAATTGGAAATTTCTGGTCTGGGATGTGAGCTATTTTGAGTTGCAATACAATAACCGCCTGGGCACGCTTGTACAGAATGTGGATAATCAGGAGGTCTACCTGAGGACCAATATCGGCGATTCCAGGACCCGGGGAGTAGAATGGTTCACACAAGCAGAATTCCAGCTTGGAAAGACAGCCAGCATTTCGGTATTCACTTCGACCGCCTGGATGGATGGGAAATACCAGGATGCTTCCATTCGTGCCGGAAGTACCAATGTAAGCATAAATGGCAATAAAATAGAAAGTGTGCCGGAGTGGCAAAGCCGGAACGGTGCCACACTCAAGCTGAAACGCACCAGTTTAAGCTTATTGCACAGCTACACCGCCAAATCCTTTGCCGATCCTTTGAATACGGTCGAACCCAATGCAAGCGGCACAGTGGGGCTGGTACCAGCTTATCATTTGTTTGATGTCAATGCCAATGTTGGCCTTACCCGCTACTTGCATATAGGCATCAATGTAAATAATGCATTTGATAAACATTATTTCACTAAAAGGCCACAATTCTATCCTGGTCCGGGCATCTGGCCATCAGATGGAAGGACATATTCAGCTACCGTGAGTATTAGTTTATAGGTTAGCATCCTGCCTTACAGCCCGCTGACGCCACCACTGACCACCAGTTTCATGGCGTCGGCGGCGCTCATGTCCAGGTCTCTGACCTTATCGCGCTTTACCATGCAGAGCTGTCCGGCAAAGGAATAGGACAGGGGGAAATACACCGCCACCTCATCCGGAAGACCTATTTTCCTCAGGTCCGGCTGCGTGAGAAAGCCGATCTTTTTCAAGCCTCCCTCTACCTCGACCAGTACGGGATGGTTAAATTTCTTTTCGTCGCCCACGAAAGCTTCGGTCAGGTCCTTAATGGAAGAATAGATGAATTTAAGCAGCGGAAGCCGGTCCAATATCCTCTGGAACCAGTTGTACATCGGCTCGGTCACAAAATTGGTCACGAATATACCCGCAACTACAATGAGGGTAATGACCAGGATCAAACCCAGACCCGGAATATTGCGGCTTTCGCCAAGCACGGGATCAACGCCCAGTATGTTGTTGATGTTCAGCCAGCTATCCACGGTCGTAACTGCCCATACCACGATAAATACACTGAGTGCAATAGGAAGGACGATCAAAAGTCCTTTGATAAAATAATTCAGCAAAGCCCTGCCAATTCTATTCATGCAGCAAAATTAGGCAAATCTACCCAACTAAATAAATCTGACCGGATAAATCACACTATTCGTAAAAATAGACTCTTTTCACCCGCTGGGAAACATTAGTGAGAATTTCATAAGGTATGGTGCCGATCTGTCTGGCCAGGTCAGCAATGGTATGCCTGCCGTCAAAAACGATCACTTCATCACCAGTCTTCACGTCCAGCCCGGTCACATCCAGCATGCACATATCCATGCAGATGACGCCGACCGTAGGAACTTTGACCCCGTTTACCAGCATTTGTCCGACCCCGTTGCCAAATTTACGGTTATAGCCATCAGCATACCCGATCTTAACAGTGGCAATAGTTCCGCCTTCGGGAAGCATGCCCTTGCGGCTGTAGCCCACCGTTTCCAGAGGCTTGAGGTGTTTGAGCTGGGTTACCGTGGTTTTTAGTACCGCGACCGTATGGAGTCCCTTATTGTGCGGAAGACTGGCATCAAAACCATATAACCCGATCCCGATCCGAACCATATCCAGCTGCGCCTCCGGATGCCGGGTGATTCCGGAAGTATTGGAAATGTGTCTGATAAAAGTATATCCCAATTCATTTTGCAGCGCGTCAGCCATATCCGTAAACCTTTCCAACTGATGCCGTGTAAACTCATCATGCACTGCGTCGTCACTTGCGACCAGATGAGAAAATACAGAAATGACCCTGATCTTTGCTGTTTCCTGCAAGAATTTCAGGAGCGCCGGCAGATCAGGTTCCTCAAAACCGAGCCGGTGCATGCCCGTATCCATCTTCAGATGGACGGGATAACCTGTCTCATAATCACTCAGATAACCTTCAAAGCTTTTCAGGATCTCCAGATTATAGATCTCCGGTTCAAGCCGGTGCCTGATGATCGCGTCAAATGCCGAAGGCTCGGGGCTCATCACCATCACAGGCATGGAAATACCTGCCTTTCTCAGGGCCACACCCTCATCAGTATAAGCCACCGCCAGGTAATCTGCTCTATGGTATTGCAGCAGATTGGCAATCTCAAAACTTCCGCTGCCGTAAGAAAAAGCCTTGACCATGGCCATTACCTTAACGCCGGGTCTCAGCTTATTGCGGTAAAAATGCAGATTGGCAGCCAATGCATTCAGGTCGATCTCCAGAACGGTGTCATGTATCTTTTGTGAGATCAGCTTACTGATCCGCTCAAATTCAAACTTTCGCGCGCCCTTGACCAGAATGGTCTCATTGCTGAAGTGCAGGGCGGGAAAATTGTCAATAAATTCCTGCGTGGTCTCAAAGAATGTGGTTTCCATCTCAAACAGTTCAGCAGAAGCCATGATGTGCGGGCCGATACCGACTAGCCTGTTCAGGTTCTTTTGTTTGAGCAGCGCGGCGATCTCCGCATACAGCTGTTCATCTTTTTTCCCTGTCTCGTACAGATCAGACAAAATAAGTGTCTTTTTAGGATGCTGGTTCTGCAAGTTCAGAAAATCCAGTGCAATGGCCAGGGACGAAATATCTGCGCTATAGGAATCATCAATAACTGAGCATTGGTTGATGCCGGTCTTCAGCTCCAGGCGCATACCGACGAGTGTCAGCTTTTCCAGCCTGAGGTCAGCTTCCTGTGGGGTGTAGCCCAGTGCCAGCAGTGTTGCCCAGCAAATGATCCCGTTTTCTACCGAGGCCCGGTCCCTGAAGGGGATCAGGCATTCAATTTCCTCGTTCTGATAGCTGGCCCTGATATAAGTGCGGCCCTCAATTGGTTCAATAAAAAGGATACGGAGATCGGCCTGTTGCTTCAGGCTCCAGGAAAACTTAATTTTTCCGGGCAGGTCTGTTATTGCCAGACCCTCCATATATTCCGGTGAATAAATAAAGAGTTCAGTGTCCCTGAACAACTTTAGCTTCTCCTGCAGCTTTTCCCTGCGTGAAGAAAAGCCCTCGGCATGCGCTTCCCCAAGATTGGTGAAGACGCCGATACCGGGCCTGATGATGTTCCACAGCGCCTCCATCTCTCCGCTCCGCGAGATACCGGCCTCAAATATAGCCAGGTTATGCTCCTCTTCAATTTGCCATACCGATAACGGGACACCGATCTGCGAGTTGAAGCTTTTAGGACTGCGAATGATGTTGTAGTCGGCAGCAAGCAGCTGATAGAGCCATTCTTTGACCACTGTTTTGCCGTTACTGCCGGTGATTGCCAGAACTTTCAGGTCATACCGCTGCCTGTTATACCCTGCAATAGCTTGCAAGGCCTGCAATACATCATTGACCAGCAGTATATTGGCATCAGGAAATGCCTGTAAATATTCCGGCTTGCTGATCACGAAGTTCCTGATACCGGCTGCATAAGCATCTTCCAGGTACTCATGTCCGTCCCTTTTAGCGATCAGTGCAAAAAACAACGATTCTTCAGGATCTATTACACTTCTGCTGTCTATAACCAGTCTGCTGATCTTTGCATCCTCATAGTGTGTAAAAGATCTTACCTTCAGGATTTCAGTAACTTGTCTGATGTTATAAATGGCATGGCTCATGAATTCAAAATTAGTCTTTTTTTAGTAAGACTGATAACCCACCATACCCCATAATTATTGCTTTCTAATTGATCGTGTTGAGGATTTTAAATAAATCGATATTAAGTCCACATTTTTATTTAAAAAGTTGGAAGATAGTTGGACTATAGTTGGAGGTATATTGGAGATAGAACGTTAGCACTAATAACACATCAATTCTCAGCCTGTAACGGAACATTAACCTTTTAAAGGAAGACAGGACGTTTAGCAGACAATAATTAAGGCTAAATTTAGAACTGAATGTCGGTGAACCATTTTTTATAGATCGTCTGATAAGTTCCGTTTGCCTTTAACAGGCTAAGCACTTCGTTGAACTGGTCTTTGAGCAGAACATCCCCCTTGCGCATGGCAATGGCATACTGAGAATCTGTTTCGGGCAGATAAAGGCCTACTTTAAGTTTCTTTATCTTTTGGAGAAATCCGCCGGCAATAGGGGAGTCGTCGATCAGGAGGTCGATCTTGCCGGCCTGTAGTTTCCGGTAAAGCTCTTTATTGGTCTCTGCATGGACCATGTTGTTGTTGGGAAAATTAAGGTGCACATATTTCTCTGCTTCGGTGGCTTCACGGATACCTATGGTCTTGTTCTTCAGGTCGCCGATGGTTCGCAGGTGATCTTCCTGGTTCACTACGGCGCAAAGCCTGAAATGCAGATAAGGATTGGTGAATTCAAGGATATGCCTGCGTGAGGGTGTCACAGTCACAGCGGAGCAGATCAGGTCAAGTTCACCTTTAAATAACTGTTCCAGAATATTTGCCCAAAGTGAAACCTCATACCTGACCTCAAGATCTAAATGAGCAGTAATGGCTTTCAATAAATCGACCTCGAACCCTTCAAACTTTTCTGAATTGTAGTCTGAATGCATCGGAAATGGTGCCGCAGAGTCTAACCCGACTTTTAATACTTTTTTTCTAGCCATAATGGTGATGAATCAGTAAAATGGTTTCAAAATCTGCTGGCAATTTACATTTTTTTAAGAATAATGTAGTGTTTTCGATAGATATTGGTGTTTTTATGGATGTTTTTCTATTTTTTTGGTTGTTTTTAGTGTAATCGTGTTTTTTTTAATGTGTGAGGTGTGATTGTAGTGTTTTGTGGATTAGTTTTTCTGCTGATGTTTTTATAGATCGCCATGATGTGCGTGCGGCAAGTAATATTGATCCAGTCAATCATCTTAAAGCTGTATTTATATGATTTATTACGGTTGTTTCGCTAGTTTTGCTAATGGTAGTATTGGACTGATCATGGATTGGTAATAAATTATATGACAAATGGAAGAGGAGAAAACCAGGACCGTTAAATTGAGCCGGGCAACTGCGCTGGCCAAGGCAGAGCATTATTGTGCCTACCAGGAGCGTGCACAGCAGGAGGTACGGGACAAGCTCTATGAGTGGGGCCTTCACAGAAATGAGGTTGAGGAGCTGATCGCAGTGCTGATCGAAACCAATTTTTTAAATGAGGAACGGTTTACAAATGCCTATGTGTCTGGCAAGTTTAAACTCAAGAAATGGGGAAAGGCCAAGATCAAACAAGGCTTGAAGCTGAAACGGGTCCCTGACAAGATGATCGCAAATGCGCTGAAATCGATCAACAGTGATGATTATCTGGAAACGATCCGTGATCTTGCCTTAAAGAAATCGGGGTCAATCCAGGAAAAGGATCCTTTCCGAAAAAAATACAAACTGGTTTCTTATCTGGCAGGCCGTGGTTTTGAGCATGACCTTATTGCCGAGGTTTTAAAGGACAGTGCATTGGATTGATACTTCCTGTGCTTTGCTGAACATATTTAATGACCTTACTGATGTCTTTCAGTAGCTTTTGAAGGATGTATTATTGTTAAAAATAACTTGGTGGTAATTTAAAAGTATTTATATTTGCAGTCCCAAAAGAAACAGGGTGGGTCTTTCCCTGCTCCTGATGACAACGCATCGGATGATGTATTTAAATGCGAAAATAGCTCAGTTGGTAGAGCGCAACCTTGCCAAGGTTGAGGTCGCGAGTTCGAACCTCGTTTTTCGCTCCATGCATGTCCGGCTATCCGGATATGCTTATTGATTCATTTCCGGTTTGCCGGAGAAGACCAGGCTCGGATGGTGGAACTGGTAGACACGCAGGACTTAAAATCCTGTGCCCTTAACAGGCGTGCGGGTTCGATTCCCGCTCCGAGTACAAAATCACTTACCGTAAGTTGAACGTATGTTTGGCTTACGGTTTTTTATTAGAGGTCTCACCAAAGTTTGCAGTAAATCTTACTAATTTCTGTCTCCATCCAACGGTGACTATTCAAAGACTGTATAATCATTATCTTAGTAGGATTATAGATCAAAATTTATGAGTAACATTACCGAAAGCTTTAAGATAATTATTGCTAAGCAGAACGATTTAAATTACCATTTCCCCAACATACTCAGAAAATCTGCCAGTTTTGAAGATATTGCAAAAGCAGAGAACGCTTTGAGCTTAAATTTTAATGACGAGTTGAAAGAACTTTATTTGTTTGCAGACGGAACGGATATTGATAACGTTACCCCTTCGGGTCTTACAGGTCTGATACCCATACACAACTTCTTATCATTGGAAAATGCGGTTATCTATTACAATCAAAGTATCGATTTTAAAGAAAGTTTTCATAATTTGACAAAAGACTTTCGTTCTGGCAAGCAACTGTTTCCTTTTTTAGAGGATGGCGCCGGAAATTGCTATTGGGTTGACTTAAATGAAAAGACATCAGATTACGGCAGAATATTTTGGACAAACACCTTTGGTGCAGATCCTGATTATACATATAACTCTTTGACGAGTATGTTTGAGGTTATTGCTGAAGCTTACCTCACCGATATAATGTTCTTAGATGACGATCATTATCTTGATTGTGATTTTGAAGCCTTTGGTAAGCTCTCTGAAGGGAAGTAATAATATTTGCGGTAATATACTCCGTTTAATTAATAATACTCAAACAATTTATCATTACTAATTCGACAATAAGTCGGTCTTGTTTTTTTACCCCGCTCATCAACTATTAAAAAGGCGATTTTCTTTAAATCGGTTAAAAACTCGTTTGACAATAACCCACTGGGGAGTACAAAATCACTTACCATAAGTTGAACGTATGTTTGGTTTACGGTTTTTTATAATACACCTGGCTACACTAAGTGATGAGTATGAACCATCGGATCAATCTTTGTTTGTTTTACAGAGTTATACTTAAATTAGTATAATCAATTTTGTGTCATTGAAACAATGATAATGCATCCGAAAAATCCAAGAACAGTTAACAGCACTTAAGGCCATTGCTAAAATCTTGAAGGTTCAGTTTGAAACTGAAGAAGCTAGGTCTTACAATCCTGAGTTTGTTAAAAAAGTTCTTCAGGGAAGAAAGATATTGAGAATGGTAAGGTATAAAGGTAGAAAGAAGATACAGGAAAGTCTACTCCGGACCTCATATCCAGCACATGTTGAATGGTCAATTTTCTAAAGCGGACATCATTCTTTTCGAGTTCAGGAAGATATTTGATCACGAGGTCTTCCGCCGACGAAACAATGCCCTTGTCAATAGCTATTCCCATCAAAGTACCGATGTAAGACTTTGCAGCCGAAAAACTGGGGTGGAGCGTATTGGAGGTTAAGTTTCTGGCAAAATTTTCATAAATGATGCTGTCGTTTTTTATGATCAAGAAGGCGTTAGTATTAGTATTCATCAACATCGAATCAATGTACCTGGTAAGCATGAGATACTTTGGCTGTCCGATAGCCTCGGCAAATCTGAATGGTGCTGCTGCGCCTGGTATTTCACTATTAGCGAATTTTGTGCTGTCGTTTAAACCTGGCTGGCGCCATCTAAGTGCTCTGATCGGAGCACAGGCATAAATTAAACTTATGGTCAAAAGGACAAAAATTATTCTTTTCATCAGCTGTATGTCTTAGCTATCGGCTATTCAAATGTTGTCATGAACGAACGGTGCCATTATAAATTGACAATTAATATACTTTGATAAGTATTTTCATTGCTGGAAACACTCAAGTCATATTGTCCTGAATAGATAAGGTTTAGTCTGCGTTGAATATTCATCAAACCTACGCCACTAGATTTATCTTTTTGTGCAGGGGAAATTTTATTGCATACCTGAAATACAAGTTGCTGATCTTTGACCGTCAATGAAATTTTTACTGGATGGTCTACATGATTCACCACACCATGCTTAAATGCATTTTCTACAAAAGGTATCAGGATTAAAGCAGCAATTTCATCGGTTTCTTTCCATCCATCTGTTTTAAATTCTACATAAAAATTCGGTTCAAAGCGCATCCTGAACAAGGCAATAAAGCTTTCCAGATATTCGATTTCCTTTACCAGTTTTACCCTGCCGTCTGGGCTGTCAGATAGGGTATATCGCATTAATGCAGATAAGCGTAGAATTGCCTCAGCGAGCTGATCTGAAACAGGAATCGCAAGCGAATAGATATAGTTCAAGGTATTGTACAAAAAATGAGGATTGATCTGCGATTTCAAAAATGCCAGTTCTGCTTTGACCGCCTCTGCTTTTAATCTATTATTCATTAATTCATCCCGGAAGTTTTGTTGGGCACTATAAATGGCAAGCGATATCACGATAAAAGAGGAGCTGTAGTAAATATTATCGGTAATATAATATGCAATGTAGTATTGGAGGCATAATTATTTATGCCAAATAAGTGGTGATAAGCTACCTCTTCGATAAGGTACCGCAATAAAATAAAAGCGCTCATTGCAGCTATTATTCCAAAAATCAATCGAAGTATTTTTTTTTGTTTAAGATAACTCGGATAGACCCATAAAAAACAGATATAGAATTCTACCATTTGAACAAATGAAATTGATATGCCAAAAGCCGCGCTTGAAAAACTTATCTTATTCAGGAGATAACCCCCATATTGATAACCCAATACAATTGTCCAGCAAAGGATATGAATTATAATAACCCTTGTTTTTTTCATGCAATAAAGCTATCATAAGTTTTCTTAACCACCTCCTTTTTTATCCCAATCAAATTGGTAGTTATCCCAACAAGTAGTTTCACAGGACGAATGCAGAAAAGTAATTCTCTGTTATTTAAAGACAGGACATCCAGTCCAGCTCCATGATTGCTCCCCGGGTTCCAGAACCATTGGACAACCGTTGGACAACCGTTGTAAGACCATTATAAGACCAATTGGGTCTTTAAATGGTGTTCTGAGTGTGCTGAAAGGGTTGCGGGCGCGTTGGAGAACTTGAGGCTCAGGCATGGAGGTCCAGCCTGGATGACAAAAAGCAGATTTTCATTTCATTGAAGCAAGTTTTATCAAAAAATCTTCCTTGCGTCGCGAAGCTACTTCCAGCTCTGTTTTATCCGCTAATCTGACATAGCCGCCTTTGCCTTTATAATAGCTTTGTATATAAGCCAGGTTCACTAAATGGGAGTTATGGATGCGATAAAAATCATGATCTGAAAGGAGGTCCTCAAATTGTTTCAATGTTTTGGCAACCATTAATGTACTCCTGTTCTTCATAAAAATGTTGGTGTAATTCCCATCACTCTGGCATCTTATAATTTCGTTCACTTTAATAAATTCAAACCCCGTTACTGTGGGTATCGTGATCAGGCGGTCTTGCCGGTTTAATATACCAGCCCGATATTCATCAATGCTCTTGCCTGCCCTGAACGGTCAGGGTGCTGTTGTGCAGTTGTCAAAGCTTTGAAATAATAAGATAAAGCCTGTGGATAGTTGGACAAGTAAAGATAAGTTACACCCAGATTATTGAACATGGCGCCGATGGCTTTTTGATCGTGCAATTGTTGAAACAAGTCAAGTGCGGATAATCATAGTTCGAGTCTGTCATATGGGCGATCAGGGACGGCAAGAAAACAGGTAAATATATTGTTGTCGTCAATCATTCGATCAAAACCAATTTTTATAATGAAAAGGCACTCAAAAATGTGTTCAGGCTTAATCTTTGGATTTTCTTAGCTGCAGGTTTCGTGATCGGATTTTTGTTTTTCGGGTTTGGTATCGGTGCAGGTCTTATAGGTAGTATGCTGGCTGCTTTTGTTTGATTGCTGGTATGGGACTTTGCAAAGCTCAAAAAATTTAAAGAGACAATTGCTACAGATGTATTGAATTAATTTCTTTATTTAGATAGTTGCAACAGCAATAAAATAAATGGAGATCTTTTAAGTTTGATCATCCTCGGAATATTGTTTCAGTAATTCACGGTAACGTGTCAAAATGGAGGATTTGGATATGAAGCCTAAAAATTCATCATTTTCATTGACCGCGGGCAGCTGCCAGGTATTTGTTTCGTCAAAGATCTTGATCACTTGTTGCATCCCCTGGTCTGCATGAATGGTTGCGGCAGGTATTTTCATGATTTCCCTTACTTTAATGGTGGTGTCAATCTCCCTGTCAAACAGAAATGTTCTTATTTCGTCCATGGTGAGCACTCCGGCAAGGCCGCCATTGACGTCGATGATGGCAAATACATTCTTTTTACCTTTCTTTATGAGGTCCAGAAGGTCTTCAAAGGATGCGTCCAGTTTAACTACCTGGGATTCTTTATCTATAAAATCTTTTGTGTGCAGCAGGGAAAGCAGGTTTTTGTCATGCTCACGTGTAAATATCTTGCCCTGCTCGGCCAGTGGCTTGAGGTCTGGTGAAATGGGCGAAAACCATTTGGCAATTAGAAAGGATATTACCGAAACGATCATCAGCGGGATAAACAGGTCATAGCTTGAACTGGATTCCGCGATCAGGAATATGGCGGTCAGTGGGGCGTACAGTGCGCCGCTCATCACACCGGCCATTCCTACCAGGATCATATTAGTCGCAGGAACATCGGCCAGTCCTGATTGTTTGCAGATCAGGGCAAATAAAAAACCAAGAACCCCTCCGGAAAACAGGGAAGGGGCAAAATTGCCTCCGTTTCCTCCGCTGTATATCGTGATGGAAGTTGCAAAGGCTTTGAGCAAACAGATGAGTGCTACAAAAATGATCAGCAGCCACTCACTGAATTGAAAGTAGCGAAAGAAACTGTTCTGTATCGTTTCCATCACTTCGCCGTTGGTCAGGGATTTGACCACATCATAGCCCTCGCCAAACAGTGGAGGAAACAACACGCACAAAACTGACAGAAACAGGCCGCCAAACATGGCTTTTTGCAGCCTGGAGAAGTTCAGTCGCTGAAAAAAGTGTTCGACACGCTGTGATATCACTACAAAATACCGGGCATATAAGCCGGTTAGTATTCCAAGAACAATGTAAAAGGGAACATTATGGTAATCGAAAAGTTCCCTGGTGTGAAACCTGAAAAGGATGTCTTCCTGAAGCAGGATACGGGAAACAAGGCTTCCGCATACTGCTGCAATGACCAGTGGGATAAAATCGGAAAATACTACTCCGGTGAGCAATATTTCAAAGGCAAACATGGTGCCTGCTATGGGTGCGTTAAATGCGGAGGCTATTCCCGCCGTAGCGCCTGCTGCCAGCAGCAAGGTCCGCTCTTTATAACTTAAATTATAGGTCTGGGCAAAATTGGAACCTATAGCAGCTCCTGTAACTGCGATGGGGCTTTCCAGACCGGCAGAACCTCCCAATCCAACAGTGATGGCACTTTGTACCATCTGGGAATACATTTTCACGGATGGTACAATGCTCGACCGCTGGGCTATTTCAAATAGTATCGCGCCAATGCCTTTTCGATCCTGGCTTTTAAAAACCATTATGACAATTATGGTGGTCAGAACAATGCCCAGGAACGGGAATATCAGGTAGAACAGTATCCGGTAATCAAAATGAAAACGATGCGTAATGGTGAAATGGATCTGGTGAACTACAAGTTTTAGAATGACTCCTGCCAAGCCTGCTGTGCAGCCCACAAGAATGCCAGATAAAACCAGGAACTGATTCCGGTTGAGCTTGCCTTTTATCCAATACAAGAAGATCTCATAGCCTCTGACCTTTTGAGTGCCGTATTTCTGGAAATCTCTTTTAAATTTTAAAAAACCTTTATATTTTCTCTTTGTTCCGAATCTCAAAATTTATAGCTGCTGATTCCTAACACCAATGTTTTTTTGTTTATGCTTCAAAGATAAACATTGTGCGGACCATTTAACGGAAATTATTCACATGCCGGCAGTCTGTTGTTCAACTATCGACAGCCAGTGCTGGTCATAAGGGGGTCATCTCTATCAGGTTAATTGGTATATCGGGAATTTCCGATATATATTTGTGGCATGGATCAGGTAGAAATTTTTAAGGCACTGTCGAACAAGACCAGATTGCAAATCCTGAATTGGCTAAAAGATCCGGAACTGAACTTTCCGGACCAGAAACAGCATGCCAGTTTTGATCATGGCGTTTGTGTCGGACAGATACAATCAAAGGCAGGACTTACACAGTCCACAGTCTCGGAGTATTTGTCTGTATTGCAGCGTGCAGGCCTGGTGAGATCAACCCGTATCGGGCAGTGGACTTACTATCAGCGAAATGAAGAGACATTTGAAGCGCTAAGCCGGATGATCCAGTCAGAGATTTAATATATAATGATCAATATGAATACAGACAATTTATTCAGGCCGTTCAGCCTGAAATCACTGAAAATAAAGAACAGATTTGTAATGGCGCCCATGACGCGCTCTTTTTCACCAAATGGCATTCCTACGGATAGCGTGGCTGCTTATTACCAAAAGCGGGCGGAAGGTGAAGTGGGCCTGATCCTTTCTGAAGGTACGGTCATAGACCGGGTGTCTTCTTCAAATGACCCGAACATTCCTCATTTTTATGGTGAGCAGTCTTTGGCCGGCTGGAAAAAAGTAATAGACGGGGTACATTCCGCTGGTGGCAGCATGGCCCCGCAGATATGGCATATGGGTGTGATGGACAACCACCATTCGGGCTGGTTGCCTGCACAGCCTTTTGAAGGGCCATCCGGGTTGAATCGTCCTGATTTTAAGAATGGCAATGTCATGACTGAAAAGGACATTGAAGATACCATTGTTGCTTATGGCAAGGCAGCCGCTGATGCCAAACGCCTGGGGTTTGACAGTGTGGAGTTGCATGGTGCACATGGTTATCTGATCGATCAGTTTTTTTGGGAAGGTACCAACCAGCGCACAGATGGCTATGGTGGTAAAACCCTGGCAGAACGCAGCCGTTTTGCGATAGAGGTGATTAAAGAAGTCCGCAGGCAGGTAGGCGGGGATTTTGCCGTAATCATCCGCTTGTCGCAATGGAAACCCTCTGCCTATACCAACCAGCTGGCCAAAACGCCTGAGGAGATGGAGCGCTGGCTAAACCCGCTGGCTGATGCCGGAGTTGATATCTTTCATTGTTCCCAACGCCGTTTCTGGGAGCCTGAGTTTGAGGGGTCGGATCTCAATTTTGCTGGCTGGGCTAAGAAATTAACCGGTAAGGCAACGATCACAGTTGGGTCTGTGGGGTTAACTGGTGAATTTTTGGCTGCATTTGCCGGTGAAAGTTCTGAGCCGAGTTCTTTGGATGAGCTGATCAGGCGCATGGAACGGGGCGATTTTGACCTGGTTGCTGTCGGCCGTCCGCTGCTGGCTGATCCTTCATGGGTCAAAAAGATCAGAGAAGGACGCACAGATGAATTGAAGGGGTTTACTAAAGCTGCCCTTGGCGAACTAGTGCTGTAGTTTTTGAACGATTGTATAATATCCTGATTTACAAATATTATGAAGGAGATTCAGGGTTTTGAAATGGATTTTTTTCTGTCTTTTTTGGCGTAAAATGGCTAAAAACGCTAAAATCATTTTGAAAATGATTTGTAACTTGTATATTTGCAGGCACAATCCAAACATGGAAATGTTCGGAGGCAGTGCAAAACATACTGTTACAGATCAGCGAAAATAGCTCAGTTGGTAGAGCGCAACCTTGCCAAGGTTGAGGTCGCGAGTTCGAACCTCGTTTTTCGCTCCAAAAAAAGCCTTCCCAATGGAAGGCTTTTTTTATTTAGGATCTGTTTTCCTCCTTCAGGATCAGGGGGAGCAATGCCAAAAGGGATCAAGCGGAATATTGGGGGAATAAAATTTAAGCATAGATTTTAGATGGCCTGAACAGGAAAAACGGGATCAGATTTGGTGATCAGAAGTTTGGTTTCAATACATATTTTTCGTAGAACCTGAAGATGTGCGCTGTGGCTTCTTCAGCGGTGTCGACCAGCCGGAAGAGGTTCAGGTCTTCTGCATGGATATTGTGCTCTTTCTCCAGCATGGTGTCTTTGATCCAGGATACGAGTCCGCCCCAATAATCCTTGCCCACCAGTACAATGGGAAAGCGGGCAACTTTGCCGGTCTGTATGAGTGTAATGGCTTCAAAAAGCTCGTCCATAGTGCCCATTCCTCCGGGCAATACAATGAAACCCTGCGAATATTTCATGAACATGACCTTCCGGACAAAGAAGTAGTCAAATTCCATCAGCTTGTTGTGGTCAATGTATTTATTGTGAAACTGTTCAAAAGGCAGTTCTATGTTCAGGCCCACCGATTTGCCGCCATTGGTATGTGCACCTTTGTTTCCTGCTTCCATAATGCCGGGGCCGCCACCGGTGATGACCCCATAGCCCCGCTCGGTAAGCAGTTTGCCGCATTCTACAGCGATTTCATAATATTTATTGGTTTCGGCTGTCCTTGCCGAACCAAATATGGATACACAGGGACCTATTTTGGCCAGTTTTTCAAAGCCGTCTACAAATTCGGCCATGATCTTGAAGATCTGCCAGGAGTCTGTTACTTTGATCTCCTGCCAGTTCTTGTTTTCAAAAGCGCTTCTGATTTTCTCTTCACTAGTCATTACAAAGGTATTAAGGATTAAAATCTGGTTTGCTGATCCGTTTTTTTACTGATGAGCAGCAGGCCTGCGAAAGTGATCAGCCCATTGACAAGGATCAGTTCGACACTGAACGTATAGCCTCCGAGCAGTGTTGCCGAGTGTTCGTTCAGAAAATAGCATAGAGCCGGGGAGAGGATACATACAAAGGGTACGAGCCGGTCATGTAATCCCCTGTTGCGCAGAAAAAGGCCAAAGCTGTACAGGCCCAGGAGCGGACCATAGGTGTAGGAGGCCACTTTGAATATACCTTTTACAACCGACTCGTCATTAAATGAATTGAAGACAACGATCACCAGGAACATCAGGATTGAAAATGTGATATGTACGGTATGCCTTTTTTTGACGGCTGCTCCCTGGTCCTGCCCGCTGTTTTTGTGCATATTTAGAAAATCTACGCAAAAAGAAGTGGTCAGTGCGGTCAGCGCGGAATCGGTTGTGGCAAATGTAGCTGCGGTCAGGCCCAGCATGAAAATGATGGCGGGTATCGTGCTCAGGTAGTTCAGTGCGATCTCCGGAAAAAGGAAGTCGGTCCTTGGTTTGCCTGTGATATGGTCCAGGGGAATCGCTATGCCGTTCCTGCTGGCGTAAATATACAGCAATGCGCCTACACTCAGGAAAAATATATTGAGTACGACGAAGATCCCTGTAAAGGTGAACATGTTCTTTTGTGCTTCGCCGATGGTACCCATGCTGAGGTTTTTTTGCATCAGGTCCTGGTCCAGGCCGGTCATGGCAATGGTTACGAATACTCCGCCGATGAATGCTTTGCTGAAATGGAAGCCATTGGTCAGAAAGTCATCAAAGAAAAAGATCTTGGAGTAACCGCTGTTTTTGATGGTCTCAAAGGCGCCCGGAATGTCCAGCCCAAGGTTGCTGCAGATAAAGTACAGGGTCAGGAAAACGGAGAGGACCAGGAAAAAAGTTTGCAGCGTGTCGGTAATGATGATGGTCTTGAGCCCGCCTTTAAAGGTGTACGACCAGATGAGCAGCAAGGATATGAGTACTGTAGTCCAGAACGGTATGCCATAGCTGTCGAAGATGAACCGCTGCAATACGATCACGACCAGGTAAAGCCGGAAAGCGGAACCTATGGTCCGGCTGATCAGGAATATGCTGGCTGCTGTCTTGTAGCTAAAGTAACCCAGCCGCTGTTCGATATAGCCATAGATAGAGGTCAGGTTCATCCGGTAATATAGCGGCAGCAGTACCGTCGCAATGATGATAAAACCGACCGCGTTTCCGAGTATGAACTGGAAATACTGGAACTGGTTGCCTGCCGGGGCACCTACTTCACCGGGGACAGAGATGAATGTCACGCCTGAAAGGGCGGTTCCGATCATCCCAAATGCCACCAGATACCATTTGGAGTTCCTGTTGGCAATAAAGAAAGTGGCATTGTCCGATGATTTTTTTGAGGTTGCAAAAGCGATAATGATCAGCAGCAGGAAGTAACCAATTAGAAAAGATAAAAGTATCGCCGGGCTCATAAGCTAGGTGTTGTTCAAACGCTAAATGTAAGAAATCATTATTTAGCTAAAGCATTTTACCTAAATTTGCGCTATGAACTTTTCTTCCAAGCTGCTTGAAGATGCCGTTAGTGAATTTGCCAAACTGCCGGGGGTGGGCCAGAAGACGGCATTGCGCCTGGTGCTCTACCTGCTGAACAAGGAACAGGAGGAAGTGGACCATTTTGGCAATGCCATGATCCGGCTTAGAAAAGAGATCAAGCATTGTGGCATATGCCATAACATTGCAGACAGCACTGTTTGTGAGATCTGTTCAGCCCCAAAACGGGACAAGGAACTGATCTGTGTGGTGGAAGATACACGGGATGTCATGGCGATCGAGAATACTTCCCAGTATTTTGGAGTGTACCATGTGCTCGGCGGTCTTATTTCGCCAATGGATGGGATTGGCCCTTCAGATCTTTTTATCGATTCACTGGTGCAGCGCGTGGCTACAACTCCTGTAAAAGAAATAATTCTTGCATTGAGTGCGACCATGGAAGGTGACACGACCCTTTTTTACCTGTATAAGCGGCTTAAGGATTTTCAGATCCCTGTTACCACGATCGCCAGGGGAATTGCTTTTGGCGGCGAGCTGGAATATGCAGATGAGATCACCCTGGGCAGGTCTATCGTGACCAGGGTACCTTATGAAAACTCATTAATCAAATAACTGAATGGATTTTAAGAATAAAGTAGTCATCATTACCGGTGCGTCCTCTGGTATCGGCAGGGCCTGTGCGGAAGAATTTGCCAAAAGGGGTGCCAGCCTGGTGCTGGCAGCGCGGCAATTTGTGACTTTATGTGAGCTCAGTGCTGCCCTGGAGAGGAAATACGGGATCAAAGCTGTGGCCGTGCAGACAGATGTAGGCATAGAAGAAGATTGTCAGCTGCTGATCAAGCAGGCTTTGGATACTTTTGGGCGGATCGATGTGCTGGTCAATAATGCGGGACTGTCCATGCGTGCACTTTTCAATGAACTGGACCTCCAGGTATTGAAACACTTAATGGATGTGAACTTCTGGGGAACGGTTTATTGTACCAAATATGCTTTACCGGAGATACTGAGGGCTAAAGGCAGTATAATAGGGGTGTCTTCCATCGCCGGTTACCGCGGGCTGCCCGGACGTACGGGTTACTCGGCTTCTAAATTTGCCATGAATGGTTTTATGGAGTCTCTGAGAACAGAACTGCTTAAATCCGGTGTGCATGTGATGGTGGCCTGTCCTGGGTTTACGGCCTCCAATATCCGGGTGACGGCATTGGCCGGGGACGGGGCATCTCATGGGGAGACCAGCATGGAAGAGGGTAAGATGATGACTGCTGAAGAGGTTGCACGGAGAATTGCTGACGGCGTGGCGGCCAGGAAAAGGACGCTGGTCATGACCGGACAGGGCAAATTAACGGTCTGGCTGAATAAATTGCTGCCTTCACTTGCGGACAAACTCGTCTTCAATCATTTTACAAAAGAGAAGAATGCCCTGATCAAATGAACGGATTCAATTTTTTTCAAGAAAGATTTGCTGCTTTGCAAAAACAATTCCATCTTTGCTGAAGATGATATTTAAAAACGGACATATCAACTGGTGGTGGCACAGCGCGATAGCGTAGTGTAACCCCGTATTTGAACGTTTATTTTACTATAAAATATTGTGAGGGTTGCCATAGCGCAGCCCTTTTTTTGTTTAGGGCACCCTCTTACAGAACATACCAGGAGGGCAAAAGACCGGTCATCAGAAAAAGAGATTAAAAAAATGAAAAAGATATTAAACCATTTATTTGAGAACAAGACCTTCAGCAGGCAGGAGGCCCAGCGTATATTGACCTCCATTGCTTTGGGCGAGTTCAATGCTTCGCAGATCGCTGCTTTTATTACTGCTTATGGCATGAGGAATATTACCGTTGCCGAACTGCAGGGGTTCCGGGATGCCATGCTCGACCTTTGCCTGAAACTGGATTTTTCGGATTATGAACTGGTAGACCTTTGCGGTACCGGGGGTGACGGAAAAGATACTTTTAACATTTCGACACTGGCTTCTTTTGTGGTCGCCGGAACTGGCCATAAAGTGGCCAAGCATGGCAATTATGGTGTTTCATCGGGTTGCGGCTCTTCCAATGTCATGGAGTTTCTGGGCTATACCTTTAGCAACGACCAGGATATGTTGAAGCGCAGCCTGGATACAGCCGGGATCTGTTTCATTCATGCGCCTTTGTTTAATCCCGCCATGAAGACGGTTGCTCCGATCCGGCGGGAACTTGGTGTGAAAACCTTTTTCAATATGCTCGGGCCTATGGTCAACCCGGCACAACCGAAGAATCAGATCGTTGGGGTATTCAGCCTGGAGCTGGCACGCTTGTATGCTTATCTTTATCAGGATACTGACAAGAACTATACGATCCTGCATGCGGTAGATGGTTTTGATGAGGTCTCACTCACCTGTGATTTTAAGACCTTCAGCAAGAACGGAGAGGCTTTGATCACAGTTGCTGACCTGGGCTTTGAGCAGATCAGTGAGGACCTGATCAAGGGCGGGGATACTGTGGAGTCATCGGCAAGGATCTTTATGGACGTGCTGGACGGTAAGGGAACTGATGCACAGCAAAATGTGGTACTTTGTAACGCTGCGCTTGCCTTGCAGACCATTGACGCATCCAGATCATTTGGAGATTGCTATTATGAGGTTGAGGCATCGCTGCTTGGTAAAAAGGCGCTGCAATGTTTTAATGCGCTGGTGGGCAGGTGAGATGAGGACCAAGCTGAAAATATGCGGAATGAAGCATTCTGCTAATATTACTGATGTAGCTGCTTTAGCGCCAGCTTATATGGGCTTCATTTTCTATCCAAAGTCTGAACGCTTTGTGGAACGCATGGATGCTGCTGTACTCGAATCGATACCTGAAGGCATCAAAAGAACAGGTGTATTTGTGAACGAAAGCCTGGAACAAATGGCGGTGATTGTGGCCAAATATCATTTGCATGCGGTACAGCTTCATGGCACCGAACCCGCAGATAAGGTCGCGGGCCTAAAGCAGGTGTTGCCTGCCGATGTAGCGGTGATCAAAGCCTTTGGCATAGGACCAGGCTTTGATTTTTCAAAATTGGATGCTTACCAGCCTTATGTGGATTATTTCCTGTTTGATACGCAGACCCCGGCGCATGGGGGTTCTGGCAGGCGTTTTGACTGGACGCTGCTGGAGGGATATTTACTGGATAAGCCTTATTTTCTGAGCGGAGGCATTGGCCCGGAAAGTAGTGATGAACTGTTGAGCATCACTGATGAGCGGCTTTATGCGATAGATGTGAACAGCCGTTTTGAACTGGAGCCGGGATTAAAGGATGTGGACAAATTAAGAGATTTTAAAAATAAACTATCGTTATGAGTTATTTTGTGAACGACAAGGGATATTATGGTGATTTTGGAGGGGCTTATATCCCTGAGATGCTATACCCGAATGTAGAAGAACTGAGACAGAATTACCTTAAGATCATTCAGGAGGAAGGTTTTCAACAGGAATTTCATCATTTACTGAAGGATTATGTGGGCCGTCCGTCACCTTTGTACCTGGCTAAACGGCTTTCTAAAAAGTACAATGCAAACATTTTTCTGAAACGCGAGGACCTGAACCATACCGGCGCGCACAAGGTGAACAATACCATCGGGCAGATCCTGCTTGCCGAAAGGCTGGGCAAAAAGCGGATCATTGCGGAAACGGGTGCCGGACAGCATGGCGTGGCTACGGCCACGGTCTGTGCCTTGCGCGGCCTGGAGTGTGTGGTTTATATGGGCGAGGTCGACATTAAGCGCCAGGCGCCGAATGTGGCCAGGATGAAAATGCTGGGCGCAACTGTGGTAGCGGCAACTTCCGGCAGCAAGACGCTGAAAGATGCAACCAATGAAGCCATGCGGGACTGGATCAACAATCCGGTGGATACCCATTATATCATTGGTTCTGTGGTAGGGCCCCATCCTTATCCTGACATGGTGGCCCGTTTTCAATCCATTATTTCTGAGGAGACCAAGAAACAGCTGATCGAGCAGACCGGTAGTGACCAGCCCGATTATGTCTTGGCTTGTGTAGGCGGCGGCAGCAATGCGATGGGGATGTTCTATCATTTTATTGACGATGAGAAAGTAAAACTGATCGCTGTCGAAGCGGCAGGAAAAGGCGTTGACAGCGGGTTTTCAGCTGCCACGACCTTTTTAGGCAAAGAAGGTGTGCTGCATGGCAGCAGGAGCATATTGATGCAGACGCCTGATGGACAGGTTGTTGAGCCGCATTCGGTATCGGCAGGGCTGGATTATCCTGGCATTGGTCCGCAGCATGCACATTTGTTCAAGACAGGCCGGGGCAGGTATGTTTCGGTCACGGATGACGAGTCTTTGCAGGCCGGTTTGCTGCTTACGCAAATGGAGGGGATCATTCCCGCGATCGAGAGTGCCCATGCATTGGCCTACCTGGAGAAAATGAAATTTACCGGCAAAGAAAATGTCGTGGTCTGCTTGTCGGGAAGGGGAGACAAGGACATGGATACTTATATGAAATATTTTGGTTTATAAAAGGCGATCAAGATGAACAGAATTAAAAAGTTATTTCAGGACAAAAAAAACATATTGTCAATTTATTATACTGCCGGATTTCCTGTGCTGGACAGTACAGTCACCATTGCCGCAGAACTGGAAAGGTCGGGTGCCGATCTGCTGGAAATCGGTTTCCCTTACTCCGATCCCGTAGCTGACGGTCCGGTGATCCAGAACAGCAGTAAACAAGCGCTGGACAATGGAATGGACCTGAAGCTGTTGTTCCGGCAGCTAAAAGAACTTCGTTCACGAGTAAGCATCCCTGTACTGCTGATGGGATATGTCAACCCGGTGCTTCAGTACGGAGTGGAGAATTTTTGCCGTGCCTGCGCGGAGGTAGGTGTGGATGGCTGTATCGTGCCTGATCTGCCGATGGCAGAATATGAAGCGTTGTATCAGCCAGTCTTTGAACAATATGGACTGACCAATATTTTCCTGGTCACACCGCAAACCTCAGAGGAACGTATCCGTAAGATTGACAGCCTGACCAGCGGGTTTATCTACCTGCTGTCTTCTTCAGCGACGACAGGAAAGAATTTGCAGGTGTCGGAAAGCACTACTGCTTATTTTTCGAGAATTGCCGGTTTAAAGCTGGATAATCCTACCATGATCGGGTTTGGCATCAGCGATCGTGAAACCTTTGATAAAGCCTGTACCTATGCGAATGGTGCGATCATTGGAAGTGCATTTGTAAAAAGCCTGGATGCTGCGGATGTACAGGGCAGCGTCAGGTCGTTTATGCAGGAGTTCAAATAATTAAGATTTCCGGGTTTTGGCCCTTTTCAGGTGTTGTTCCGTAAGCCTTGAAGGATCAGATGTATTCTTCAAGGTTCCCCTTGCCTTCCCTGAGGACTTCAAAATCTCCGGAAGTGCAGTCTACTACGGTAGAGGCTTCATTGCCCCCATAACCGCCGTCTATTACCATGTCTACCTGTTCTTCATATTTTTCATGGATCAGTTCAGGATCGGTTGAATATTCGATCACTTCATCATCGTCGTGGATCGAAGTAGACAGGATCGGATTGCCCAGCCTGCGTACGATCTCTCTTGCAATATCGTTGTCAGGAACCCTGATACCGACAGTTTTCTTATTGGAGCTCAATAGTTTTGGTACATTGTTGCTGGCATTGAAAATAAAGGTAAAAGGGCCTGGCAATGCTTTTTTGAGCAGCCTGAACACCGTGGTATCAATAGGCTTGATAAAATCTGAAATATGGCTAAGATCTGAGCAGATAAAAGAAAAATTAGCCTTTTCAGGTTTGATCCCCCTCAACCTGCAGATCTTTTCTATTGCCTTTTGGTTGGTAATGTCACAACCCATGCCATAGACCGTATCGGTGGGGTAAATAATGATCCCGCCCTTCTTTAATACTTCAACTACCTGTTCTACGGCTTTAGGGTTGGGGTTCTCCGGATAAATCTTAATGAGCATGGTTAAAATTACAAAATCTTGATCTGAAAATGGATTATTATTGTTCTATTGACGTGTTTTTAATAAATTAAGCGATATGAGAAAAGCATTCCTCGCTATTGCAGCTTTCCTGGTAACAGCTACCATCATGATTAGTTTGGCCTGGCCACCTTTCTGGTGGGCTTTTATTTTTACCGGACCGGTGGTCTTACTGGGTATTTATGATCTTTATCAACCTAAGCACAGCATTGTAAGAAATTATCCGGTAGTAGGGCACCTTCGTTATTTTATGGAAGACCTGCGCCCTAAAATATACCAGTATTTTGTAGAAAGCGACACCAATGGCAAGCCCTTCAGCCGTTTGAACCGCTCACTGATCTATCAAAGGGCTAAAATGGAAAATGATACGATCCCTTTTGGGACGCAGTTCGATGTGTATGAAAATGGCTATGAATGGCTGAGCCACAGCATTTCTGCCATCAGCCATCATGAACTGGAAGAAAATCCCCGGGTAGTTATTGGTGGCCCTGGCTGTCTGAAACCCTACGCTGCCAGTATTTATAATATATCGGCAATGAGCTTTGGCTCTTTAAGTGAAAATGCCATACTTGCCCTGAATGGGGGTGCGAAAATGGGGGGCTTCGCACACAATACCGGGGAAGGAGGGCTTAGCGATTATCACCTCAAACCGGGAGGCGACCTCATCTGGCAGATCGGTACCGGCTATTTCGGTTGCAGGAACCATGACGGGACTTTTAACGATGAGGCTTTTGCCGAACGTTCGAAGTATGAACAGGTAAAAATGATCGAGATCAAACTCTCCCAGGGTGCCAAGCCCGGACATGGAGGGATCCTGCCTGCAAAAAAGGTCACTCCTGAAATTGCCAGGATCAGGTTGGTAAAAGAAGGGTTTGATGTCATTTCACCGCCAGCCCATGCCGCATTTGGTACACCGCTGGAACTGGTCGCTTTTGTTAAAAAGCTACGGGAACTGTCTGGCGGCAAGCCTGTAGGGATAAAGCTATGTATCGGCAGGAAAAGCGAGTTCTTTGCTATCTGCAAAGCCATGTCAGAAACAGGCACCTATGTTGATTTTGTCACGGTAGACGGGGGTGAAGGCGGTACCGGCGCCTCACCGCAGGAATTCTCGAATTCAGTCGGTATGCCCCTGAGAGAGGCCGTAGCTTTTGTTTATGATGTATTGAGCGGATTTGGACTGAAAAAACACATTAAGATCATTGCCTCGGGCAAGGTCGCTTCCGGCTTTGACCTGGTCAAGAACATTGCTCTTGGTGCAGATCTTTGTAATTCGGCCAGGGGAATGATGTTTGCCCTGGGATGTATTCAGGCACTGGAATGTAACAGCAACACTTGTCCTACAGGGGTGGCTACCCAGGACCCTGGTCTGATGAAAGGCCTGGTGGTAGGCGATAAGGCTGTCAGGGTATTTAATTTTCACCGGCTTACGGTGGCCAGTGCAGTTGAGCTGCTCGGAGCCGCTGGGTTGCGCCATCCGCACCAGCTGACCAGGGCTTACATCAACCGCAGGATTGCACCTAATGTAATGCAGTCCTATTTGGAAAGCTTTCCATATATTCCCGAGGGCAGCTTATTGCAGACGCCTTATCCCTCAAGATTTGAGCTGGGAATGGCTTTAAGCATTTCTTCCAGTTTCGTGCCTACAGATTACAGGGTAACCATGGTAGACTATGCGCATGCAAACTCTTTTAAAGACGACATGAATGATATTTCATCAAAATAACAAGGGCGCTTTCTTTTCAGAAGAAGGCGCCCTTATAGTTTGACCATATGGTCTGAATTTAATTACAGGATATTATTTAGAATTCAGCATTTCTTGGAAACCGGGGGAATGCGATGACATCCCTGATATTGGTCATCCCGGTTACAAACAGCACAAGGCGCTCGAAACCAAGTCCAAAACCGGCGTGCGGAGCGGAACCAAAGCGGCGGGTATCCAGGAACCACCACAATTCTTCTTCAGGTATGTTCAAGTCCTTCATCCGCTGGGTCAGCTTATCCAGACGCTCTTCCCGCTGTGAGCCGCCTACGATCTCACCAATACCAGGGAATAGGATATCCATTGCAGCTACCGTCCTTCTTCCTTGTTCATCAGGTTCATTCTGGCGCATGTAGAAAGATTTTATATCTGCCGGGTAGTCTGTCAGGATTACCGGCTTCTTAAAATGCTTTTCTACCAGGTAACGTTCATGTTCTGATTGCAGGTCTGCACCCCATTCATCGATCAGGTATTTGAACTGCTTCTTCTGGTTGGGCCTGGACGACTTTAAGATGGCAATGGCTTCTGTATAGGTCAGGTGCTCAAAATCGTTGCTGAGACAGAAATTGAGTTTCTCTATTAGCGATAATTCAGCGCGTTCGTTCTGAGGTTTGGACTTTTCCTCTTCCAGCAAACGGCCGTTCAGGAAATCCAGTTCCTCTTTGCAGTTTTCCAAAGCATATCTGATCACATATTTGAGCATGTCTTCTGCCAGTTTCATGTTGTCTTCCAGATCAGCAAAAGCCACCTCCGGTTCAATCATCCAGAATTCCGCCAGGTGCCGTGTAGTATTTGAGTTTTCCGCTCTGAAAGTAGGGCCGAAGGTGTAGATCTGTCCAAAAGCCATGGCAGCAAGCTCGCCTTCCAACTGGCCGGAAACAGTGAGATTGGTCGACCGGGCAAAAAAATCTTCCGAAAAATCAACCTTACCATCTGCTGTACGCGGCGGATTTTCCAGGTCAAGCGTAGTTACCCTGAACATTTCGCCTGCCCCCTCTGCATCAGAAGCAGTAATGACAGGCGTATGCATGTATACAAAGCCGCGTTCATTGTAGAATTGATGAATTGCGAAAGCCAGTGCATGGCGGACCTTAAAAACCGCATTGAACGTATTGGTACGGAAGCGCAGATGGGCGATTTCCCTTAAAAATTCAAGACTATGTTTCTTAGGCTGCAAAGGAAACTTTTCAGGGTCGCTGTCTCCCAATATCTCAAGAGCATTAGCCTTGATCTCCACACGCTGTCCTTTTCCCAGGGATTCTACTAAAATACCTGTGGCTGAGATAGCAGCTCCGGTAGTGATTCGTTTTAGTAATTCCTCAGGTGTATTATTGAAGTCTACTACAATCTGCAGGTTTCCCATGCAAGATCCGTCATTCAGTGCAATAAACTGGTTGTTGCGAAAGGTACGCACCCAGCCCATAACAATTATTTCTCTGTTGAAAGCCGTTGTAGTCAACAGGTCTTTTATTTTTTCTCGCTTGATCATCGTGTCTCTTGAACTCTTGAAGAGGTGCAAAAATAAGCAATTTGATCAAAAAATAAGAATACTGTAATTGATGGATGTTTCTGATAAAATTCAATTTAAATAGCTGTTTTTGTGTTTTTGTATCTGTTTTTAGCGGTTGTTTTTTGATTTATGGTGTGTTTTTATTGTTTATTTATCATTATATTGTGTGTTTAATCAAAATTACATGATTTTATAAAAAAATACATTGCATATTTAATAATATTAGCCAATTTACATCTTGTTTTTTTGATTATAATGTTGTTTTTGTCTGTTTTTTATGATTTATAAAATCAAAATTTCTAAATTTTATCAAAAAATATAATATATTTTGTGTTTTTGTGATATAAGTTCCTATATTTGTAATGCTCGTTTAATTTATATTTGGTTAGAGAGGCCAACAATTGGATAGTTGTTGGCCTCTTCTTTTAAGGTTAATTTTTTGGCGAAAATTATAAAAGGGCATCCGGTGCTGGATGCCCTTTTGAATCATCTGCTAAAATGTTCCTGCTCTGAAAAATTAAGCATAAAAAAAGGGATGTCTGTCAGGCATCCCTTTTTGTGTATCAAATGAAAGATTATGATAATACTTCAGTAACCAATGCAGCGGCTTCTTTTAGTGCGATCGCAGAATAGACCTTCAATCCCGACTCGTCGATCAGTTTTTTAGCCTCTTCTGCATTTGTGCCCTGCAAACGGCAGATAATAGGCACAGGAACATTGCCAATTTCCTTATAAGCATCGATTACACCTTGTGCTACACGGTCACAACGGACAATGCCTCCAAATATATTGATCAATATCGCTTTTACATTAGGATCTTTCAGGATAATGTTGAATCCGGCTTTTACGGTCTGCGCATTAGCAGTACCACCAACATCTAAAAAGTTGGCAGGCTCACCCCCGGCAATCTTGATGATATCCATTGTGGCCATTGCCAAACCGGCACCATTCACCATACAGCCAACATTTCCGTCCAGTTTCACATAATTCAGATTAGATTCGCTCGCCTCCACATCCGTTGGGTCTTCTTCCAGTTTATCACGCATCGCAGCATAATCAGGATGGCGGAACAGCGCATTCTCATCCAGGTCTACCTTAGCATCTACTGCAATGATCTTATCATCCGAAGTCTTTAATACCGGGTTGATCTCAAACATCGAAGAATCCGTGTTATCGTATGCTTTATAGAGCGCAGTTACAAATTTCACCATTTCCTTAAAAGCATTACCGCTCAGGCCTAAATTAAAAGCGATCTTACGTGCCTGAAATGCCTGAAGACCTACTTTGGGATCAATTTCTTCCTTAAAGATCAGGTGTGGTGTATGTTCCGCAACCTCTTCAATATCCATCCCGCCTTCTGTAGAGTACATCACGATGTTCCTGCCTTTGGCACGGTCCAGAAGAACGCTCATGTAAAACTCCTTGGTTTCAGACGCACCCGGATAATAAACGTCCTGTGCCACCAGTACCTTGTGTACTTTTTTGCCTTCAGCACCGGTTTGCGGTGTTACCAGTTGCATCCCAAGAATAGCAGAAGCTTTTTCTTTCACCTCATCCAGATTTTTAGCCAGTTTTACCCCTCCGCCTTTACCTCTTCCTCCCGCATGGATCTGTGCCTTAACGACGACCCAGTCAGAATTATAATCAGTTTTCATTTTTTTGGCGGCTTCTATAGCCTGCTCTACCGTTTCGGCAACAATGCCTTCCTGAACGGCTACTCCAAAACTTTTAAGTATTTCTTTGCCTTGATATTCGTGGATATTCATTCGCTGAAAAATTTGTCCAAATCTACAATTTCAAAAGCGATCTGCAAAGAGCAGTTTAGAGATTGTTACAGTTGCTGCGCATTGATATACCGATAGGTTTTCCAGTCCGGATAATTCCATGAAAGCCAGGTTGTAGTGGAATAGCGTTCTTTAAACAGACCTATGCGGTTTTGTATAGATTTCCTGAAGGTAAGCTCAGAAGCCGTGCTACCGTTAAAGACCTCCCTGTTTTCCCAAAGCAGCGGAATCGTTTTATCGGACAGCGATTGCAAATGCTCCAGATCTAGCCTGATCTCATTTCTGTGCCTGATGTTGTAACCGGCGATAAATACATCCCAGTTGACAAAACCAGCGCTTAGCAATAAACAATACCAGATCAAGGTGTTTACTTTCAACAAATAGAAAATAGTTTTTTGCCTGGCTACTTTGATGTAAACAGTGACCAGGCCAACGGTGCAGAGCAGCAGGAAGACCAGCACGCCAATTCTTTTGTAAGTTAGTCCATAAGCTGCGATATAATGATAATCCCTTAATAGCACGGATAAGACCAGAAAGAAATTCTGAAAGATCCATAGATAAGCCAGCAGGCGGAGTGCCCGGTTCCTGGTGTAAAAATTGAGGTTTCCGTTAAAAAAATAAATGATCACCAGCATAGCCATAACAATACTCGTAATGAGTGCATTTGTCCCGTCGTGTAATCCGGCAGAGAAGTTCTTGTCAGCTGGAACGCTTGCAGCATGCAGCCATAAGGTAGAAGCATCTATCAGGTTCAAGAACAGCAGCAGCAAATTGAGCAGTATAAAACAAATGACGCCTATGGTATTCTCAGTTTTCAACGCCATCTTCCTGGTCATCAGCCTGCCCGCAAAAACGGCAACGATCTCCTGTCCGATATGAACAGTGCTGAGGTCCCTTTTTCTGCGCCGCAATTGTTCCTCACAAGACAGTTCTGCCCGTTCCAATGCCTTATCCCTGAAGCCTATCAGGACAGCGCCGGTAAAAAGCATGCCCAGGACCAGGTGCATAAAGCGCATAAAACTCAGGTCGGAAAAGAAGAAGTAAAATACATTTCTGAAGGCCAGCGCAATGTTGCTGGTCAGCAGGTGAAGGTATCTGGCAAAGAACGGATTGGCACTGCTGTAAAGAAAACAGAACAGGACCAGTACAAGAAACGGTATGACAATGTACTTTAAAGGCCTTAAAAAAGGTTCAGCAGAAAGTTTGCCAAGCTGCGTGCCGGTCAGTTTCCTGGCAATATTTACAGGGGCGGTGATGAATTGAAGCAGCATAGCCCCAAGCGCTGCGAAGATGCTTCTGAGTGCCTGAAAATGTACAAAACCGGTTAAAACGCCCAGACTGACATACCAGCAGGCCACAGACAATTCTGAAGCATTGATGACCACCAGAATAGCTGCGGTCAAATGAGTACAACCTAATAAGTATACTTTCCTGGTTTTTACGATCGCTCTATCAGTTAGGAGAATAATGAAAATAAATAAAGTATACATCAGAAGATTTAACGCCTGGCCTTCCATCCAGAACAAATAACTGAAGAACAATCCTCCACCCAGAGTGGCCGGCAATTGGATATCTAATGGTCTTTTCATGATATGTTGATTTAAAATTTTAAAGCGCTGTTGCGATCCACAAATAAAAAATGGCAACCGGTACGTTGAACAATAGTATCAGCATGAGTTGCAGGATATCCCAGTAACGCTTCGGGTAGATGATCATCAGCCCAAACAATGCCAGGAGAAATAGTCCGTTAGCAGCACAGGCAATTACGTTGTAAATAAATCCCGTGATCTGCAATGATGATATGCCGGTGAGTATGAAGGAAAAGAAGATGACTGATCCAATGATAAAGGAATATTTGGCCAGGACCAGGCTTGCTTTTTTAAGTTTTTCAAATATATGGTCATTCATGCTGGTGTATTTAAAAGTGCTTTGTATTTCAAAGTATATAGATAAAAAAAATTAAATGCCCCTTATCATCTTTTCCAAAGCATCCAGATGTGTCCTGAATGCCTGTTTGCCCAGATCAGTGACGATATAAGTCGTGTTGGTCTTCTTGCCCACAAAAGACTTTTGTACTTTCAGGTAAGCTGCCTGCTCCAGCGTATTGAGGTGAGAAGCCAGATTGCCGTCAGTCAGTTCCAGCAACTGTTTCAGTTCATTGAAACTGACGCTGTCGTTGACCACTAATACCGACATCACCCCAAGCCGGATCCTGCTGTCAAATACTTTGTTAAGTGCTTCTATGGGATTTTTCATTTCCGTTCATACTTAAAATACATGACCGTACCATAAACAATGTGCAGGATGCCAAAGCCAAATGCCCAGAAATACAGTCCATAGCCTATATTGAACATGGAAACCAATCCGAGCAGGATCTCACAAAAGCCCAGAAAACGTATGTCCGTATAGGTATATTTACTGGCATTGACCAGGGAGAGGCCGTAAAAAATGAGGCAGGAAGGTGCGATCAGGCCATAAGTACCCGGGTGGACAAACAGCAGGGACAATATGAACAGGCCACCCGCAACAAGAGGAATGGCAAGATTGATCAGTAGCTTTTTTGCTGTTTTGTCCCAGAAGGGAAGCTTGTTCTTCCTGCTTTTGCGGAAAGTAAAAAGAATGCCGCCGATCAGCGCGATGAACAATACGCTCAACCCGATCCTCAGCAACCTGAATTCAAGATCCCAGTCGGCGTAAAGATCCGTAGCATAGCGGCCATTCAGATAGTTATCTATCTCCCGGTTGGCGAGTACAGCACCTGCCAGCGCTGTAACTCCCGCAAATATGCCCGACAATCCGCTCAATGAAATAAATCTGGATGAGCGGTCCATCATTTTTCTGATGTCGTTAAGGGCACTCAATTGTTCTTCCTGCTTACTCATGTTAAAAGTACTTTGTATTTCAAAGTTACTTCATAATTCTATATCTCAAAATAAATATTAAAAAATATTTACCTCCCCACTTTTTATTAAGTTTGTGCTCATGCTAAAGGCCACAGGTATTAAGAAATCTTACGGGAACCTTCCTATTTTAAAAGGAGTGGACCTGGAAGTAAAAGAAGGGGAGATCGTTAGTATCATTGGTGCCTCTGGTGCCGGCAAAAGCACGCTGCTGCATATACTGGGCACGCTTGATAAGCCAGATGAAGGCACCGTAGCACTTGCAGGCACCCAAATCAGCGGGCTTTCCGGAGAATTACTGAGTGTGTTCCGCAACAGGAATATCGGTTTTGTATTCCAGTTTCACCATCTGCTGCCGGAGTTTACCGCACTCGAAAATATATGTATCCCTGCATTCATCGCCAGGACGGGAAGGAAGCAAGCAGAGGAAAAAGCAAAAGAATTGCTTGCCTTGCTGGGTCTTAAAGACCGCGGAGACCATAAGCCAAACCAGCTTTCAGGAGGAGAGCAGCAGCGCATCGCTGTCGCAAGAGCGCTGATCAATGATCCGGCCATCATTCTCGCAGATGAACCCTCAGGCAACCTCGATTCGGCAAATGCCGAGATACTGCACCAGTTTTTTATCACACTAAGGGACAATTTTAAGCAGACATTTGTCATTGTCACCCATAATGAAGGCCTGGCCGGTATCAGTGACCGGGTAGTAACCATGAAAGACGGTCTGATCATATGAAAGTACTGATCACGGCCGGAAAATCGGCGGCAGCGTTCAAGCAATTGAAAAAGTACCCCTCAGACCAGGTCATCCTGGCAGACTATGGAGACATGCCACGGGTCCCGTCGGGAAGCTATCAGTTCATTTCCCTGGGCACGCTCAACCCCGAAACCATCGCGCACACACTTCTTACCTTCTGCCTGGACCATACCATTGATGCCGTCCTTCCGTTGCAGGACTTTGAAAAAGAAGCTTTAACCAATGCCGGAGTACTGTTTGAAGAATTCGGGGTACAGGTGCTTTCGGCAGATGAGGGCAAAGAGATTTAAGACATGGCATTCGAAGCATATACCCGGCATAAAAAGGCATTTGTTTTTGAACTGGACAATGTGATCTACCCTGAAAAGGATTATATGCTCCAGGTATATTATCTGTTTGCGCAGTTTATGGAATACGGTGAGCAGATGGATGCCGGATCAATGCTTCAGGTCATGCAGGATACCTACTATAAACAGGGGGCCGGTCAGGTTTTTGACCAGGCTGCTGCGGTATTCAGCGTACCGGAAAAATACAGGTTAAACTTCAACATGCTGCTGACAGCAGCAAAATTGCCCTTAAAACTTCTGATCTTTAGCGAAGTACTAAAATTCATGCAGGAAATTGTCATTGAAAGAAAGCAAATATTCCTGTTTACCGATGGAGCGCCTGCAATACAGCTGAACAAGATCAGGCAAACCGAATGGCATGGCCTTGAAAGCTATCTGGAAGTTCACTTTTCTGCCGAATCTAAGCCAAAACCATCACCGGAAGGATTGCTGGGCATACAGGAAAAACATCAATTAAAAAAAGCCGATCTGCTGATGATCGGTAAAACTGCAACGGACCGTATTTGTGCAGAGAATGCCGGAATAGATTTTTTGAATGCTGATAAACTATTGTTACCTTAATTTCGTTATACCACTGACTTATAAACGACTTGCTCGACAGGACGGACCTAATCCCAGAAAATTTTAAACATGAAACATTCCATCAAAGATTGCGCTTTTTTTGCCGCCCTGGTGCTGCTGGTCTTCAGCTCATGCAAAAAAGATAAGAAGGAAGAACCGGGCACAGACCCCATCGTTGAATCCAACACCAAACAAATACCCACCAATGACAGAAGGGAACTTACAAACGATTCATTGTTCCTTTATGCAAAGCAGATCTATTACTGGAACACCTCTCTACCCGCTTATGATACCTATGAACCAAGAAAATATACTGGTTCAGGCACTGATCTTATCAATTATGAAAACAATTTGCTGAACATAGGCAAAGCATCGGGTTCCGCAGATTATCTCTCCGGGGAAAGCCAGCTGAAGTATTCCTATATAGAAGATATCACTACGCGAAATCCTGAAGCAATATCCGTGCTCAAAAACACAAAAGCATCGGTAGACCTGGAAGGAAACGGCAATGATATCGGTATCAGGCCGATCATATACACCACCAGCGCCACCACCAAGGAATATTTGCTGTTCGTTACAGCGGTCTATCCGGGCTCCGATGCCGACAAGCAGGGTGTAAAAAGAGGCTGGCACATCAAAAAGATCAACGGGCAGGACATAGGAACTGATTACGACAGGGAAGGGGCACTTTTGAATACATTGTTTGAAGACAACGTAACCATTGAGGGCGATAAATATTCAGCGCAGCAGGTAACGGGGACATTTGATGTCACACTTCACAAAACAAACTATAAGAGCAGTCCGGTTTACCTTTCAAAGGTCTTTACCGCAGGAACCAAAAAGATCGGATACCTGAATTATGCCCGTTTTTCCAATGAAGACAATTCAGTTCCGGTGCTGGACAAAGTATTCAGCGATTTTGTAAGTGCGGGAGTAACCGATCTCATCGTTGACCTGAGGTATAACGGCGGAGGCTATGTCAATACCGCTGAGCACCTCATCAACCTGATCGCACCATCCAGCGCTACGGGTGTAATGTACAAAGAGTATTTTAACACCACCATGCAGACCGGTAAAGCGACAATTATGAAAAACCAGCCCATACTTGGAGATAATGATGAGGTCAGGTACTATACCGATCCCGGCACAAAAGAAACCCGCATCGTCAATTATTTTGATGATGCCGATTATTCAGTCCAGGCCAATACCTATCCGTTTGAAAAAGCCGGTGGCCTCGGCAATGTGACCAATGTCGTCTTTATAGTAAGCGGTAGTACAGCCTCCGCAAGCGAACTGGTGATGAACAGCCTTAAACCAAAAATGAATGTCAGGCTGGTAGGAGACAGGACCTATGGAAAACCAGTAGGTTTTTTCCCCGTACGTCTGGAAAATAAATACGACGTATTATTCGCCATGTTTGAGACCAAAAATTCTGCAGACCAGGGAGGATATTTCTCAGGCATGATTCCGGACTATGCAGAAAATGCCGCCGACGAGCACTTCTTTGATGATCCCAGGTATGATTTTGGAGACAAGAGCGAGCCATACACCGCTAAGGCGATCAGTCTGCTAAATCCCTCGTCTGCAGCGGTAAGTGCGAGATCAGGCGGCAGCATGATGAGCATCAGGGGAAAGGAAGTTTCATTTAACAACGGATCAGTACTGAGGCCCGTCAAAGAAGGTGCTGATTTTTCCGGCATGATCGAGACCCGTACCAGGCTCAGGAAAAGATAAACCTGATCATGGGAAAGCTTTTACAATTATTTTACATTAATTTCAGTCAACTCTTAATTGCCCCTATTGCGATTTAAACAGATAAAATGCATATTGTAGTTAACAAATATGTGTCATCATATGTTAGGGGAATTAATACAGAAAGAAGCAATCGAGGTAAAAAAGATCATACCTGCAGCACAGAACCATACGGAGGAATTGAGGAGCAAATTAAACTCTGCACAAAGATTAGGAAATGAATTCAAGTCAAAGGCAGACATCACATTCAATACCAAGGAAGGGCCTAAAACGGTAAACACTACCGTATGGTCCGTAACAGAAAATTACGTTCAGCTAAAAAACGGGATACATATACCATTAAACAGCCTGATAGATATTGATTATTAAAGAAAGCTACTGCTTGTCCATGCGCAGTCTTTCCCTGAATATCTTTTGAGTATCACGGTCCTTATCGATATGGCCCACAATGCTCTGGATAGCGTTGACCGCCTTAATGAAAAATGCCTTATTGATATTCCGGTATTCATCAGAAGCCTTATGGTAATCCTTGTGGTCTTCCACGCCAAAATAAAGAAAAGGAATATTCTTGCGGTTAAAGGCCCCCTGATCACTTTGATCTGTCCAGTCATCATGACCAAGGGCAGGATCATCATGGCCTGTCAATACCTTGATATCAGGATCATCGACCACAATGAACTTCTTCAGTTCAGGATATTTGAAAGTACCACATACATATAATTCTCCCTTATCATTATGGCTGATCATGTCCATATTGACATTTAGCCTGATCTTTTCCAGCGCAACCGGTGCGTTGGCAACAAAAGCCTCCGCACCACGCAAACCCATTTCCTCCGCATCAAAAGCAGCAAATATGAGGGTGTGCTCCGGTTTGTTCTTTACAAAATATGCAGCAAGCTGAAGTAAACCAGCCACACCCGAAGCATTGTCATCAGCCCCGTTATAGATCTCCTTTCCTACAATACCCAAATGATCATAATGTGCCGAAACCACAATCACCCCGTCATTCCTGCCAGGAACATAGCCCACTATATTTTTTCCCTCAATGACCTGCTGCTTATCATCATTAAAAGAAAAAGGCTGTTCATAAGAAGATGAATAAGCATTCAGCCCAATGGCCTTAAACCGTTCCTTTAGATAAGCACGGGCCATTTCAGCGCCTTTCGTGCCGGTTTTTCTGCCTTCATATTGATCAGAAGACAACACTTCGACATCTTTCAGCAACTGGTGATCAGTCTGTGCCTCTGTCTTTTTAAGACCGCTGCAACTGATCATGAACAATACAGGAAACAAAAGGTAAGCTCTCATGAAAATTCAATAGCGCTGCGCTGAAACAACATCAGCACAACAACGTTAAAAATAAGAAAAGACCGGGTGTATGCCCAATCTTTCCGTATGAATTTAAAGCGTCTCCGCAAGGAGGCATAATTATCCCAGGTAAGACTTCAGGATCTTGCTCCTGGAAGTATGGCGCAAACGCTGTAAAGCCTTGTCCTTGATCTGACGTACCCGTTCACGGGTCAGGTTGAACTTCTCACCGATCTCCTCAAGAGAAAGCGGATGGTTGGTGCTCAGTCCAAAGAACAGGACAATGATCTCACGCTCACGCTCGGTAAGCGTAGACAGCGATCTTTTGATCTCCTCAGAAAGCGATTCATTGATCAGTGTACTGTCTGTATTAGGCTCATGGTTTTCCAGAACATCAAGCAGCGTATTCTCTTCGCCCTGCACGAAGGGAGCATCCATAGATACGTGTCTGCCCGAATT
>Ga0222419_100458_pt1 | contig 39187 bp, 39 predicted proteins | sample 1B20Ametagenome_FD_182474 | JGI IMG/M metagenome (GOLD analysis project Ga0222419, IMG submission 182474) | Enriched microbial communities from leaf-cutter ant dump, University of Wisconsin, Madison, United States - 1B20A (version 2) | ecosystem: Environmental > Terrestrial > Nest > Insects nest...
AATAGAGCTTGGTCGCCAGCATCATCAACAGCAGCGGCCACAGCATGTCGCCGGACATCTTGGATTCCCCGAAGACCTTGACCGTGCTGCCCTGATGCAGGGTGTTCCACCAGTTCACCGAGAAGTGCACGATCGGCACGTTGATGATGCCGATGATCGCGAGGAAGGCCGCAGCACGTGCGCCCTGGCGGCGATCCTCGAAGGCGTGGTACAGCCCGATCACGCCCAGGAACAGGAACAGCAGTACCAGTTCGGAGGTAAGCCGGGCGTCCCAGGTCCACCAGGTGCCCCACATCGGCCGGCCCCACAGCGAACCGGTGACCAGGGTGATGAAGGTGAAGGCGGCACCGATCGGTGCCGATTCCATCGCCACCACTTCGGCCAGCTTGATCCGCCACACCAGCGCGATGAACGAGGCAATCCCCATCACGCCATAGATGAACATGCCCATCCATGCGCTCGGCACGTGGATGAAGATGATCCGGTAGGCATCACTCTGCTGGTAATCGGCCGGCGCCAGCACCAGCCCGCCATACAGCGCGATTGCGCCCAGCAGCAGGGCCAGGCCCATGGCCCACGGCTGCACTTTGCCGGCGAAGCGATAGAACGTCGGTGGTGAACCGAGCTTGTGCAACCAGAGCGGGATCCAGTCAGACATGGGAGACTTCTCAGGCGTCCAGGGCAATACGCAGGGCGGCGGCGCAGGCCAGTGGCGCAAGCACCACCGCCAGAACCAATGCTGCGGCGAGCCAACTGATGGGGGCGAGCCACGGCAGACCCTGTTGGGCAGCCGCCACGGCACCGGCAGCGAAGATCACGGCAGGTATGCACAAGGGCAGCAACATCAAGGCCAGCAGCATACCAGAGCGTCGGGTGCCGGCCGTCAGCGCCACCAGCACCGCGCCAAGCAGGCTGAGCAGCGGCGTGGCCAGCAGCAGCGCCAGCATCAACACGGGGATGATCGCGCCGGGCAGGTGCAGCATGGCTGCCAGCAGCGGGGAGATCACGATCAACGGCAGCGCGGTGGTGATCCAGTGGGCGAGGATCTTCATGCCCAGCATCGGCGCCAGCGGCTGCGGCGACAGCACCAGTTGTTCCAGCGAACCATCCTCGATGTCGCTGGCGAACATCGCGTCCAGTGCCAGCAGCATTGCCAGCAGCACGGTCACCAGCACCACGCCGCCGGCGATCCGCTGCAGCAGGGTGTCTTCCGGGCCCAGCGCGAACGGGAACAGCGTGGCCACGATCAGTGCATACAGCACCGGCATGGCGATATCGCCACGCCGGCGCCAGGCCAGCAGCAGGTCGCGCCGAAGCATGGCGGTGCAGGCGCGGGAGAGACTGGCGTGATGGTCAGTCATGCATGCGGATCCGTCGCGGCTCGCCGCCGTGGAAGCTCACCGCGCCGTGGCTGGTGACCATTGCCGCACCGCCGCTGCCGGTGTGTTCCTCGAGCAGCTCGTTGACCAGTGCGATGCCGATGCGGTCGAGATTGGCATAGGGCTCGTCAAGCAGCCACAGCGTGGCCGGCAGCAACAGCAGGCGGGCCAGCGCGGCGCGCTTCTTCTGGCCGGCGGACAGTCGGCGTACCGGTTCGTCCTCGTAGCCGCGCAGGCCGACCCGGGCCAGCACGCCGGTAATCGTGGCACCTTTGCGGCAGCCATGCAGACCGATGGAAAAGCGCAGGTTTTCGTGCGGGCTGAGGTCGGTCTTCAGGCCCAATTGATGGCCGAGGAACAGGATCTCGCCAGCGCAGTCGTCGCGGTGCAGAGGCTTGTCGCGCCAGAGCAGCTCGCCTTCGCCGGCGCGCAGCAATCCGGCCAGCAGACGGAGCAGGGTGGTTTTGCCGCTGCCGTTGTCACCTTCGACCAAGGCCAACTCGCCCGTGCCCAACCGGAAATCCAGTGGCGCGAACACCGGTTCGTCCTGGCGGTGGAAACTGAGGGCCCGCGCTTCGAGCAGGGGCATGACGGGGGCGGCAGCGGTCATCCTCGGGATTGTCCGCAATGCCGGCGGCGCTTGTCCATGCGGCGTGCTGCCGCTGCGTGACGGTTCAATCCATCAGCCGCAGTTGGGCAACGCCGTCGGCCTGACCGTGCACATAGGCCAGTTGCGCATGTTCGCGGGCAAGCTGGTCCAGCTCGCTGGTGCTGGCGCCGATCGCGAACAGGCTGGGCTCGATCCAGCCGGAATGGCCGACGCCGATGGCCGGATGCACGACCACGCCAGGCAGAGCCTGCAAGGCCGCCAGGAGCTGGCGCTGTGCGGACAGGTTTTCCTCTGCTGGTCGCCGCCGCGCCTGCGGGTTCCACGCGGTGATGAAGCCCCACGGCCGGGCATCGACGACGCGGGCCAGTTCGTCCGGCAATTTGAGGTCGACGCGTATCGTCGCCCAGCTCACGGTGTCCAGGTTGACGTGGTAGGCGGTGGCGCGGAAGGCCTCCAGCAGGAATTCATCCATGGCGAAGCTCGGGCAGCGGGGGCAGGCTGGACTCGAACAGCTGCACTGCCGCGTCCAGGTCAATGTCGGCCACGCGCGGGGTGGCGCGCAGCAGTTGTTCCAGCAGCGCATCCTGGGCCTGCCCGCGTTCCAGTGCGTAGGCATAAGGCACGTGGGTGAAGGTCACCAGGCGGTAGCGCGCCATGTAGTGCCGTGGTGAACGCGCGGCGATCAGGGCGCCAAGCTCGCGTTTGGCGAGATAGTGCGGGTCGGCCACCGAGTCGCGCATCTCGACGTAGTTTTCCACGGCCATCGTCGCGATCGCGTTGGCGTTCGGCTGGCGCAACCGCTGGAATTCAGCGAATGCGCCGGCGCTGTCGTCCGGTGCGCCAGACAGCAGGTCGGCCAGCACCACGGTGTCCTCGAAACCGCAGTTCATGCCCTGGCCGTGGAACGGCACGATGGCATGCGAGGCGTCACCCAGCAGCACGGCGCGGCCGTCCAGGTGCCAGCGGTCGAGGTACAGGGTGGAAAGGCTGCCGACCGGGTTGTCGCGGAAGTCCTCGCCGAAGCGCGGAAGCAGCGGCAGCAGGCCGGGGAATTGTTCGTCGAAGAAACGGCGTGCGGCGGGCACGTCGGGCAGACTGGCGAAGCTGTATGTCTCGCCTTGCGCTGGCAGGAACAGGGTGACGGTGAAGCTGCCCTCGGTATTGGGCAGGGCGATGCACATGTAGCCGCCGCGCGGCCAGATGTGCAGGGCGTTCGGTTCCAGCGCGAACTGTTCGCGGCCGCCGCCGGCTTGTTGCAATGCCTGGGGAAGTTCGCCAGCGGGCGGGATTTCCAGTTCCTTGTAGCCGTGGCCAAGCGGTTCGACGCGCTCGCCCAGCGGGGTGTGCGCGTTCATTGCCACGCGCAGGGCGGAGCCGGCGCCGTCGGCACCGACCAGCAGGCCGGCCTGCAGTTCACGCTCCACGCCGGCGCTGTCGGCCACGCGGATGCGCCGGGCGTCGAAGTCGGCATGGATCAGCGATTGCCCGAAGTGGAAGCGCACTCCGGCAGCTTCCGCCGCATCCAGCAGCAACATGTTCAGGTCGCCACGCGACACCGACCAGATCACTTCGCTGTCGTCGACACCGTAGCGTTGCAGGGCGCTGGAGCCATCCAGTCCATGCACCATGCGACCTCGCATCATCACCGCACGCTGCAACACCTCGTCGGCAAGTCCGGCGGTGCGCAGTGCCTGCAGGCCGCGCTCGGCCATGGCGAGATTGATCGACCGACCCCCGATGAAGCCGGCCTGGCGTGGATCGGGGCGCTTTTCGAAAACCTCGACGGTGAAGCCGCGCCGGGCCAGTTGCCGGGCCAGCAGTGCGCCGACCAGGCCGGCGCCGATGAGGGTGATGGATGGTCGCGGCATGCTGCCTCCCCCGGAAAGAATCCGCCCACTTTTCCGCAAGTGGCGTTCCAGTGCAATGCGCGTGAATGCTTTCGCGGGATGTGCTTTCGCTCCATTCCCGCACAAGCCACTCAGAAGCTCATGAAATAACCGCCGTTGACTGGCAGGTTGACGCCCGTGATGTAGCCGGCATCGTCGGCACTGAGGAAGGCCACGGCACGGGCGATGTCGGCAGGCGAGCCGAGCCGGCCGACCGGAATGTCAGCAATGATCCGGGCGCGGATGTCCTCCGGCACGGCGGCCACCATCGGCGTGTCGCAGTAGCCGGGCGAAACCGTGTTGACGGTGACGCCCTTGCGTGCGGTTTCACGGGCCAACGCCATGCTGAAGCCGTGCACGCCGGCCTTGGCCGCCGAGTAGTTGGTCTGGCCGAACTGGCCGGTCTGGCCATTCACCGAGCTGATATTGACGATGCGGCCGAAGCCGCGAGCGGCCATTCCCTCGACCACGTTGCGACACATGTTGAATACGCCGTCGAGGTTCACCCGCATCAGCTCATGCCATTGCTGCGGAGTCATCTTGCGCAGGCTGGCATCGCGGGTGATGCCGGCGGCATTGACCAGCACGTCGACACTGCCGTGACTTTCCTCGATGCGGGCAATCAGTCGTGCGCAGTCATCGAAATCGCTGACGTCGGCCGGCTCGAAGGTGATGTCGCCGTTGAAAGCCGCGATTTCGGCATGGAACGCGTCGACGCGCTCACTGCGGGCCGCAAGGTCCACGGCGACTACCCGGCGCCCGGCGCCGGCCAGCTGCCGGCAGATTTCCGTGCCGAGGCCGCCAATGCCTCCGGTGACCAGTGCGATGCGACTGGATGAAGATGGTTGGCTCATGCGGATGTTTCCAAATGCTTGGGTCGTGCCGCAGGGCAACACGTGCCGTGCGGCGGCAATCGGGTCGTCGGGATTGGTCCGGCGACGCGTCGATGCGCGTCGCCGGACGGGGCCGGGATCAGCGGGTTTTCTTGTCGCTGCGGCCAGTGTTGCCGGCAGTCGGCATGACCTGGGCGGCCGTGTCCATCAGCCCGCGCTGCATGGCCTGGAACGCAGCCATGTTGCGTTCGGTCAGGTCGTTCAGGGTGTTCCAGGGGGTTTGCCCCATCAAGTTGTTGAGCTGGCTGCGGAACTGGTTCTGCTGGTCCAGAAACACCTGCAGGCTGCGCTCCAGATAAGGCCCCATGAAGCCCTGCAGCGAATCGCCGTAGAAGCGGATGATCTGGCTGAGCAACTGCGGCGACAGCATCGGCTGCCCCTTGTCCTCGTGCTCGGAGATGATCTGCAGCAGTACCGAACGGGTCAGATCTTCACCGCTCTTGGCGTCACGGACCTCGAAATCCTCGTTGTCCAGCACCAGCTGGCGGACTTCCTCCAGCGTGATGTAGCTGGAGATTTCCGTGTCGTAGAGACGGCGGTTCGGGTACTTTTTGATGGTGCGTTTTGTTTGTGCCATGCGTCACAAACTAGCAGAAGATATTGCGCCGCACCAGTCGGCGGGAGGCGGAATTGTTGCAGCGCACGGGTGCAGCAATTTCCTTCGCTGCGGGCGGGTCAGTGCCCCACGGCGCCGCCGGCACTGCCGAATGGCGGGCGGGCGAACCACAGCAGCGGGATCATTGCCAGAAACATCGCGGCACAGACGATGTACACGTCGTTCACCGCCAGGGTCAGTGCTTCCCGCGTGATCAACTGTTCGACCATGCCCAGGCTCTGCGTTGGCGAGAGGCCGCCGTGCCGGAGTTGCTGCAGAAAACTCGTGGCGGCGGGGGAGGCGGACGTGATGTGCTCGGTCAGGGCGGCGTGATGGTAGTCGCCGCGATGCTGCCAGAGCGTCACCGTGGCCGCAGTCGAGATGCTCGAGCCCAGGGTGCGGCAGAAGTTGGCCAGTCCCGATGCGCTGGCGACCTGATCTGCTGACAGGCCCGACAGGTACATCTGGTTGAGCGGGATGAAGAAGCAGGCGATGCCGATGCCCATCACGAAGCGTGGCAGTACCAGGGTGCCGAACGAGGCCGAGCTGTCGAAGCAGGCGAACCAGAACGAGGTGGCCGCGAACACGACGAAGGCGAAGGTCACTACGGCACGCAACTCCAGCCGCTGGATGTTGGCGCCGATCACCGGTGCCATCAGGAAGGCCAGCACACCCACGGGCGCACTGGCCAGACCGGCCCAGGTGGCGGTGTAGCCAAGGGTGATCTGCAGCCACAGCGGGAACACCACGTTGATGCCGAAAAACGCCATCATGCCCAGCGACAACGCGATCACCGCCACGGTGAAGTTGCGTGATTTGAACAGCGACAGGTCGACCACCGGGTGCTTCGCGTGCAGCTCCCACACGATCAGGAAGGTCAGGCAGACCAGCGCAATGATGCCCAGAGCCAGGATCATCGGTGAAGCGAACCAGTCGTTGTCGTTGCCGTTGTCCAACATGAATTGCAGCGCGCCCACGCCGACCACCAGCAACACCAGTCCGACCACATCGATCGGCATCTTGAACGTGCGGGTTTCGCGCTTGCGCAGCAGCACCCAGGTGATCAGCGCCGCCAGCGCGCCTACCGGCACGTTGATGTAGAAGATCCACGGCCACGAGAAATTGTCGGTCAGCCAGCCGCCGAGGATCGGGCCGAAGATCGGCGCCACCACCACGGTCATCGCCCACAGAGCCAGTGCGATGCCCTGTTTTGCCCTGGGGTAGCTGGCCAGCAGCAACGACAGTGACAGCGCCACCATCGGGCCGGAGCCCGCGCCCTGTGCCAACCGGCAGATCACCAGCATCGGCATGCTGGTGGCCATGCCGCACAGCATCGAGAACACCACGAACAGTGCTACCGACGTGATGAAGGTGCGCACCTCGCCGAAACGTCGTGCCAGCCAGCCGGTCAGTGGCTGCATGATCGCACTGGCCAGTGCATACGAGCTGATTGTCCAGGTGCCTTCGCTGGGGCTGACGCCGAGGCTGCCGGCGATGTGTGGCACGGAGACATTGACGATGGTCATGTCCAGCACTTCCATGAAAGTGCTGAAGGCGACCGCAATGGTCAGAAGGACCAGGGCGCCACCCTGCAGCGGTTTCAATGGAGTGGCGTCGTTCGGCGTAGTGGCCATCGGTTCGACCCGGTTCAGTGGGCGGGCCGGGGCAGGTTGGCCCGGATGACCTGTTCCGCTTCCGCGTCGGCCTGGCTGGCCATCTGTTCGTACACGTCGGTCCGGGTGGTTGCCGGCGGTGTCCGGGCGTCGCTCAGCACGCGGCCGCGGTCATCGGTGATGTCGACGGTGACTTCGGTGGACAGGCCGATCCGTAGCGGGTGTTTGTCCAGTTCCGCGTTGTCCAGTGCGATGCGCACGGGAACCCGCTGCACCACCTTGATCCAGTTGCCGGTAGCGTTCTGTGCGGGCAGCAGGGAAAAGGCACTGCCGGTGCCGGCACCCAGGCCGGCAACCTTGCCGTGGAACTCCGCGTCGTCGCCGTAGACGTCCGAAATGATCTTCACCGGCTGGCCGATGCGGATGTGGCGCAACTGGCTTTCCTTGAAATTCGCGTCGATCCACAGGTCGTGCAGCGGTACCACGGTCATCAGCTGCTGGCCCGGCTGAACGCTGTTGCCCAGTTGCACGCTGCGCTGCGCGACATAGCCGGAGACCGGCGCATAGATGGCGTTGCGCTGTGCGGCGACCCAGGCCGCGCGGAAGTTCGCGCGTGCCTGCAGCACCGTCGGGTTCTGCGCCACGTCGGTACCTTCGATGGAGGCATGCGCGGCGGCAGCCTGCGCTTCGGCGGCTTCGACCGCGGCGCGGGCCTGTTCGACGCCGTCGCGCAGGTGCTGCACGATTTCCGGTGATTCGGCCTGGGCGGCGACCAACGGCAGCCGGCGCTTGAGATCCGCCTCGGCTTTTTTCAGGTCGAGCCGTGCCGCAACCACCTGTGCATCGGCACTGCTGGCCGAGCTGGTCTGTTGACGCACACCACGCACGGCCTGGGCCAGGGCACTGCGTGCCTGGGCGAGCCGGGTATCGGCGTCGGTACTGTCCAGTTTCACCAGCACCTGGCCAGCCTCGACGTACCCGGTGTCGTCGGCGAGGATGGCCACCACCGTGCCGGGAACCTGCGCAGAGATCGCCACCTGGTTGCCGCCGACATAGGCGTTGTCGGTTTTCACGCGTGTCGACAGCACGAAGAACCACAGCAGGAACCAGGCCAGCCCGGCAGCGATGAAGATGCCGGCCACGATCAGCAATGCGCGCCTGCGCCTGGCGGGGTCTTTCGCGGCCATGCCGGTGTCGGCGGGGGTCTGGTCGACTTCAGTGGCGCTCATGCTGGGCGGCTCCGGTGGTGTCGGAAGAAGAGGGAGGTGTGCCGGTTTCGTCGGCGCTGCGGTAACCGCCGCCAAGTGCCTTGATCAGGGCCAGGTCAGTGCTGACGGCCTGGGCCTGCAGTTGCACGGCGGCGTCGCGCTGCTGCAGCAGGACAGCCTGCGCGCCGAGGCTTTCGCGCAGGTCGCGTATGCCCTGGCGGGCACGTGCCTGTGCATTGGTCAGCAACTGCCGGTCGGCATCGAGCCTGGCTTGTTGCTCATGCTGACGTGCTGCAATCTGCTCGGCTCCCAGCGCTTGCGTGGCCACTTCACGTGCGGCAGCCAGCACCGTGCTGTCGTATTGCGCCACGGCCGCGTCAAGCTGGGCCTTGCTCACGCCGTAGTTGGCCTCGAGCCTGCCGCTGTTGAAGATCGGCAAGTGCAGCGCCGGAGTCAGCGCGAACGTGCGGCTGCCGGTAGTCAGCAATTTGCCCATGTCGATGCTGGACAGGCCGGCCAGAGCCGTGATGCCGAGGTCTGGGAAAAATTCGGCACGGGCGGCGTCGATATTTCTCGATGCCGCTTCGACCTGCCAGCGGCTGGCGGCAATGTCCGGGCGTCGTGCGATCAGATCGAGGCTGGCATTGACCGGTATGCCGCGCTCGACCCGGGGCAGCGGGCGAGCCTGCAGTTCCGGCAATTGCGCCGGGGCAACGCCCAGCAAGGAGGCAAGCGCGGCCTTGCGCATGTTCGCCGAGCCCTCGATAGTGACCTGCAGCTCGCGTGCTTCAGTCAGTTGGGCTCGGGCTTTCTGTGCTTCGTCGGGCAGGTCCACGCCTTGCCGCACGCGCAGTTCGGCGATGTCGGAGAATTGTTGCTGGGTGGCAATCAACTGGTCGGCCAACTGTTTTCGTGCCTGGTCGGCTTGCCAGCCGAAGTAGGTGTCGGCAATGGCGTACTGGAGTGCCAGTGCCGCGGCACTGCGCTGTGCCGCGGCGGCACGCGCCTGGCCGATGGCGGCTTCCACGATCGCCCGTTTTTTGCCCCACCAGTCGAAGTCGTACTGCAATTGCACGCCGAGGTCGGCCTGGCTGTACCAGGTGAAGCCGAGGAACTGGCTCGGGATCAGGCCGTGCTCGCTCATGCGCTGTCGCGATACCTGGGCGCTTCCGTTGAGCGACAGGCCGAGTTGCGCTGCCGCGAGCCGGGCCGATTGCTCGGCGTTCTGCACGCGGCTTTGTGCCAGTGCCAGGTCAGGTGACTGCTGCAGGGCGAGTTCCATCAGGTCGTCCAGCTGCGGATCGCCGTATTGGAGCCACCAGTGCGGTGCCGGCCAATCCGGCCGGGCCGCAGCCTGCAGACCGGCTAGCGGAACGTCGCTGCGCAATGCGGGTGGAGCGGGTTTCGCAGGCGGGGTGGCGCAGGCGGCCAAGGTCGACATGACGGCGATGGCCAGCACCACGCGGCCACGGAGCAGGGGGCGCATCATGGGAACATCCTTCATGGTTGGCGGTTCCTGCCCAACTGATCAAGGTTGCCCGCCAGTTTTCGCAACAGGCGGTCCAGTTCGTTTTTGTCTGTGTCGCTGAAGCCGGCAAACATGGTGTCGACACTGGGAAACATCGGCGGCAGCACTTTCTGCACGAAGCGTCGACCCGCTGCCGTGATGCGGATCAGCACGCGACGGCGATCCTGCTCGCTGGCACCGCGGGTGATCAGCTTTCGCTTGACCAGCGCGTTGGCGATGCGGGTCATGTTGGTGGCGCCCTGGGCGGTGAATTCGCACAGTTCGCCCGGCGTCGAACTGCCGTCCGGCTGGCTGTACAGAATCATCAGGGTGAGGAATTCGCTGTGGTTGAGCTGGTGCGGCTTGAGCTCGAACTCGAGCTCCTGTCCGATGGTGTCGCCGAGCATGAGCATCAGCCGGCACAGACGGGCTTCGGATGCCGGCATCTGCGGGATGATCTGACTTACTCGGGCAATCCCTTCGTCCATCAGGGCGATACATTTTGTCAGATGATTCATTTCACCAATTCATATTTCACCAGTGAAATATGAATGTAGCAACGGTGCGGCGCGACAGGCAAGCCGACATCGTTGCGGCTGATTCAGGTGTCGTTCCGTTCGAGGTTGAACAGCCGTCGTGCGTTGGCTGTCGTTGCGCGGGCAATCTGTTCCTCGGGTTCTCCGCGCAGTTCCGCGATGCATCGCAGGACCTCCGTCACGTACGCGGGTTCGTTGCGCTGGCCGCGATGGGCCGCGTCGGGCTGGTCAGGTGCATCGCTTTCAAGCAGCAGCAGGTTGATCGGCATCCTCGCCACGATGCGTCGCAGGCGTTGTGCCCTCGGATAGGTCACGGTGCCGCCGATGCCCAGATGAAAGCCGATGTCCCACAATTTTTCCGCCTGCTGCTCGCTGCCTGAAAAGCTGTGTACCACGCCACGTACTCCGCCGCTTCGACGCAGCAGGAGGCTGGTCTCCTCGAGGGCGCTCCGCGCGTGGACGATCACCGGCAACTCCCGCTCCCGTGCCAAGGCCAGTTGGCGGGAAAAGCAGTCTTTCTGCCATTCGCGATCGGTATCGCCACGGTGGAAATCCAGGCCGATTTCTCCGATTGCCACGGCGTCGCCGTGGTCGAGCCATGAAGACAACGCCTCCACATCAGTCCGCGCATCTTGTGTCAGGAGCATCGGGTGCAGTCCGTAGGCCGGGTGCAGCGATTGATGCGCCGAGCACAGCGCGCGTATCCCCGGCCAGCTGGCAGCGTCCACGGCTGGCACGACCATGTGGGCCACTCCGGCTTGCGATGCGCGTGCGATCACGGTATCGCGATCGCCAGTGAAGGCGGCGAGATCCAGGTGAACGTGGCTGTCGACGATTTCGGACATGTTCTGCCTTCGCGCGCGGGCCGGAATGCGGTGCCCTCCGCAGGGAGGGGATGCCGGATGCGAGCTAGCTGCGATTCAGTTGATCGGCGGTTGAATGATCGATGGGCGCATGGCGTGGAGCAGAGTGCATGCCATGCGAAGCAGCATCATAAAACAGAGGAGAGGACTCCAATGAACAGACTGATGGTCAATGTGCTGAATGTGGCAATCGCAGCGGCTCTCGCTACGGGACTTTCAGCCTGCAACCGGAACGCGGATGCAGGCGTTTCGAGTGCCGCCGCTGGCGTGGGCGCGGATACCGGAAATGACGCCAGGTACGCCAAGGTTGTCAGTGTCGAGCCGGTGCGTTCGACATCGAACAACCCCAGGCAGGTATGCCATGACGAGACCGTCACCCACACCACGCCGCCGAAGGATGAGCACCGCATAGCAGGTACCGCGATCGGTGCGGTGGCTGGTGGCCTGCTTGGCAATCAGGTTGGTGGTGGCAAGGGCAAGACGCTGGCAACGGTGGCGGGCGCGGTAGGCGGTGGTTATGCCGGCAATCGCATCCAGGCCAATCGGCAGAAAGGCCAGACAACCACGTCGGTCGACCGCAAGTGTGAAACCGTCAACGACACCAGCACCAAAATCGTTGGTTATGACGTGCGCTACGAATACAAAGGCGTGACCCGCACCGTGCGCATGGACCACGACCCCGGTGACCGGGTGGAAGTGCAGGAGGGCATCACTGTCGTGACTGATGCCCGGTGAGCTGCCCACAAAAATGAAGAGGAGTTGACCTGATGAAAACGGTGAGTGCGAAATTCGCGTTGGCGATGGCCCTGACCGGGGGAATGGCTCTTGCCGGTTGTGCCACGGCTCCTTATGGGAATGGCGGTGGTTATGGCAATGGCTATCAGGGGCAGCGAGGAAGCCATCGGAGTCATCAATACCGCTGCCAGACCTGTGGTGTGGTGCAGGAGGTGCGGCAGATTCACACGCAGGGCAGTGGCGGCACCATCGGAGCCGTCATCGGAGCCGTGGCTGGTGGCGTGCTTGGTAATCAGGTCGGCAAAGGTGATGGCCGCAAGGCGGCCACGGTGGCAGGTGCCGTCGCTGGTGGCGTGGTCGGCAATCAGATCGGCAAACGCAACAGTGGCGGTGACATGGCATGGCGCGTCGTGGTGCGGCAGGACAATGGCCGGTATGTCACGGTGACTCAGCGTGAAAATCCCCGGGTTCGCGGCGGGGATTATGTAGAGGTCCGGGGTAACCGTATCTACGCCCGCTGATGCTCATGTGACTTCAGGATATATGGACGTCCAAATGAAAAGGCCCTCGCAAGAGGGCCTTTTCGGTTCTGGCACAAATGTTTCCGGATCAGTTCACGGCATAGAACGAATGCTCGCCGATTGTCACGCTGGGGCGATTGCGCGACCAGGCAGGTGAAACTGCGGTCGTGGCGAAATGGTCTGCGCGGGGAACCAGCATGCGGCGTTGTGCCAGTGGCAGCTGCCAGTTGTGGATCGATGCGCCGGCCACGCGCCATGCCTTGTTGAAGGCTTCCAGATTGTTTATCTCGAACGAGCCCGGCGTGGTGGTCGTGGCGAACTGGTGCGGAGCGGTCACCACCTTGCATACGGTGTTGCCCCAGCGGCCACGGTCGAGGCGGCGCAGGGCGACCTCGGCCACGGCAAGCTGGCCATCAACGGGCTCGCTGCGAGCTTCGAGATAGACGGTGGTTGCCAGGCAAGCCTGGTCAGCGATGGGCTGGGGCATCAGGGAGGTGAGCCACAACAGCATGGAAAGTTTCATGGTTCTGCCTCCAGTTTGCTGTACGCGCAAAGCGGACTTCACTTTGTGCGCCGTTGCGGTGGACGGGCGGGCAGGCCGTTCCACCTGGATTTGACACCCTGGCCGAAACTTGTGGCCAAGGGGCATTGCCACGGGATTGTGGCGGGGTCGAACGGCGGATCGGGCCGATCGGGGGATTCTGTTGCTGTCGGCGTTTTGCGTACTGCGTTGCCTGCAACTGCTGCATTGCGCTCCAGGCGCATTGCCTTCCGGCGGTATTTGCCGGGTCGCGCCGATTCGGACTCCTCCGGTTCGTCGCGTAACGTGTATTCGGGTGGCCGAATTCTGGACACCACCATGTTCAGTCGGCGGAGCGTAGCGGCGGGATTTGCTGCTGACAAGTGCCGCGCAACATCAATTTAACTTTCGCTCACGAAGTTACGACAGGTGTCACGGCCTGGAGAGTGATGACGTTGCTGCTGGTTATGCCGGCCATGAGGCCTCGATGTGCAAGGTGAGTTGTCCATCGAGTTGCATCCCATGTGCACCGGCAGCCTGTGGCGCAAGCTCACCGTGGAGGACGACCAGCGCCTCGATGGCGTCGCCGGATTGGTTGGTGTCCAGGACGCAGCCCACTTCATGGCCTTCGCTGCGCAACACTTCGCCAGGGGGCATCGTTTGCGACAATATGACGCGATGCATGTGCCGCTTGTGGCCTCCGCGGAAGTGCAGTCGCGCAACGATCTCCTGGCCCGGGTAGCAACCCTTGTCGACAGCCACTGCCTGGAGTCTTTGCAGTGACAGCGAGGCTGGAAGCAGTTCGCCCGACAGCGGGGCCGGCAGCCACGGCCAGCCTGCGTGCAATTGCGGCAGATGCCATGTCTCGTCGCTGTTGTCCCGGCCAGTCATGCGCATGCTGTGTGTTCCACAGCCGAGCGAGATCGTGCCGGCATCATCATGGACTGCATGCATTGGCATGGCGGTACCAGTTGCCAGTGCCTGCGGGGATGCGGCGGTCAGGGTGAGCCTGGAACGGAACACGAAGCGACGCAGGGCATCGACGACGGTTGCGGCATCGCCGCCGCGCAACAGTACGAACAGGCGGTCGTCGGCAACCCGGGCCAGATGGAACAGGGCGCGTACGCGGCCTTTGGGGTCCAGCCAGGCACTGAACTGCCATTGGCCGACCTCGAGCGAAGAGACTTTGCTGCTGAACTGTGCGTGCGCGAACGCGACGGCGTCAGGGCCTTCGATCCACAGGGTTTCGGCAAGGTGAGTAGTAGGCATGAGGCTGGCAGACCTTGGGGTGGTGGGGCGAGGATGCAAGTGTCGGAGCATGTCTCGTGGTTGTGCTGCTTTGCCGCAAGTATTAACCTTTGCCGGCTAGAAAAAACCATGTCCGATACCTTTTCCACAGACGATCCCGTACCTGCTTCCGTTCCTGCGGAAACCGGTGTCGTGCCGGAAGAAAAGGCTCAGGACAAGGCGCCGGCGGAGCGACCGGCTCTCGATCCCACTCGCTATGGCGATTGGGAAAAAAATGGGCGCTGCATCGACTTCTGAGCGATCGCGACGGCGTTCGTCGCCGGCGATGGATCGACAGGGGCTGGTGTGGTGCGGACAACAGCGATTCCACACAGGATAGCCGCCATGGCAGACACGCAACGACCGCTCTCCCCTCATCTCCAGGTTTATCGGTGGCAAGTGCAGATGGTGAGTTCCATCCTGCATCGCGCCACCGGCATTGCTTTGGCTGTCGGCAGCCTGCTGGTGGTGGCCGGCCTGCTGCATCTGGCCGCGGGCGAGGAGAGCTTCAACCACTACAAAGGGGTCATCGGTAGCCCGCTGGGACTGGTGTTGCTGTTTGGCTGGAGCTGGGCGTTGTTCTATCACTTGTGCAATGGCATCCGGCACCTGCTGCAGGATGCCGGTATGGGTTATGCCATTCCCCAGTTCGTGCGCTCGAGCTGGTTGTCGGTGATCGTCAGCATCGTGCTCACGCTGCTGGTGTGGGCTTGCGTGATGACTTCGGGAGGTGCGGCATGAGCGGCAGCAACGCGAGCGTGAAGGATCTCCGTCATCCGCTGAAGCGGGCCCGCGGTCTGGGTTCGGCTCAATCCGGCGTCGGCCACTGGTGGACCCAGCGAGTAACCGCTGCGGCGCTGGTGCTGCTGGGCCTGTGGTTCGTGGTTACCGTGCTGTGCCTGATGCACACCGATTACGCCACCGCACGCGCCACGGTTGCCAAGCCATGGAACGCGCTGCTGCTGATCGCGTTCGTGCTCACCATGTTCTGGCACGCCGTGCTCGGCCTGCAGGTGGTGATCGAGGATTACGTGCATACACGCTGGAAGGAGGTCGTGCTGATGGTGGCGATCAAGTTCCTCGCGGTGCTGGGCGCGCTGGCAAGCGTGCTGGCCGTGCTGCGCATTGCGCTGACCCCATAAAAACGCGAGGCCCGGATTTCATGGAAAGCTACAAGATTCAGCAACACGAGTATGACGTGGTCGTGGTCGGTGCCGGTGGCGCCGGTTTGCGTGCCACTTTCGGCCTGGCCGAGAAGGGTCTCAAGGCCGCCTGCGTCACCAAGGTATTCCCGACCCGCTCGCACACCGTGGCGGCGCAGGGCGGCATCGCCGCCGCGCTCGGCAACATGGGCGAGGACGACTGGCGCTTCCACTACTACGACACCATCAAGGGTGGTGACTGGCTGGGCGACCAGGACGCGATCGAGTACATGTGCCGCGAGGCGATTCCCTCGATCTATGAGCTTGAGCACTACGGTGTGCCGTTCTCGCGTACCGGCGAAGGCAAGATCTATCAGCGTCCATTCGGCGGCATGACCACCCATTACGGCAAGGGCACCGCGCAGCGCACCTGTGCCGCGGCCGACCGCACTGGCCACGCCATCCTGCACACGCTGTACCAGCAGGCGCTGGCGCATGACGCCACCTTCTTCATCGAATACTTCGCGATCGATCTGATCTTCGACGACGAGGGCGTTTGCCGCGGCGTGCTGGCGCTGGACATGAACGAGGGCACGCTGCATCTGTTCCGCGGTCAGGCCGTGGTGCTGGCCACTGGAGGCTACGGTCGCGCCTACTTCAGCGCCACCTCAGCGCATACCTGCACAGGCGACGGTGGCGGCATGGTGTTGCGTGCCGGCTTGGCGCTGCAGGATCTGGAGTTCGTACAGTTCCATCCGACCGGCATCTACGGTGCCGGCTGCCTGATCACCGAGGGCGTGCGTGGCGAGGGCGGTTTCCTCACCAACTCCGAGGGCGAGCGCTTCATGGAGCGCTATGCGCCCACCGCCAAGGATCTGGCCTCGCGTGACGTGGTCAGCCGTGCCATCACCATCGAGATCCGCGAGGGTCGTGGTGTGGGCGAGCACAAGGACCACGCCTTCCTGAACCTGATGCACCTCGGCCCCGAGGTGATCCACGAGCGTCTGCCGGGCATTGCCGAGTCGGCGCGCATCTTCGCCGGCGTGGATGTGACCAAGGAGCCGATTCCGATCCTGCCGACCGTCCACTACAACATGGGCGGCATCCCGACCAACTATCACGGCGAAGTGGTGCAGAAGAAGGGCGACGACGTCGATGCCGTGGTGCCGGGCTTGTTCGCCATCGGCGAAGCGGCCTGCGTGTCGGTGCACGGTGGCAACCGTCTGGGTTCCAATTCGCTGCTCGACCTGGTGGTGTTCGGCCGCGCGGTATCGCACCGTTGCGCCGAGATCATCAAGCCGGGTGCGGCACACAAGGATCTGCCGGCCAGCGCGCTGGACAAGGCACTGGCTCGTTTCGACGGATTGCGTCACGCCAACGGCGAACTGCCCACCGCGCAGATCCGCCTCGACATGCAGCGCACCATGCAGGCTGACGCCGCAGTGTTCCGTACTGGCGAGACGCTGAAGGAAGGCTGCGAGAGGATCGACGCCGTGCATGACTCGTTCAAGCAAGTTCGCGTCAGCGACCGCTCGATGGTGTGGAACTCCGACCTGATCGAAACGCTGGAACTGTCCAATCTGCTCGACCAGGCCGTGGGCACCATGCACTCTGCCGAGCAGCGCCCGGAAAGCCGTGGCGCCCATGCGCGCGAGGATTTCCCGGACCGCAACGACGCCGAGTGGATGAAGCACACCCTGGTGAAGGTGGACGAGAGCGGCAAGACCAGCTTCGATTACCGCCCGGTGCACATGTACACCCTGACCGATGAGGTCGAGGTAGTGCCGCCGAAAAAGCGCGTTTACTGATATCCGGACTGGAGAAGCACTGTGGCAGAGTTTTCGCTACCCAAGAATTCCAAGATCCAGCCGGGCAAGCATTATCCGGCAAAGGACGCGAAGAAACCGCGTACGTTCCGCATCTATCGTTGGTCGCCGGATGACGGGCAGAACCCGCGCATCGACACCTACGAAGTTGATCTGGCCTCGTGCGGCCCGATGGTTCTGGATGCCTTGCTGAAGATCAAGAACGAGATCGATTCCACGCTGACCCTGCGTCGATCCTGTCGCGAGGGCATCTGCGGTTCGTGCGCGATGAACATCGACGGTACCAACACGCTGGCCTGCACCCGTGCGATCAGCGAGTGCGCGTCGGGTGACGTGAAGATCTACCCGTTGCCGCACATGCCGGTGGTGAAGGATCTGGTGCCGGATCTGACTCATTTCTACGCCCAGTTCGCCTCGATCAAACCATGGCTCCGTACGCAAAGCCCGGCACCGGACAAGGAACGCCTGCAGTCGCCGGAAGACCGCAAGAAGCTCGACGGCCTGTACGAGTGCATCCTGTGCGCCTGCTGCTCGACCAGCTGCCCGAGCTATTGGTGGAATGGCGACAAGTACCTCGGTCCGGCGATCCTGCTGCAGGCTTACCGCTGGATCGTCGACAGTCGCGACGAGGACACCGGTGCCCGCCTGGACGATCTGGAAGATCCGTTCAAGCTGTACCGCTGCCACACCATCATGAACTGTGCTCGCACCTGCCCGAAGGGTCTCAACCCGGCCAAGGCGATTGCCGAGATCAAGAAGCTGATGGTTGAACGGCGCTCGCCTTGATCGGCGCATCACATCCGACGAAACAGGCCGCCTTGCGCGGCCTGTTTCATTTCCAGGCAGCGCTACACTGGGCATTGGCAAGGGCAGGACACTTCAGGTAATGGACGAAGCATGCATGAAACGCCTCCGCTGGCGCACCCGGCGGGGCACCCGTGAACTTGATGCATTGTTCGGTGGCTGGCTCGACGAGCGCTTTGCGCAAGTGGACGAGGCACAGCAACAGGCATTCGACGAGTTGCTCGACGTGCAGGACCCCGACCTCTGGGACTGGGTGATGGGGCATGCACGTCCGTCCCGCGCCGACTGGCAGGCGATCATTGATGACATCCGCACCCGCCATCGGCTTTGAGTATCGGCCGTCACGGCTGTTGCGGCGGGTGCTGGTTTTCGTGGCGGTGCTGGCGGTATGTGCCGTGATGCTGAGTGCGCTGTCGCCTTGGCTGAAAGGAGCGCTGATGCTTGCCACATCGGTGTTGACGTGGCAGTCCCTGCGACGGTTGGCGGAGGAGCCGGTTACGGCCGCCGGTTGGAGCGCTGATGGTGGCTGGACACTGCGCCTGACCGACCATGACGACTTGCCTGCCACGCTGGTTTCGTTCCGCGTCCTCGGCGTTTTCGTGCTGCTGCGGCTGAGTACGGAGCAGGGCACCCGGGTTCTGCTGCTGGCACCGGACAACAGCGATGCCGACATCCATCGCCGGCTGCGCATGCGCCTGGCGATCCTGCAGCCGGATCGGGCGCTGCCTAACCAATAGCGCCCGGCAACTTCGATCCTCCAGCACTGTCCGAGCGAATACCTGATAATGAACGACCGGGCGGCCCGCCCTGCGATTTCCACAAGCGACCCGCCCATGTTTCGACCGCTAGAACTTTTCATCGGCCTGCGCTATACCCGCGCCAAGCGGCGCAACCAGTTCATCTCGTTCATTTCCACCGTCTCGATCGTGTGCATATCGATCAGCGTGATCGCGTTGATCACGGTGATGTCGGTGATGAATGGCTTCGACTACCAGTTGCGTTCGCGCATCCTCGGTGCGGTTTCGCATGCCACGATCATCAGCATCGATGGCGGTGTGCGGGACGTGCCGCGTGCACTCAAGATCGCCAATGCCAACCCGCACGTGCTGGGTGCCGCAGCCTATGTCGAGAAAGAGGCTTACCTGACCAGCGGCCGCGGCTCCAGTGGCGTGGTGGTGCGCGGCATCGATCCGGCGCAGGAACCGAACGTGGTCGATATCGGCCAGCACATGCTTGAAGGCAAGCTTGATGCGCTTGTTCCCGGCAGCTGGAACATCGTGTTGGGGCGTGATCTGGCCAATGTTCTCGGCGTTGGCGTGGGTGACCGGGTCACCATGGCGGTGAGCGAGATACGTTCCACCCCGATTGGTGGCGTGCCGCGGATGCGGGTGTTCCACGTGGCCGGCACATTCCAGCTCGGCATGGAACAGTTCGATTCCGGCCTGGCTCTGGTCAACGTGAGCGATGCCGAGAAACTCAATGGTCTCGACGGTCCGACCGGTATCCGCCTGCGGCTCGACGATCTGTTCAATGCGCGGCCGGTGGCACAGGAGCTGAGCGATCAGCTGGGGCAGATGTATGCGGTGCGTACCTGGATGGATACCAATGCCAACCTGTTCGCCGCGCTGTCGATGGAAAAGCTGGTGATGTTCATCATCCTGTCGCTGATCATCCTGGTGGCGGTGATCAACCTGATCTCGATGCTGATGATGCTGGTCACCGACAAACAGGCCGACATCGCGATCCTGCGCACGCTGGGTGCCACGCCGCGCAGCATCATGGGCATGTTCATGGTGCAGGGCGTGTTGGTGGGCTTTGTCGGCATCGGCATCGGCGTGGGCCTGGGCTCGCTGCTGTCGTGGAAGCTGCCCGGCATCGTCAAGTGGATCGAGCACACTTTCCACGTCACCTTCCTGTCGCCGGATGTCTATTACATCAGCGAGGTACCCAGCCGACTGGACTGGCACGATGTGGGCTGGACCGCGCTGCTGACTTTCGCCTTCTCGCTGCTGGCCACTCTTTATCCCGCCTGGCGCGCCTCGCGCACGCAGCCGGCGCAGGCGCTGCGTTATGAATGAGACTGTGATGAATGCCTCCTCCGGAAACGTGCTGCGCGCCAGCCATGTCGCCAAGACCTACGACGAAGGTGGCCTGCACACCGAAGTGCTGAGTGACGTCAGCTTCACGCTGAAGCGCGGCGAGACGATGGCCATCGTTGGTGCTTCGGGCTCCGGCAAAAGCACCTTGCTGCACATCATCGGCGGGCTCGACACGCTGAGTGCCGGCGAAGTGGAGGTTGATGGCCGCGTGCTGTCGAAGCTCTCCGACGCCGAGCGTGGTCGCGTCCGCAACCGCTCGCTGGGTTTCATCTACCAGTTCCACCACCTGCTGCCCGAGTTCACCGCACTGGAGAATGTGTGCATGCCGCTGCTGATCCGCGGCACCTCGATTGCCGAGGCACAGCGCCAGGCCAATGCCTTGCTGGAGCGGGTGGGACTGGGTGGGCGCAGCCACCACAAGCCTGCGGAACTGTCCGGTGGCGAACGCCAGCGTTGCGCAGTGGCGCGTGCGCTGGTGACCCGGCCGGCCTGCGTGCTTGGCGATGAGCCTACCGGCAACCTCGACGAGGGCAATGCGGCCCAGGTCTATGCGCTGATGCTGGAACTCAACCGCGAGATCGGCACCAGTTTCATCCTGGTCACCCACGACAACCATCTGGCCGGCCGCATGGATCGTACCCTGATGCTGCACAACGGCGTGCTGCAGGAAACGGCGTCCCGGCAGCCGTAGGCGGTTTCCCGATACCGGTCCGTTGCGGACCTACACGTTCTTCGTCCCGCCAGAGGCAGTCCCGGCACTAGGCTTGGATGCTTCCAGGAGGAAGGACGGCGTACATGGATCGTTTGACCGCCATTGTCGCGGCGTGGGCTTTGCTGGCGGGCGTGTTGCTGGTGCAGTGGCTGCCGTGGTTGCCGCCGCTGTGGTGTTCAGCCCTGTTGTCGCTCGCGGCATGCTTGCTGGCCTGGCGTCATGCCCGCTGGCGCTGGCTGGCCTGTGTGCTGTTCGGCGTGGCGTGGGCGGCATGGCATGGCGAAACGGCCATGCAGGCACGATTGCCGCGGGCGCTGGAGGGGCGTGACATCGTGGTGACCGGCACGGTGGCAGGCTTGCCGGAACTGCGCACGGATGCCAGTCGCTTCACGTTGCGGGTGGAACAGGTCGTGCTCGATGGCGAGCCGCTGTCTTTGCGTGGATTGGTCACGGTGTCGTGGTATGACGAGGCGCCGGCGTTGCAGCCATGCATGCGTTGGCGTCTGCTGCTGCGCTTGAAACGTCCGCGGGGCCTGCTTGATCCGGGCGGTGCCGACAGCGAGCGTACGGCACTCGAGCGTGGCATCGTCGCCACGGGATACGTGCGTGACGATGTCGACAACCTGCCACTTGCAGGGCCGGCCTGGTGTGTCGATGGCGTGCGTGATGCCGTGGTCCGTGGCATTACGGCGAGGGTGAGCGACCCACACGACGCTGCCTTGCTGCAAGCGTTCTCGGTAGGCGATACGCGGGGGCTGAAACAGCGTGACTGGGAGGTGGCGCGGGCGAACGGTGTATCTCACCTGATCGCGATTTCCGGATTCCATGTGGGTGTGGCGGCCATATTCGGGGTCTGGCTGGCCAGACTGGCTTATGTGTTGTGGCCGCGTTTGGGCCAGAGATTGCCGCGGCCGCTGGCCCAGGCTGCCGCGGCTTTGCTGATGGCCGGCGTGTACAGCGCGCTGGCCGGCTTCGGCCTGCCGACCGTACGCACGTTGCTGATGATCGCGGTAGTGACTTTGGCGCGGTGCTGTCGGCGCGGCGGAAGTGGTGCGCAGTCGCTGGCGCTGGCGATGATCGCGATCCTGTTGTTCGATCCGCTGGCGGTATTGGCAGCAGGCTTCTGGCTGTCTTTTGTCGGGGTGGCATTCCTGATGCTGTGCCTGCAGTCACGCGGGCGCGGACTGCGTGCATTCGTGCATGAGCTGACCGCCGGCCAGCTGGTGATGACGCTGGGGTTGTTGCCGTTGACGATGTGGTTTTTCGGCCAGGCATCGCTGGTGGGCGCGTTGTCGAACCTGATCGCGGTGCCGCTGGTCAGCTTCGTGATCGTGCCATGCGCACTTCTCGGCATGTTGCTGCTCGGGCTGTGTCCGCCGCTGGCGTCGCCAGTCCTTGGCCTGGCAGCCTGGCTGGCGCATGCGCAGTGGTGGCTGCTGGAACAGATGGCTGGCTGGCCGGGAGCGCACTGGTATTTGCCGGCGCTGCAGCCGTGGGCCCTGCTGCTGGCTCTGCTTGGTGCACTGTGGTTGTTCCTGCCACGTGGTGTGCCGTTGCGCGGGCTGGGGTTGCTGCTGTTCCTGCCGATGCTGTCGCCGCCGGTCATCATGCCGGAAGAGGGAGGGTTCGAGGCCTGGGTGCTGGATGTGGGGCAGGGTCTGTCAGTGCTGTTGCGCACCCGGGAGCATGTTCTGCTGTATGACGCCGGTGCACGCTATCCCTCCGGTTTTGACGTGGGGGCGGCGGTGGTCCTGCCATCGATTCATGCGTTGGGCGTGACGAAGCTGGATATGCTGATGGTCAGCCATGGCGACAACGATCATGCCGGTGGTGCCAGAGTGGTCGCGGCGGCCTTTCCGGAGGCGCGGCGTTACGCGGGCGAGCCGTCACGGATGCATGCGCCGATGCGCCAGTGCGTGGCGGGCCAGTCATGGCAATGGGATGGCGTGCGGTTCCGCGTGTTGAGCCCGCGCCCCGGCGAGGGAGATCGGGACAACGACAGCTCGTGCGTATTGCTGGTCGAGGGGCGTGGCGGGCGACTGCTGTTGAGCGGGGATATCAGCTCGGCGGTGGAGCCTGATCTGGCGCCGGCGATGGGGGCCGGGTCACGACCGGTTCTGCTGGTGCCGCATCATGGCAGCAAGCATTCCTCCAGTGTCGATTTCATTGCTGCCGTACAGCCATCGCTGGCAGTGGTTTCGGCGGGTTGGCGGAATCGCTTCGGCCATCCCCGCCCCGAAGTGCTGGCCCGTTATGCGGATGCTGGCGTGGCCGTGCTCGGCACAGCCGAGCACGGGGCGATACGATTGGATTTTCCGGCTGATGGACCCCCCGTGCATGATCCGGGCTGGCGGCTGCAGCAATCTCGCTATTGGCGGGAATGATGCCGTTGGCGACAAAATCGCGGAATGCCACGTATCGCGCAGTACGGCAGGGAGGGACTGCTATCATGCGCGCTTCTTGTCAGGTAGCGCGGTAGGTCGAAAGTGCTGGAAATTCTGATGGCTGGCGGCTGGGCGATGGTGCCCATCCTGATCTGTTCGGCGGTTGCCCTGGCGATCGTGCTGGAACGTTGCTGGACCTTGCGCCGCAAATCCGTGCTGCCGCCAGGACTGGGGGAGGAAGTCCGTCAGTGGGCACGCTCCGGCAAGCTCGACCCTGCTCATCTGGATGCCTTGTCTGCCGGCTCGCCGCTGGGTGAGTTGCTGGCTGCCGCACTGGCCGTGCGCAAGCAGCCGCGCGAGCTGATCAAGGAGCGCATCGAAGACACCGGTCGGCATGTCATCCATCGGATGGAGCGTTATCTCAGCACGTTGGGCACGATCGCCCTGATCGGTCCGCTGCTGGGCCTGTTCGGCACGGTGATTGGCCTGATTCGCATGTTCATGGAAGTGATGGCGGGCGGCATCGGCGATCCGGCCAAAATGGCCGGCGGCATCGGCGAGGCACTGATCTGTACCGCGGCCGGCCTGACCGTGGCGATTCCCGCCTACGTGCTGCATCGCTGGTTCCGTTCGCGCGTGAACGGTTATTGCGTCGAGATGGAAAAGCAGGCCACCGCACTGCTTGACGATCTCACCCTGAATACATCTCCGTCGCCGCGTGCGCGGCGTACCTCGGCCGATCCTGCGCCGAGCGCAGCCTGAGCGTTATCCCATGCGTATCGGCAACGACCGCCGTCAGGATGACTTCGAGATCAACGTGATCCCGTTGATCGACGTGCTGCTGACCCTGCTGATGTTCTTCGTGCTGACCAGCACTTTCATCCAGCACTCGCGCCTGCAGGTGACCCTGCCGCAGGCCAGCACGAAAGACCGCGACATGGATGCTCCGGCATTGACCGTGATGATTGATCGCGACGGTCGCTTCTACGTGGGCAGCGACGAGGTGATGGGCGAGGGCATTGAGGCGCTGAAACAGACCATCGAACGCAATGCCGGGAATGATCGCGACCGGCAGGTGACGATCCGGGCCGATACCAATACGCCGCACCACAACGTGGTTACCGCGATGGACGCCCTGGGCCAGCTCGGTTTCACCCGACTGTCGATCGCCACCACGCCGGATCAGGTTGACTCGCCGTGAGCGAGGAGAAAATCGACTGGAACTCGACGCTGCGGATTTATCGCCGCCTGCTCGGTTACCTGAAGCCCTACAAGTGGATCGGCCTGGGCACGGTGGTCGGCCTGATCGTCGACTCGGCTTCCCTGGCGGCGTTCACCTGGCTGATCAAGCCGATGGTCAATGGCATCTTCAACCTGAAAGACCCGCACGAGGTCTTCTGGATGCCGATCTACATCCTGTCGCTGGCAGCGATCCGCGCGTTCGCCTCGTACTACTCCGACTATGGCATGGGCCAATTGGCGCGGCGCGTGGTGCAGGACATGCGGGTGGACGTGTTTGCCAGCTATCTGCGATTGCCGGTGCCGTTCTTCAGCCAGGAAGCATCCGGCCAGCAGATCGCCCGGATCACCTATACCTCCGACCAGGTGGCCAAGGCGGCGACCAGTTCGGTCAAGTCGATGATCAGCGACAGCCTGCTGGTGCTGGGCTTGCTGTTCATCATGCTGCAGGCCAGCTGGTTTCTTACCCTTGCGCTGGTGGTGATGGTACCGGCCATTGTCGGCACGATGACTTGGATCAGCCGGCGCTACCGCCGCATCAGCCGCAACCTGCAGGCTTCGATGGGGTCGGTGGCCGGTACCGTGCAGGAAGTCGTACAGGGTCATCGCGAGGTACGCATCTACGGCGGGCAGCAACGCGAACAGAAGCGTTTCGATGACGTGGCCGATCTCACCGGCCGGCAGAACCTCAAGGTGGCCAAGACCGCTGCGCTGTCCAGCGCCGCCGTGCAAACCACGGCTGCGATCGCGCTGGCCTTGCTGATCTATCTGGCCAGCCGGCCGTCGGTTCTTCAGGGCATCGACGGCGGCACCTTCACCCAGATGATCGTGGCGATGACCGGTCTGCTGAATCCGCTCAAGCGCCTGACCAATGTGCAGGGCGACGTGCAGCGCGGCATGGCGGCGGCCGAGGATCTGTTCCAGGCGATGGATGAAGCGCCGGAGCCCGATGCGGGCAAGGTCGTGCTGGCCCGCAGCCACGGCGATATCCGCTTTGCCGGTGTCAGCCTGACCTATCCCGGGGCCGAGACGCCGGCTGTGCGTGATATCCAGCTGGACTGCCCGCCGGGCTCGGTGACTGCACTGGTTGGACGATCAGGCAGCGGCAAGAGCACTCTGGTCAGCCTGTTGCCGCGTTTCTACGAGCCGCAGCAGGGACAGATCCTGCTTGATGGCGGGGATTACACCGGCTACACCCTCGATTCACTGCGCCGGCAGATCGCCTGGGTCGGCCAGCAGGTGGTGCTGTTCGACGGCACCATCGCCGAGAACATTGCTTATGGCGAACTGGCTGCCGCCGATGATGCAGCGATCATGGCGGCAGCCGAAGCCGCCAACGCGATGGAGTTCATCGCACGCTTGCCCGAGGGTATCCACAGCCATATCGGTGAAGGCGGCAACCTGTTGTCAGGCGGCCAGCGTCAGCGCATCGCCATCGCCCGCGCGATCCTGAAGAACGCACCGATCCTGGTACTGGACGAGGCTACCAGTGCGCTCGATACCGAATCCGAGCGCCTGATCCAGGATGCCCTGCAGCGGCTGATGAAGGACCGCACCACTCTGGTGATTGCCCATCGCCTGTCGACCATCGAGAGTGCCGACCAGATCGCGGTGATGGAGCAGGGCGCCATCGTCGAGCGTGGCAGTCATGCCGAACTGCTCGCCATGAACGGCCATTACGCGATGCTGCACCGGATGCAGTTCAGCGAAACGGCCGATACCGCGCACTGAGGCCCCGCATGGCGCTGATCGATACGCTCGAGTCAGCTTGGTACGGCAATGGCCGCGTACCTTGGTGGACTTGGCCGCTGGCAGCGCTTTACGGAGCGGTGACGTGGCTGCGCGGCAGCCTGTACCGGGCCGGCTGGTTGCGCAGCGTGCGCTTGCCGGTACCGGTGGTGGTGATCGGCAACCTCAGCGTAGGCGGCACCGGCAAGACCCCATTGACCATCACCGTGGTCGAGGCATTGCGCCAGCGCGGCTATCGCCCGGGCGTGATCAGTCGGGGGTATGGCGGCAGCGAGCGGGGGCCGCTTCTGCTTGACGACATGCCTGATCCGTCCCTCGTCGGTGATGAGCCTTGCCTGATCCATGCCGCCGGCGTGCCGGTGGCGGTCGGGCGCGATCGGCCGGCTGCGGCACGGTTGCTGCTCGACGCCGGCTGCAACGTGCTGGTGGCAGACGATGGTTTGCAGCATTACGCACTGGCCCGGGATATCGAGGTCTGCGTGATCGACGGCGTACGCCGCTTCGGCAACCGGCGTCTGCTGCCAGCCGGCCCGTTGCGCGAGCCGACCGCAAGGCTGGCCCGGGTCGATCTGCGAGTCTGCAACGGCGGCATGCCGGAGACTGGCGAACACTCCATGCAACTGCGTGGTGGCGACGTAGTCAGGCTGCCCGATGGCGAGTGCCGGCCGTTGGCCGGCTTTGCCGGGCAACGCGTGCACGCGATGGCGGCGATCGGTCATCCGCGGCGATTTTTCGACAGCCTGCGCAGGGCCGGCATCGATGTGATCGAGCATGCTTTTGCCGACCACCATGCCTTCGTGCCGTCCGAGCTGGATTTCGGCGATGACCTGCCGTTGCTGATGACCGACAAGGATGCGGTCAAATGCAGGGGCTTTGCCCGGGAAAACTGGTGGAGGGTGCCGGTAAGGGCCGAGCTTCCGGCAGCATTTTTCGATGAACTGATGACGCGGATCGACGCTTCAGCGCTGCGCTGATTCACCACCGACGAAAATGTCGCGGACCAGTTGTCCCCCGATCCAGTAGCAGAGCTCGGCCGGCTCCCGTGCATGCCAGACCGCCAGATCGGCGCGTTTGCCAGGTTCGAGCGTGCCGCGATCGGCAAGGCCCAGTGCACGGGCGGCATTGACGGTGACGCCACGCAGGGCTTCTTCCGGGGTCAGCCGGAACAGGGTGCAGGCCATGCCGGCGGCCATGCGCAGCGACAGCAGTGGCGAGGTTCCGGGGTTGCAGTCGGTGGCGACCGCGATCGCCACGTCGTGTTCGCGCAGGCGCTCGACCGGTGGAAGACAGGTTTCGCGCAAGGCATAGAACGCGCCGGGCAACAGCACGGCGACGGTGCCGGACGCCGCCATGGCTTCGATGCCGGTATCGGCAAGGTGTTCCAGATGATCGGCCGATAACCCACCGAATTCGGCAACCAGTGCAGCACCACCCAGATCGGACAGCTGTTCGGCGTGCAGTTTCACCGGCAGGCCGAGCTGGTTTGCGCGCTCGAACAGCCGACGGGTTTCCTCGCGGGTGAAACCGATGCCTTCGCAGAACGCGTCGACGGCATCGACCAGCCCTTCGCCGGCAAGCACCGGCAGCATCTCGTCACAGACCAGCGACACGTAGGCATCGCGCCGGTCCCGGTATTCCGGCGGTAGTGCATGCAGGCCGAGAAAGCTGGTGCGTACCCCGATGCCAAGCTCGCGTCCGATCCGTCGCGCCACGCGCAACATGCGTCGTTCGGCATCCAGTTCGAGACCGTAGCCGGACTTGATCTCCAACGTGGTCACGCCATCGGCAAGCAAGGCCTGTGCGCGCGGCAGCGACTGCGCGAACAGTTGCTCCTCGCTGGCGGCCCGGGTGGCGTTGACGCTGGAAACGATGCCGCCACCGGAGCGTGCGATCTCCTCGTAGCTGGCACCGTTGAGACGCAGATCGAATTCCCGTGCCCGGTCGCCGCCAAACACCAGATGAGTATGGCAGTCGATCAATCCCGGGGTGACCAGCGCGCCGTCCAGCGATTCCACACGGACAGCGAGTGAGGCCGGTGCTTCCGGCAAGTTGTCCTGTCGCCCGACCCAGGCGATGCGCCCGTGATGGATGGCGATCGCGCCATGTTCGATCAGGCCGTACGGCGACTCATCGGCAAAGGTCGCCAGATTGGCATTCAGCAACAGGCGGTCCCAGCGTGGATCATTCATCGGCTTGGCTCGGTTTGGGAGAGGGGACAGTGGCTTCGGCAAAAGCCGAGGTCCTGCCGGCGGAGGGCGGTGGTACCGAAGTTTGCTGCTGCTCGAAGTCGCGCACCATGCGCTCGGCAAGATCCCGATACACCGGAGTCGGGCAGAAGATCGACGCGGCGGCACGGGCCAGCAGGCAGGCGGCCATGACCGGAATCACCATGTCCTGGTTGTCGGTCAGTTCCATGGCGATCACCGCCGAGGTCAGCGGCGCACCAGTGACACCGGCCAGATAGGCACTCATGCCCAGCAGCACCACTGCGCCGGCAGGTGCATCGGGCAGCAGCGAGGCGATGTTCTGGCCCAGGCCGGCACCCACCGCCAGCGCCGGGGAGAAGATGCCCCCGGGAATGCCGGCCCAGTACGACACCACATTGGCCAGCAGCTTGGTGATGCCGAAACCCTGACCCGGCATGTCGCTGGCCGCCTGCACGATGGCGCGGGCCTGATCGTAGCCGGTGCCGTAGATGCTGGAGTGCGAGCACAGGCCGAGCAAGGCCAGTGCCAGGCCACAGCCGGCGGCGAAGATGATCGGCCGGCGTCCGCGCAACCGGCCGACCAGGGCCAGCAGGCCACGCGGGCTCAGCAGGATCAGGCGGGCGAACAGACCGCCGAGCAGGCCGCAGGTGATGCCGGTCAGCAACACCGCCACCCATGCATGGCCCAGCGGCAGACTGGCCTCGACCTCGCCGAAATACGAATAGTTGCCCATGATGCCCAGCGACACCACGCCACCGATGAATACCGCGGTCAGCAGCAGGCCGCTGAAGCGATGTTCAAAGGTGCCGGCCAACTCTTCGATGGCGAAGATCACGCCCGCCAGCGGTGTGTTGAAGGCCGCGGCGATGCCGGCCGCACCACCGGCAAGGATGAAACGCGAGGCCGCTTTCGGATCGGTAAAGCCGAACCGGCGGCCGATGGAGTAGAAGATCGCTGCGCTGACGTGCACGGTCGGCCCCTCGCGACCGACCGAAGCACCGACCACGAGGGAGACCAGGGTCAGCAGCATCTTGCCGATGCCGATCGGCAGCGACAGCATGCGCGAGCGGAACCCTTGGTCCTCGACGTGCAAGGTGGCGATCACCTGCGGAATGCCGCTGCCCCGGGTGGCACGCAGTCGTCCGGTGGTGATCCAGGCCAGCAAGGCGAACACGACCGGGGTCAGCAGCAAGGGAATCCATGTGCCGTAGTCAAGGATGCGCAGGAACAGGGCGTAAGCCCACAGGCTGGCCTTGGCGAACAGGATGGCTGCCAGCGCCACCAGTACCGCCCCGAACCACAGCACCAGTCGTCGTTTCCAGTGATGTGGCGCGAAAAACTCGTGGCCGAGCAGCGCCTGCAGGCGAGGGTTGGACGAGGTCTGGGAGGGCTCGGACATCGCGTCATTATCGCAGACGGCCGGAACGCCGCGGCAACCGCGACGGGCCCGGGCGTGCGGGTACACTGCGCAGCACCGTCAGCAGGAGTCCTCCCATGAGCCAGCAAGCCAGCCCCCGCCAGTACCGCGCAGCCCATCTGTGGGGTGCTGATGGCTGGCAGGCCGATGCGGCGCTGGCGGTGGATGCTGCAGGCAAGGTAGTGACGACTTCCGGTGACATGGTCGAGACGCTCGGGCAGTGGGTGCTTCCAGGCATGCCCAATCTCCACTCCCACGCGTTCCAGCGTGCGATGGCCGGGTTGGCTGAGCGCAAGGGACGAGCGGATGACAGTTTCTGGAGCTGGCGCGAGACCATGTACGGCTTCGCCGCGAAGATCGGCCCCGAACAACTGCAGGCGATCGCCGCCCAGCTTTACGTCGAGATGCTCAAGGCCGGCTATACCCATGTGTGTGAGTTCCACTACCTGCATCACCAGCCGGATGGCCGGCCCTGCGCGCAGCCCGAGGCGATGTCACTGGCACTGGTCGAGGCGGCGCGCGAGGCCGGCATCGGCATGACCTTGCTGCCGGTGCTCTACATGAGCGGTGGCTTCGATGGTCGTCCGCTGGCGCCGCGGCAGCGCCGTTTCGGTCATGTGGTGGAGGATTACCTGCGCCTGCTGCAGACGCTGCGTGGGCATGAGAATGATCATTTGCGCACGGGCATCGCCTTGCACTCGCTGCGTGCGGTACCGGAGGCGGCGCTGCGCGAGGTGCTGGCCAGTGAGCTGGCCAAGGATGGTCCGATCCACATCCACATCGCCGAGCAGATCGGCGAGGTACAGGATTGTTTGGCCGTGCGTGGCGCGCGCCCGGTGGAGTGGCTATTCGACCATGCCGATGTCGGTGCGCGCTGGTGTCTGGTCCATGCCACCCATTTGACCGAGACGGAAACCCTGCAACTGGCCCGCAGTGGCGCGGTGGCCGGCCTGTGTCCGACCACCGAAGCAAATCTCGGCGACGGTCTGTTTCCGCTGGCAGCCTTTCAGGATGGCGGCGGGGTGTTCGGCATCGGCTCGGATTCGCACGTCTCGATTTCTCCGGTCGAGGAATTGCGCTGGCTGGAATACGGGCAACGCCTGCAGACCCGGCATCGCAACATCGCCGCCCGCCGCGAAGGCGACAGCGTGGGCGAAACCTTGTGGCAGGCGGCATTGCAGGGCGGTGCGCAGGCTGCGGGCATGGCGATCGGTGGTTTGCGCGAAGGCGCCCGTGCCGATTTGCTGGTGCTGGACGACAGCTCACCGTTGCTGGCCGCGCGCGACGAGGGTTCGATGCTTGACAGTTTTCTGTTTGCCGGCAATACGCCCTTGGTGCGTGACGTGATGGTCGGTGGACAGTGGCAGGTGCGCGACTTCGTCCATCGCGACGAGGAGCGTATCGCTGCACGTTACCGGGCCACGATGACTGCCTTGGCCAAGGGCTGACGGGCGCGCAAAAAAGCACCAGCCCGAAGGCTGGTGTTTTCGTGGATGCCGCATCCGTGCGGCGGAACCGTCCGTGCTTACTTGCTGGCTGGTGCTGCCTTCGCAGCGGCTCGGCGCTCCGCGCGGGCCTGTTTCCACTTCTCCATCCGTGCCTGGCGCTCGCTGCGCTGGGTGGCCATGTCGGCCTTCTGCTGCGGGGTCAGTACGGCGTAGATCTGAGCACGGACATTGGCACGCTGCTGCACGCGCAGCTTGGTGGCGTCGGCCTCGGCCTGGGCTAGGCGGTCGGCGGCTGCCTGATAACCGACCTGGTCGGGCGTCATCGATTCGAAGGCCTGGCGCTGCTGGCGCAATGCCTGCCACTGCGTGCGGTTCTGCGAGAAGCTGTCCTTGACGATCTGCTTGATGCTGCTGTGCTGCTCGTCGGAGAGGTTGAGCTTGCGCAGCTCCATGTCATGGCCGCGGCGGAAGTGCTTGTGATGGCCGTGGTGGTGTCCGCGCATGCGGTGATGCTGCTGTGTCTGCGCGTTGCTTCCCTGGTTCGCGGGCGTGTCGGCGGGAGCGGCGAAAGCGAAGGTGGAAAGCGCCATGGCCGAGCTCAGGACCAGGCCGAGGGTGATGTGCTTGCGCATGGGTATTACCTCGTGTCGTTGGGGTGGAGGACTTGCGGGATAATTGAACGACAATGCCGCGTGTATGTTCTTTGCCGGAAGGTAAAGATGCGTAAAGCCCATGGTGCCCGCCATGCCGCAACGTTTGAATGAGCCATGCAGACAGCTTCCATGCCGAAAATACTGATCGCCGACGATGACCGCGCACTGTGCCAGCTACTGGCCGAATACCTGCAACGCGAGGATTTCTCTGTGGATCTCGCCCATGATGGTGACAGCGCGCTGGCCCTGTTGCGCAATCCTGCGACACGTCCGGACTTGCTGATTCTCGACGTGATGATGCCCGGTCGTGACGGCCTGGATACTTTGCGCGAGCTGCGCCTGCAGCATCGGCTTCCGGTGATCATGCTGTCAGCGAAAGGCGAACCGGTTGACCGTATTGTCGGACTGGAGCTGGGGGCGGACGACTACCTCTCCAAACCCTGCCTGCCACGCGAGTTGCTGGCGCGTGTGCGGGCGCAGTTGCGACGCAATGCGCCGGCTGCCGCTGCCAATCTGCAGGTCGGCGAGTTGCGTCTGCAGCCGGGTGACCGGCGTGCCTTCATCGGCGAGCAGGAACTGGTACTGACCGGAGCCGAATTCACGTTGTTGCTGACACTGGCGCAGCGTGCCGGCGAACTGGTCGACAAGGCCACGCTCACCCGCATGGCGCTGGGGCGCGAGCTGGAGCGGTTCGACCGCAGCATCGACGTGCACGTCAGCCGCCTGCGGCACAAGCTGGCCGAGGCCTCGGAGCAGGCGCCCCGGATCGAGTCAGTGCGGGGTGCCGGCTACCTGTTGACTGCGGGTGTGTCGTGAACCTGTTCAAGAGCTCGATCTACTGGCGGGTGCTGCTGTGGTTCTGCCTGGCGAACCTTCTTGTGTTGATTCTCGGCGGCTACCTGACCCGGCGCTTCATCGACTACACCACGGCGGTGGAGATCGATTGGGTCGCGCTTGCCGACGATGCGAACCGTCGCTACGAAGCTGGTGGCAAGGAAGCACTGGCCAGCTGGTCACGACAGCAGCGACATCAAGGCATTGAAGCCACGCTGTACGAAAAGGGGCACGCACTTACGCCGATACGCTTGATGCCTCCGGTCCGCCGCGCGTTGCCGCAATGGCTGAATGCGGAGCAGGACATCCTGCTGAAGCCATTCCCGGGGTTGTATCTGTCGGTGCAACAGGTCACTGGCCATGATGGCCAGACACGCCAGTTGGTGGCGTTGAGTCGCACGCATACACGGCTGCGTCCACAGGCGCGCGAGAAGATATTGCTGGGCGTGCAACTGGGGCTGTCGTTGCTGTTCATCGCCCTGGTCGGCTGGTGGGTGGCGCGTGGCGTGGCCCGGCCGGTCGAAGCATTGCGTCGGGCGACCCGGCGCATGGCTGCAGGCGAGCTGTCTGCCCGGGTCGGTCGGACACCGGGCCACCCGAGTGATGAACTGGCCCAGCTCGCCACGGATTTCGATGCCATGGCCGAGCGCATCGAGGCGCTGGTGACCCATGATCGCCGGGTACTGCAGGATCTTTCGCATGAACTGCGTTCACCGCTGGCGCGGCTGCAGCTGATTCTCGAACTGGCCCAGCGCAGCACGGATCCGGCGGATGCGGAAACGTATTTCCATCAGGCCGAGGCCGAAATTTCCCGGCTGGACCGGATGACCGGTGAAATGTTGACGCTGTCGCGCCTGGAAGGTGGCATTCCCGGCAGCGGCCGGGAAGAACTGGATGTGGTGGAGCTGGCCCGTGACTGCGTGGAGCAGGCGGATATCGAAGCGCAGGCCCGCGACATCACGTTGAGGCTGGTCCCATCCGCACAGCCGGTCGTGGTATCGGGCAATGCCCAGTTGCTGGAGCGTGCACTGGGCAATCTGCTGTCCAACGCGGTCAAGTTCAGCCCTGCTGGAGCCGATGTGGAGGTCGTGGTGACAGCGAACGGCCGGTATGCCGAGATGTCGGTGCGCGACCGGGGGCCGGGAGTGCCAGATGCGGAATTGGAATCCCTGTTCCGCCCGTTTTTCCGTGGCAGCAACGCTTCACGTGCCGAGGGGCATGGCCTCGGCCTGGCCATCGTGCAGCGGGTGATGAAAATCCATGATGGTGAACTGTTTGCCGCCAATCGTCCGGATGGCGGTCTGGAGGTTCGCCTGCGGTTGCCTCTGGCGATGGCCGGAGCGGGCTCGACGGGTGGGGAAGGTTTCAGCGCAGCGCACTGATGAGCCGGGTTGGCTGGTGATCTACCTGTCTGGCAGGAAGTGGAAACCGTCGAGCGCTTTGTGTAGTTGCTGTTCTGCTTCAGTGCGCGTGAATGGTGGTGTGGCAGGCGGGTCGTATACCTCGGGACGGGTGCCGCTGATCAGCAGGTCGATGGCGTAGCAGCGGTTGGCATGCACGGTGCGATAGCCGTCCACTTCCAGGTAATGGCTCATGGCGGCGTCGGCGGCATGGAAATGGGTGAAGGGCACGCCGTCCAGAGTCGTCGTGCCGAGGGTCGTGGTTGCACCACTGGCCGGTGCATCGAGGCAATCAGCCAGAGCCTCGTCGTCGGAGCCGATGCCGATGCGCAGTTCAGCGGCAGTCACCGGATTGGAGCCATCCATCACCAGTGCCATGGCCGGTGCGCCTTGAGTATCCGGGCCGGCGAAGGCTTTCCATGAAGCGTCGGTCAGATAGCTGCGCTGGAAATCGTGTCGCAACTGCATGCCATCGGGAACCGGGATCGCGAAGCCTTGCCGCGGATCGCTGTAGATGCTTTTGCTGATGGCGGTGGCTGCGGGTGCTGGGGCGGTGTCAGGTGCCTGGCCCGGGCTGCAGCCGTACAGCCATGCCAGGCTGGCAGCCAGAACGGTCGATGCGGAAATTTTCATGGTGAGCCTGGATTCGATTCGCGGACCTTACGCGGGCAAGCCCCGGTTTGCCACCCTTGCCACTTTCGCTGATCGACGGGCCACGATGCGTTCAAATGCGTTTGCAGCAGTGGGGCTGGTCCTGTGTTCGGCGCTGTTCTTCACCTACGTGCTCAACCGCAGCCTCGTCGCGGATGGCGGGCATTGCGGGCATGGGCGGTGATCCTGCGTTATCTGTTCACTTTGCCACTGCTGGCGATGTATTGCCGTGGCAGGCGATGGCGAAGCCGTGCGCGCCTTGCACAGTGATCGCAGCGCAAGACGGACTGGACCATCGGAGCAATGATGCAGGGTGTGGAGCGGCATATCCTTGCCGCCCCGTCCCCTGAAAGTCTCCCGGTCCGATGTCACGAAGTTCGGAATCCAGCGTGGCCACGTCTGTCGACGCGGCATACATCCATCACGGCACAGCCGCTTTTCGCCGCACCAATCTGGCCCTGTTTGCTGCCGGCTTCGCCACCTTCGGGCTGCTTTACTGCGTGCAGCCGCTGATGCCGGAGTTCAGTCGCGACTACGGCGTGACCGAGGCGGGCGCCGCGATGTCGCTGTCACTGACCACCGGTGTGCTGGCGTTCGCGATGCTGTTTGCCGGCGCCTTGTCGGATGTCTGGGGACGCAAGCAGGTGATGGTGGTGTCATTGCTGTCTTCGGCGCTGCTGGTGCTGGTGACTGCGGCGATGCCGGACTGGTCGGCACTGCTGGTGGCGCGCACGCTGCTGGGACTCACCCTGAGCGGATTGCCGGCGGTGGCGATGACCTACTTGAGCGAGGAAATGGCAGTTGAGTCGATTGGTCTGGGCATGGGGCTGTACATCAGTGGCAGCGCTGTGGGTGGCATGGGCGGACGGTTGATCAGCGGCGTGCTGGCCGATTTCTTCGGCTGGCGTATCGGCGTGGGCGTGGTCGGTGTGATCGGTTTGCTGGCCGGCCTGATTTTCTGGCATGCCTTGCCGCCGTCGCGGCACTTTGTGGCACAACCGTTGCGGTGGCGGACGGTACTGGGGCGTTTTGCCGGCATGTTCCGCGACCGCGGGTTGCCATGGCTGTTCATCGAGGGCTTCCTGCTGCTCGGCGCCTTCGTCACGGTCTACAACTATCTGGGTTATCGCCTGCTGGCGGCTCCGTACAACCTGAGCCAGGCAGTGGTCGGGCTGATTTTCGGCATCTACCTGGTCGGTACCTTCAGTTCGGCCTGGATGGGCCATCTGGCTGGCAAGCTGGGGCGGCGCAAGGTGCTGTGGACGGCGTTCGCGTTGATGCTGGCGGGGGTGGCACTGACGATGGCGCAGCCGTTGTGGCTGATCATCACGGGCATCGTGGCGATCACCTTCGGTTTTTTCGGAGGCCACTCGATCGTCAGCAGTTGGGTGGGGCGACGGGCCGGCGCGTCGAAAGCGCAGGCCTCGTCGGTGTATCTGTTCTGCTACTACATGGGTTCCAGCATTGCCGGTGCCAGTGGCGGGCTGTTCTATGCCCCGTATGGCTGGCACGGCGTGGCATGGTTTGTCGGTGTGCTGGTGCTGGCTGGCCTGCTGATCGCGCTGTGGCTGGTCCGGCTACCGCCGCTGGTGAACGTGGCCACGCCGCCTACGCCGATGAGCGATGGCGCGATGCCGTAGGGCGACGGGCCACGTTTTTCCGGCTCAGCGCGAAGCAGGCTTCAGCATGTTGCTGACTGCATCGTAGTTGCCGTCGTTGTGGCCCGGGGGCAGGTCGAGCAGGTGGGTCATCAGCGGATAGACGTCCACGTTCGGGAAGGCCGGAGCCTTCATGCCGGTCTCGAAGGCGGGGCCGTGGGCGATGAACAGCGCCTGCATGTCCGGGTTGGCATTGTCGAAACCATGCTCACCCAGGCTGAGCCGGCCTTTCCGCTTGGCCGCGTAGTCGCTGGTGGTGATGCGCCAGTGTGCGTTGGCCAGACACAGCAGTTGCGGCACGCGGGGGTTGCTGCCATAGGCCAGACGCGGCGGCACGTGCTGCTTGTCCCAGCACTGCATGTGCGGATGTGGCTGCTGCAGCGTTTCCTCGACGCGTGCGAATGCGGCCCGGTCGTCGGCGCTGTCCGACTTCGGGTTGAATCCGGCGAGGATGCCCAGGCCGACAGTCTGTACCTGATCGAGTGGAACCAGCCGGTCGATCATTACGCTGTTGGCTTCCGGTACGGCGGTCATGCCGTGGTCGGAGAGCACGATCAGGTTGATCCGGTCGAGAAGGCCGCGCTGTTTCAGCCCCTGTACCAGCCGGGCCATGGCCGCGTCGGTTTCGCGCAGTGCGTCGTCAACCTGCGGCGAATCCGGGCCGTGGACATGGCCGGCATGATCGACCGCATCGAAATACAGGGTGAGGAATCGGGGGCGTTCGGCAGCGGGAAGATCCAGCCATGCCAGCACCTGGTCCACCCGCCGCTCCGCTGGCATCGCGCCGTCGAAAGGTTTCCAGTAGCTCGGGCGATAGCCGTGGATTTCCGCCTCGGAGCCGGGCCAGAACATGATGCCGGTGTGCAGGCCGTGCCGTTCGGCGGTCTCCCAGATCGGCATGCCCTCGCTCCACCAGCGTCCATCGCTGACGGCCTTGCGGCTGGCCAGCGAGAACTTGCCCAGTTGCGGATCGGACATGGTGTTGTTGACCACGCCGTGGTGATCCGGCGTCAGGCCGGTGACGATCGTGTAATGGTTCGGAAATGTCAGTGAGGGGAATGCCGGCTGCATGGACGCGGCCTGCACGCCGTTGTCTGCCAGCATTTCCAGGGTGGGGCTGAGTCCGCGGTCGATGTAGTCGTGGCGGTAGCCGTCGATTGACACAAGCAGCAGCGGGGCAGACTGGCTGGTGGCGGCTGACGGCGGCCGCGTGGCGCATCCTGTGCTGAGAGCAGTCAATGCACACAGCAACAGGCCGAACAGGAATTTCATGTACCAAGTCCTACGATGGGGGGATATCCCGCCATGATCGCGCACCGGCATGAACATTACACGTGCTGCCAGAGACTTGACCCGACTGCTGTTGTCCTGCTTTCTGATCGGCGGGCTGCCCGTCAGCATGGCCAGTGCCTGGCAGGTGCATACGCAGCCGGTGGTCCAGCCGGCGTCATCGGGGGCTGCGTTCCAGCAGAGCATGCAACAGCAGCAGGCACGCGACCAGTTGCAGAAGAGCCAGTTGCAGCAGCAACTGCAGCAGGGCGTGGCGGATACCGCGAAACGTCCGCTGGGTGATCATCCGCGCACCGTGGAACAGCTCGACCAGGCTCAGCAGGCGCAACGTGACCGTGATCGCGCGAATCTGCAGGATCTGGCGAATCGCAAGCGCGATGCCTCCCTGCCGCGCGTGGTTCCGCAGAATTTGCCGGTGCCGGCAAAGTCCGGAAAAGACTGATCGCAAGCGGCCCGGCGTGCGGGCTGTCAGCCGAACAGGTCGCCGCGGGCGATGCGGTCTTCCAGTGTCAGCAGGAAGCGCTTTCTCGGCAGACCGCCGCCAAAGCCGGTGAGGCTGCCATCGCTGCCGACCACCCGGTGGCAGGGCAACACGATCGGCAAGGGGTTGCGACCATTGGCGGCACCGACCGCCCGCACGGCCAGCGGCTTGTCGATACGCCGCGCCAGTTCGCCGTAGCTGATCGTGATGCCGTAGGGAATCCGTGCCAACTCCTGCCATACCTCGCGCTGGAACGGCGTGCCCAGCGGGCACAGCGGCAGGTCGAACTGCTGGCGCGAGCCGGCAAAGTATTCGTCCAGTTGTTGGCGGGCGGCTGCGATCGGCGCCGAAGCATCGGGTTTGCCGATCTCGATCCAGTCGGGATAGACCCGTTTCGGATGGCGCTCCTGCTCGAAGCGGATTTCCCGCAGGCCGTGCGGGTCGGCGACCAGCCGCAATGTGCCCACCGGGCTGGCCATGTCGTGGTAGTGGATGTCGGAGATGCTGTCCATGGGAGCAGGCTAGCACCGGCGAACTGCCCCGGTTGCACGAGGTAGCCGGCTTTCGGGCGGTGGCGGTCGCTGGCCTATACTCGACGGTCTGCCTTTCCGGAGTTTTGCCCCATGACCGCACCCACCCGCATCGACACCACCCGCACCATCCGCGCGCCGCGTGGCAGCGAGCTTTCCTGCAAGAGCTGGCTCAGCGAGGCACCGTTCCGCATGCTGCAGAACAACCTCGACCCCGAGGTGGCGGAGAACCCGGCGGAGCTGGTGGTGTACGGCGGCATCGGCCGGGCGGCGCGCAACTGGGAATGCTTCGACGCGATCCTGGAATCGCTGCGCGAACTGAACGACGACGAGACCCTGCTGGTGCAGTCCGGCAAGCCGGTCGGCGTGTTCCGCACCCATGCCGACGCGCCGCGCGTGCTGATCGCCAACTCCAACCTGGTGCCGGCCTGGGCCAACTGGGAGCACTTCAACGAGCTCGATAAAAAGGGCTTGATGATGTACGGCCAGATGACCGCCGGCAGCTGGATC
>Ga0222419_100459_pt1 | contig 39183 bp, 30 predicted proteins | sample 1B20Ametagenome_FD_182474 | JGI IMG/M metagenome (GOLD analysis project Ga0222419, IMG submission 182474) | Enriched microbial communities from leaf-cutter ant dump, University of Wisconsin, Madison, United States - 1B20A (version 2) | ecosystem: Environmental > Terrestrial > Nest > Insects nest...
GTCGTGAGCACTCTGAACATTGGTACGCTTACCAAAAAGGGCGTCTGCTTCGTCAAAAAAAAGGATCCAGTTCCTGGTCTCTGCCCGTTTAAAGACCCCTTCGAGGTTCTTCTCGGTCTCCCCGATAAATTTGCTGACGATCTGCGACAGGTCGATCCTGTAGACGTCTTTGCCAAATTGCTTGCCTAAAAGTGCTGCTGTAAGGGTTTTGCCCGTTCCGGGCGGTCCATAGAACAGTACTCTGTAGCCAGGCTTGATCTTCCTGCTCAGATTTTCATCTTCCATCAGTTTCGGATGAAATTCCAGCCAGGTGCTGATGTCCATGATCTGCTGCCGGGTACGAGGATGCAGCACCACATCATCCCAGCGCATGCTGGTCCCGATCTGTCTGGCAGGAAAGTCCAGGCCAAAGCGCGGGGCGGTTTCTATTCCTAACAGGATCTTATCTACCCATTCCTGTGCCAGAACGATCCGTCCACTCATGGCAGGTTCCCCTTCTTTTACTGCTTCCAGCCAGAGTATGCCCTGTTTAAAAAACATGTGGTCTTCCCTGAAGTACTGCTGGACCAGCAGCCGGCCTTCAATGGCTGTACCCGCAAGCACGAACTGAGCAGTTTCACCGGTAGGCAGCATGCCCCGGTGGTTCCCTGCTTTAACACCGCCGAATTCAGGAAAATCGCCCGCTCCGGGCATATCTGCGAGGATTACCGGCTCAAAGAAATTGGGATGGATATGAGGTGCCAGGGCCAGCACCAGGATCACCCATTCTTCATTGCCCAGAGGGTTCAATCCGGCGCAGAGCTGTCTCATCTCCGGCTCCCTATCAAAAAAATCGTCCAGCAGCAATCCGGCATTGAGGATACCCTTGCCGGTATGGTCCTGCAATCTTCTCGTGATCAGTTCACTCAGGAAACTGGTCGCACGCCCGATCTGATGGTTTCCCTCGCTGTCATTTACGGCTTCAGCAGGTTTGTTTATGGTATAGCGCAATTTCAATCGTTGTTAAGGTTCTTCTATAAAGATAACTATTTTTTAGCCGGTTTTGGCTCCTTGCAGCACAAATCTACGGGGACGCTGAACGGATCCAGGGCCGCACTGCCGGCATCGGCTGCTTTCTTCCGGCGCTGGTATTCCGTTTCCGCCAATCCTTCGAGATAGGTATCGTATCCGCTGCCGCAGCCATGATATTTGATGGGCAGTAAAGCAGTTCCTTCAAACTTTTTAAATGCCCTGACATGTTGCTGTTCGTGAGCAGACAAAGGGCCGTCAATGGCGGCTTTAACCCTTGCCTGCTGACAGGGGGTCAAGTTTGCCGGTACCGGAGGTAAGGCTACTGAGGTGGCTACCTTAAACTTGACCGATAGAGTGCCGCTTCCATCTACACAATCATCTTCGCAACTAGGGCAATTCTTGCTCTCCACCTTTTTTTCGTTAATGAGTACCCCGGCTTCCCTGGTATAGTCTGCCGAGGTTTCTGCCGTAAGATCTACAGAACCTGCTGTACAAGGCTCTTCCTCCGCCTTTTCCCCTTCGTTCATAGGTACGGGTTCTTCCTGCTGCCCGGCTTGCTCTGCCTCTTCGGAAACAAGGCTGGCATATCCCTTTGATTTGTGCTCTTCCTCGCACGCCGCGCATTTGCGCTGAACTGGTGCCGCGGGGGATTGAAAAAAAGGCTGGGGGCCGGATTCGGCAAAGAAACCCTGCTCCTGGCCTTCCTTTTTAAAAAATGATCCGTCTGCCGGTGCTTTTTTGCGCCTGCGGATACGATTGGCTGGTGCTTTCATGTCTTTGATATTTTGGTTTGAAGTAACAATGCCTCCTGCTGCAATGGCGATGAAGGCATCCTTATTTTCTCTATGTGCTCTGCTGGCGGGGCCTCATAAAATACGGTCTTCCAGTTGACAAGGTCAATATTTTTACTGTGCTTGAAACCCCTGCCATTGCAGCCGGTACATTTTTGTGATTGTTCATCCAGATAGCCGGAAATGAAACAGTCATCACATACGGTCTCGATATGGCAAAGTTTAATTTCATCCCCGCTTTTGCTGAACAAAAAACAATGATTGATCTCATTGGCTTCAGTAGGATTGGAACAAAACACATTGAGCATTTCATCGCTGCCGGAAATTGCAAAGCGTTTCAACAGGTAATATTTTCTCTTCCTTAATCTGCTGAGAAGTTGTTTTCTTCTCTCGGGACTAAACCCGGATACGGGAATCTTAAACCAGTATTTTTCAGTTTCAGGCAACAGGTAAGCGGTTTTAAATGCCTCAAATGCCGGTTGCCATTCATCCGTGCTGTCTACTGCATAGCTGGCAATATTTAGTTCATGCTCTCTTTCAAAAAAATCTTCTACCAATGCCTTTAAATCTTTCATATTCTTTTAATTTGATCGTAAATACCTGTCAGGCCCTAATGGTCCCGCTGTTATCGTTCTGTCTGCTGTATTGGTTTTTTTCATGGTACCCTGATAAGTAACGCCAAGACATATATCAAAATTGGCATGCGTTCCGGCAAATGCATTAATTTCGGCGGCTGTCTCAGCCTGCTCCTCTGCAGGTGTAGCAGTTGTGATGGCATTTATTACAGCGTCTGTTGTAATTCTTCCCAGACGGGCACTGACGGTAAGGTCAAAGGTATCAGCGTCAAAATTTCTCACCGCATTGGCCAGTACATTTTCTGCATTGCTCATATCCTGTAAATTATAGGTCGGACTGGTAATGATCAGGTTTTGACCAGATCTGAAACCTGTTCCCATAAACCGGTCTGCGATCAGATGTGCGCGGTGCAGGCCAAGCCCCCTGACATAAGTCGCCGGATTTTGCGTAATTCCCCGGCTATCTACCCCCGCACGTCTTGCCAGCTGCAGATTGGACCCCTCAACTGTTCTGGTATTTGCTATAGTATTGACAGTAGCCCTGAATGAAGCATCTCCATGAGTTTTATAAGTAAACTCAGTCACTCCTGTCGATACATTGATCTCTTCCAGGTCTTTCGGCTTGTACAACTGATGCCCTTCCGTACTGGAACCAAGTGCATAACCACCTATTGGTACTGCATCAACAGGCAATGCAATATATCCCTGGAGTGTCGAGAAAGGTATGGTATGTGTTATAGGTGCAGTTCGCGCATCTTCATTGTATACCAGGGTCGCAGTCCTGTTGTTTCCTTCCTGATCGCCTATCGCCTGAATCCGTGCATTTGTCCACTGTACCCGGCTGGAAGGCGGAGCTTTCCTGCGCCTCATTTCAAGGCCAGGTACCAAAGGACTGGTGCCTGTGCCCAAACTGACCGTGATCGTATCTTCCACAACCGTATCGTTCGGTGCAATCACTATCCTCGCTCCCAGTTGTTCCATACTTTCCGTATGGGCTTGTTCCGCCAGGGTGATGGTCATTCTCAGCGGAGCCTGCAATCGCGCAGAGTAAGTTTGCTCCAGATTTCTTGCCGCTGTTTGCTTTTGCTGCAAAGCTTCCGCAGGAGTTGTGGCGGTTACGGGACTCTGGTCAAGCTCACGTTTAGCTTCATTGGCCAGCTCGCGGTGTGCTGCCGGGTCATTTGGAACCGCAGGAGCCGGCTCACCGGTTCCTCCCCGGCCCATCAACCGGTCAAAGATTGCAAAACCAGTATCCACAGCCTTGTTGACCAGCCAGGTCAGTGCCTGGTCTACCATTTCCCTGGCCTGTCCGATCATTTCGCCTACACGATGACCAATGCCGCTCAGGCCTACCTGGTTGGCCAGAAACCCAAGTACGATCGGAACTGCCCTTGCAAGCGTCCGCTCCAGGTAGTTTGCCGCGGTTGCAATATTGCCGCTGGCGATATCAACCACTCCTTCTACAAAGCTGTTGACGATCTCCAGCATTTCCCGCAGGTATTTAATAAAGGACTGGATGGCACTGTACAGTGCGATCGCACTGTTGACCACCGCCATGATGCCGGTCGGATCAAGCATGGAAAGCAGCCTGGTGACCATCCTGTTCACGATCTGCTCCATGATCCAGTTCTTCACTGCACCCAGAATGGTATCCCAGAGGTTACTCAGTTGTTCCTGGATCTTATCCCATATCGCTGCAATACCCCGTTCCTGCACATCTTTGATAAAGGTCCAGATGCCTTCCAGGGTATTGATCATACTCCTGATCCTGGCTACCCGCTCAGGCCCGATTCTTGGGTGTGCGGCCAGTTTTTCCCATATTTTTTCCATAGTGATGTCCAGGATCTGCAATACCCAGCTGATCACACCTCTCAATGACAGGTCGTTCAGTTCCGGAACGCCAGCGTCTTTCAGTTCGCTTGTCAGCCATGCAACCAGGCCGCTGAGCAGGTGCTGGACGATATGATCAAAGAACTGGATAAAGCCCTGCTTGATAGCACGCAGCAGGTTCTTGAGGAACCCGACCGGATCGGCTTTGATCATTTCAAAAGCCTGCATGGCCTTGGCAATGATGTTTGCGATCAGGGCAGTCGGGAAGTTCATTACCTCAAGGATCACTTCGATAACGATCCGTACGATCTCGATCACAAAATCAATGAGCCTGCCAATTGGTTCTCCAAAACGGTCAATGATGCGCTCAAATGCTGCTACCGGATCTGCAAGGTCATTCAGGCTGAAGGAATTCCACAAATTGATAAAAAGCTGAACGATATAGGCCGGTGTCATATCGAGCCGTTCAACGGCGGCCGTGATCCGGGCAGTGGTCCTTTCAATCGCTCCGGATTCCTTCAACTGGTCAAATTGCGCATCTCCGCCGTCCATCAGGCTCATAAATCCCCGGATCACATTTTCCATATTGAACGGAACAATTTCATCAGTGAAAGGGTCTTTGCCAATGATCACAGTTACCAGATGATAGCCCCGGACGGTCCTTGCCCATGCAGACAACCGCTGCATCAGGACTTCCTTGATGAATTGCAGGATCGCTGCCCCGGCCCTCAGCACAAAATCAAGTACTTTCCTGACGGGCGCCGCAAATTTCTCATAGATCCCACGGAAAGTATCAATGGGGTTCATCAGCATTTCAATGCTTACAGAATCCCATATTTCCAGGAAGCCTGCCTTGAGGTCGTCATAGGCACCTTCAAAGACCCCAATACCCTCATCGATCCATCCGGCCACTTTTTGGAAAGTACCTGTCTCCTGCATCTGCCGGCGTTGCTCTGCTCCTTCCTCACCGCCAAGCTCAAGAAGGGCATCCAGAATGGTTGTCCCGTTACGCTGTACCTCCTCATCTGTTACCGGGTCTTTGCCCAGTACCACCCTCAGCAATGGATATGCAGGGGTCTGCTCACGGATGAAGGTTACGATCTGGTCAAGGAGAAAACGCTTGACAGTTTCCAGCAATTCGGTTGCCGCACTTTCTGCAAAGCTGACTATATTCTGAATGGTGCTGTGGATAATATTACCTGCTTCCTCAAACAGCGCTCTTGGATCGGCAAGTCTTTCGAGTGTGATACTTTCAATGAACTGGTCTACCCTGGCAAGCACACCGTCCACGATCGCTTCGACACCGGTGATCTGCTGATCGATCCAGTTGGCGGCATCTTCCAATGCACCGAGTTCTGTCAGCTTTTCATGCAGCAGACGGCCGCCCGGCATGATATCGAAAGCTGCTTCTATAAAAGTATGGCCGTTTCTTTCAATATCCTCTCCGGTGATGGGATCCTGGCCCAGCACTACACGAAGTGCACGGTATCCAGGTATAGCCATGACAAAATCCCGCGCTTCATTCAGCAGCATTCGCTTACCTTCCGCAAGCGATTCCGCGACAAAATCGGTCACGGTAGACCAGGCATCATCAAACCAGGAACGCTGTATGATTTCCTCCTCTTCTTCTTTGGCCTGTAGTTTTTCCTCTTCCGGCTTGGTTTGTATTACCGGCGGTGAATGATTGAGCACGCCTTCAACGTTCACACTCCAGTTACTCAGCGTTGGCTTGGTTTGTACCTGTCCCCCCGCAACCAGGTCAGGTGCGCCTTCCTGTTCCGGACCGGGCTCTTCCTTCCTGTTTACGTTGAACAGTTCCTTACGCAGTTCTCTTAATGTCTTTGGTTTTTCTTCTACTGCTCCTTCACCACTGCCCAGCGCTCCGGTTTTGAGCTTGATCGGATCAAAGAAAGCAGTCCATTCAGCCAGCGGATGATCTCTTGTCTGCACCTGGGCTCCCAGATTGTCTTCTCCTGAAGTATTGCCATTAACAGTGGTCACCGTGGTTCCGTCTGATTTTTCGACAATGGCATAATGGGAGTAGTTATCGCGATAGGCGATGTCGCCTGCCTTTGGAATATATCCGGGCGGATAAGCTGCCTCCGGCGTTACCATACGTCCGCCAAGTTCCCATTTAGGCATGGGTACACCACCTTTGTTCAGCGCCCAGAACACAAATATGCCGCACCAGCTCGGCATCGCATCACGCATATAAGGACCGTTATCAGCCGGACGTGGTTTTGCAGGACGCGGCCCTTCAATGGTACTTTTCTTCTTGATATGGTCTTCAGCAACAGCACCATCCACAGGGGGCTGGCCATTTTTGATGATCTTATCTTCGCCAAAAGTAGTTTTAAAATAGTCGATCAGGTGTTCCCAGCCTTCCCGGTTGCCGTCCGGTCCTTCCTTATTGGCATTGACCTTGCCTTCTTCGCCTTTAGCTTTGGCCACAGCGTTGCTGAGCTGAGGAACAGCTGCTTCGGCACTCCGCTGGAGCATAGGTTTGCGGGACAATTTTGGCGAAACCGATTTGCTTGCACCCTGCTGAATGGTATGCGTCAATTCATGGGCAAGCAAATGCCCCCCGGCCCCGGTATGTGGTGAATACTTGCCGCTGTTGAAATAAATATCATTCCCATGCGTAAAAGCCTGGGCATTGATGCTCCTGCTCAATGTTTCCGCGGTACTGCCAGTATGGATCCTGACCCCTTCAAAATTGGCATTGAAACGGTCCTCCATAAAAGCCTTCGTGGTTTCCGGCATTGGGCTGCCTGCACCTTTTGAGCTGTTTAAAGTCTGTTCAAAATCAAGGGAGACAGCCGCCGGGGGTCCCCTGCCGCTTCGCTGAATGGCAGCGCCATATTCCTCGTCGTAGCTATCTTCCATACGCTGTACGGCACTGATCTCAGGCAGCATCAGCTTGGGCTGCACAAGCTCTTCTTCCTCAGCCTCCGCTTTACGCTGTATGTCTTTTTCCTCTTTTCGTTCCGGTTCCTGTATCTGTGTATCCGGCATCCGCATGACAGCATCAGCAGTTTGGTCTGCTTCCTTTTCATAAGGATCGTCCGGCTGGCTCACAGAAAGCTTAGGTTGTACGTCCGGGCTGAAAAAGGATCCGGTTTCTTTCGCCTCAAAAAAAGATGTTTCGGCTGCCTTTCTAAAAAAAGTCCCCTTGCCCTGCTGCTGCGGGGCACTGGTTACAGTTTTAGATTTTTCGGCAGTGGTAAACATAAATAATGGTTTAAGTCCAGTCTACTTTCAGGAGGTGAGGCATCCAGGGAAGTTTGATCATATTGATATTCCATGGCAGGTGAGCCATGAGCACGTCATGCGACGCTTTATGGACGGTCAGCTGCCATTCTCCATTGATAAAGACCAGTTTTCCCTCCCGCTGCAGGAAGGAATCCCTGAGTCCCGCCGGCGAGGTATTTTTAAGCACCTGCCAGTGGGCAATGACCGCTTCCAGAAGTGCATCAGCCTCCTGCCTGTCTTCCGGCCTGAGCGGAGTGCTGAGCACGATTGCTTCAGGCGCTATTCCACAGAGTATCTTGGACAGTACAGATTCAAATTCTTCGTAATTTTCTTTATGATATATAAGATAATGCAGCAGCGCAACGGCTTTTGCCTTTTGTCTGAGCTTATCCCCCTCAAGCAGCTGCCGGTTGCTAAAGAACATGGGAAGATAAGCTGCCAGGATCACCAGGCCCGCATTGGCAACATAGATTTCAACAGCATTCAGAACCGGATATTTTTCATTGTAATGCAACGTCACTGTTTCACCGGCCAACATCTCTTCATCTGCTGTTTCTTCATTGTCCGCGGCCCTTTGTCCTTCGCCCTGCAATTGAATGAGCTCGTCATTCAGCATACTTTCCCCGCCTTGCAGGTTTTCTACATTCTTTTCAGTTCCTCTTTGGCGATTGACCGGCAGCATTTGTTTCAGAACCTGGTTTTGCAGGCCCTCAAGCAGCAAAGCCCCGGAAATTTTTGTAAAGATCGCCGCATCGCTCATCAAAACAAGAATTTGTTCACAGACTTCAATAAGTGGTACAGTGCCGGTTACAAAGCTTATGACCAATTCTTTATACGCATGTTCTGTATTGATCCTGAGCTCCTGGTCAAAATGATAATCCTGGATAAATTCCAGGTCAGCCTTCATTGCCGGAAGCATAGTTTGATCCGAGTTATACAACTGCTGCATGATCTGCCAGAAATGCATATCCGGAAGGATCTTGGGAAAGCGCAGACGGACACGTTCGGTAACCAGAGCTGTTTTCAGGGCTTTCCATTTATTACCTGTATTTTGCGCACCGGTCAGCAGCGTCATGGCATTCCGCCATTCTTCTGCCTGCCGGATTTTCCCCCACCAGGGCAGGTAGCCTTTTTCCAGGTAATGCACGAGCAATGCTTCCAGCTTCTCTGCAAGAGACAAAACAGTTCCGCCGGTGGCAGCAGTTACAGGTCCAAGTACATCTTTTAGCAGGGCCTCCAGTTTCATTAGTATTTTAGCACTGAAGCCCGACTCAAAGTCTGACGCTGTGAGGTCGTCAATCTCCACATACAACCGGTCAATGGAAACCACACGATCCTGCGGCACATAGTTGTCCAGCAACCGTTCCAGTCCTGGCAACAGGTTTTGCTTGTACAAGCGCTCCGTTTCGCGCTGCAAAGCAAAGCCGTCACTTTCTCCGCTGGAGATCACCTCGATAAATTGCTTCTGGATGATGTGGCCGCTACGCATAATCTATATTATTCTTTGCTGTTCACAAAATTATTGATCAGTGTAAAGTAGTCTGGTTTGTCTTTCCGTACTATCCTTTTTAGTTCCTCATTGAAGGCTTCCATTAGTTTTTTCAGCTGGTCCTTATGCATCGCCGATTCTTCTGCCAGCGCTTTCAGATCTCTCAGATGTTCCTGGATCAATTTAAAAGCGGCGCTCATATTCACCCTTGCCTCGCCAATATCTTCTTTTTGGATGCAATGGATATACATTGCCAGACGTACCAGGATCCGGTATAAAGTATAAGCCAGGAGCACACTGTTCCCACCCCTCATCAACCTGGACAATACATTCAGCCACTCTGGCAGTTTTACCTGAATCTCTTCAGTTAAAAAGAACTTGAGCTGCTCTTCTGCCGGAGCGGTGACCAGATCGGCCAGTTTCTTGAAAAATTCATCAACCTGTCCATAAAGCTGGAAGTTCTTCCGGAATTCAGGAAAGACATTAGGATCAAGTTTCTCCAGGCCGGTAAATTCTTCGACCAACCCGCCGACCGGCAGGCAATCAAGTTGCGGAACAGTGTTCTTTTTGACATCTACTTTTGTAACCGCTTTGGCCGACCGGCAGGTACCATTGACCACCACCAGGCTCACCTCATAGCTTCCTTCCTTTTCGTAAGCATGAGCGGGGTTTTCCTCCGTCGAAGTGGCCCCGTCTCCGAATTCCCACTCAAAGCTATCTGCAAATTTGGATTCGTTTTTAAACGTAAACCTGTTGACCGCTTTCGAGGGCACCACGGTGAATAAAGCAGTAGGTGTTTGGTGGACCACCAGCGTTTTACTGTCAGACTGGCCGTCCCTGGTATAGGTAACCACCACCTCTTTTTGCTTATTGCCCTGAAGATCTACCCCTGCCGGATAGAAAGTAAACTTTCCGTTAACAGATTTCACCCCTTCACCCGACACGCTGCCGCCTTCCGGAGAAACCTCTATTGGAAATGCTGTTTTATCGGCAGAGCAGTAGTCCGTCTGTCCGATCGTAATGGTCACTGGTTCCACCGGTTCTTCTGGTTCTTTCTCTTCCGGTAAAATGTAATGCACCGGCGGACAATCAGAATAACACAGGTAAGGCAGGAAGAAATCTGCAATTACAGTTCCGTTGTCGATCTCTGCAATCAGCGGATCCAGCGTTTTATCTGTTTTTACGGCCTCCAGTAATACATTTTCAAGGTATTCCAGCTGTCTTGAGCCACTGGTCTTATTCCCCGCAACCGCTTTACGGATGAGCCGCTCACTTTCTTCGGCCGGGGCCGCAGCAATACTTTCCGGCGCAACGGTTTCTGCTGCTGTTTTTTTGCGCATTTCAGTCTTTTTATCACTAAGGCTGTCTTTAGCCTTGCGCTTCCCTGCAGCAGTATCTGCAGCCATTATCTTTCGGATCGAATCGTTGAGCACCTCGCCTTTCGCTACAGCGGTCCTGGAACCGGGAACGGCAGCGACCGCATCTGTGCCTCGTTCTTCTTTTGCTTCATGATATACCAGGATAAAGGTACCGCCGACCGTTACGCCTGCTTTATGTTGTATGCCTGGGTGCATTTGCAGGAAATAGCCAAATTTTTGTAGCATCATCACGTAGATCCAGCGCGCAAGGTAATCTTTATGCAACGTGGTGAACTGGACCTGTTTGCAGGCAAAGATCAGTGCATCTAAATGGTCAAGCACGTCTTCGCTCAGACCGGTATCACCGGTTTCACCGCGTACACCGCGCAGAAGGGTCCGGATCTGGCCGGCTACGCTGAGCAGATCATTGTATCTGGTATTGAACACGGCAATATCAAAATCGCTGAGGTCTGCTTCCAGTGTTTCAGACAGCTTCTCCATGTAATATAAAAGCCCCAGTGCAATATTGTTACTGGTATTTACCGCAGCAGCAGCCAGGGTATTGCTTAATACGGTATTCAGAAAGAAACTGGAATTTACATAGGGCTGATCCTTGACAGTAGCATAAAAAAGTTCAAACAGATGCCCCGTGGTATTGGCAGTGAACCTGAAATTCGGATCACATTTGACCAGCAAAGGCACCTGTGGCACCGTGCTTGCCGGTGCCGGCAGTTGATTGTTGCCCGGTGTATCGTAAAAATATTTCATCTCCTTGCACAGCGAACAGGTCAGTTCGGCTGCCAGGGTATCATACAGGGATTCCAGATCCTGGAACTGGCACTGCGGCAGGTCCTGCCCGGTATTGATTTCCGGCAGTCCCGTAACAGCTGTCCTGCTGGCCAGCCCCCTGATCTGCGTCCGCAGCGCAACCACATCCGTACTCAATGCGATCACTTCAAAAGGAAGCCTGTTCTGACGTTTTTGTAGCAGTATGTTCCTTAAAACATCTGTATACGGCTTACCGAGGTGTCCTTCAATCCGGAGAAAATTATAGGATTCAAGATCATACAACAGCGGTTTCAGTACTTCCTCATCAGCAGCATTGTACTGCTCTGCATGATAAGAAAGGTTTTTCTCTGCCCGGCCTGTTACTGATTTTTTAAAGCTCCAGTGCATCAATAGCCGATCAGGGCCTTCGACAAGCCTGTAGTAAAAAGGAATCGCCTTTTCAGATAAATACGCTTCCCCATATTTACTTGGGGTAATGCGTATGTTCTCGTCTGTCCCCCCTCTTTTCAGTCCTGTGCCTCCGCCAACGGCAACGGGTGGCAGATAAAATTTATCCAGCAGGAGTACCATCCGCTTAAATAATGACCTGAGTTCTTTCACAAGACCCGGGTTCTGCTGAAGAATGGGTGAAGGAATGAAATAGTGCCGGTAATCGCTGGTCTGCTTGCTGGTATCTGGCAATGCAAGGTCCAGGAAAAGATGTCTTGGGAAAAGGTTGCTGTCCGGGCAGCAGGCGCTGATCAGTTCCATTCCTGTTTTGCGGAGTTCTTCATAAGCCTGGACCAGGTCAGAGAAAAGATCATAATAGTATTGAATATTGAGCAGCTGTGTCCCGTTTATGGTTCCGTTGTTCAGAAACTTGAAATGCGCAGCAAGTCCCTGAAACGGATCAGCAGCATAAAGATCAATCAGCAAAGGTGCAAAAGCAGTAAATGCCTGCGTCAAAGTCTGTTCAGCACGGTCTAGAAAAGCAGCATCCAGGACCTTCTGATAGGCCGTAAAAATTGCAGCACTATCTCTGAGGTCTGTAGCCAGTACATCGTACCTGCGCATCCTGAGATCAGGCAATGCGACAATGTTCTTTGGCAGCAGGTTGCCTTCGCCCATGCTGTCTGCATCCTCTTTATCGATCAGCAACGGTCTGAAGGTAACCGTTACATTCACACCCTTGTCATCACAGGAATTGGGATTACAGTTCTTAGCGCCTTCTTCAAGTATTTCCACAAAGATCAGCACGACCTTATTGGTCAGGCCTCCTGCGCTCAACGGCGTAGTTCCTTCCTCAACAGCCGCCTGCTTTAACTCCAGGATATCAAAGCGCGGGTTCTTGCTTCCATCTACAAATTGCGCATAGATCCTTTCCTGTACTGCATTGAAGGGCTTGCTGGAGGTGTACGTAATTTCCGGTATGGCAACCAGGTAACCTTCAGACGTTACTCCGCAGCCTTTAGTGATGGTGATGGCCGTCCCACCAGCATTGGTCTTCACTTCCAGGCCGCAAACAATACCGATCCCTATCAGATTGGTACGGGTAAGTCTTCCCTGTTCTTCCAGATATCCAAACAGCTGATTGAGGTGCGCTGAAGTCAGCAACTGATCAGGTACAAATTCGGGGTAGTTTACTTGTGTAGGAAGCATAATATTGTGTTTTTACTGGTTTATACTATGGTTTGGTTCAGGTATACCCGGTTTTCGTCATCGCCATCCGCACAATCATGCAGCGATGCTTTCGGATATACACTTTTTAAATTTTTAAATACTGCCAGCAATGCAGCCAGCCTATTGTGGAGCAAAGCTGCATCCGGTTCATCTTTGGCCAGTTCGGCCGACCAGTCGCAGTATACCTGCTCAAATTCCTCGAGCTGTTCAGTGCTGACCCAGCAGATCTTCAATCCCAGATGGGCCGGAGTCTCCTGCCGGATGGTGTTTTCAGCAAAACGCCGGAAAGCGATCCCTTCATTGGCAAGACCTGCTTCTCCGTTCAGTACAATAGTCAAACGGAAAGAATACGGATCCTCTTCTCCGCATACAGAACAGTCAGGGCTGAGGCAGATAGAAAGTAAAGGATCCCCTTCAGGAAATTCTGCACCGGGCTTGTTCCTTGGCCTGAGGAGCAGGTGTTCTACAATAAAGATCTTTTCTGCCGCCAGCAGCTGCTTTGCAAATGCAATGATCTCATCGCGCACTACGATCGCTTCTTCCTCCGTTTCAAATGCCTGTTTTCTTGTTGCAATGGTCTCCCCTGCCGGATCCTTCAGGTTGATGACCCATTTGTTTACCTGGCGGATCTCGTACATTGCTTCAGTACCGATATATTTCAGTACCTGCCTGACTTCTGTCCTCGCTTTTTCCTGTGCCAGGTCATAATCAGTATCGTAATATCTCGTGCTGCCGCTGATGTACAATTTGCCATGTTCGTCCTTCAGCCTCCAGCGCCGCTCATAAGACCGGTTGTCAAGGTCTTTTTCCTCGTAATACTCAAAATGGTTCTCCAGGCTTTTAAAGCCGAGCAGCCGTTCGATCCTACGTTTCAGGCCCGCGACATTAGCATCGCTGCAAACCGGCGCAGGTGATTTGTAGTTATGCGACTTTCCGCGGTTACTGCTCGTGAACGGAAAATCCTTCAGAAAGCTTACTTTATCTTTGATCAGCGTTTCATCGGCCAGTTTTTTACTGCCGGCATAGGCATAAAGCATCAGCGCGTAATCTGTGAACTGTTCTGCAAACCTGGCCAGCATCTGGTCAAGTAAACGGTTTCTCCTGTCCAGGAAAGTCGCATTGCTTTCAACAAGCTTTTCCAGGCCATCCTGGGTCAGTACGGAATCTCCGTTTTCGGCCATCAGTCCGGTAATCCCGGAAATATGCGGCTCATCCGGTAAGGTGGAGAAGTAAGAATGGCCGACCGTATCATCCAGCGCAAATAATTCTTTAAAATTGCTTAACTGCGTCAGGTAATTGATAAACAATTGTTCGTAAAAGAGCAAATAGGCTTTAAGCTGCTTCGCCTGCGCCCTTCTTTCTTTGGACACATGAGCAGGCAGCCCATCCTTACCGACACCATAGGTCAGCGGCAGCGCATCCTGCAATGGCTGATATTCGCTTATAGGAAACCAGGTACCCTCAGGAATATGCAGGTCATTTTCAAGAATGGAGAATTTCGGCTGGGCATGTGCACCTTTTATGACCTGGAAGGTATCGGCCAACTCGAGCCGGTCAGGTAAAAAAGGCAATCCATTTTTAAAAACCAGAAATTTAGCGCCCTCTATATAAAGCCTTGGTTGATGATTGTAAGAAACGGCCATTGTCCAGGACTGGCTCTCTATGCGGTTTCCCTCTTGATCATATTTTACAAAGACCAGGTTGCGAACGGCGGTCACACCCTGTATATCCATCAGCAGATTGATGACGTCAGAAGTATGCAGCACTTGCTTCAGTTGGGTGGCTTCAAGCTGCTCATTGTCAATAAAACCATTGTTCAGCGGTGGGCCATCAAATATCTCGTCTGCTGTAACTCCTTTGCCAAGCAGTTCCCTGAGCGAAAAAAACCGGATGTCTGCGCTGAAATACTGGTCGATCAGAAAATAAGCCTCTGCGAGTACTTTTTCTATGTCAGCATCAGGAGCTACATCCATGTCTGCGCAGACAGAAATGTCTTCTACTGCAATTGCCTTTATTGAACAGTAATCTTCGCCCAGGTTGCGGTGGTCATGTAAAGCAGCTTTTGTAAGACCGATCACTTCATCACCTTTTTTGATCTTTTCAAGGTATTTCACCATAATCCCGGATGCGGAAGCATCTGCTATGGCACTGCTGAGATCACCCAGTTGTAAAGATTTCCGGTCAGTTTCACTGCTGAACCATACCAGGAAAGGCACGTCCTCCAGAAGCAGTGTTTCCGTCACCGAAACATCGGCACTATCCGGTAAAAATACAATCTCAAGCGTGGCAAAAACAGGTCTGCGCAATGCTCTGCCCAGTTCTGCCTGGGGAATATCCTGGTTGTCACCTTTATTGCCCGAAATGAATTTCACCGTTACACCGCTGATCCTGCTCTGCGGATTCCTGAACGAACTGTATTTTTCCTTTTCTTCCTCGATCTGGCGCCAGGGCGGCAGGCGCATTTCTATCGTCGCCATACTGTAAACGGCTTCAGAGGGATCAGTAAAAAATCCAAAATTATATTTGATCTTTCCGCTGTTCAGGTCACCTATCCCTTCTTCGTCCTCAAATTCGATCAGCACATCGTACAGACCCTTGATGATGATCTGGTGTTCAGTAGGCGGCGTATACTGCAACACACTGTCTGCACAGCTTGCATAGAGGAACATTTCGTCGCAGGGACACTTCTTACAACCGATCCAGCCATTCTTGATGCCGTCTATGTCGATCAGCAGCTTCCTGTAGTCATTCCTGGTCAGGGGATTGACGGTCAGTATTTGCCTGGCCGTAAAGAAACCCTGCCTTTCCGGTTCGGCTTTCTGGCCTGGTGCAGGCGCAAGCAGGTCCTTTATATCAAAAGAAGTACGGTACCCCAGATCGGTAATGGCATAACAGAGCAGTTCCAGCAGGGTGATTCCGGGGTCATGAATGTTATAATCTGTCCAGAACTTACTTCCCAGATCTTCTATGTACTTCATTCCCAGCTGGCGCAGGAGCGCGTAGTCCATACTGACCGGAAGTAAAGGATTTTTCTGTATCGTTATATTCTCTGGCATATCGCTGTTATTAATATTTTAGTCCTCATTCATCCCGGCACCGCCCAGGTTATATTCATCCGTACAATCTTCCGTTACTGCCGGTGCCGGCGCTTCGGCGATCTCGGCAATGGCATGTTTGTTCTTAGGAGCAGAAACCAGTATAGACCTGCCAGTAGAAGCTTCGATAAGATCGGTATCTCCCCCTTCAACAGAGGGGCTCTCGCCGGTTCTGTGGTACATTTTTACATCGGTGATGTAATCCACGTAGCTTCGCTCCTCAATAAAATTGATCAGTACAGACTTATGGACCCGTCCGCCAAAGGTTACATTGTCCGCATTTCCATAAGCCCAGGGAGTCAAAAATGCGGTAATCTCCTGCTGGAGCAGTTCCCGGTAAAAATTAAACTCAAGACCTGCAAAAAGCTGCAGTTTGAAATCCAGTCTTACCTCTTCAAACTGCGGATGGCGCACGTGTAATTTTACATGACAGGATATTTTTGCGCTGAGAAAATCATGGATACCGGTCAGCACATCCTGGTTGGTATAAGGCCTCAGGGGATTGGCGTCATTGCGGTTCTGCAAATTGGGGATGGTGATGATGGTAACATGGCCCGGGGCCACTTCATTGTAGTCGTTGCCCTCAAATTTGGTATGATTGAGACATTTGACCCTGTGTATGCCGGGAAAAGCCTCGAGCACCAGGTGCTCGTAATCCCAGATTGTAACCGCTCTTGCCTTATGGCGCAAGCGCTCGCTCACACGCACGTAATAGGGTCCGTCTGCTTCAGACGCCCTGCCGCCGAAACTGGCATAAGGCTGTTCGATCTTCTTGATGGCCGAATTCGGATCTTTCAGCTTGGCAATTGTCCCTGCAGGCAACGCCTTGTCCAGGAAATCCGCGGCGTTGTCATGGTCTTCGTAGCTGACCACCGCAGCCTGGGCAAGCACAGCCATCAATCTGCAAACAGTTTCTGATTTTTCCCTTACGGCAGCCCTGATCCACAGGTATCCCGATGGCAGGACCGTATTGTCCGTTCCCGCACCGGCGGGGATCACAAAGGATATGATCCCCGACTTCAACAACTGCCCGGTCTGGTCACTCAGTTCCTCATTTTTAAACGCAATCCACTGGTTATCGCTCAGATAGCTCCAGCCGATATGGTCTTTTGGTTTTTCCAGCAATGGATCTGTAGTCCCTTCCAGTACCTGGAAAAGCACATTTACACTTTGTCCGCCCCGCAGGTCAGTAAATCCGATATAAAATTCCCCTTCGTTATGAAGTGTCTTGTTCTTTGCATCTGTGAACTGAGGCAGCAATTTCACCTCGCTGTTACTGATTTTTTTTTGCTGTTCGGTCTCCCCGAAAGGATAAATATGGAAGAACTGCACGCTCCGGTTGTCAAAGGAAGTCATGCTGCCTACTTCACTGACACCAAATGCTTTATAATGAAGTGTCAGCTTCTGAATAGTTGGCGTATAGGGTGCTGTAGGTTCTGAAGCACTTCCTCCGTTTGCTAATGCGATCAGGTATTCGGTAAGGGCCTTCTGATATTCCTGATGGCCAAATCCATCATTAAGGGTCAGCTTTAGGAAACCCCTGACAGCTGTGATGTCATAGGGCTGATAAGACTGTCCGTATTCGGCAATGACCCCATCCGGTAAAGCCATCAGCGCCTGGGGAAAGGTCAGCACATCCTGATTTGGTAAAAAGGTGTCGTCCATATAATTGTAGACAAAATCACTTAAAATACCGATTGCAGTTCCGGCAGGCTGCCAGGTGCCTTGCTGAAGGGTAAAAGAATTCACTTTCGGGTTTTCATCTACATAAGCAGTATTCGCATAATCAAACACACCGTCATTGTAATCGATCTCATACGCCTCTTGCGGCAGTCCCTTCCATTCCACCCTGAACAAAACTTTAGCGTTTTTCTTTTTAAAAACCTCTTCATTGCCAATGAGAAAGGAATTGCCTTTCAAAGGTGCAGGGCCAAAGGGCAGGAAAGGCTTGGAAGGATCCAGGACACCGATGTCATTGGACAAGTAAAGATTCTTCAGCCCTCCTGAAGTCACGGCATCGGTGGCATTCAGTCCTACTTTTACTTCCACCTCTACTTTTGAAATGACGACATCCTTCAAAAGATCGTAAGTATAAGGCGCAGAATCGTCGTTTTTCAGCAGGACCTTGAGCACGGGGAGGCTGGTGTTAAAAGTACCGCCGTGCACCTTGGGCACATAATTGGTGATTGCCGGAACATCACCCGCAAGGGTAAAATTCAGTACCGCCGCCACCGTAGTAGTATTGGTGATCACTCCGGTGGTCCAGCTGATACCAGTAACCCTGACCCATTCTTTTTCTGTGGTAAGATAGCAGTCGGCCTGGTTCAGCGCAGCCAGCTGTGCGGCGGAGAATACCGCAGCAAACTTGACGCTTACGGTCCGCTCACCTTCTGTCAGAAACAAGTAATGAGAAGCAACGGCCAAGCCTACAGCAGCTCTGGGCATATTCACGGCTGCCAGTGCCCCCTCAGCATATCTTTTACTGACAAAGGGATGCCATTCTTTGTCGGCCGTCTCCAGCGGTGCACCCAGGCCATCAGCAGAATTTGATACCGGCGCCGCAAATAACCGGCCCAGGTTAGCTACAGGAACAATATTGTCAGCAGCCGTACCTCTGTACAAGGTCATCATCCTGGCCACCTTTGCCTTGTTAAACACGACATCCCGTTCAAGTGCATAACTGACCTCTTTTCCAAGACTGTCTTTACCTGCCTTCAGCAGACTGCCTTTTTTCAGTAGCCAGGTCTCGGTCTGCCTGGCCAGCTCTGCAATGATGTGCGCCTTATTTCCCACTGCCTTTTTTGGAAACAGCTGCAATACCTCTTTATAGTAAAAATCGAGGTGCCGCTTTGTCAGGGTATTGGAATGCTGTTTTGCAAAACGGAAAAGCTTTAAAAAGCTGAGAAATAAAGCATAATGAGGCAAATGTGTATTATGGTTGCTCAAGGTGGACAGCAGACTGCTTTCTGCCTCCTTAATGACCCTTGCATAAGAAAGCAGGAACTGGTCAAAAAGCCCGCTGAACAGGTTATGATTGGCGATATGATTGATTTTCCTGTGGTTGTTCCAGAGCGGCTCACCGTAAATGCTCTGATCTTCCGCTATCCCTTCGTAATACGCTTCCCAACTATCTGCATCCTTGATCCACAGTCCGGAAAGTCCTCCTGAGATCCGCCCCTGCGTCTTCAGCACCGGAAGACCCAGCACCTTCCAGTCCGGCACATCTTTATCTTTGATAAGGTTCAGTGTTTTCCCTCCTTTGTAGTAAGACAACAGTTTGCGGAGCGCGGGCTGCAATTTTACTTTGATCAGGTTCTGTATGGTACTTTTTAAGCTAATGTCCGGAGGAATGATCGCGATCTTATCATCGAAAGCCCGGCAAATGGTCATCATAGCGCCAAAAAGACTTCCAAGGGTTTCCCGTTTCAGGGTAATGTTACTGGCAGATTCGTCGCCCTTCAGAATGGCAAAACGGTCGCTGACGGCCCGCCGGTATTCATCAATATCCTGTATGGCCACTGCACCCAGCACGGCCGAAACGTCACTTTCAAAGAATGGTTTCCAGTTGCCGGCAACTTCGTTATCAGCACCGTAATAGTTCAGGTATGCGGCAAACTCGCTGGCAAAAACGATCCAGTCTGCATAGTCGCGCTCTTCGATGGCGACATACCCCGCTTTAAAGGCCGCAAGTTCACGCTGCTGCTGGCTGGTGCCGCCGTGCTGTAAAGGATTTTTGTTCTCGCTGCAAGACATAACTATAACGCTACTAGATTGTTCGTGGTAATCAATTCCAGTTCTGTACCTTCATTTCTGTAATATGGATAGACGAAATTGAACCTGGAATTCGTCGCCCTGACCAGGTATTCGATTTCCAGGATGATGATCCCCTCCAGCTCGTTATCGGTATTCATCTCTATTTTCCTGACATCGATCCTTGGTTCGAAATATAAAATGGCCGTCTGTATCTTATCTTTAATGATCGTTTTCGTGCTCGTATCCAGTGATTCAAAAACAAGTTCATCCATATTGCAGCCATATTTAGGCTGCATGACCCTTTCACCCACCCGGGTTGAAAGCAAGACCTCCAGGCTCTTCTGGATGTCCAGTACCTTGTCCGTCATCTCCACGCTTTGCGCAGACAAGTCAAAAGCGGGAGGAAAACTCCAGCCACGGCCCAGGAAATCGTTATTTTTAAATTCTGCTTCCATATTCTTATTGATTTAACCTCCAATGAGCACTGTTGGCGCACCCGCCACGATCGTTCCTCCATGAGCCGTAGAATCCCCCATCCTGGCCGCCGGTGCACCCCCGATCATGACCGAAGAGGAGCCTGCAGTGATCGTATCCGGGGGGCCGGAACAAGTGACCATGTCCCCGGTCCTGGCGGCGGGCATACCTGCGATCAGTACGGTCGGACATCCCGGAGGTAAGACAGGCCCGCCCACATGCGGAACGGTTCCTGTTACCATAGGGCATACATGCATATCTCCTGTCCTTGCTGCTGGTGGCATTTTCTTGCTTAGTTTATTTGTACAATTGAACCTTTGATCGTCAGGTTTCCCCCGGAAGAAACTTCCGCACCTGAACTTCCTTCGAGTTTCGCCTGCGCACTGCCCTTCATATTTATATTAACTCCCTCGGTCTTAAGGTCTCCTGATGCTTTCAGTACAATGTCCTTAATGCTTTCCAACTGTATTCCGTTATCGTCCATCACCAGCTTATTGCCATGCTCATCTTCCATACTGATCGATTTGCTGTCCTCGGAAAGCACCACCTTATTGCCGGAAGGGGTTTCAATATTGATCGTCTTCTTATCGTCGTTGAAGATCACCTTCATCTTGCTGCGCGATACATAACCCTTTTCATGGTTGTCATCGCTTCCCTTCAGCGGGGCCGGCTTATTGCTGCTGTTGCACATGCCCAGTATCACTGCGTACCTCGGGTCATTGTTGATAAATCCTACGATCACCTCATCACCCAGCTCAGGCCTGAAAAAAGTCCCCCGCTCCTTGCCGGCATCCAGTGTGCTGACCCTGCTCCAGATGCCATCATCTTCACTGCTGATATTGGGCAGGCGCACCATGATCCGGTCCTCATCTTCCGGATCCCCTTCCAGTTTGGTCACCACACCGATCTGTAGGCCCTGTATGGCTGGCAGCAATGCTCCGGCCATCGGCTGCTGCACGTCATAAGTTTGTGCAAACCATTCCGGGTTCAGCCCAAACTGAAATACCGTTTCCCAGTTTCCCCCGCTGATCTGCTGACGGACGCCCGTTACAAACAATTTGCCTTCAAAACGCTCACCGACCCCGTTCAGCTGGATCAGTTGTCCCGGTTTGACCGCTGCAGTACCATCGGTGGTCACCCTTCCCCTGATCTTGGCCAGTTTATGCCGGAGCATTTTGGCATTTGCCCATTGCTGCAGTTCCTGCTCAGTCATTCTGCCGCTGTGCTGCAGCGTAAAGCCATCCGCTCCGGTCACATCGGCAAGTTTGTCTGAAGAAAGGTTTCCCGCATCAGGTACCCCCGGATCCTCAGCTTCCACGTCTGCGATCAGTTCATTGTCAGCAGGATTCCAGGCAGCAGCTTTGACCGTTTTAAATTGCAGCCGGGCGTCGATCTCTGCATCAAGATCAAGCACCGTTGCACCATACTGCACTGTCAGTGCGGTTGCGGCGCCAAAGTCCGGCTTTGCAATGCTCAGCTTCCCGTCGTCAGGAATGCACAGCAAACCGCTGGCATCGGCCCTGCACAGGAGGAAATCCCAGTCCGTGCTGTTGAACTGGACCACCTCTTCATGCTGGACCTGAGTAGTCGCCACATCTTTATCAATGCCATAGGCATCGATCAGTTCCTCCATGATCTCACTGTCCTTCATATCCCTGAAATACTTGTTCCTGCACGATACAGTCATCTTTACAGCTTTATCTTTGCATTCCACTACCAGAACAGAACTGGTCTTTCTTACTTTCAGCCCATGCTTAACGACCACGCCTTTAAAAACCGTTTCCTCCTGCCCGCGGTAGCCTGCCTTGATCTCCAGTTCTTTTCCAGGCTCAAAATCAGCGGTATTGCTTACTTCAAAAGACTCTTTTGAGGGTTCTCCGTCCAGGATGATGATGTTTGCGGAAGGAACCCGGCCAATCTCCTTGTTCACCACAATGGACAGGACCTGGTACGTTCTTGAAACTTCATTCCCGTCCGACAGCATCGTGAACGTGCTAACACTTTTAGGCGCATCAGAAGGTATGGTTCTTTCGTTTGGCATAACAGGCTGGCTATGGTTTAATGATCGGCGGGAAGAACAATGGGGTGCCCTGCTTCAACACCCTGAAATTGTGCAGCTTATTGACACGGGCCACCTCTATATAATATTTTGGATCACCATAGATGTGAAAGCACATGAGCGGCAGGGTGTCCCCTTCTTTGGTCACCCGGTAATGGGTCAGGTCCGGTGACTGCGGATTTTCAGTTGCGACGCGCAGTGTTTCTTCCACACTGCCTTTAAACCCAGTCTTGCAGACTGCGCGGATCGGACTGCCGTCCGGATTGAACAACTTGTAAGTGACCGTTAGTGCATTGCACCTGCCTTTGAAGATAAAATTGCCCCAGACCAGCTTAAAATGCTTCGGTTCATGAGAATCGCTGTCATACTCCAGGAGCATCTTCTTAAAATTCTCTACATCGTCATAAATGCTGTCCTTAGGCTTTCCGTCAATGATGCCGGACGAATCGAACAGGAACTCGAACGACATTTCTTCAGGCTTCTTTACGTTGAAACGCTGCGTAGCAGCACTAGTACCGTGGCCCTGGCCTTCGGTGAATTCGACCTTATAATCCAGCACGTAAGACTCGGGATTGATCAGCGCAGTAAAAGTATCTCCTACTTTGTGGCTGTCGGCATAATCCGGGTTGTTGTAGGCCAGGATCTTTATCTTTTCTAACTTTCCTTCGGGCATTACCGTTCTTTTTTAGCGTTCATCAAATCAATTACCTGCTCTATGCACTGCCTGATCAGTCCATCCTTGTCATCAGCCGCTGCCGCATTCCCCCCCGCAGCAGGTGGTACACCTTCTGAAGCGGGCTGGTTTACTGTTACACGGATGTGCAGTTCTTTAATCTCTATTGGCATCTACTTGACTGTAAAATAATTATAACACATATCCAGGGTCTCTATAACCACCGAGTTCTCCTGTGCATTGAAATCTGATACGGTCCATTTCTTAGGCCATACATTATAAAGGCTCCAGGTCTTTAAAGGCTGGTGCTGTTCATTAAGCAGGATCACATTTACCTGGGCCGGCTGGAACTTGCGGTTCTGAAGAGCGTCCAGCAGCCAGGTGATCACCTTTGAATCGGTCAGCATCCCTCTTTTCAGGGAAAGATCGGGATATTTGCTGCGCAGGGGCAGCTTGTGTTCAAACCGGTTCTCACCGCCTTCTTTGTAAGCCTCGGTGTCAAACTCAATGTTCAGTCCTGAAACAGACTGGAACCTCGAATCATTGTCATTACCTATACCTACAAATTCAACCTTAAAATGAAAGCCTACAGGAGGATAGTAGCCGCCAGCCATCAGTTCAGCACATTCAGTCCTTCATGGGCCAGCTCCAATGTTTCTATGGCCACCTCGTTGCCGTCAGATTTCAGGTCACTGGCCTGTACCTTTACCGGGAAGGCATTGATGATCTTCCAGGAGATGACCGGCTCATGGCTCTCATTGAGCAGGCTGATCAGGATGTCTCGCCGCTCAACTTTGTTCAGTTGCACCGTATTGATCCATTTATAAAATTCCTTATCGCCGGCAAAAGTTCCGCGCTTGAGCGTAATATTGCTGAACTTGGTCATGCCGGGCATTTTTATCTTGGAGTAGACAGGACTTGAACCATCCCTGTATTCAATCGCCTCTACCTGCATATCTAGTCCGGTCACTTCAGAGAAACCGTAACTTTGATCACCGAACGTTACCGAAAAGTGAAACTTGGGAAGTGGGTATGCTGTTGCCATTATCTTTTTTGTAAGGGTTTAACATTGTTATTTAATTACTTTTTGTCAGGAGTTAAGGTTTAGCTCTCTGCCATTTTATGACTGAATCTCAATATGATAAACTCAGCAGGACGGACCACGGCCATACCGATCTCCACGATCATCCTTCCTTCCAGGATATCCAGTGCGGTCATGGTCTTGTTCAAACCCACAGCCACATAAAATGCGTGTTCCGGCTTGGCGCCCTGCAAAGCGCCCTGGCGCCATAAGGTCGTAAGAAAATTTTCCAGCATTCCCTGTACGCGCACCCAGGTATTGGAATCGTTGGGTTCAAATACAAAACCTTCGGTCGCCTTCTTGCAGCTTTCCTCTACCATATTGAAGAATCGTCTTACAGGCACATACCGCCATTCATTGTCATTACCTGCCAATGTGCGTGCACCCCAGATCAGTATTCCCTTGCCTGTAAACGCACGGATCACATTGATCGATTTTCCGGCCACCACATCGACGTTCAGGCCGCTCTGTGCCTCGTCGGTCACCTGTTTGGTCAACCCTGAAACCAGGTTCAGGCTTACATTTGCAGGTGCTTTCCATACGCCGCGCGTACTGTCTACCAAAGCATAGACACCCACCACCGCAGCACTTGGGGGCAAAGTCACTTTCAGCTTATTCACTTCCAGTTTGACCAGCGACTGCAGTTCTGAATCCAAGTCATCAAACGCCGGTGCAGTAGTGTCGGCTGCTTCAAATGAACCATCATCGTCCAGATCCTTCTTCAGTTCGATCTCAAAACCTGCGTCTGCCGTATCATAGAGATAGCTTAAAGAAGTACGCAAAAACGGATGGTACGCCGCACCATATTTTAAATTGGTCATGCCGATACCGTTATCTGCCCTTAAGGCCGTCTCGCTGTCTCCATGGCAGTCCATAACGACAAAGCGGTCCATAAGCTGTCCGGCCTGCAACAGGGCAGAATCGTACACATCATAGCACTCTTCGGCACTTGTGATCGACGTGGCCTGAGGGAAAACCAGTAAGGTCGGCTCGTCATACCGTTTTGCCATTTCCAGACCTGCCAGCAGATCGGTACTTGCAATGTCCTGCGAACTGGTATCGCCCACACTGATGATATAGCAGGGACCGCCGCCATTTGCAAAATACAACTGCATGTGATAATACAGCGTCTGTGTAGTAGGAGCTGTCAACGAAGCCACAATAAGCCTTTTCTTTAAATCAGAAGTCGCGGAAGTATAAGTTTCCTCGATAGAGACTGTAATGCCCTCTGGTGGGGTTTTTCCGAAATAAGTTTCATACTCCAGCAGTGAGGTGATCCTTTTTGCCTCGGTCACCACGGTTGTGCCGATCGTTTCTGCAGGTATTGGTGTTCCCTCAATACCCGCCTTTTGGGTATAGCCTATAAAAACAGGGATGGCTGTTTCCACCTGGGCTACCGAAGGTGGAAACTTAGGGATCTCCTCAACGTAGACACCCGGGGTTTTGTAAGTTGTTGCCATAATCAGTGATTAATTTGTTTAATAGTTTAAGTACAATTCTGAACACAAATAAGTATTGCCATTCCTGGTAATGGTACCGAGACGGTCCGTTCCGGGATTCGGCAGCGGCAGCACGTCGCCAAGCAGCACAGATTTCAACAGTATGGTCTTCACCGGTTTTTCCTTCAGCGGTACAGGCACCTTAGAGACAAACTGGTTGCCCGGTTCCGCCAAAAAGGTGATCGAGGCACTGCTGTCCTGGACCGCAGTAACATCACTGCTGCGCGCCAGGTATTTCCAGATCACCGCGCGGTTGGCAAACCTCAGGGTGAAGACCGGACTTTTTATTTTTCCTGTGGCATCCAGCAAAGCAAAATCGCTGGAAGCAGGCAGATGGTTGAAGATCTCGATCAGGCCGAAAGCATTGCGGTAAGCCAGTTGCTCATCCATGTAGATGATCTTTTCTTCACTGTTGACCTTTAACCTGTATCTTCCTGCCGGAAGGCTGTCAAGACGCAATGGAACCTGGTTCTGCGGTTTATCAAAAGTCAGGTGCAGGGTATCCATTACCTTCAGATCATAGCTGCCCCCAGCCGGATTGAGCCCAAAGACATCTATGACAAAACTGCTCGCGGGGATACAGCTGAAGGAATACACGAATGGGGTCACTTCTACCAGGTCTCCGGCATTGGCATATTGAAATTTGGCCCTTTTTGTCCAGAAATTTACATCTGAAAGTGCGTGGACATTGCCAGGTTTGCTTGCCCTGATCGCTTCAAATATTTCACCTGACGCATTTGCGGCAAAGTCCCCTACTACATACGTTCTTGTATTGCTGTAAGCCGCGATTTTAACAGTCAGGTACCGGTCTGCACCCACCTTCGTCTGGTTGACATTGCTGAAACAATAACGCACATTGCCCGCAGGGTTGTAGCTCAGGTTGGTGAAATTATAAAAATAAGGATTGGCAAGTCTCAGGTAAAAGGAAAACCTGGTTGAAGCTTTCAGAGGGATCAGCGGCTTGTCTGAACCGTCCGTCCGGGCCAGCACGATCAGCTTATGACCCACAGCTTTCCACAGCAGGCCGTGCCTGTTCAGTACCGACAGCGTACCGGCAGATGGCAGGATCTCAAAATCCCCGCAGAAAGAATCTGTATAATACTCATTGAGCACACTGACCGAAAAAAGTATTTTGTAACCCATCAGACCTGTAATTTATTTCTTCCGTTTACTGCTACATCGGTAATGATACCACCCCCGGCGATCACCGCATCTTCATCGATCGTTACCTGCCTGATCTTATAAAGCACAGATGGCATATACTTGCCACCCAAAATGCTCCACAAGTGATTGATCTGCTCAAAGCCCAAAGAATGCAGGTCGAGCATAAGTTTCTGTATCTTCGGATCAAGGCCAGGATGGCTCTGCGGGGTAAATACCTTCTGGTACTGGAAGAACTGTATGATATAGGCAAGCCATTTCAGCGACTCTGCATAATCCGTACGGTTTACTGCCAGGACAATATAAAGATTGAGGTACAGGGGCGGATTCTTATAGATCACCCCGCTGTCAGACTTGACGAAATTCTCCTGCTGCTTGGCGACCCGGTCTTCCTCCACGTTTACGAGAGAAAGTATGGCCTTGTTGGACAGAGAATTGGTACCGGTAGTATCATTGTCCATGGCCTTGGAAAGATTTCCCAGCAGCAGTCTCGGGTCCGTATTGACACCCAGCTTCTGGGAAAGGTACTTGTTTACCTCATCTGCAAGGAATTTTAGGGTTTCGTTTATCATGCTTATAGCTTTAGCCAGCAATTAAAACTTATGACCTTTCTTAATTGAAATCCGTTTTCAAATGCAACTTCCCGTTCACATCATTTAAGAATAGCATCAGTTTATTTTGGGGTTTGACATGTTTTTCATTATAAAAGGTATGCTAAGATATTGTGATGCCTGTCTTAAAAAAATAGCTATAACTAGTCAATTTTAAATATTTGCTTTCAATGCCCGCAGGGCGGGTCTGACCTGCGAAAAAACACAGGCTAAAAATATGTCACCATTATTGAAAAATACCCTAATAAGTTATATATTAGGCATCTACAATTTCGATTCTTTCCAGTTGGACATTAAAATACCGCTATGCCTCTAAATTATGAAAGCCTCAACACAAATCGAATTCGAGCATGACTGCCAGGCAGAGCTGCTGATTTTGGGAAATAATATTGAGAGAAATGTATTGAGTATTGAAGACGTGGGAGATTATATTCCGGGTGGGGTGATGGTACAGGACCTCAAAATTATGACCAACACCTATATGAACCAATATGGCTGCGATTACCTGCGGCAGAGCAAAGAATCCCTGCTTGCTTTGGGCCCGCGGTTTTTTGACCTGTTCTTTCCTCCTGAGGAAATGCTGATCATCAAGCCTGAAATGCGAAAATTCATTATGGAAGGTAATGCGGATAAAGTACACTCTTTCTTCCAGCGCATACGCCCGGATGATGAAACCGATTACGAATGGTTCCACACCACGTCAAGACGATATCCGGGAAGTGAACTGGACAGTTCCCTTAAAATTTTTCATGTCGCCGTAAAAGCAGATATGCTGAGCTACATTGGGAGAAAGCTCAATGATCTTGTGGACGTCGACATTTATGTTACCAAAAACTACCAGCTCTTTGCCACGCTCAGTGTCCGGGAAAAACAGATCATTCGCCTCATCGCAGAAGGAGAAACCAGTACCCGCATTGCAGACCGGTTATTCCTGTCCATCCATACAGTCAACAACCACCGCAAGAACATTCTCCATAAGCTGGGGGTCACCTCTATATCACAGCTCATCAGGTTTGCCACAGCTTTTGGCATCATTTAATTCTGCCCGTCCGGAACAGGTGAACCCAGACGGGTGTATTTCTTATTCTATGTTAAGACCAGGCAGTAACGTGTGCCGTAAATTTGTATGGTCATTAAAGACAGCATATCATGGAAACACAAATTTTGGGTATACACCACATTACTGCGATCGCAGGAAATGCAAAAAGAAATCACGATTTCTACACCAGGGTACTGGGGCTTAGAATGGTAAAAAAAACAGTCAATTTCGATGATCCGAATACCTATCATTTTTATTATGGCGATGCACAGGGAACACCAGGTACGATACTCACTTTTTTCCCCTGGGAAGGGATTGCACAAGGCAGAAGGGGATCCAGACAGGTGACCGAGATCGGCTACAGTGTCCCTGCGGGCAGCCTCGGCTTCTGGCAGGAGCGCCTGGAGAAAAACAACGTGATCTACAACAAACCATCGGAAAAGTTTGGGGAGCGCTACCTCACCTTTCTTGATCCTGACGGATTAAAATTTGAACTGACAGAAACACAAAATGATTCCAGGGCGCAATGGACCACCGCAGAGATCACTGCCGCAAATGCGGTCTACGGTTTCCACCACATCACCATTACCACCAACAAAACGGAAGCGACTGCCGAAGTGCTCAGCACTTTACTGGGCTATCACCGCGCATTTGTTGAAGTGAACCGCACCAGATTTATAACAGATGCAGTAGAATATGCGGCAATTGTTGATCTTGTAGAGGCCCCCGGCGAACTGGCCGGACACGTTGCGGGCGGCTCTGTACATCACGTAGCCTTCAGGGTAAAAGATGAAGCAACTTTAATGCATTACAGAGAAAAGGCCATCGCTATGGGATTGCACATCACCGAAAAAATAGACCGGAACTATTTCTATTCACTATACTTCAGGGAACCGGGTGGTGTATTGTTTGAAATTGCTACGGACAATCCCGGTTTCACCGTTGATGAACCCCTGGAGCAACTGGGCACCAACCTCAAGCTCCCACAGCAATATGAATCGCGCAGATCAGAAATTGAAAGTGTTTTACCCAAGCTGGATTAGAGATGTACACCCATCAGAAACAAATTATAACCGCAGGGCAGTCAATGGCATCAGCCAAAAAGGCCCTGATCATGCTCCACGGCAGGGGCGCATCGGCAGACGATATACTCCTGCTCAGCGCGCATTTCAAACTGGAGGATACAGCGATATTTGCACCCCAGGCCACCAATAACAGCTGGTATCCATACAGCTTCATGGCCCCGGTAACCCAGAACCAGCCTGCTCTGGATTCTGCTCTTGAGGTGATAAAGGAACTTTCAGAAGAGATCACCCGATCAGGCATCCCCGCAGATCAGCTTTATTTCGCAGGTTTTTCACAGGGGGCCTGCCTCACGCTGGAATATGTGACCAGAAATGCCCGGCAATACGGAGGTATTGCTGCTTTTACGGGCGGACTGATTGGACAGGCACTCGACATGGATCATTACCGGGGAGATTTCAGAAAAACCCCTGTATTGATCACCACCGGTGATCCGGATCCTCATGTACCGGTGGAACGCGTGGAACTAAGTGCAGGCATCTTAAAGCAAATGAATGCAGATGTGCAAGTCAGTATCTTTAGCGGAAGGCCGCACATCATCAGTCCAAAGGAGATCGAGCTGGCCAGAGAACTGGTGTTTGTGGCACGATAGGCCTGTACTTTCTTTCTTTAATGATCTTTCGGCAATAGCTGCGTGATCACAACTGGGGGGTTGACAGGTCCGGACGGCTACCAACCCCCTAGTTGATACCTGTTTGATACGACTCAGATCCCTGCCAGCAAAGGTATGTCCAGCCCTGCAACAGGTTCTCATCTGGTCTGTTATCTCAACTCAAACTGCTGGTGCAATTCCTGTATTTCCCGGAGCGCACCGGCAATGCCCGCCCGTTGTGCCCTGAGCATTTCCAGATGATCAGCATGTGTAACAGGATCAAAAAGCAACTGATCGTATTTATCAAGGGCTTCCTGTTCGCCAGTTGCAATTGCACTGAGTATAGCGAGATCTTCTTTACTGCTCAATGCCTGCTTGATCCCGATCCAGGTCCGGTGCAGCACCCCCAGTATCCCACCGCTATCGTTATCGGATTCACCCCCATGCTGGGCTATGTGTGCTTTAAGGTCCATTGCGTAACCTGCCCGCTGTGCCGAATATTTTAAAAACACTGCTTTAAGCTCAATAGTATCTGTATGCTCACTTGCCGTTTCATAACCTTCTTTTCCATCATTTAAAATGTTCAGCAAACCTTTGAGGTCGCTGATGATTGTTCTTTCGTTTTCCATAAGCTGTTAATAGGTATCATTTTATATAGCCATGCACCTGATTTAAACACAACGGGGCTATCTCCTGATGATCTTTTCCTTTTCTTTTTCGTCAGGCTTCCTTTCATTGCCGAGGTTTGTCCGGGGAGTATCTGCAGGGTGTGCATCATGCGGATTGATGTGCTGCTGTTCATCATTCATATTTTCAACAGCGGGCAGTTCGCCGCTTTTCCTTTTTTCAGTTGTGCTGTTGAATTCTGGTATGTTAAGTTCCTGGGGCTGATCCGGGTTATATTGTGCAGAACCCGGCGCTGGTGTTCTTTTTTGTTCCATGGGATATGATCTTAAGTTATATTTCAGGATAACAGTGCACATCAGAAAAGGTTTACACTGATCGCTATCGCCATAGCTGTGTAAAATACTTTCAAAAACTAACACCGGGCTGATTTAGTGCTTACTTTTGACTAAAATATTTAAATGGTCAAAGCTTATGAAAAAAGCAATACCCTTAATGCTGTTCATCTTTTTACTTGCGGCCTGTAACGAGCCAAAAATGAAGCTCAGGGCGCCTGAGCCGAAGGAGCAAACAAAAGAAACAGCCGCTGAAACACCGGACACCGTAAAAAAAGACACGACCATACTTGCTGTCAAAGACTAAGCAGGATACAACGGGCTGTCTATCCCATCAGCTCTTTCATCAGCTTATCAAATTCTGTCTTCATCTGTGCCAGCTCTTCCTCTACCCTGGCAAGTCTTTGCTCCAGATCACTTGAAGGACGGGCATAATGCTCTTCCTCTGTTTCCTCCTGGCCCGGATCAGGCGCTCCGGACAGCAGGTGTGCATACCGTGCCTCTTTTTGCCCGGCACGACGGGGCAGCTGTACAATATAAGAAAACTCAGGATCAGCCAGTTTTTCCAGCACTGCCTGAACTTCTTCCAATGATTCAAATTCATACATCCTGCCAGAATTGGTATTGATCTCTCCCGGTGTCTGGACACCCCGAAGCATCAGCAGGCAAATGACGGCCACCTCTGACGGCAATACCGGAAAAACAATGGCAAAATTATGTTTGTATTTCACTGCTCTGCTGGAACCACCGGTTGCAGTGGAAACAAGCCCCTTTCGCTTCAGGGCGTCCAGGGTCAGTGTAACGGTCTGCTCATCATATTGTACCACAGGTTTCCGCGATGTTTTCTGATTGCAGGCGGCTGTGATGGCATTGATCGTCATCGGATAATATTCCGGGGTAGTTTTGGATTTCTCCATAAGTACACCCAAAACGCGGATCTCTTCTGCATTCAATACCGGCAATGCTTTTTGTTCTTCCATAAAGATTACTGAACTGGATAATACTATAAGTTATGAATTGGACAGGATCCGATCAATTTCAAGCAGTTCTGCTTCACTGAACACAGTATTGTCCAGGCATTTCAGGGAATCTGCCAGTTGCGCAGGCTTGCTGGCCCCTACCAATACGGAAGTGATCCTTTCGTCTCTCAATATCCACGACAAGGCCATTTGTGCCAGCTTTTGTCCCCTGTTCTGTGCGACGGCATTGAGCTTGTTCAACTGTGAGATTTTTTCGGCGGTCACTTGTTCGGCCTTCAGGAAGCCATGCGGCTTGGCAGCCCTGGAATCGGCAGGTATGCCTTTCAGGTATTTGTCGGTAAGCAGCCCTTGTGCAAGAGGAGAAAAGGGAATGCAGCCTACGCCTTCATTGCCGAGCAGGTCTAAAAGCCCGTTTTCTGCCCAGCGCTCATACATAGAGTATTTGGGCTGATGGATCAGACAGGGTGTACCCAGTTCCTTTAGCAGCCTGATGGCTTTTGCCGCTTCTTCGGGCTGATAATTGGAAATGCCTGCATAGAGTGCTTTTCCCTGACGCACGATCAGGTCGAGCGCAGCCATAGTTTCTTCAAGCGGTGTTTCAGGATCGGGACGGTGGTGATAAAATATGTCCACGTAGTCCAGCTTCATCCGCTTCAGGCTCTGGTCCAGACTGGACACCAGGTATTTTTTGGAGCCCCAGTCACCGTATGGTCCTTCCCACATGGTGTATCCTGCCTTTGATGAAATGATCATTTCATCCCGGTATCCGCTGAAATCTCTTTTTAGCAACCGGCCAAAATTTTCTTCAGCGGATCCGGGGGGCGGGCCGTAGTTATTGGCCAGGTCAAAATGGGTGATCCCGCTGTCAAAAGCCAGCCTCAGTATACTGGCGCAGTTTTCAAGTTGGTCTACATGGCCAAAGTTATGCCAGAGGCCAAGTGAGATGGCAGACAATTTGATCCCGCTGTTGCCGCAACGGCGGTATTGCATTTGGTCATAGCGCGAGGAAGAAGGTGTATAGGGCATATATGAAGTTGAATTTAGTTTACCGGCCAAATATATATTTTTATTTTCTTCCCGCCATCTGGATCATCCGGTGGGCCAGGTCTTTGCCGAGGTACCCGTCAATGATGCTGTGAACCAGGTAAAGTATCGGTGTCATCAGGATGGCGACCACAAATTTATAGGTATAGTTGACCAGGCCGATCGCGGCCACCATTTGCCAGCTCCAGTGATACTGCGGGTTGAGGTAAAAGGCAATAAAGATGACGACAAAGCTGTCTATGCACTGGGAAACCAGGGTCGAACCGGTAGCCCTGAGCCAGAGTGCGCGCTCGCCCGTGATCCTTTTGATCCTGTGAAAGATGAGCACATCTGCAATCTGCCCTACAATGAATGCCACGATAGATCCGACAATGATCCACATCCCCTGACCGAAAACCCCGGCAAATGCATTTTCCATATTGAGCGGCTCACCGTTGATGTCCTGGTTGATCCAGAAATCAGAGGGTGTCAGCTGCATGGCCCCTCCCACTACGATAAAGGCATAGGAGATCAGGATAGCGGTAAGGATGGACAGGTACCGCACCTGTTTTACCCCGAAATATTCATTGATGATGTCTGTCATGATAAAGATGATCGGCCAGGTGAGCACACCGGCAGACATGTTAAAGGAGAGATTAGGGACACCCAGAAGGTTGATGTCGAACTTCCTGATGCCCAAAGTGCCTTCTACGCTGAATATCTTGACACCTATAAATTCTGAGAGAATAGCATTGGCTACGAAAAAAGTACCAAGCACCAGCAATAACCTGCTTTCTTTTGTTTTGAAACTCATAGCAGTTGAAATTATTAAAATATTCTGATATAAGGGGATAATTATTATTTCTATTTTCGCCTGCACATGATAGCTGTACAATCTAAATTACCCGGTGTAACTACCACGATCTTTACTGTGATGTCCAGGCTGGCCGAGGAACATAATGCCATCAATTTATCCCAGGGATTCCCTGATTATGATTGTGACCCCAGGCTGATCGCTGCTGTTTCAAAGGCAATGAAAAGCGGTTTTAACCAATATGCGCCTATGGCCGGCCTCCCCGCTCTGAGGGAACTGATCGCGGAAAAAACACAAGATCTTTACCAGGCTGTTTACCATCCGGACAAGGAGATCACCATTACCGCCGGCGGTACACAGGCCATTTTTACGGCCCTGAGCTCCTGTATTACCGCAGGAGACGAAGTGATCATTTTCGAACCCGCGTACGACAGCTATGCTCCGGCCGTCAAACTCCTGGGCGGTCTGGTCAAGCCGTATGAGCTGGCACCGCCCGATTATGAGATCGACTGGGAAATGGTAAAAAAATTGTTTTCTGCCAATACCAAAATGATCATCCTGAACAGCCCCCAGAACCCTACGGGCTGCATCTTGTCTGAAAGGGACATCCGGGAGCTCATCAAGCTGACCAGGAATACCGATATCCTCATTCTGAGTGACGAAGTGTATGAGCACCTGGTCTATGACGGGCAAAAGCACCATAGTGTGGCTTTGTATCCCGAATTGCGGGAAAGGAGCTTTATCGCCGCTTCGTTTGGCAAACTGCTGCATACGACGGGCTGGAAGCTTGGCTATTGCCTGGCACCGGAAAAACTAATGAATGAATTCCGTAAAGTACACCAGTTCAATGTTTTCAGCGTGAATACACCCATGCAGGTGGGAATTGCGGATTACCTGAAAGATCCTGCTACGTACAGGGACCTCTCTTCTTTTTTTCAGCAGAAAAGGGATTTATTCAGGTCGCTGATTGGTGAAACCAGGTTTAAATTGCTACCTTGTAACGGTTCTTATTTTCAGTGCGTAAGTTATGCGCACCTGAACGATGAAAAGGACACAGCTATGGCCAGCGCACTGGTGAGGGATTTTGGCGTGGCCAGTATACCGGTTTCGGCGTTTTACACGAGACATACCGACCATAAGGTATTGCGCTTTTGTTTTGCAAAAAAGCAAGAAACTCTGGAAAAAGCCGTTGAAAGGTTATTGAAATTTTAATTTAATCCTTTATGGAACAGCCAAATTACCTGAACATCAACCACCTCAAGATCACCATTTTCCAGGCTTACCTTTTTTGGGAGAACATTGACAAGAACCTGCAGAATCTTGGCCTGAGGCTGTCTATGGGCATTAAAGAGAAAACTGACCTCATTGTTCTTCCGGAGATGTTCAATACCGGGTTCAGCATGAATACAGAGGCACTTGCGGAGGAGATGGGCGGAAAGACCATGCAATGGATGACACAGACAGCCCAAAAATATGACTGTGTGGTCACTGGAAGCCTGATCATCAGGGACGGGGACAATTACTTTAACAGAATGATCTGGATGCTGCCTGACGGGACATATAGCTTTTACGACAAGCGCCACCTGTTCGGATTAGGTGATGAAGATAAGAACTACACGCCTGGAAGGGACAAGGTGATCGTTGATCTGAAGGGCTGGAAGATCAGGCTGGCCATTTGTTATGACCTGCGCTTTCCGGTTTGGCTGCGCAACCAGTACCAGGATTACGACATATTATTGTTGATCGCCAGCTGGCCGGATAAAAGATCGGCACACTGGAATGCGCTCATCCCTGCACGGGCAATTGAAAACCAAAGCTATGTGATCGGGGCCAACCGTGTAGGCCATGATGGTAAGGAGATTTACCACAGCGGGCATTCCCAGTGTATTGACCCGATGGGAAAAACTGTCTATTACAAACCGGAGGATGAGGACCTGTATACTTTCAGCATCAGTTATGAGGAACTGGTAAAAACCAGAAGAGGTTTTCCTTTTTTAAGGGACGCTGATCAATTTGAGATTTTATAAGAAATATGTTCGACCGCAGAAAATTCATTAAAGCAACAGCTTTGTCGGCTTCTTTGCTTGCCATTGATAAGAATAACGCCTTTGGCATCGCTCCTGCTGATTCCAAAAGCAGGACATTACAAACGAATCCGGGTTTTGCTGCAAAGCCTATCGTGATCTCGACCTGGGATTTCGGTATTCCGGCAAATCAGGAAGCCTGGAAAGTATTGTCTGCCGGAGGACGGGCACTGGATGCCGTAGAAAAGGGTGTGCAGGTGCCGGAGGGAGATCCTAAGATCCAAACGGTGGGTTATGGAGGGCTGCCGGACCGTGACGGCCATGTAACTCTTGATGCCTGCATCATGGATGAATTTGGAAATTGCGGGTCGGTGGCGGGTATTGAGCATATCATTCACCCGATCTCGGTGGCCAGGCGCGTCATGGAAAAAACACCTCATGTCATGCTGGTGGGTGAAGGGGCACTTCAGTTTGCCCTTGAAAACGGTTTTAAGAAAGAGAACCTGCTGACCAGGGAGAGCGAAAAGGCCTGGAAGGAATGGCTGAAAACTGCCAAATATGAACCGGTAGTGAATATCGAGAACAAACTGTATGATAAGGCTGCTCCCAAAAAGCTGCCCGGGAACCAGTACAATCACGATACCATCGGTATGCTCGCCCTTGACGCAAACGGGAATCTGTCCGGAGCTTGCACGACCAGTGGCATGGCCTATAAGCTGCATGGGCGTGTGGGCGACAGTCCGATCATTGGTGCCGGTCTTTATGTAGACAACGAAATAGGCGGCGCTACGTCTACAGGTGTCGGTGAGGAGGTGATCCGCAATGTGGGAAGTTTCCTGGTCGTAGAGCTGATGCGCCAGGGATATACGCCTGAAGCTGCCTGCAAGGAAGCGGTGATGCGGATCATCAGGAAAAAACCTGAAACTGCCAAAAACATACAGGTGGGATTCCTGGCACTCAACAAAAAAGGTGAATACGGGGCTTATGCGATCCAGAAGGGTTTCAGCTATGCGGTTTGTGATGAACGGAAAAACGATTTGCTGATCGACGGTAAAAGTTATTATTAATTCTCATCATTCAAAATAACAAAACGATGGTCAATATGGAGGTTTGCGCCAATTCCCTGAGGTCTGCACTGGCCGCACAGGAAGGAGGTGCAGTACGTGTTGAGCTCTGTGACAACCTGCCTGAAGGGGGCACTACGCCGAGCTACGCCCAGATCAGGATGGCCGTTCAGTTGCTCAGCATCCAGGTCTACCCGATCATCAGGCCAAGGGGGGGCGACTTCCTGTATACCGCACTGGAGTTTGAGCTGATGAAGGAGGACATTAAGGTATGCCGGTCTCTGGGCTGCGATGGCGTGGTGACCGGTGTGCTCAACGCAGATGGCAGTGTCGATAAGAAACGCTGTGCCGAGTTGGTAGATCTGGCAGGCCCGATGGGTGTTACCTTTCACCGCGCTTTTGATATGAGCAATGACCTGTATACTGCCCTCGAAGATGTTATTGCGCTCGGCTTTGAGCGCATACTTAGCTCTGGCGGGGAATCTTCTGCCATAAAGGGCGCTCCTGTACTGGCCGAACTGGTCAGGCTGGCCGGCGACAGGATCAGCATCATGCCTGGTGCCGGTGTTTCTGTACAAAACATCAGGGAGCTGATCGCGCAGACTGGTGCACGCGAGTTTCATGCTTCGGCCAGGAATAGCGTTCAGAGTGAGATGCAGTTCAGAAATCCCAAGCTGAACATGGGCGCAGCTGGCGATGAATTCAGCTTTGGTCTCACCGATCCGGAACTGGTGAAAGCGCTGATCGGCCTGGCCAACGGCGCGCAATAATTGCTGAAAAATAATCGACTCAAAACCTTATCTTTGCGCCACTGATGAAGCATATACGTAATTTTTGCATAATTGCACACATAGACCATGGTAAAAGTACCCTGGCAGACCGCCTGCTGGAATATACCAAGACCATTTCCCAGCGGGAAGCACAGGCTCAGCTGCTGGACAATATGGACCTGGAGCGTGAGCGTGGGATTACCATAAAAAGCCATGCCATACAAATGAACTATACGCTGAATGGCGAACAATATACCCTGAACCTGATCGACACCCCCGGACACGTGGATTTTTCCTACGAGGTTTCCCGTTCTATTGCTGCCTGTGAGGGTGCATTGCTGATCGTTGATGCGTCGCAGGGTATACAGGCCCAGACCATTTCGAACTTGTATCTTGCTTTGGAGCATGATCTGGAGATCATTCCCATCCTGAACAAAATGGACCTGCCGGGCGCCATGCCTGAGGAGGTAAAAGACCAGATCATTGACCTGATCGGCTGTAAGCGTGAGGAGATCATCCCGGCTTCAGGCAAGACCGGCATGGGCGTGACGGATATTCTTGAGGCCATTGTGGACCGTATCCCGGCCCCCAAAGGTGATCCGCAGGCTCCGCTTCAGGCACTTATTTTTGATTCGGTATTCAATTCTTTCAGGGGTATCATTGCTTATTATAAGGTAACCAATGGTGAGATCCGGAAGGGTGACAAGGTAAAGTTCATCAACACCGGCAAGGAATACCTGGCCGACGAGGTAGGTGTCCTTAAGCTGAACATGCTGGCAAAGGATGTGGTGAAGACGGGAGATGTGGGTTATATCATATCCGGTATCAAAGAGGCAAGGGAAGTGAAAGTCGGCGATACCATTACCAATGTTACAAGACCTTCGCTCGAAGCGATCCAGGGTTTTGAAGAGGTCAAGCCCATGGTATTTGCGGGGATCTATCCTGTAGATACTGAAGATTATGAGGAACTGAGGGAGAGCATGCACAAGCTGCAGCTGAACGACGCGTCGATCGTTTTCGAACCTGAAAGTTCTGCTGCACTGGGCTTTGGCTTCCGTTGCGGCTTCCTGGGCATGCTGCACATGGAGATCATCCAGGAGCGGCTTGAACGGGAGTTTGACATGACAGTGATCACGACCGTGCCCAACGTGTCTTACAAGGCATACACGACCAGGGATGAGGAGATTGTGGTCAACAATCCTTCTGATATGCCCGACCCCAGCAAAATGGAATATGTGGAGGAACCTTATATTAAGGCCAATATCATTACCAAGGCTGAATTTACCGGACCGGTCATGAGTCTTTGTATCCAAAAAAGGGGCATCATTGTGAACCAGTCCTACCTGACCTCTGACCGCGTGGAACTCATCTTTGAAATGCCGATGGGCGAGATCGTATTTGATTTTTATGACAAGCTGAAAACCATTTCTAAAGGATATGCTTCTTTTGACTATCATCCGGTCGGCTACCGCAGGTCTGACCTGGTCAAGCTGGATATCCGCCTCAATGAAGAGCCGGTGGATGCCCTGAGCTCGCTGATCCACCGCAGCAATGCTTATGACTTCGGAAAGAAGATCTGTGAGAAACTGAAGGAACTGCTGCCTAGACAGCAATTTGAGATCAAGATACAGGCTTCCATAGGCGCCAAGGTAATTGCCAGGGAAACCATCAGTGC
>Ga0222419_100462_pt1 | contig 38915 bp, 36 predicted proteins | sample 1B20Ametagenome_FD_182474 | JGI IMG/M metagenome (GOLD analysis project Ga0222419, IMG submission 182474) | Enriched microbial communities from leaf-cutter ant dump, University of Wisconsin, Madison, United States - 1B20A (version 2) | ecosystem: Environmental > Terrestrial > Nest > Insects nest...
CCGGCTCAAGGACAAGCGCAAAGCAGGAAATCTCAAGATCAGGAACTAGGTGTTTGGACGCCGGGGTGGGTCAGTTTTACTCCGACGATTCCGACGAAAGTGGGTCAGTTTTCAACCGACGTTGACACATACGTGGATAATCACGGGAGGCACAAAAAACTCACCCGAGATCATCTACGGAAGCGGCTGAACAACTTCCAGAAAAAGCAAAACAAGCCCGATTCTTAAGGCCATAGCGCCCACAAGGACCATAAGGGACGTTAAACGTTCCACTTCGTGACGGGCATCCGCATACTCCGCCCCTCTACGTGTGCAAATCAGCAAGGCACGCGCACGAGGGCGAAACGGCCACGCATTTTTTGACCGAGTTCTGGAGTACATCATGGATTACCTCCCCCACGCGCCAAGGCAGGCGCAATACGCCACGTCACTCTCTGAGCAGCACAAGGCATCCGATACGATGCCTGTTCTCCCGCTGCACAGCCACATCAGCAAAGAGCCTCCTCTCCGTGGGCGCACGAGCGCCTTTGCGGCAATGAACTACGTTCAGGCCCAAACGGTTCGGAAACGCTACGCGGCAACGGGTTCCTATTTCGGTATACGCCCCAGGAAACTAGCGAATCGCCTGCTGGATTGGCCGCTGGTGACCGTCAACCGGCACGATGATTCCGGGGAGACGTCATGAGTCTGCGCTACGCCCTCTCCTCCTTACCTGACGAGATACAAGACCTCATTGATGAAGAGTCTGGTGGCCCTAACGGCAATCTGCTTCTCGCTGCAAGTATAGACACCTGCATCGCAGCGGCGAGTTCTTCTATTGTCCGATGCGTCCTACCAGATGGCAGAAAAATGCCTTGCACTGCTTTCAGCCTCGTAGAAGGCGATTCTGGCACAGGAAAAAGCAAATACATTCAGATAGCGGCCGAACCTACTGTTTCTTGGGACAAATGCCAAAAGGAAAAAGAAGGCATTGACATCAATCAGCATCAGGCAGCCGAGACCGTTTGGAATTCGAAAATCCGCGCTCTGACTCGACAAATCGACAAGTGCGTAGAAGCAGGCGATTCCACTGAAGACCTGGAGGCGCTGTTGGCTGCGGCCTACTCCGAGAGGCCCAAAGCACCCTCGGACCAACCCCGCCTAATAGACGACACCACCATTCCGGCCTTGCTGCGCACACTCGCAGTACGCCACGCTGCAATCCTCATGCCAGATGAAGGCGGCACAATGCTGCTCTCAATGCTCCCAAGGGATTTCAATACGCTCGCCGCACTCTGGAGCGGCAAGCCGATCCAAATCAACCGCGTCGGAGAAGCTCCCCTCTCAGCATCAGGACAGATCTCACTCATGTGCCCGGTTCAACCAGAGATCCACCGAGCAGTGAATAAAAAACACGGCTTTATTTTAAAAGGCAGTGGGCTGGGCGCACGATTCCAGTATTACATCATCCCCCCAGGGCAACCCGATCCGACCCACTTCCGAGCCGCAAATACAGGACAAGCAGTTGACCACTATAGAGGCCGCATACATGCCATGCTGGATGAGTCCCTGCATGTGAAAGAGATTGCTGATTTACACGAAATCACTTTCTCCCCCCACGCAGCACGAGTACTAGGGAGCATCGTACACGGCTATCGCACCGATATGCTTGACCAAAGGAACACTCATTGCGTGGACTACCTAGCCAAAATGGGCGATCACATTGCCAGATGGGCGGCCAGGTACCACGCATACCTTGGCCTGAAAGGTAGCATCCAGCCTGAAATGGTTGAGCGTGGAGACGCAATCATGCGCTACCACCTGAAGACATTTGATCAACTGCATATGCCCCGCAGGCGTTCCAACACAAGCCGAGAACCGGCTTGGCGCAGGGACGCCAAAGCACTACACGGCTGGCTATTAGATCACCCAGGCGGCTTTTACCACTCTGAGATTGGTCAGATAGCCATGGCCCTGGGAATGCCATACACATCCAGAGTACGTCGTGCCATTTGCAGGCTGGAAGATTACGATCTTATCCGCATTGATGAGAGACGTAACGACTTGCTCATCCGAGCAAAAAGATCGTTCCTGGATATTGATTACGACTAATTAATCACGCATGAATTAACCGCATAAGGGATATTTACGTATATCAAAAATACGAAAATGTGACTAGTTGGCTGCGAACCACCCCGACCAACATCGGGGATGCAGCCATTCAAGACACCAATAGCTTATTTTGGTTATTAGTAAGATTAAAAATATATTTACTAAAAAATAAATCATCAATATAACCAATGAATAATCCATCAATAAATGGAAAATCAACTTATGTTCTTGACCACAGATGATGATGCCATCATTGACCATGAAGTGCTTAATGGCTTTGAGAGAAACATGGGTATTGCCAGGGACAGTCATGGCAGAAAATACAAGCTCGGAATCAACACAAAACATCTGGAAGCGTTAGTATATTTCATGAGAGAAGTCATCTACACCGACAATCTACCCTATGAAATCTCAGAGAGAGGCGTTCGCACAGCCAGCAAAGAGATTGAGCGGTTCATTCCGCGACTTAGAATATTTTCCTCTTTTGTTTTTCATGATGTCGCCCTATCCCCTGATCTCGAACTCTTCCAAAAAGAATTCCGAAAACACCCAATCAAAGACTATGTGCTGGGACTAAAAAAGGCTACCGTTAGGAAAAAAGCGGAATTGTGCAACGACTTCATTGATAGGCTACGCACGGAAGCCAAAGAATGCCGCATTAAAGCCAAAGTCAATGACTGGGAACGAGGCTCTGAACAAAACCTAAAGCGCATCAACCAATACGTTCCTGCCATTTTTAATGTGCATGCAAGAATCAATGCCATTAGAGTCGATTTTTACTACCACAACAGCGAGTGCAAAGATCAAGAGGCAGTCGAGGATATGTCTGCACATTTCCAGCACCTTGACTCGATTGCCCAGAACGTTTATCTCCCCTACGAAGATAAAGCCTCAGAAACACTCTCACCAGCATCTCCACAACAGGAAGAAGGCAAGCCAACGACTCACGCTCAACACGCAAACGGATACAGCACGAGCATTTTCACAGTCACTGAGGATTGGAGACACCTCATGGACAACAAGCGCGGAAAGCCCAGTTTATTCAAGCACCTGATAGGCTACGTTGCCGTAATCGAATGTTCCCGCATTGGGGGCTACCACATTCATGCAGCTTTTTTATTTAACGGCGCAAAGGTCCAGAAGGACGTGTACCTAGCCGATCAGATCGGTAAATACTGGGTCCAGCTAACCGATCATCGCGGCTACTATCACAACTGCAATGCCGGAAAATATAAATACCCAGCTCTTGGCATCATTAATCATGACGATGATGCCAAACGCAGGAGCCTGATGTTATCCCTGGCTTATTTCGCAAAGAAAGATCAGTTCGTCCGTATCAAGCCAACACTGAAGACCAAGACATTCTTTACGGGCCACTTACCCAGAAAACGCACGAGCAAAAAGGGCCGACCACGCAAAAATACAGTTCTTTAAAAAACATCCAAAACCGTTCTCAGCCGCATGGATGCTGGCTTTCGGGAGATTCACGATAACTAGGCATCGGAGATGGGTATACCCTCCGATGCCATCGGAACATCATCGTCTCATGTGCTGCAAGCCATGGTGAAGCTGCTATTGGCAGGCTTTGTTTGGCTTGTTCTTGGACGAGCCAATGTTGGTGAAAGCCATCTCAGACCGATTGGTTTCCCCTGTCACACAGCCACACCACTCCCTGGCACCATCTTTCGGGAAAGATATTTTTTCTGAGCCATCGGCCATGGATAGATTCCATTCTCCATCTTTGTCGGTCAGGGTAAGGCTGCCAGGATCGGCATTGATCCAGCCACAGCGGGTTTCTGGCCGGGAGGATGGCTTAGGAGCCATTTGCGGGTATTCCGCCATCAGCTTTTTGTCGCTCAGGCAGGCTTGTGGGTTTTTGATTGCAAAGTCCTTGAGATGAAATCTCAGTTTGCGTATGTCACCCTCGCCGCTGACAGAGGCACAATAGGTTTTGTTGGGTTCAGTTTGTGAGGAGAGTCTCTTTTCAATGTCCTCATTCGAGGCGTAGACATCCCAGATGCCGTCAGCGTCAGCAAGCTCGAAATTGTCGCTGCCTTGATTGGTCAGAAAGCCTGCCCGCACTTCGGCGTTGGCGGCAGGTGATAAAAGCGTAAATCCAATAGAAAATATTAGGGGGGCAATCATTGCTTTTGTGAGTTCATGTGTTTTCATGAAAACCCTCTAAAGATTTTAATGGTGGTGGATGGGGCCTTCGATCAGGGCTTGTGTTTACGCCTAGCCCTTATTTGTCTTTGGCTAGGCTGCTTTTTAAGAGAATAAAGGCGATGATGGGAGTCAAGACAAGAGATGTTATTGCCCACAAAACGCCGCTGCGTTTATTGGTCTTGGCTTTTGTAGAAACAAATAGTATTGCAGCCAAGTACATTAGGATGAGAATTAAAAAAATCATAAAAGTCTATTTTTTTTGGTTTCTTTTTTCTTGAAAATTAGCCGTAATATTAAAATTGCAATAAATACGTACGGCCCCCATGCTCGCATGAAAAACCAACCTACACCGTCTTCTCTGAATATTAGGTCAATTAATTTTCCGCCTATAAAGGCATACGCTGCGTAGATTGCTCCCCATTTTGCCAGGAACACAAAGAAGGTTTTCTTTCGTGCTGCGTAGTGGTCTTCATCTGAGCTGTTCCTCTTCATTATGCCCAGCACTGTCGCCACGATGAACCCACCTATGTTTGCACTCAGCAGTGTCATTGCGATCTTGACTTCACCCATGTCTGGGCCGCTGCCGCCATGAAATACGGCTGAAATCGAGTACCAGTAATACAAGCTGCCTGCTAATAATACTGACAGTAGGACTCGGCTGGTTCTGGACATGACGTAGAAGGAGCCTAGGGCAATAACAACTCCAATAAAACCGACGATTCCCATGATTTCCTGAAATGGTATTCAAAACGAAGTGGGTGGAACTGTGGGGGCCATGCGCTATTTGACGAGGGTGTTATTGCATGGCCCGGCTTCTGGTTTGCGTGGTTTTAATTAGCGATGCGCCATCCATTATCGGTTTTTCTTAGGGTGTAAATCCCTTTAAAATTTGTATAGAAACTATCCTTGAAATCAGCGACTTCTTTTGGCAACACTTTGGAGAGGAGGACGGGGTTGACTCCTAGTGGGACACATTCTTCTCTGATGCGTTTGGTCATGGCGTCCATTAGTATTTGTTCCTCGCTACCCTTGTAGTTGAAGAAACGACTATAGATTTTTTCGAATGCTTCATCTTCCGCTTGGAGTTTCTGTATTTCAGGATCGCTGGCGATGATTTTCATGATTTGGCCATCGTTAAGGTCACTGTTCTCTGTTCGCGTTTTTTGCATGATCTCGTACCATCGCTGATTGAGAAGGTCGTGTTGAGACTGCATTTTTTGTATTTCTTTGATGTGTCCAGGGATGTCGGAGGCGATTTTCTTATTTTCTTTGATCGGCTTTAGTTCGATCGTGAATTCCGTCTCAATACCATATATCTTGTCGCTGTTTTCGTCTGGAGTGCCATTTACCTTGCTCGCATTGCTAATTGCTAGGGACGGGCAGTTCTTCAGCAAACCTAAGGTAAGAGCTTCTTCGATGTCCCCTTCGGAGGGGCTGCTTGAACAAGCGGATATGGATGCAACTGCAATTAAAATGAGCGGATATTGAAAGATTTTCATGTCAGCTTATGCCTATTGAGGATTGGTGGTTAAGGTTGTGGGTTAAATCCGATGCTGCAGATTCCTATGGCTTTTCCTACGCCTATTGGAGTGAATATGCCTTTCTGCTCATTCTAAAAAGAGCGTAAATTTTTGGTTTTTTTGTGGATCAAGGTCGAAAAATGATGGGCTAATTCAACAAAGAAAGTACGTTTCGAGGTATTTGATTGGCTTGTGCCAGTACTGCCGCGCCCGCTTGCTGCAGGATTTGCGAACGCGTCATATTGGACACTTCAATCGCATAGTCTGCATCCTCAATACGGGACCGTGCTGCTGATAGGCTTGTTGCCGTCGTGTTGATGTTATTAATTGTTGATTCCAGCCGATTTTGTACGGACCCGAGGTTTGAACGCAGCTTATCCACTTGGGCTAATGCTTTATCTAATGCGGCTAGTGGCTTGTCTGCCACAGCGACTGTGTTATAGAACAGATTTAGTGGTGGGATATTGTCACCCGGAGAGGGCCCGCCATAGTTAAGGCTTAAGAGAAAATGAGCAGAACCATTGCTGCTTGCCAGTCCCCGAACTGCTAAAGCAGCAGCTTCACTAGAGTTTATGTTGTTTACTTCAACTTGGAAGTAGTAGTGGCCGGAACTATCAGTTTTTAAATCCAGCGAGGATAACACCACTGCACCGGAACTCAGCCCCAGCGCAGACTCTATGCCGGGAAGGAAATCAGCGCCGATAAACAATAAAGCGCCGTTCGGATAGGTCCCATTGGTACTGACTGTTGGCCTCTTTTCTACAGGGCTAAAGTCATCCAGGTCCAACGTTGTGGTATTGATCGCGCTCAGTTCAATGTTCAGCACATCACCGGAATTGGCTCCAGCTTGGAGCGACATGGTGCGGTCTTCGCTCAAAATTTTTGTGCCATTGAAATCTGCTTGGCCTGAGATGCGATTAATTTCCGCTAGACGCTGATCTATTTCGTGCTGGATTGATGTCAGGTCTGAAATTGAGTTGGTGCCGTTAAGCGCCTGCACCGTCAGCTCTCGGATACGCTGAAGATTGTTGTTAATTTCGTTCAGCGCCCCTTCGGCCGTTTGCGCCAGGGAAATGCCATCACTGGCATTGCGGGCGGCCTGACGCAAGCCGTTGACCTGAGCTGTCATGCGGTTGGCGATGGCCTGACCTGCGGCGTCGTCCTTGGCGCTGTTGATGCGTAGGCCCGAAGACAGGCGCTCGATGGCCGTGGTCTGCGAGGACTGGGACTTCCTCAGGTTGTTCTGGGCAATCAGGGAGAGGTAGTTGGTGTTGACGAGCATGTAGACGGCCAGATCCAGGAAATGTGGCATTACGAGACTTTACGGGTTTAATTTGTACTTCTTTAGGCCTTGGCCTTCCAAAGACTAAGTTCGACCATTGACGTTCGACTTAGGGGGTGGATTTGGATACGGGCCAACTGGCAGAGCGGATTGGGCAGGTCATCGCAGTACGGAGGGCCGCCTGTGGTTTGACGCAGGAAGACGTAGCCGAAAGATTGGGCGTCGGTCTTGCTGCGGTTTCCCGCCTGGAACGAGGTTTGATCATGCCTACGGTTGGCCGACTTGTAGAGCTTGCCGAAATCCTTCAATGCAATGCCACGGATCTGATGAGTGAAGTCAGTACGGGAACAAATGACCAGGCGCAGCGCTTAGCTCAAGTGCTGTCAAAACTGAAGGACCATGATCGGGCCGTGCTTGTGGACGCGATGGAACGCATCGCCTCTTGCCTGCCGTGTCGTTGACGGAGCGTTCATCACGATCTGCTATTTGGTGGTTCCTAAAAACCAAAGCCCAGCGGGTTGAAGCGCTGGGTTGTGATGGGATGCGTTAGGCGGCAGCTTTCTCTGTTTTGGCCCTGAGCTTGTCCGCCAGGGTGCGTGACTGGGGCTGATCGACTGTAGGGACAGTGTCCGCGCCGGAGTCTTGCGGAAAGAACTCTTCCGCCACTGCCGGCAGATCATCCTCGGTTTCCTCGAACGATCCATTGCCAAACCCCAGTCGCGCAGCCTCGTCCAGTGCCGCTTGGTCAAAGCCCTGCGCCTGACGCTCCGCATCGGCCCGCCGTGCCTCCTGGATGGCGTCACGCAGCGTCAGACCGTCCCGGATGACCAGATCGACGTAGTAGATCGGTGTGCGGTAGCTTTGCGTGGTGGACTTGCCGCGCAGCTTCAATTCCAGCGGCAGGGTTGCCAGCAGCCCGCCCGAGACGGCCGCGTAATAGCGCAGGCGGGCCGCCAGCGTTCGGATTGAGTTGTAAGAGGTCGTGCGGAAGATAAAGACACCCAGGTCGTCCTCCTCTCCGATCTTCACGTACAGCCGCCCGTAGGGCTTGGTGTCGGCCAAGCGCCGGCAGCAGTCCTGGGTAGCGGCGCAGGCGATGGTTTCCGTCCCTTGCGCGGTGCGGCGCTGGCAGGTCGTGCCGTCGCTCACGGCAACAGGCCTGCCGGTCTCGCGGTCGAACTGGACGTATTCGGCCCGCAGGTTCAGGTCTGGATCGTTGAAGGGCGGCATGACCTGGATCGTGCGCAGCTTCGCCCCCTCGGATCGCTTCAACTGCGTTTCGTGTGCCGGATGCAGCATCCAGCCTTCCTGGTTCTGCACCTGGGTGGTGATGGTGAACTGATCGTCCTTCTCCGGCAGGCGCTTGCCGTTCTTCTCGATGATCCGGCCAATGGAGATACGCCCGACGATGGGCGGGGTGATGGCAAAGCCTTTGAGCATGATGTGGCTCCTGTAAACGAAGACGCCCGCCAGGGGTGGGCATGCGGGCTTGATGGGGCTATGGGTATGGTGGGCTGTGGACTGGCCTATATCCGGCCGGTCTCGGCCAGGGACGTGCAGCCGTCGCGGCCGACGACGATGTGATCGATCACACGCACATCGACCAGGGCCAGGGCGTCCTTCAGCCGCTTGGTGGTTTCGATGTCCGCCTGACTGGGGATGGATACGCCCGATGGATGGTTGTGGGCGAAGACCGCCGCCACGGCATTGTTCGCCAGGGCGAGCTTGACGACCTCGCGGGGGTAAACGGTCGAAGCAGAGACTGTCCCTCGGAACAGCTCATGAAAGCCGATGATCCGTTGTAAGGCATCGAGCAGGACCACGGCGAAGACTTCATGTTCGTAATGCTGCATCAGGTTTTGTAGATAGTCCGTGGTCGGCCCTGGCATGACCAGAAACCGCCCCTTGCTCATGCCATCGTGCGAAAGCTGGCGTGCCATTGCCAGGATGTCGCCCTCGCTCATGACGGTGGAGTCGAGGATGTACAGGCCAGGGATGTCGCTGGCCCTGAACTTCGGGTAGCGCATGAGTCGCCTCCTTCTGAAAGCGGAATGGAAAATGCCGCCATCGCGGGCGGCATGTCGTGTGAGGAACCTGTTGGGACAGGCGATGGGAGATCAGGCCAGCACCCGAAAACGCCGGGAACCGGGCCGGGTGCTGGCGTAGGCTGCGACCAGTTCCGGGTGGTCGAGCAGCAGCCCGTCCACGTCGAGCAGCGTGGCGTCCTTGCTGCGCTTGAAGGTGACCCGCCCCGTCTCGAATTGGGCGGATTCCGCATCGCCGATGGCCTGTTGCAGGGTCTGCTTCAGCTTCTCGGCCTGGGCTTCCCGATCCTTGATGTCTGCACGCAGCAGCATCAGATCGGCGAAGGTGGCAGACAGTGTGCGGTCGTCGCTGAAATCCACCGTGCCGCCGTGACCGGGATACAGGCAGCGCAGGGCGCGATCCGCTGACTCCGATCCATCAGCCGGGGGCGGGGTGTCCTGGGTGACGTACTCCCAGAACCGGGACTCAAGCAGGATCAGGCGTCCGATCAGTTCGTCGTCGCGCTCGATGCGGTGAACATCAAGCCGTTGGCCGCAGAGCAGCACGGCCACATCCGCCGCATGCTTGCCGGTGACGGCCAACTGGTGCTGAACCTGAAGCTGGACGTATTCCGGCACCCCTTCACGCCAGAGCGCCGCCCCGTATTCACCGGCCGTCTTGCATTCCAGGATTTGCACGCCAGGACTGCCGATCACTTCCCGATCCAGGTTGGCAAGCATGAACCGGTGTTGCGGATGCTGAAGGACCGCGTTGACCTTGCGGACCTTGCGCCCGGTCTGCTGGGTGTAGGCTGCCGCCACAATTGGCTCCAGCAGCGTTCCCCAATAGACGGGTTCCGTGGTGTCTTTGGGATCGGGTTTGGGCAGGGTCGCGTCCCGGCCTGTCTTTTCCAGCCAAAGTTCCAAGGGACTCTTGTAGGGAGAAAGCCCCACGGCTGCTGCTGCGTCTGATGCGCCGATGCCGGTCTTGCGGACTTCCAGCCATTCGGTACGCTCCAGCTTGCGCGTATCGACCAGGCGCAGCGCGGGGCGGTGGTCCGGCTGGCGATTGGGTAATGCCATGGTGATGACCTCCAGAATGAGGAAGCCCGGTCAGCGCGTGGGCGCTGCCGGGTTCTGTGGGGTTGATAGATGCGAACGGAGGGACTTGAACAGCCCACATCCGTCATGCGACGAGTTTGAGGGCTTCATCCCAGGCTTTCTGCTTGATCGCGGCCCCTTGGCCGAACCATGCGGCATCCAGCCGGTGATCGGTACTGCGGGAACGGCGGTGGTGGTCCACGAACTCAGTGACGGCCCCCAGCAGCCCCCAGGCGGTGCCAGCCGCTGATCCCATTTCGGCACCCATGCCATGGCCGTTGTAGAGGCCCTGGACGCTTTTAAGCGCCCCCTGGTTGATGGCGGGCTGTCCACTATCCGCCGTGGCCGGATAGGTCAGCACGCGACACAGGAACGCCTCGGCGGCGGTGTCCGTGATCTTGCAGTCCGCCAGCGCCTTCATGCGGACCATGAAGCTGTCCCAACTGGAGACCGCAATGCCCAACTGGCGCTTCACGCTGTCAGGGTCAAAGACGCTACGATGCGACACGCGCACCGCGCCCGCCCCGTCACCCAGGGCAATCGCCAGCGTGTTGTTGCAGACGACTCGCACGGACGTGAATTGAGCGGTGGTAGCCAATGTGCCATCGCAGGCCGTCGCCAGCAGCAGATAGCCGTTGACCTCATCGCGGCCCTTGAGGACGGCCTTCTGGCCGGTGCGGGCCAGCGCCCAGAGCTTGCGGCCCCCCTTCAGAACGCCTGCGGTTTCCAGCTCGTAGCCGCCTGCCTCGGTGAGATCCTTGTAGAAGGACAGAATCTCCTCGGGCTGTACCACCTGGAAACGGTCAGAGACGACCGACAGCGGGGCTTTGGTGTCGGAACGGTAGAGGACTTTCTGGCCGGGGAAAGCGTGGATGGAACCCAGGTGATCGCCCTGCGAGATGTAGCGCACATCACCGGCCTGGATATGCCAATTCATGCCTGCTTGCTGCGCCCAGACTTCAAGCGGTTGGCGGCGGGCCAGTTCATTGCCCAAGCCATGCCAGGGTGTTTGGCCGACATAGGCCATGGACTCAACGAGGTGCATGATTGCTCCTTTGAAAGAGAACGACAGGAACGCCTATGCCTACAGCCGTCAGGGCTGTAGGCATAGACGCTATGAAGAGAAACGGATGGGGTTACTGTGCGGCAGTCGGAACGTGGAACGTGTGGCCGCAGTCTTGGCACTCGCGGTTGTCGAGCACCAGGTCATCGAGTTGGCGACCGACGGCGTGGCCGGTCGCGCAGCCAGTCGCGCCGCCCAGCAGCATGCCCATGAGGCCGCCAGCCAGGCCGCCGACGATGGAGCCGACGGGGCCAGCGATCAGGCCCAGGGTTGCGCCGGTTTCGGCACCGGCCATCATGGCGGCGGCACCGCCTGCTGCGCCTGCAACAGTGCCGATGGCGCTGCCGGTCTTGCTGCCGCAGTCGCGGGTGGTGATGCGGAGAGATTTGCAGCGAGGGCAGGAAGGGGAAGGGGACATATCAGCCTCAGGGTGGGGTGACAGGCAGATTGGGGCTGCCTGGAGCATTCCAGTGGGGAAGCTCTTGAGGGTGATATGTGCATAAAAATAGATAGCCTCTAGCAAATTACCTACAACTGACACCAGCACTTTTGGGGCAATCTCATCTTCAGCCAGCCATGTTCAAATTTCAGCCAGCCCAATCAGGGTCCCCCCCCCCGACCTACGGCATAAGGCTTTGGAGCATTCTCAATTGGCACGGATCAGTTACACTTACATTCACTAAGTGGAGGGCTTTATGGCGCGTAGTGATTTTAGGGTTGTGCCTGATGTGGCCGTAGAAGACATCATGCTTGATGTGCATAATGCACGAATACGGTCCGGCGCCGACCAGAATGATTGTATCCGCCGAATTCTCCGCAAAAGAGAACAGTTTCTAAATATCTGTGAAAGCATTGCCCAATATGGCCTCACAACGATGCCCATCCTGGCATCCCCTAATGAGGATGGTACTTATACTGTCAAAGACGGAAACCGCCGTATTACCGCACTTAAGCTACTAAATCAGCCAGACCTATGTCCAGAACCGGACTTATCCCCAAGAATATTAAAAATAATAGAAAATTATAAAAATTTTCCATCAGCGGTCGATCTCACCGTAACTGAAAGTGAACCCGCAATGGTTCGTGAGGTTCTGTCAAGACACCAGGGGGAAATGGCAGGCGCAGGACAAATGGGTTGGTCCGCTTATTTACGGACGCTGTATTTATTAAATCACGGACACACACCTGAATACAAAAGGCCAGGACAGTATGCCCTTTGGGCTGAAGAGCAAGGGATTTTTGTTGATGACGACTTCCCCATATCTTCACTTCAACGATTTTTTAGCATTGAAAATCTTCAGTTGCTCGGTTTCCATATAGACGAAAACGATCAATTACAACTGAACCTGCCGCTAGCCACCGTTCGGCAAATGGCTACTAAAGTTGTTGGCGATTTCGGCGGAGGAAAAAATGTCGGCGATGTTTTTACCCCTGCCCAGGCAAAGCAATACATCGCAGAAATTCGGGCATATGCGGGTATCCACCCCTCCCCCCCTTCTTCCTTGTCGGAATCAGAAACGGCCGGCAATCTATCAACAGCAGAACCGTCATCAATATCGGACGCTGCTTCAATTTCTAGTGCGACCAGCGACTCGCCAAGAACTACCGAGACACCAATAGAGACACCTACGACTCCCAGCCCTCGGCCGCGCCCTATGACTCCAGCTATACCCGCTGCCGAAAGGAAGAAGATTTTTGGTAATCGCTCTCCTGGAATAGCTATTCCATCTACAGGCTATCCCAAAGAACAAACACTGATAGCGGAGCTTAGGTCGCTTGATTTAAGCAAATTCCCTCTATCGGCAGCAATGCTGACGCGTGCCTTAATTGAGGTAAGCGATCTTCACTATCGATCAAAAAGCGACATTGCGGAACAGGGTGGATTGGCAAAAAACATGAAAAAATCAGCACAGCACATGTTGGCCAATGGAAAAATCAGCGAATCTGAAGAGGATATCGTAAAGCGTCTTTGTAATCGCGGTGGGGCTATGATAGAAATTGAGACTTTACAAAAAATGATACATAGAAACACCCACAATTTAGATCGCCAGTTCGTGAACACACTTTGGGACAATATCGGATGCTTCGTCCGGGCGTGCTGGGTGTAAATTTCGTCCTCGCGTCAACTCTGGAGCGGAATGCAGTTTAATATTTTTATATATAAGCAGCTCCGTTGCCAATGGCCTCGCACTATGCGTTGAGTAGCGCAAGGAAAAATCCACCTGTGAAAAAGAGCGATATATATCGCTAATTTCCCGGGCATTATCATAGGTTACTATCACTGGAACTCGTAGTCTTTCCACGCGCTGCGCTATTGCCGCATGGTCATCTTTATTATAAAAATTCCGGTAAAGTTGAGACCCTTTATGAAAATAAGGTGGATCGAGGTAAATTAAGCTTTTCTTTGGCATTGATGGCTCGATAAGATCAAGCAGATCAAGCGCATCAAGTCCGTATACGCATATTCGCTTTGAAAGCTTTGCAATAGATCGAATCCTACTAATTAAATCCTTCTTATTGTATCTTGCATTCAGTGCCCACTTCCCACTTTGATGCTGCCCACCGATGACCCCACCCGATAAGATACCCGAGCGATTTGTGCGGTTAAGAAAAAATGCAGCAAAGGCCACATCAAGCATCGAGTGCTCATTCGGCACAACAAGGATTTCTCGCTGAGTCCTCCATGTTTCCATGGATACACTTGTTACCTCAATTTTTTCGATTAATTCTTCAGATTTCTCCGTGACCATTTTCCAGAATGAAAATATCACAGGATCAGCGTCATTTATCACGATCTGATCAACATAGCCATATGTCAGTAGAAATAAAGCAGCCCCACACCCACCCGCATAGGGCTCGACATACCAACCACCACTAATGTTGTTGTACCGTAATAACTCAGCAATCCAGGGGCCCATTCGGCCTTTGCCGCCAGGATACCGGAGAGGGGTAAGAAATGACATACACTTTTCCTTTGTGACGCGTACTATAACTCTGAAATGCTATTCAGGTTAGTTTTTTATCACTTCTCACGATTAGCGCGCATTTCTTCGTAGAGCTAGCGTATCGACTTCTCCTGCGAAAACATTCGCAAACCTAGCCATAAAGACAAGACCAAGGCTAACAAGCACATGCTCCTGCCAAACCAAAGCAGGCAAAAGGGTCCTCGCACAAAAAACAAGAAAGCTAAATATGCACAACAACTCGGTGGTGCTTATCGTTGGCGGCTACATCTTCGATACTCTCCCGACGAGGGCGCCCTCCTTTCTTACCATTCGCAGCAGAGGCTGCTCGCTTTTTTTCACTGACACTTCTCCCTCCTTGCGCACCCCATAGCGTTGAAACAATGCGCTTGAATACGGTGGATCGCCGCAAATCTCGAATCAACCCTTCGACGCTGATGTGAGCATCCAATGCATCAGAAATAATAGTGTCTCGCGCAGGGCTAAGACGCAAATTACGCAAATCGCTGACTGCCGCAGAGGCTAGTTCTTGAATGCCATTAATCGGCACAACCAGTGACGGAGCAGAAGGATCTGGGAATATAAGCTCAAGCCGTCGAATACCACCACTGGAAAGATATTGAATCCGTTCTAAAGCCCATGGACTAGGTGATAAATCAGCCTCCGCATGCACCAGAGCGTTATAAGCTTGGTCAGTCAATTTTGTATGTTTACGACGCTCCATGATTACCTCCTAGGGGCATTTTGCAATTAACCGTGCTGATGAGCCGTAGAGCTCAACTTCAATAGATTTAGCAGCAGATATGTAACGAGCTGCTGTAACTCTTACGGCCCCTACCTCTCCCTGCTGAGCAGCATAGACCACACCATCCACCACGATGATGTACTTGTTTTCTAAACATACAGTCTGCACAGCCAACCAAAAGAGTTCACGTGCTTTGTCCAAATGGTCGATAACTTTGTTCATGACCGCCTGTACTGAGTTTTTCTTAGGGCTTCGCCCATAAAGCAACTCAACATCGGTAATCTCGTCGCTGATATATGAAAAGAAGACTCGCAGTTCCCATCCTTGCTCAGAATGATAAGCATGCACATGAGGCTCACAATGCTCATCCCTTGTCCGAATGACGATCTCTATGCCCCTATGCTTAGCGATTATGCTCATATCAAAGCCTATATTCTAACCCAACACGTTAGGTTTTTCAAGAAAAAAGTACTAAGTGACAATGCATACACCTAGCACTCCAGCATTCGATACAACGCCGTCAGCGCCTCCAACTTTTCATCCACATAGTCATGCCCGTCATAGTGGCGTGCCTGGACCCCAGCAATGCCATGCGATTGCAACCGCCCCCGCATCTCGCTTGAAATTTTGGCCTTGGCCAACACAGTTTCCACGCCTGAGCGTAGCCGCTTGGCCTGAAACGCCGGAATGGCATCACCCACCGCCTCCACCGCCCAATTGCTCAGGGTGGTGGGGGCAAGGTGAGTTTTGCCGCCATCTGTGGACAGGGCATACTCGCCCTGCGGCTCACATGCACTCAACGCCTGGGCCGCAGCCTCGATCAAAGGAACGGGATGCTCGCGGGGCGGGCGGCCCGGACGGCCTTTACCATCGAACAGCATGATCTCATCTTGGCCGATGTCCTGGGTGCGCAGCCGGACAAATTGAGCAATGCGCTGACTGCCTGTGAGCAGATGCAGACGCAGAACTGCCGCCTTGAAACCGGACTCGTCTCGAATGATGCGCCAGTAGGTGCGCAACTCTTCCGGCGTGAGCGGATTCTTGTCCGCGTTGTTCTGAGCCTCATCCGGCGCGGTATCGGACACCGGGTTGACGGTGATTCCGAAGTCTTTGAACGCGACCGGAATGCTCGGCTTGGACTTCGCTGCCCGGGCGACCTGATAGGCAGCATGCAGATAACTGCGCAGCTTGTTGGACGTGCGCCCCTTGCCGGCATCCAGCAGCCTGCGCATCATGTCAGCGATTTGCTCAGGGGTCACATCCATCGCAGGCAACCCAGCCTCTTGAGGCCAGGCCTCTTTCACATGCAGGTTGAAGATGCTGCGGGCATCCGAATGAGAGCTTCGGCCCAGGGATTCCAGATAGTCGCAATAGCCATCGCACAAGCGGGCCAGGGTATGTTCACCGGCGTGTGCCTTGGCCGTGCCCGCAGCGTGACGGGCCGCGTGAGCAGCCTCTTGCTCCGCACGCTGTTCGCGGGGATCGACCCCCGCATCAATCAGCGTCTTGAGCCGTGCCGCCTCCGTGCGCGCCTTGCTCAGTTCCCAGATCCGCACATCCCCGATTGTCAGGCGGATGGTCTTGCGAAACAGGCGAGACTCGAAAATGTAGGCACGGGTGCCGGACGCCGTCACGCGCAGCGCCAAACCGGGCGTTTTGGCATCCCAATGAAAGGTCTGATTCCTGCCCGGTTCGCACGGGAGGGATTCGACTCTGGCGGCTGTCAGCGCCTGCTTGAGCTTGCTCATGCGTGGTTTCCTAGAAGATGCCCGCCTACTTTCGTGTAGGCACTATGTAGGCAAATTTTAGGAATTCTGATCCATATCAGTCAACCACTCCGATCTACGACATAATCATAAATCAATGAAAATTAAGGGTAATTTTTTATTTAATGATCATCAATCCATTTCGATCAACGTCATTGCTTTCGGACTCTTAATCCGTCGGTCGAGTGTTCGAGTCACTCACAGCCCACCAGAATCGCCAAGGGCCTGGATGAACATCCAGGCCCTTTTCCTTTTCCTTTGCCCGCCGATGCCGGGATATGCGATGCTGATGCATGTCCAGCCAGGTCGGTTCCATCGGGCCGCGGCGCGCGCGAAGCGATCACCCACAATCCGCATCACACGCCGGCATGCCGCTGTCCAGGCACAGGAGGTCCGGATGCCGCTTTTGCTCATTCCCCTCATCATCGGCGCCATGCTCTTTGGCGCTTTCCGCCTGTACGCAGATGTGGCCGATCGATTCGGCGCGTGGGCGGGCGCCAGCGCCGTCCTGTCGGCGCTAGCGATCGTCGCGGGCCTGGTGGCGCATGCCATCCACCGCCACCGACGCTATCACGGCAAAACGGTCGGCGGACTGCGCGTGCTGGAACTGCAGGGCGACTGGGGGCGGCTGACGCTGGATGCCGGGGGGAAGCTCGGCAGGCTATCGCTGGACGGCCAGGAGGCGCGCTTCATCTTCGCCGATATCGCGGGGGTCTCGCGCACGCGGACCCGGGAGGGGCACGGACTGACGCTGCGGCTTCGGCATGCCTCGCGAGACGAGTGGCGGATTCCCATGGCCGATGGGCGCCAGGCCCGGCGCTGGGCGCGGATCCTGGCCCTGGCGGCGGACCAGCGGCTTTGAGGCGCGGACGATCCAGGGCCTCAACTTGCCACCGCTCCTGAGGAATCGGCGGCCGCTTCTCCCGGAACACGCGGCACGCCGCGCGCACCGGCCGCTGGCATCGCGACGCCGCATGGAGACAGCGCGGCGGTGCCGGAACCTTCGAGCCGGCTACACCGCCGCCGCCAGCCGGGCCGCCAGGCCGACGTAGCTGCGCGGCGTCATCGCCAGCAGCCGCGCCTTGGGTTCGGCGGGCAGGTCCAGGCCGGCGATGAATTCCCGCAGGGCCTGTTCGGTGATGCCCTTGCCGCGCGTCAGGGCCTTCAGTTGCTCGTAGGGCTGCGGCAGGCCGTGGCGGCGCATCACCGTCTGCACGGGCTCGGCCAGGATTTCCCAGCAGGCGTCGATGTCGGCGTCGATGGCGGCGGGGTTCAGTTCCAGCTTGCCCAGGCCGCGCAGGCAGGCGTCGTAGGCGATCAGGCCGTAGCCCAGCGCCACGCCCAGGTTGCGCAGCACGGTGGAGTCCGTCAGGTCGCGCTGCCAGCGCGACACCGGCAGCTTTTCCGACAGGTGGCGCAGCATGGCGTTGGCCAGGCCGAGGTTGCCTTCGGAGTTTTCGAAGTCGATCGGGTTGACCTTGTGCGGCATGGTGGACGAGCCGACCTCGCCGTCCTTCAGGCGCTGCTTGAAGTACCCCAGGGAGATGTAGCCCCAGACGTCGCGGTTCAGGTCCAGCAGGATGGTGTTGGCGCGGGCGATCGCGTCGAACAGGGCCGCCATCCAGTCGTGCGGTTCGATCTGGATCGAATAGGGGTTCTGGGTCAGTCCCAGGCCGCCCAGGACGCCGCCGGAGAATGCGGGCCAGTCGATTTCGGGGTAGGCCGCCAGGTGGGCGTTGTAGTTGCCGGTGGCGCCGTTCATCTTGGCCAGGGGCTGCACGGCGCGGATCGCGTCCAAGGCGCGTTCCAGGCGGGCGACCACGTTGGCGAATTCCTTGCCCATGGTGCTGGGCGTGGCCGGCTGGCCATGGGTGCGCGACAGCAGCGGCTGGTCGGCATGCCGGTGCGCCAGTTCGCGCAGGCGGACGGCGACGGATTCCAGCGCCGGCACCACGCATTGCGTGCGCGCCCGGCTCAGCATCAGGGCGTGCGAGGTGTTGTTGATGTCCTCGGACGTGCAGGCGAAGTGGATGAATTCCGCCGCGCGGGACAGCTCGGCGTCGTCGGCCACCTGTTCCTTGAGCCAGTATTCGACCGCCTTCACGTCGTGGTTGGTGGTGCGCTCGATGGCCTTGATGCGGGCCGCGTCGGCTTCGGAGAAGTCCCGGACCAGGGCCTGCAGCCGCGCGCGCGCCGCCGCCGGAAAGGCGGGCAGTTCGGGCAGCCCGGCGTCCGCCAGGCCGATCAGCCAGGCGATCTCGACTTCGACCCGGTGGGCCATGAAGCCGGCTTCGGACAGATAGGGCCGCAGGGCGTCGGCCTTGGCCGCGTAGCGCCCGTCCAGGGGCGACAGCGCGTTCAACGCGCTGAGGGAGGTATCGATTTGCATGCCGGAATTTTAGCATCCGACCGTCCGCGCCTCCGGGCGGGGCGGATATACCACACCCCGCCGGCGGCGCTTCGTAAAAAAAGGTCAAAACGCCGCCGACACCCCGGCCCGGGGGACCCGTCCTGCTATACTTTTCGAGCCCTGGACTATCCTGTTTCCACATGAAATTGATCGGTTCCCTGACCAGCCCCTACGTCCGCAAGGTCCGTATCGTGCTGGCCGAGAAAAAGCTCGACTACGAGCTGATCCTCGACGACCCCTGGGGGCCCGCGACCCACGTCACGGCGCACAATCCCCTGGGCAAGGTGCCCTGTCTGATCATGGACGAGAACGGCGCGCTGTTCGACTCGCGCGTCATCGTGGAATACCTGGACACGCTCTCGCCGGTCGGCCGGCTGATCCCGCCGCCGGGGCGTGAACGCGTGGAAGTCAAGCGCTGGGAAGCCATCGCCGACGGCGTCATGGACGCCGCCGCGGCCGCCTTCATGGAAACCCACCGCCGTCCCGAACCCCAGCGCAATCCCGACTGGGTCGCCCGCCAGCACCAGAAGATCCGCGCCGGGCTGGACTACATGGAACAGCTGCTGGGCGAACAGTCCTATTGCATGGGCGTCAACCTCTGCCTGGCCGACATCGCCGTGGGCGCGGCCCTGGGTTACCTGGACCTGCGCTTTCCCGATCTGGGCTGGCGCACCGACCATGCCCATCTGGCCCGCCTGGCCGACAAGCTCGACGCGCGGCCGTCCTTCGCCACGACCCGGCCGCCCGCCGCCTGAGCCGCGCTCACTGCCCGAGCCGCGCCCTCCTGCGCGGCGCGCCCCCCGTTCCTCACCTTCCCCGGCCGTCCTCCCCGAGGCGGAACTTTCGGTCCGCCCGTGTCACCTATCAGCGACACGGTCGGCCGGCCAACGGGCGGCCCGCGGACAGGAGAACGACATGGGTTTGGGGTTGGACAGCTTCCGGCAAGTGGGAACGGGCTCGATCGAGCGTGAAATCAAATTCACCGACGACAACGGCGGGCTGCGCAAGAGCGGCGTGTCGCGCCTGACGGCGCGCCTGCAGGGCTGGTGGAACAGCCATGTCGGCGGCGACCGGCAGCCGCTGCTGCACCAGCAGAAAATCGAAGGCCGCCAGTCGGTCAAGCAGGAGTTCTTCAACCTGCTCGCCAAGACCGAGGGCGAGGAAGGCGCCCGGCGCGCCCTGCAGGCCGCCCGCCTGCCCGACGACTGGCTGGAGAACGACCGGCCCCTGACCAACCGCCTGGTCGGCAGGATCCTCGACAAGGCGCAGGAACTGCGGCTGGGCAACGTCGAAACGAACGAAAGCACGCTGCGCGGCTTGCTGGACGCGCGCGGCATCCGCCCCACCCTGGAAAACCGCGACCAATTCCGCGCCTATTACCGCGCCTTGCAGTCCCATCCGGATTTCGGCTCCAAGACAATATCCGACAGCGACATCGGTGCGCTGGTCGACAAGGTCGACGACGCGCAACGGAAACAGCGCGCCGGCCAGTGCCGCGAGCGCTTCCCGGGCCTGAGCGCCCTGGTGAAGAACGCCGACCCGGAAAACCGCAACAAGGGCGGCAAGCTGCCGCTGGACCCCGAGTCGCTCCGGACGCTGGGCCAGGTGCCGCTGGACCCCCGCACCCTGCTCGACGACCTGTCGCGCGACAAGGGCGGCATCGGCAAGGACTACCCCGTGATCGAGGGCGTGCTGCCCGACCTGCGGGAATCCACCCGCCTGCTCGGCAAGACCGCCTGGAGCCTCGACGGCCTGAAGGACCTGAAGACCGAGGTGGACGGCCACACCGAGCGGCTGCGCGGCATGAAGTCCGACCTCGACCTGCAGCGCGACGTGCTGCACAAGGGCTACGAACCCATGATCAAGGACAAGTTCGAGCTGGAAGCGAAGCTGGACGAAGCGACCTCGGATCTGAGCGACCGGCTCGACGCGCTCGAGGAAGACGTCAATCAGGACCTGTCGAAGCGGGGCCTGCGCCAGGACACGATCAAGTGGCCGTTCGGCAGCGTGCCCACGCTCGAACAGCAGGTCGCGCAGATCAGGCAGCGCATCGACTCGGGCAAGGTGACGGACCCGCGGCTCATCGACGAGATCGCGCAGATCGAAGCCGGCCTGGCCGATCCCCTGGTGGGATCGCTCAAGGCGCGACTCCAGGATCTCGACGCGAAGATCGGGAAGACGCAGGGCCAGTTCCTCGTGCTCGACGCCCTGGGCCTGGACCTCGACACACAGATCCAGCTGCTCCAGAACAAGAGCGAGCACATCACGGACCTGGCCATGACCCATCCCCTGTCGGACCGCGCGCTCAAGCTCGACAATCTGATCGGCGCGCGGACGGGGCTGACGCTGCTCGACGAGATTTCCGAACGGGTCAACAGCGGCGAACTGGTCCTGACCGAAGCGCAGGACCAGGCCTTCACCGAGGCGCAGGCCTTGTGGCTCGCCCGGGTCGATCAGCTCACCCAGGAATACAAGGACAGCAGCTACGACAACCTGCAGTCGATTCCCGCGCCCGGCAAGCACAAGGAAATGGGGCTGAACGAACACCCCATCGTGCGGAACAGGAAGGCCATGCGCAAGGACCTGGGCGATCTCCTGAAGCGCGTCCTGCCCAAGGACGAACTCGCGCGCGTGCTGTCCAAGGAATCCTTTTCCAAGGCCGAATCCACGACCCTGTCCAACCTGGACGGCTGGCAGCCCTTGCAGCGCGACATGGTCATCATGCGCGACGGCGTGCAGCGCATCTACAAGAGCGAACTCATCCCGGCGGGCAACCTGCATCCCAGCCTGGCGCCCGACCGCGGCCACGGCACCAGCGCGGGGGTCACCGACAGCGAGGACCATGCGCGCAACCTGAAGGTCAGCCTGCTGAAGGCCCCCGGCGGCAAGACCATGACCACCATGATCGGCCACGGCGTGCTCGACATGTGGGACATCGACGACCCGGTCGGGCGCCAGGAAGCCAACGACAAGGGCGCCAAGGAAGTGCTCGAGGTGGCCCTGTCGACCAACGACCGCCTCAAGACCGAACTGCTGCGCAAGGACCGCGACGACGACGCGCCGCCGCCCAGGCTGGTGCACGTCAGCGTCAACCTGATCTCGCCCGACAGCCTGCGCAACGGCGTCGGCCCCAAGGCCTACCGCGAAAAGGACTTCACCTTCAACCAGTTCCGCGCCTTCGAGAACAACGCCGGCGAAAAGGACCTGCGGCTGTTCCATACGGGCGAAAACGGGGAAAAGGAATCGACCGGGGTCCGGGTGAACGTCGATCCCATCACCTTCTCCTTCGGCATCAACGCCATCTCGACCGGCGGGCGCGAGAAGATCATGCGGGTGTGGGACAACGTCTACGAGCACAACCGCGAGAACATGGTGAAGTTCGTGGGCGACCTCGGCAACACCGAGGACGGCGGCGTGGGCTCGGTGGGCGCGCGTCCCGGCGGCTTCATCGGCGACGTCTACGACAAGCTCGACAGCCATCGCAGCCGGTTGATACGGGAGAGCGTCGATTACATCGACTACGCCAGGAGCCTTTCCATCAAGGACGGCGACACGGTGAGCCTGTCCCGCGTCAACCAGAACGACCGGAACAAGAAAAGCCTCCAGCAGACCGAGGCGCTCATGGCGAAGCTGCGCGACCAGACCGACCTGGTGCGCCAGATGTTCAACTCCGAGACCTTCCGCTCGGGCAAGGGCGACCCGGCCAAGATGGGCCGCGAGATCCTCGTGCTGCAAGGCCTGGCCGAACAATGTCTGGACTTCGTCGGCGCCACCGACCTGGGCGGCACGATGTCCAAGGGCTGCAAGAGCGACAAGGACCGCGGCGGCGTCACCGACGTCGAGGTCAAGTCCAAGCTCATCCTGCGCGACATGGGCGGCGACATGGATCCCAACCACGATCTGGTGGGCGACGACCAGGGCGTCTACTACACCGTCAGTTCCAGTTCGGGCCAGCTGGAGAACCAGCAGTGGAACACCGGCCTGATGGGCAGCAAGGAAGCCGGCCATCTCAAGCGGCGCATTCCCGATCCCGAAGTGCGGCAATACCTCAGCGGGCTGGGCAAGTTCGCCAAGGCCTGAGGCCCCCCGCGCGCACCGCATTCACGACGTATCCACAGGAGCAGCGAACATGTCTCTTTCCGCATTCCAGGCGCTCGTCGCCGAACTGGGCCGGTCGCTGGGCGCGGCCGATCTCTCGGCCGGCGACGACGGCTACGTGGGCCTGAAGATCGACGAGATCGACATCCACATCCAGTACGAAACCGAGGGCGACGCCGTGGTGCTGTTCACGCGCCTGCAGGAAATCGAGCCCGACCGCCGCGACGCCATCTACAGCATGCTGCTGGCCGCCAACCTGTTCTGGTCGGGCACCCAGGGCGCCACGTTCAGCGCCGATTTCTACACCGGCCGCGTCTTCCTGGCCGACCGCCGCCCGCGCGCCGCGCTCGATCTCGAGGCGCTGACCGGCTGGATCGAGCGGTTCGCCGATGTGGCCGGCCACTGGCGCGCCCGCATCGACGCGGCCAGCGAGGGCGGCCCGCTGGTCGATGGCGCGGCGCCGGACGATGCCGGCGGCATCACCGGGAGCGGCATGCGGGTCTGACCGCCCGCGCGGACCGGGGATCGATGCGGAAGACCGGCCGCCCGGCGTCTCAGACGATGATCCCGCCGCCCAGGCAGACGTCGCCGTCGTACAGCACGGCCGACTGGCCCGGGGTCACGGCCCACTGGGGCTCGTCGAAGCGCAGCGCGAAGTCCGCGCCGGCTTCCGCTTCCAGGACGCAGGCGGCGTCGGCCTGCCGGTAGCGGGTCTTGGCGGCGTAGGCGCCGGGCGCCGGCGGCTCGCCCGAGATCCAGCTGGCATCCTGGGCGCGCAGGCGCTCGCTGAGCAGCCAGGGGTGGTCGTGGCCCTGGACGACGTACAGGACGTTGTTCGCCAGGTCCTTGCGGGCCGCGTACCAGGCGTCGGCCGTGCCGTCCTCGCGCTGGGCGCCGCGCACCCCGCCGATGCCCAGGCCCTTGCGCTGGCCCAGGGTATGGAAGGCCAGGCCCTGGTGGCGGCCGATCTCCCGCCCCTCGGGGGTCAGCATCGGCCCCGGCTTCGTGGGCAGATAGCGGTTCAGGAATTCCCGGAACGGCCGTTCGCCGATGAAGCAGATGCCCGTGGAATCCTTTTTCGCCGCGTTGGGCAGGCCGATCTCGCGCGCGATGCGGCGGACCTCGGTCTTGGGCAGCTCGCCCAGGGGAAACAGCGTGCGCGCCAGCTGGTCCTGATTCAGGCGGTGCAGGAAATAGCTCTGGTCCTTGGTGCCGTCCAGGGCCTTCAGCAGCTGGCTGCGCGGCCCGGCGGGCGTGTCGACGCGGCGCACCCGGGCATAGTGGCCGGTGGCGATGTAGTCGGCGCCCAGCCCCATGGCATGATCCAGGAAGGCCTTGAACTTGATTTCGGCGTTGCACAGCACGTCCGGATTGGGCGTACGGCCGGCGGAATATTCCCGCAGGAATTCCGCGAACACCCGGTCCTTGTATTCGGCGGCGAAATTGACCGCCTCGATGTCCACGCCCACCACGTCGGCGACGCTGGCGGCGTCCAGCCAGTCCTGGCGCGACGAGCAGTATTCGCTGTCGTCGTCGTCCTCCCAGTTCTTCATGAACAGGCCGACCACCTCGTAGCCCTGCTGCTTGAGCAGCCAGGCCGACACCGAGGAATCGACCCCGCCCGACATGCCGATGACGACCCGGGCGCCGCGCGCGGGCCGGTCAGTCATGGAGGGCCTCGTCCACGGTTTCGATCCAGTGGCGCACCGGCGTGTCGGTGCCGCCCTGCAGATGGCAGATGCAGCCGACGTTCGAGGACACGATGGTCTCGGGCAGCGTGGCCTGGATCGCCTGCAGCTTGCGCTCGCGCAGGGATTTGGACAGCACCGGCTGGGTGATCGAATAGGTGCCCGCCGAACCGCAGCACAGGTGCGATTCGCCGAAAGCCTGAAGATCGAAGCCCAGGTCGGCCAGGAGCCGCTCGGTGACGGCGCGCAGGCCCTGCCAGTGCTGCAGCGTGCAGGGCGGATGGAAGGCGCTGCGGCCCGGCGCGCGGCGCATCTTCGCCTTGACCTCGGCCGCCATGGGCGCGAGGAATTCCGCAATGTCCTTCACGTACGGCATCAGGCGCCCGGCACGCTCGGCATAGGCCGGGTCGTGCTTCAGGTGATGGGCATAGTCCTTGATCATGCCGCCGCAGCCCGAGGCGTTGACGATCACGGCCTCGACCGCGCCCGATTCCAGCAGCGGCAGCCAGGCGTCCACATTGGCGCGCATCTGGTCGCGGCCGGCCTCCTGGGCGTCCAGGTGGAAATTGATGGCGCCGCAACAGCCCGATCCGGCGGCGATGCGCGTGCCCACGCCGACCGCGTCCAGCACACGCAGCGTGGCGGCGTCGATGGACGGCATCATGGCGGGCTGGACGCAGTTGGCCAGCATCAGCACCTGGCGCGCGTGGCGCCCCGGATCGACCGGCAGCGGCCCCGCCGGCCGGACTTCCGCGATCTTGGAGCGCAGCACGGCCGGCAGGACGGGCCGCACCCAGCGCCCCACCCGGTACAGGGGGCCGAACCAGCGCGACCCCATCAGGCGGCGCAAGGCGCCGCGCGTCAGGCGTTCGCGCAGCGGCCGGCGCACGCGCTCGCCGACGATCTGGCGGCCGATGTCCACCAGGGCGCCGTACTGGACGCCCGACGGACAGGTGGTCTCGCAATTGCGGCAGGTCAGGCAGCGGTCCAGATGCTGCTGCGTGACGAAGGTCGGCTCGGCGCCTTCCAGCACCTGCTTGATCTGGTAGATGCGTCCGCGCGGGCTGTCCAGTTCGTCGCCCAGAATCTGGTAGGTCGGACAGGTCGCCAGGCAAAAGCCGCAGTGCACGCAGCGGCGCAGGATTTCATCGGCGTCCCGGCCGAAATCGGTATCGCGCGCCCAGTCCGCGAGTTGTGTCTGCATGTTGGGTCCTCAGAGTTCCGGGTACAGCCGGTGGGCATTGAAAATCCCGGCGGGATCGAATTCGCGCTTCAGCCGCCGGTGGATCTGCAGGACGCCGTCGGCCAGGGGATGGAAGGCGGGCACGTCGGCGGGCGCGCCCTCGCGCCGGTACAGGCAGGCGGAACCGCCCAGCGCCCGGACCCGGTCGCGCAGCGCCGCGGCGTCGTGGGAACCGGCCAGCCAGCGCAGGCCGCCGCCCCATTCGTGCAGCACGGGCGCAAGGCCCAGCGCCGGCGCGCCGGCGGGCAGGACGACGCGCCACAGCGGCCTCTGGCGGAAGAACGCATGCGTCTGGTCGCGCAGGCCCAGCCAGAAGGCGTCCGCGGCCTCGTCCGGCAGGCGTTCCCCGCCGATTTCGGCCAGGGCCTGGCGCACGGCCGACTCGTTGCCCGACAGGCGCACGGACAGTTTCCCGCCGGCGCCCGAGGCATCGGCCACCCAGGCCGTCGCCGACACCGGCAGCGGCCGCGACCGCCAGCGCAGGCACAGGTCCAGGGCGGCGGCTTCGTCCACCGCCAGGACACAGGTGGCCTCGCGGCGCGGCCGGGGCACGACCTTGAGCGAGACTTCCACCAGCGCGCCCAGGATGCCCAGGGATCCCGCCAGCAGGCGCGACACATCGTAGCCGGCGACGTTCTTCATGACTTCGCCGCCGAAGCGCAGCACATTGCCGTCGGCGTTCAGCAGCCGGGTGCCGAGCACGAAATCGGCCAGCGAGCCGGCGGCCATGCGGCGCGGACCGGACAGGCCCGACGCCACGCAGCCCCCCAGGGTGCCGGCGGCGCCGAAACGCGGCGGCTCGAAGGCCAGCATCTGTTCCCGCGAGGCCAGCAGCGCCTCGATTTCGGCCAGCGGCGTGCCGGCCCGGGCCGTCAGCACCAGTTCGGACGGCTCGTAGCTGACCACGCCCTGGTAGGCCGACAGGTCCAGCCAGGACGCGGCGTCCGCCGCCGGCAGCGGACCGCCGTAGAAAAGCCGCGTGCCGCCGCCCCGGATCAGGAGCGGACGCTTGGCCGCGCGCGCGGTCACGACCTGCTCGCAAAGTTCGGATAAGACGAATTCCATGAGTATGGGGATCCTAAAACCGGGGGATGTCGGGGAAGCGGATGTCGCCCTGGTGGACGTGCATCTTGCCGTATTCCGCGCAGCGCACCAGCGTCGGGATCAGCTTGAGCGGATTGAGCAGCCCGTAGGGATCGAAGGCGCGCTTGACCGCCGAGAAGGCGTCCAGTTCGTCGCGGGTGAACTGCGAGCACATCTGGTTGATCTTTTCCAGGCCCACGCCGTGCTCGCCGGTGATGGTGCCGCCCACCTGGACGCACAGTTCCAGGATGGCGGCGCCGAAAGCCTCGGCGCGCTCGACCTCGTCGGGCTGGTTGGCGTCGAACAGGATCAGGGGGTGCAGGTTGCCGTCGCCGGCATGGAACACGTTCGAGCAGCGCAGGCCGAACTGGCCTTCCATCGCGGCGATGGCCGCCAGGACCTTGCCCAGGTGGCGGCGCGGGATGGTGCCGTCCATGCAGTAGTAGTCGGGCGAGATGCGCCCGGCGGCGGGAAAGGCGTTCTTGCGCCCGGCCCAGAATTTCAGGCGTTCTTCTTCGGACGCGGACGTCTGCAGCCGGGTGGCGCCGGCCTCGCGCAGCAGGGCCTCGACCCGGGCGATTTCCTCGGCCACCTCGTCGGGCGTGCCGTCCGATTCGCACAGCAGGATGGCCTCGGCCTCCAGGTCGTAGCCGGCCTGCACGAACGGTTCGACCATGTGCACCGCGCGCTTGTCCATCAGTTCCAGCCCCGCCGGGATGATGCCGTCCGCGATGATGCGCGTGACGCCCTCGCCCGCCTGCTCCACGCCGGGGAAGCTGGCCATGACCACGCGCGCCAGCTGCGGACGCGGGATCAGCCGCACCGTGACCTCGGTGACCAGGCCGAGCATGCCTTCGGAGCCGATGAAGGCCTGCAGCAGGTTCAGCCCCGGGGCGTCCGGCGCCTCGCCGCCGAGTTCGATGATGTCCCCTTCGATCGTGACCATGCGCACGCGCAGGACGTTGTGCACCGTCAGGCCGTATTTCAGGCAATGCACGCCGCCCGAGTTTTCCGCCACGTTGCCGCCGATGGAACAGGCGATCTGGCTGGACGGATCCGGCGCGTAGTACAGCCCGTGGGGCGCGGCGGCCTCGGAGATCGCCAGGTTGCGCACGCCCGGGCCGACCACGGCCACGCAGGTCTCGGGATCCAGGCGCAGGATGCGGTTGAGCTTGGCCAGGCCCACGACCACCCCCTGGGGGTGCGGCGTGGCGCCGCCCGACAGCCCGGTGCCGGCGCCGCGCGGCACCACCGGCACATTGTGTTCGTGACAGGCCTTGAGGATGGCGATGACCTGGGCCTCGTTTTCGGGCAGCACCACGACGGGGGGCAGTTCGCGGTACAGGGCCAGCCCGTCGCATTCGTAGACGCGCGTCTGGTCCGGCCGGGTGAGGATGCAGTGCGCCGGCACGTCCCGCGCGATGCGGGCGAGGAAGCCGGGAAAATCGGGCACGGTGGCGTGCCGTTCGTCCGCGGAGCTTGCGATGTCCATGGGGATCCTTCAGGCGGTCGCCGGCGGCAGGATCTTGCCGGGGTTGAGCACGTTGCGCGGATCCAGCGCGGCCTTCAGCGCCGCCATCACGTCCAGGGCGTCCTGGCCGTGCTCGGCCCGCATGAAGGCCTGCTTGTGCAGGCCGACCCCGTGCTCGCCGGTGCAGGTGCCCTGCATGGCGATGGCGCGCGCCACCAGGCGCTGGTTCAGTTGCTCGGATTCGGCCCATTCGTCCGGATTATCGGGATCCAGCAGCATCAGGACGTGGAAGTTGCCGTCGCCCACGTGGCCCACGATCGTATAGGGGAAGCTGGCCCGGTCCAGTTCGCGCGCGGTTTCCCCCACGCATTCGGCCAGGCGGGAGATCGGCACGCACACGTCGGTCGTGCTGGAGCGGCAGCCGGGACGCAGCTGCAGGCCGGCGAAATAGGCGTTGTGCCGCGCCGTCCACAGGCGGCTGCGGTCTTCGGGGCGGTCGGCCCATTCGAAGTCCTGGCCGCCATGTTCACGCGCGATGGCCTGCACCGATTCGGCCTGCTCGCGCACCGAGGCCGGACTGCCGTGGAATTCGAACAGCAGCAGCGGTGATTCGCGCAGGCTCAGGTGGCTGTAGCGGTTGGTGGCCCGCACGGCATGGGCGTCCATGAACTCGATCCGGGCCACCGGCACGCCCGTCTGGATGACCTCGATCACGCTGTCCACGGCGGCGCCCAGGTCCGGGAAATTGCAGATCGCGGCCGACACGGCCTCGGGCTGGGGATACAGGCGCACGGTGACCTCGACGATGACGCCCAGGGTGCCCTCGCTGCCCACGAACAGGCGGGTCAGGTCGTAGCCCGCCGAGGACTTGCGCGCCCGGCTGGCGGTCTCGATCACCCGTCCGTCGGCCGTGACGACCTTCAGCGACATGACGTTCTCGCGCATGGTGCCGTAGCGCACGGCGTTGGTGCCGGAGGCGCGGGTGGCCGCCATCCCGCCCAGGCTGGCGTCGGCCCCCGGGTCGATCGGGAAGAACAGGCCGGTCTCCCGCAGGGACTCGTTGAGCTGCTTGCGGGTCACGCCGGCCTGGACCGTGGCCGTGAAGTCCTCGGCGTGCACGGCCACGATCCGGTTCATGCCCGACAGGTCCAGGCACACCCCGCCCTGGACCGCCAGCAGGTGGCCTTCCAGGGACGAGCCCGCGCCGTAGGGGATCAGGGCGACGCCGTGGTCGTGGCAGTGGCGCGCCACCCAGGCGACCTCGTCCACGTCCCGGGCGAAGACCACCGCGTCGGGCGGCATGGCCGGATACGGAGACTCGTCGCGGCCGTGGTGTTCGCGCACCGCCTGCGCCGTGGAACAGCGTTCGCCGAAGCGTTCGCGCAACGCCTCCAGGAAGCCATCCGGCAACGGCCGGGCCTGCTGGACGATATGCAAGGTATCCATCGATCCTGTGTCCTCGAAAATCCGTGGGCCCGCGGGATCGCAGGCGATGCGCGTCAGGCGGCGCTGCCGACCGCCTCATCCGCGGCGCGGGCCGACTGGCGGCGCGCCCGCACGGCCGCGGCCAGGCGGTCGAGCACGGCCACCGTCGTGTCCCAGTCCACGCAGCCGTCCGTGATGCTCTGACCATACACCAGGGGTTTGCCCGGCACCAGATCCTGGCGCCCGCCCACCAGGTGGCTTTCGACCATCACGCCGAACAGGCGCGCGTCGCCGGCCTCGACCTGGGCGCAGACGTCCTCGATCACCAGAGGCTGGCGGGTGTAGTCCTTGCTGCTGTTGGCGTGGCTGGCATCCACCATGACGCGCGGGCGCATGTGGGCCTTTTCCAGGGCCTCGGCCGCCGCCTGGACGTGTTCGGCCTGGTAGTTGGGCGCCTTGCCGCCGCGCAGGATCACGTGGCAATCCTCGTTGCCGCGCGTGGACACGATGGCGGAATGCCCGCCCTTGGTGACCGACAGGAAGTAGTGCGGCTGCGACGAGGCCTTGATCGCGTCGATGGCGATGCGCGTATTGCCGTCGGTGCCGTTCTTGAAACCCACCGGGCAGGACAGCCCCGAGGCCAGTTCGCGGTGCACCTGGCTTTCGGTGGTGCGCGCCCCGATGGCGCCCCAGGACACCAGGTCGGCGATGTACTGCGGCGTGATCATGTCCAGGAACTCGGTGCCGGCCGGCAGGCCCAGGGCGTTGATGTCGATCAGCAGCTCGCGCGCGGTGCGCAGGCCCTGGTTGATGTCGAAGCTGCCGTCCAGGCCCGGGTCGTTGATCAGGCCCTTCCAGCCCACCGTGGTGCGGGGCTTCTCGAAGTACACCCGCATGACGATTTCCAGGTCCGCGCCCAGGCGCTCGCGCTGCGGCGCCAGGCGGCGGGCGTATTCCATGGCCGCCTGGGTGTCGTGGATGGAACACGGGCCTACGACGACCACCAGCCGGTCGTCCGCGCCGTACAGGACGTCGTGGATGGCGCGCCGCGCATCGTGGACCGTGCGGGAAATGTCCGCCGTGCAGGGAAATTCACGCATCACGTGGGCGGGCGGGGCCAGCTCGCGGATTTCTCGGATGCGGGTATCGTCGGTATTGTGTGACACGGTCATGCTCCATTCATGGGCCGGATGCGGGGGCGGCAACAAAAAAGCCGCCTGGCGGTGCCGGCGGCTTTTTCGGGAATGTGTGGTCTACCTTTTTGTACAGCGATTCCCTTCCTCCACCAGCGGTTTCGGAAACGTAAAAAAGTAGAAAAAATAAGGAATCGAGTGCATTGGTAGATCCTAGCACAACCCCCGCCCTCGGGGCAAGAAAGTTGCCTCGACACGGTCCGCCGGACTTCCCGCGCCCGAAGGATTTTCTACGCTCCCCCAGCCGTTTCCGTGCGAACGGAATGCTTCGCCGGAAATGATGGGTGAATCCTAGCACGCGACCCATTCCCGGCGGCAAGAAAATTGCTCCGATGACTCCCGAAGGATTTTCCGTGCTCGGGCGATGCCCCGCGCCGCCCGATCCTTTCCAGGCAGAACATTCCGCATGAATTGATTAGCATACGAATCATTCTATAATGGATCGTTCGCCTAGAGATCATTTCACACACATACATCCAGGAGGCCATCCATGAAATCCGCATCGAAGCAATCCGTACCGACTCCCCGGCTGCTGGCCGCGGCCGCCGCCTGCGTCCTGGGCCTGGGCGCCGCCGCGCAGGCCGCCGACCTCGACGCCATCCGCGCGCGCGGCACGCTGCGGGTGGCCGTCGCCAACGAGATCCCCTACGGCTACATGGACCTGAGCGGAGAGGCGAAGGGCGTGGGGCCGGACGTGGCCAAGCACATCGCCAAGGCCCTGGGCATCGGCAAGATCGAATGGACCACCACGGCGTTCGGTTCCCTGATCCCGGGCCTGCAGGCCGACCGCTACGACATGGTCGCCGCGGAAATGGCCATCCTGCCGCAACGCTGCGAGCAGGTGCTCTATTCCGAGCCGAACAGTTCCTACGGCGAGGGCCTGCTGGTCGCCAAGGGCAACCCGAAGAACCTCCACGGCTACGAAAGCTTCGCCACCTCGGACGGCAAGATCGCCATCATGGCCGGCGCCGACCAGCTGGAAATCCTCCAGGCCCTGAAGATCCCCGCCGACCGGATCGTCACCATCGCCAACAACGCGGACGCGATCTCCACCGTGACCACCGGGCGCGCGGACGGCTATGCCGCCACCAGCCTGACCGTCGGCGAACTGGCCGCCAAGAGCAAGGGCAAGGCCGAGGCCGCCGGCGACTTCAAGGATCCGGTGGTGGACGGCCAGCCCGTGCGCAGCTGGGGCGGCTTCGCCTTCTCCAAGGACTCCGGCGCGCTGCGCGACGCCGTGAACCAGGAGCTGGCGAAATTCAAGAAGACCGAGGACTGGAAGAAGATCATGAGCGGCTACGGCTTTTCCGCCGAGGACGCCTCCCAATCCTTCGAGCGTTCCACGGCGCAGCTCTGCGCCGCCGGGTAAGGCGGGTCCGCGACCGGCATGGACTGGCTGTCCTACCTGAACCCCCTGATGCAGGGCGCCTGGGTCACGATCCGGCTCGCCCTGTATTCCACCCTCCTGGGGGCCGTGTTTTCCTTCCTGTTCGGCATCGGCCGCCTGTCCCGGTCCCTGCCCTGCCGCTGGGCCTCGATCGCCCTGATCGAGATCTTCCGGGGCACGTCGCTGCTGGTGCAGCTGTTCTGGCTGTTCTTCGCCCTGCCGGTGCTGGGGCAGGCCCTGGGCATGGACCTGCGCCTGCCGCCGGTCGTGGCGGGCACGCTGGCCCTGAGCCTGAACATCGGCGCCTACGGCGCCGAGGTCGTGCGCGGCGCGATCCAGGCCGTGCCGCGCAGCCAGCACGAGGCGGCCAAGGCGCTGGACTTCACGCCGCGCCAGACGCTGTGGCGCATCGCCATCCCGCAGGCCGTCCCGGAAATGATGCCCAGTTTCTGCAACCTGGCCGTGCAGAACCTGAAGGACACGGCCCTGGTGTCGCTGATCGGCCTGGGCGACCTGGCCTTCCAGGCCGAGCGCGTGCGCAACTTCACCCAGGACAGCGTCGGGGTGTACACGCTGCTGCTGCTCATGTATTTCGGCATGGCGCTAGTGCTGGCCGGCCTGATGCGCCTCCTGGAAACCCATGTCGGGCGCTGGCGCGCCAAGGGGGCCTGAATGCTGTTCGGCATCGAATGGAACACCGCCAACGACTGGGTGTTCGCCTGGTCGATCCTGCCCATCCTGCTGCGCGGCCTGGTCGTCACGATCGAGGCCACCCTGCTGGGCTTCGTGGTCGGCGCCGCCCTGGGCCTGGTCCTGGCGGCCCTGAAAAGCGTGCGCGTCCGGCTGATCTCCTGGCCCGCCCGGGTGTTCACGGAATTCCTGCGCGACACCCCGCTGCTGGTGCAGCTGTTCTTCCTGTACTACGTGCTGCCGGAATACGGCCTGGTGCTGCCCGCCTTCCTGACCGGCGCGCTGGCGCTGGGCGTGCAGTACAGCGCCTACATGTCCGAGGTCTACCGTGCCGGCCTGGAGTCGATCACCCGGGGCCAGACCGAGGCCGCGCGCGCCCTGGACATCTCTCCCCTGCGCACCTTCGCGGTCATCATCCTGCCCCAGGCGATCCCCCGCATCATCCCGGCCCTGGGCAACTACCTCGTGTCCATCATGAAGGACGTGCCCGTGCTGTCGGTGGTGTCCATCCTGGAAATGCTCAACGTCGCACGCATCATCGGCGACCGCAGCTTCAACTACATGGTGCCGCTGACCCTGGTGGGCGCGCTGTACCTGATCCTGACCCTGGTCGCCTCCGCCGGCGTGCGCATCCTGGACGAACGCCTGCCCAAGCGCGGCATCCCGCTGCATTGAACGAACGATGAACGATACTTCGAACCCACCCGATCCGGCCTCCTCCATCATCGTCATGGACCAGGTCGTCAAGCGCTTCGGCGACGCCACCGTCCTCGATCACCTGGACTTCCAGGTGGCCAAGGGCGAGAAAGTCACCATCATCGGCCCCTCGGGCTCGGGCAAGTCCACGGTGCTGCGCATCCTGATGACGCTGGAGACCATCGACGAGGGCCTGATCCACGTGGCCGGCAAGCCCCTGTGGCACGAATACCGCGACGGCCGCCCCGTCCCCGCCGGCGAGGCCCACCTGCGCGCCATGCGCAAGGAAATGGGCATGGTGTTCCAGCAGTTCAACCTGTTTCCCCACATGACGGTGCGGCGCAACGTCACCGAATCGCCCGTCCACGTGCTGGGCCTGTCCAGGGCCGAGGCCGACCGGCGCGCCCACGAATACCTGGACCTGGTCGGCATGACCGACCATGCCGACAAGTTCCCCGGCCAGCTGTCCGGCGGCCAGCAGCAGCGCGTGGCCATCGCCCGCGCGCTGGCGATGCGTCCGAACATCATGCTGTTCGACGAGCCGACCTCGGCCCTGGACCCGGAACTGGTCGGCGAGGTGCTGACCGTCATCCGCCGCCTGTCCGAGGAGCACGACCTGACCATGCTGCTGGTCACGCACGAAATGGAATTCGCCCGCCAGATCTCCGACCGGGTGTGCTTCTTCGACAAGGGGGTGGTGGTGGAGCAGGCCCCGCCCGAAGTCATGTTCGCCGAACCCCGGGAGGACCGCACCCGGGAATTCCTGAAGACCTTCATCGAGACCCGGCAGGGTGGATGAGACTGGACACAGGACAGTCCCCTGCGGGCTGTCCTGTGCCTGACGAATCCGAGCGGCCTGCAAGCCGCGAGGTGGGCGAGACTGGCGCCGCCCGGAAAAACTAGGCGGCCACCCGCAGCGGTGTCAGTGGCTCGGCCGAACGCCGCGCCGCGATGTGCTCGGGCCGGGGCTTCATGCCATGGAACGGCGCTTCCAGGCGGTTTTCCACGCTGTTGTAGACCATGAAGACGTTGCTGCGCGGCCAGGGCGACAGGTTGCCGCCCGAGCTGTGCAGCGTATTGCAGTCGAAGAACACCACCGACCCGGCGGGCGCCGTGACCGCGCGCAGCCCGCCCTTTTCGGCCAGCAGGCGCAGGCTGACCGGATCCGGCACGCCCACTTCCTGGCGGCGCAGCGAGGTCCGGTAATGATCCTCGGGCGTCTCGCCCACGCAGGCCACGAACTGCCGGTGCGATCCCGGGATCAGCGTCAGCGGCCCGTTGAAGGCGGTGTTGTCCGTCAGCAGCACCGAGCAGCTCAGCGCCCGCATGGCCGGCATCCCGTCCTCCACGTGCCAGGTCTCGAAATCGGAATGCCAGTAGAACTCCTTGCCGTCGAGCGCCGGCTTCATGTTCACCCGCGACTGATGGATGTAGACCTCGGACCCGAGGATCTGGCGCGCCACGTCCAGCAGCCGGGGATCGCGCGGCAGGTCGGCCAGCCGCCGCCCCAGTTCGTGCACCCGGAAGATCGAGCGCAGGGCCGTGCCGCCCGGCTCGCGGATGACCTCCTCGCCTTCGCGCACCGCCGGATCGTGCTCCAGCGCCAGCGCCTCCTGGCGCAGCGCCTCGACCTCGCCGGCATCGAACACGCCGGGCAGGACCAGGAAGCCGTCCTGCTCGTAGGCCCGCAGTTGTCCCTCGTCCAGCGCATCGGCATAGCGGCCCTCGTCGTACACCACGGGATCGCCGCGCGCGATCAGCGCCGCGTCCCGCCCCGTCCGTGATATGTAGAAATCCTTCATCTCGTCATCGACTCCCAGTGAATCAGGCGGCGGCGTCCGCCGCCGGATAGACGCCGGAGGCGTCGTGGACCTCGCGGCCCGTCAGCGGCGGATTGAACACGCAGATCACCCGCAGCGGCCGCTCGCCGCCGCGCAGCCAGTGCTCGTCGTGCCGGTCCAGGGCATAGACCACGCCGGGGCCCAGGGCGTATTTCCGGCCGTCGGCGATGGTCTCGATCTCGCCGTCGCCCTCGACGCACCAGACGGCCTCCAGGTGATTGCAGTAATGGATGTGCGTCTCGGTGCCGGGATGGATCACGGTCTCATGGAAAGAGAACCCCATGCCGTCGCGGGCCAGCAGCACCCGGCGGCTGGTCCAGTTCTCCGTGACGATTTCCTGGTCGGTCCCGATGACGTCCCCGACGTTGCGCACGATCATCGTCCGCCTCCCGCGACCTTCAGCGCCCGGGGCCGCAGCCCCTCGCCGGCCAGGACCTCGCCCACGCTGCGCTCGACGATCTCCAGCCCCTGCTGCAGCTGCTCGCGCGAAATGGTCAGGGCCGGCAGCACCTTCAGCACCTCGTCGTGCGCCCCAGAAGTCTCGATCACCACGCCCAGCTCGAAGGCCCGGCGCGCGATCCGGCCGGCCAGGCCGTCGCCCACCGGCGCGACCAGTCCCTGGATCAGGCCCCGCCCGCGCACGCCCAGGCCGGCGTCCCGGCAGCTGTGCGCCAGGTTTTCCAGCCAGTCGCGCACCAGGCGTTCCTTGGCCGCGACTTCCTCGCTCAACGCGCCGTCGGCCCAATAGGTCTCCAGCGCCTGGGCCGCCGTGACGAACGCCAGGTTGTTGCCGCGGAAGGTGCCGCTGTGCGCGCCGGGCTCCCAGACGTCGAGCTCGCGGCGCAGCAGCACCAGCGACATGGGCAGCCCGAAGCCCGACAGGGACTTCGACAGCGTGACGATGTCGGGCGAGATCCCCGCCGCCTCGAAGCTGAAGAAGCTGCCGGTGCGCCCGCAGCCGACCTGGATGTCGTCGACGATCAGCAGCATGTCGTGGCGCCGGCACAGGCGCTCCAGTTCGCGCAGCCAGCGCTGCGACGCCACGTTCACTCCGCCCTCGCCCTGGACCGTCTCGACGATCACCGCCGCCGGATGATCCAGGCCGCTGCTGGGGTCGTCCAGCATGCGCTCCAGGTAGGCCATGGTGTTCACGTCCGGGCCGAAATAGCCGTCGTAGGGCATAAAGCTGATGTTGCCCAGGGCCACGCCGGCGGCCTTGCGGAACTTCCGGTTGGCCGTGGCCGCCAGCGAGCCGCCGGACACGCCGTGGAAGCCGTGCGTGAAGGAAATCACGTTCTGGCGGCCCTTGACCTGGCGCGCGAGCTTCAGCGCCGCCTCGACCGCGTTGGTGCCCGTGGGGCCGGTGAACTGCAGCACGTAGTCCAGGCCGCGCGGCTCGAGCACCAGCCGGCCCAGCGTCTGCATGAAGTATTTCTTGGCGCTGGTGGCCATGTCCAGGCCGTGCGTCACGCCGTCGGACTCCAGGTACGCCATCATGCGTTCGCGCAGGACCGGGTTGTTGTGCCCGTAGTTCAGGGTGCCCGCGCCGCTGAAGAAATCGAGATAGCGGCGGCCGTCCTCGTCATACAGCTCCGAGCCGCGCGCCTTGCTGAAAATGACCGGAAACGACCGGACGTAGCCTCTGACTTCCGACTCCATCCGGTCGAAGATTTTCAAGTCCATGGGTTCCTCCTTTTCATCGTTCATGGGATCCGGCCCGCTTCGGGGGCCGGCGGGGTGAACGGGCCGATGCGCAGCAGCGGTTCGGCCTCGTGAGCGTCCGCGCCGAACAGCGCGGCGTCGAACAGGGCCGTTTCGCCCAGCGGGGCGCCCAGTCGGGCGGCCAGCCGGGAAAACAGCTTTCGGGAAGCCCGGTTCCCGGGCCCCACCGTGGTCTCGACCCAGCGCGCGGGATGCCGCGTCCGGCGCGCCAGCAGGCCCAGCAGCATGTCCAGGCCCAGTCCCCGGCCTCGCGCCCGGGGATCCACCGCCACCTGCCAGACGAACAGCGTGTCGTCCCGGCCCGGGGGGCGGTAGCCCGACACCATGCCCAGCAGGCCGTCCTCGTCCTCGGCCAGGATGCAGGTGTCGGGGAAGTGCTCGGTCAGGAGCAGATAGAGATAGACGGAGTTCAGGTCCAGCGGCGGGCAGCGCGCCACGAGGTCCCGCAGGGCCGGCCCGTCCGCGCGGACCGGCGGGCGCAGCCGCGCCCGGCCGTCCGGCGCCGGGCGAACCGTCAAACCACCAGTCCGGATTCGGGCGCCACGCCGCCCACCGGAACGTCCAGCATGGGGGACTGGGGGTCGGCCGCCGGGGCCAGTCCGGTGCCGGATTCGATCAGGCCCACCACGCGCTCCAGCGACAGCGTGATCGTGGCCTGCTCCAGTTCCGGCAGCGCCTGCAGCGCCTCGGCCAGCTTCTGCTGCAGGGGCGAAGGCGTGTCCCGCGCCAGGTCGCGCCCGGCGTCGGTCGCGCTGACGAACACGATGCGGCGGTCCGCGCGACCGCGCTCGCGCACGATCAGGCCCTTGTCCTCCAGCCGGTCGAGGATGCCGACGACCGTGCTGGCGCTGACGTGGACTTCGCGGCTGATGGCCGTGGCCGTCATCGGCCCCTTCTCGATCACGGTCCGCAGGCAGACCAGCTGGGGGCCGGTGATGTGGCTGCAGGCCGACAACTGCCGGGAATGCAGGGCCACGGCCCGGGTGATGCGGCGCAAGGCCCGCAGGATCCGCAGGTCGTAGGCCTGCTGCGCATCCGTCTGGGTATTCATGGCGATGGAAGATCCTCAAAAATTGATTTCTATTGAAATGATAAGACCATGAATCATGTGGGTCAAGAACATCGAGTAGGGTGAGGGGTTGCCCCCTCAGCCCTCTCACACCACCGTACGTGCGGTTCCGCATACGGCGGTTCAGTGGATACGCTGGAGGCGGACCACGGTCTCATGGATCGAGACCAGTCCGAGC
>Ga0222419_100463_pt1 | contig 38882 bp, 35 predicted proteins | sample 1B20Ametagenome_FD_182474 | JGI IMG/M metagenome (GOLD analysis project Ga0222419, IMG submission 182474) | Enriched microbial communities from leaf-cutter ant dump, University of Wisconsin, Madison, United States - 1B20A (version 2) | ecosystem: Environmental > Terrestrial > Nest > Insects nest...
CTTCAGTAAGCTCAAGCAGTTCCGGGGAATTGCCACTCGATACGACAAAAATCCCCTCAACTTCCTGGCTGCCGTAAAGCTCGTTGCCACACGCATCTGGATCAGGGCGTTATGAGTCTACGGCCTAAAGCGCGATCATCTTTGTAAGATGATTGTCCGTCAATGCGTCTGCGACGATGCTGTACGTAGAGATGCGAAATTTCTTTTTCCAATTGGTCTTCATTTAAATCGTGATACCAAAATTGCATAAGCTTTTTTGCTTCGGGAGAGCGGAAATTTTTAAGAGGTAGCGGGAGAGGAGATGTCTTGCGGCAAGAGAATATAGCAGATGAGACAAGGTGCAGGAGTGGCGCGACAGCTTTAAGTCTCGATTCGATGTAAAGTCTTGTTTGTTTGATTTTGTTTAAAAATGTGTTGGGTACAAATTCAATCCATGCGGACACTCCAAACATATCTCGTATTTGGGTAATACTTTCCGCCGTAGTTGGCAGGTAAGACCAAACAGAAAATCTTGCAGTTTCGCCATGATCTGTTTCTTTAGCTAAAGCTGCATGACAATGCATTAATGCATTTTCAAGAGAGGCGGTGGAGATTTTGCATTGTGCCTTTGGCATTGCTGGGGCAATGAGTTTGATGTTTGGCAATCTTCGTGACAAAGTAATCAGCTCAGTCGACAAAGCTGCGCTTGCACCAATAAAGACAAGGTAGTGTGGGACGCTCAATTTTTACCTATCAGTTTTATAAGTATATCTAAAGGTATATATATTCGTGATTGTTCCTCTGTGGACAGAGTTTGAATAAGGTCTCTTATTAGAAATAAATTTTTGCTATTAATTGTTGGCACGTATTTTTTTTGCTTTAAGAAGGGTTGAGCGGTTAATTTATTTCGTGTAAGCCAGTCTGAAATTTTGGAGTGCAGCCTTTCAATTTTATCGCTTCCGTCATCGAATTTATCTTCGATAGAAAGGTCAGATTTTAAAATTTCATAGGATTGGGTGTCATTTGGCTCGGAATGAGAATCGATCGAAACTACATCTCCTGAGGTATCTATGTATATAAAGCGGCGATCGGGTATCTTATTTATAAACGCATCCCAAAAAACTTGCTGATATATTGGATTGTTGTAAGTTTTAGGTGAATTCTTTTTATTGAAATATTCTTCCACATTGCCTGACAAATTTGCGGACAACGGAGCTAACCCAATTTTTTCTGGAATGTTGGGGTGTGAAACCACCTTTACAATAGGGTTTAGTCTTAAATATTCTTTGATGCCATCTTTGATGTGATCTTGATAAGATGGAACCGCTCTTTTCAAAAGTACGCCTATTTTGCTCATGAGAATAAATTGCTCAGTCTGGTTCCAATTGTTTTCAACCAGATTTATCAAAGTATCTCGGATGGAATCTTCAACGCTTTTTTGCGAGGTCATCTCTTGCTTTCGATGAGTTTATAAGGAGTTGAGCGGAGTTGTTTTGCGAGCATCATTATGCTTTTTTTCCTCCAGTGCAAATGCTTTCACAAATTGCAATGTGCCCTGCCTGCCTCTCGCACCCGCGAAAAATAGTTTCGCGGGTGCTCTGGCCTTTTGAGCCGGATTCGGTTATACGGCCCGCAAATCTATATAAACCTCCACCTCGCAGCCTCTCCGAATTCGCAGAGGCTTTTTTGGCATCCGGAGCGGGAAGGGCCTTATGCCCCCTCCGTCGCTTCGCGCCACCTCCCCCGTAAACAGGGGAGGATCATAAACATAAAGGCCCTTTATGAACCTGCGTAATATCGCCATCATCGCCCACGTTGACCATGGCAAGACCACCCTCGTTGACGCCCTGCTGGCCCAGTCCGGCGTCTTCCGCGCCAACGAAGCGACCGTTGAGCGCGCCATGGACTCCAACGACCAGGAACGCGAGCGCGGCATCACCATCCTGGCCAAATGCACCTCCGTGCTGTGGAATGGCAAGGCGGGCGAAACCCGCATCAACATCATCGACACGCCAGGCCATGCCGACTTCGGCGGCGAAGTGGAACGCATCCTGGGCATGGTTGACGGCTGCGTCATCCTGATCGACGCCGAGGAAGGCGTCATGCCGCAGACCAAGTTCGTGCTCGGCAAGGCGCTGAAGCTGGGCCTGCGCCCGATCCTCTGCATCAACAAGGTTGACCGCCCGCACGCCGATCCGGATCGTGTCCATAACGAAGCCTTCGACCTGTTCGCCGCCATGGGCGCGAGCGATGAGCAACTCGATTTCCCGCACATCTACGCTTCGGGCAAGAACGGCTGGGCCACGATGGACCTGAATACGCCGTCGGACTCGCTGGCGCCTTTGTTCGACCTGATCGTCGAGCATGTGCCTTCGCCGGCCGTGCAGAAGAATGTCGATCAGCCGTTCCAGATGCTGTCGGTGCTGATCGAATCCGATCCGTTCCTGGGCCGCCTGCTGACCGGCCGCGTGCAATCGGGCAAGGCCGTTCCGGGCCTGGCTATCAAGGCGCTGAACCGTGACGGTGTTGAAATCGAGCGCGGCCGCATCACCAAGGTGCTGGCCTTCCGCGGCCTGAAGCGCCAGCCGATCGATGAAGGTACGGAAGCGGGCGACATCTGCGCCATCGCCGGCCTTTCCAAGGCGACCGTGGCCGATACGCTGTGCGACATGGCGCTGGATACCGCCCTGCCGGCGCAGCCGATCGATCCGCCGACCATCTCCATGACCGTTTCGGTCAACGACTCGCCGCTGGCCGGCCGCGAAGGCACCAAGGTGCAGAGCCGCGTCATCCGCGAGCGCCTGCTGAAGGAAGCCGAATCGAATGTCGCCATCCGCATCACTGAAAGCGCCGAGAAGGACGCTTTTGAAGTGGCCGGGCGTGGCGAGCTGCAACTGGGCGTTCTCATTGAGAACATGCGCCGCGAAGGCTTCGAAGTGGCCATCTCGCGTCCGCGCGTCGTCTTCAAGACGGACGAGGAAACCGGCGAGAAGATGGAGCCGATCGAGGACGTGGTGATCGACGTGGACGAGGAGTTCACCGGCATCGTCATCGAAAAGCTGTCGGCGCGCAAGGCGGAGCTGAAGGACATGGCGCCCTCCGGTGCCGGCAAGCAGCGCGTGGTGCTGAAGGCGCCGTCGCGCTCACTGATCGGGTATCAGGGCGAGTTCCTGACCGATACGCGCGGCTCGGGCGTGCTGAACCGCGTGTTCTCGCACTATGAAGGCTACAAGGGCCTGATCGACCAGAACCGCAAGGGCGTGCTGGTGTCGAACTCGGACGGTGAAACGGCGTCCTACGCGCTGTGGAACCTGGAGGAGCGCGGCGTCATGTTCGTGGGCGCCGGCGAGAAGACCTATATGGGTATGATCATCGGCGAGAATTCGCGTTCGGACGACCTGGATGTCAACCCGATGAAGGCCAAGCAACTGACCAATGTCCGCGCCTCGGGCAAGGACGAGGCTGTGCGCCTGACGCCGCCGCGCCGTCCGACCCTGGAGCAGGCGATCGCCTATATCGAGGACGATGAACTGGTGGAAGTGACGCCGAAGTCGATCCGCCTGCGCAAGAAGGAACTGAATCCTTCGTTCCGCAAGAAGCGCGTGAAGGTGGACGCCTAGACATTCATGGGAAAACAGGCTTTCCCCATGTATCCCCTTTGAAAGCGGCCCCGGTTATTCCGGGGCCGTTTCTTATTGCCTGAATGACGATCGGTACGTAGGGTCGGGAAAACAACGGGGGAATTTATGGAATTCTACAATTTAAAGGCCATCAGGCCCTATGCTTTGGGGGCAACGCCTTTTATCGGCCTGTTCATCTATCAGATTGCTGCTGTCCTGCCACAGAGGCCGACAGTCGCGGACGCCGCCAGGGGATTTGTCATCCCGATCGGCGTAGAAAACAAGACCGTCTTCATGTCGCAGGTGGATGCTGTCATCCTGTTCGGCGCCTTGTTGGTGGGGGCGCTCATTATCGGAATGGGCTTGTTGAAGGCTCTGCGTCGGCGGCGCGCCTAAAGTTTCCTGTTTGTTCTTTTCTCTTGACATTTATCCACGGTGTGAACATATGGAGAACGTTGACCGTGGGATGTTCATCATGCTGGATACCAAAGTCTATACCTGTCCGCCGCAAGTGAAGGATTTGCCGCGCGATACGAAGATTGGCGTCACCTGCCGGAGTTGCGCGCGGCAATGGGAGGAGAGCGTGCGGGGGCTGATCGAGAGTCACCTGGGTGCGGAGTTCGTCGATCTGCTTGAATGGAAGTACCGCTGCACGGATGCGGCCTGCGACGGTATGGTGCGCGTGGTCATCAATGGCAAGACGCCGGAAAGCCCGCAGGTCGCGCCGCGCCTGTCGGTGCTGGCGCGGCCGAAGCGGATGGAGCGGCCGCTTTATCCGGTCAAGGCGGTTATCAAGTCGCGGCGGCCGGCGCCGGTGGTTATACCAGCCTCGAAGCGGCAGTTGTCGCTGCCATTGCTTCCACATTGAGTTTTTAGGAGGGGAAAGCCTATCGTCGGGGAATGACAAAAACCGGCGCATCTCAACCCAGCAAGCCTAAAGCGTCCCCGGCCTGGCTGCGTCTTGTGGCAGCGATGGTCTTCACCGCTATTCCGGCAATTGGCCTGCCGATGTTTATCGATCATCTGTACCGTGTCAGGCCGCATGTTACTGACGCCCGTGGTGGCTTTGTATTGCCGCACTTCCGTGACGGCGTGGCCTATTATTTTGCCCGTACGGACGAAATGCTGATCAAGGGGCTGTCCTTTTGGCTGCTGGCGGCGATAATTCTGTTGCTTTTTGTGGCCGGTCAGTTGATGCGCCGCCGGTTAAAGCAATGGCTCAAGCCGCCGGTCACGGAGGACGCGGAAGACGAAACGATCAGGCCAGCCTGACCTCATCGCTTTTGATTACGCGGGCAATGCGCGGGAAAACGTATTTGAACGCCAGGGTGTGGGCTTCGGTGGAGTTGGTGGTGCAGGCGTCTTCGACGACAATCAGGTTGTAATTGCGTTCCCAGGCGTCGCGGGCGCTGGATTCGACGCCGAAATTGGTGGCGATGCCGCCGAGGACGAGGGTTTTAACGCCGTGCCGGCGCAGATGCAGGTCAAGGTCGGTGCCGTAAAAGGCGCCCCAGTTGCGTTTGTGAATGACGATATCGCCGGGATGGCGCAGGCCATCGACAAAATCGAACCAGCCGGGAGGCAACCCGCCTTCGGGACGTGGCGCCGGCTCATCGACCGGCTGTTTCAGGGCGTCGGCGTAATCCGGCGCAAAGCCGACATGGACCAGGAAAACCGGCGCCTGCGCGGCGCGAAAGCCTTCGGCCAGTTGTTTCGACCGGCTGACGACCTCCGGGCTGGAATAGGGGGCACGGCCATCGCCGGCTATGCCCTTTTGCAGGTCGATCAGGACGAGGGCGGTGGTGCGGGGATCAAGCGGGGGGAGGGACATGGCATGCCTATTTAAACGATTAGCCCCGGATGGCTTATCTAGCAAAGGGTGGTGGTACTGTTATACAGCCTTGTGAAAATTGCCCGCCCCCCATTAACCCCTCACCCGATCGCCTTCACTGCGTTCGGCTCTCGTCCTCTCCCCATATTCATGGGGAGAGGGGAAAGGCATCTCAACTCCAAAAGCCATAGGCGATAGCCCTGGGGAAAGAGGGGGAAGTAAGACGGAATAGGATACATTGGCGTTAGCGCCTGTAGTTCACATGTCTCCCAAAAAATCTATTGCAGGGCCGCGCAGGCGACGCGGACGCCGGCCCCGCCGATCGGCTGGCTGGTATAATCGTCCGCCATTGCGTGAATGACGAGCGCGGAGCCGTCGGCATCCATCAGGGCGGGCAGCTTGCCGCCTTCGCGGGCGCTGACGAAGGTGGAATAGACTTCCGCGGTGGCGCTGCCGTCGGCATTGGCGAACAGATTGGGCAGGTCGCCGGCATCATTGGCGTCGGCATTGAGCAGGCCGTGGGTGACCGGGGTCATGCTGTGGACGTGGCCGCCGGCGGAGGCGAACTTTTCATCGGCGCAGGAACCTTTTTCATGAAAATGCATGGCGTGCCAGCCGGGCGTCAGGCCCTTGGCCTCGACGCGCAGGATGACGCCGTTGGGGGCGGGGGTGACGGTGATCGCGCCGAGATCGGCGCCGTCAGGCCCGGCCAGCTTGCCGGTGAGCGTGTCGGATGCCGGCGGCGGCGGGGCATCCGTTTGAGCGAAAACGGGCGTGGCGGCCAAAAGGGCGAAAGCGGCGAGCGTGTAACGGATCATGTTGACAGTCCCTGTTTGCGAATGATTCTTAAATGAGTGTCACAAAAACAAGGCTCTGCAAAGGCAGGAATATAAGGAAATCATCAAAAACGCGGCATAAAGCTGTCGGCGGCGGCGCGGTCCCATTCGCGTTTCAGCCGCTCATCGACCTCGCCGCTCAAAAGCGCGCCGCGCGGCAGGTGGGGATAGGCGGCATCGCCGCGCACCACCGCGCCGGTGGTCGAGCGGACATGGATATGCCACGGGCGCAGGTCTTGCGGATGGGAAAGCCCGGCGGCGCCGATCACCTGGGCGATGGCGCCGAGCGTATTGCGGTGATAGCTGGCGACGCGCGGGGCTTTATCGGCCACCACCAGCGCGCGCTGGCGGTGTTTGTCCTGGGTGGTGATGCCGGTCGGGCATTTATTGGTGTGGCAGGCGCGGGCCTGGACGCAGCCGAGCGAGAACATGAAGGCGCGGGCGGCCATGACGTAATCGGCGCCGAGCGCGTGAATGCGGCAGAAATCGAAGGCGGAAATCATCTTGCCGGAAGCGCCGAGTTTCAAATCGTCGCGCAGGCCGGCGGCGGTCAGGACATTGTGCATGAAACTGAGGCCCTCGGTGAGCGGCAGGCCGACATGGTTGGAAAGCTCCATGGGCGCCGCGCCGGTGCCGCCTTCGCCGCCGTCGATGACGATGAAATCGGGCCTTATGCCGGTTTCCAGCATGGCCTTGACGATGGCCAGAACTTCAAACCGATGGCCGACGCACATCTTGATGCCGACCGGCTTGCCGCCGGAAAGCGCGCGTAATTGCCGGATAAAATGCAGCATTTCCAGCGGGGTGGAGAAGGCCGAATGCCGCGAGGGGGAGATGCAATCGTGCGTGGTGTCGATCAGGCGGGTGGCGGCGATTTCGGGGGTGATCTTGGCCTTGGGCAGCACACCGCCATGGCCCGGCTTGGCCCCCTGACTGAGCTTGAGTTCGATCATCTTCACCTGCGGATCGGCGGCGGTTTTGGCGAAGAGGTCGGGATCGAAGCGGCCCTCCGGTGTGCGGCAGCCGAAATAGCCGGTGGCGATCTGCCAGATGATATCGCCGCCGCCTTCGCGGTGGTAGGGGCTGATCGAACCTTCGCCGGTATCGTGGGCGAAGCCGCCGACCTTCGCGCCGGTATTGAGCGCCAGTATGGCGTTGCGGCCGATGGCGCCGAAGCTCATGCCGGAGATATTGAGGATCGAGGCGTCATAGGGCTGTGTGCATTCCGCGCCGCCGATGGTGATGCGGAAGTCGGCGTTTTCGATCTCGACCGGCATGACCGAGTGCGACACCCAGCCATAGCCGATGGCGCCGGTATCGAGCACCGTGCCGAAGGGGCGCATGTCGGAGGCGTTCTTGGCGCGCTGGTAGACGATGGCGCGCTGATCGCGGGAAAAGGGCAGGGGATCGCGTTCGTCCTCGATCAGGTACTGGCGGATTTCCGGACGGATATATTCGAAGATGAAGCGGAAATGTCCCATCAGCGGATAGTTGCGCAGGATCGAGTGGCGGGTCTGGATCAGATCATAGACGCCGAGCAGGCTGAGGGGCAGCAGCAGGACGAGCGGCCAGGCGAAATCCGGACCTATGGCGACACCGAGCGCCAGAAACAGGACGGTGAGGGCAATGGTCAGATTGAAAACGAAGAAGCGCGACATGGCTGTACTTTCTGTGGCCCCTCGGCGGTCTTAACACACCCATCAGCGACGGCAATCGTCAGATGACAAACTATTCATGCACACCCGGTTGCAGGCGAGACGAGTTCGGCATAGGTTCGGGGCAACAATAAACCATAAAGTGGGTAATATGATCGATCGTCGTTTTCTGGTCGGCGCGCTGGGCGTCTTGCTGGGCCTGACCGCTACCGAAGCGCTGGCCGCCACGAAAAAGAAGAAGGCGACCAGAAAAAAGACGACCAAAAAGAAGACGAGCCGGAAAAAGACGGCGCACAAATCGCCTAAAAAACCGGCTCCGAAGAAGGCCGCGCCAAAGCCGGTCGAACCGCCTGTTCCCAGTGTGACGCCGCCCGAAGTGGCCGCCGCGCTGACATCGGCCTTCGATGCGATATTGCGCGAGATGCTGACCGCTTCGCCGGTTCTGGCCACCGCCGCCGGGCTGGACAAGGGCGAGCGGGCCGGCCTGAAAGCGCAACTCGATGACCGCAGCGCCGCCGGTCAGGCCGCCCATGTGACACGGCTGAAGCGCGCGGTCGATCGCCTGTCCGCCATTCCGCGCGCGCAACTGGCCGCCGGCGACCGGATCAATTACGACTCGGTGTTGTGGGACAACGAGAACCAACTGGCCCTGGCGCGCAATTTCACCTTTGGCGACAGCGCGCCCTGCGGCGGATCGTGGAGCGGCGGCTTCCCCAATCCGTATATAATCAGCCAGCTTTCCGGCTCGTGGCAATATATACCGGACTTCCTCGACAGCCAGCACACCATCGAAACCGCGGCGGATGCGCAAGCCTATCTCAGCCGGTTAAGCGCTTTTGCGGTGGTGCTCGATCAGGAAACGGCGCGGGCCAAGGCCGATTTCGCGCGCGGGATTGTGCCGCCTGATTTCATCCTGCGCAAGACGATCACGGCCCTGACCGCCCTGCGCGACGCCGATCCCCTGACCTCCGGCCTGATCAATTCGCTGGTGAGGCGCACGGCGGCCAAGGGGATAGCCGGTGATTGGCAGGTGCGGGCCACGGCTATCGTCACCGGCCCGGTGAAAGCGGCGCTTGGCCGCCAGATCGACGCCCTGACGGCGCAACAGAGCGTGGCGAAACATGATGCGGGCGTGCTGAATCTGCATAATGGCAAGGCCTATTACGACCAGTGCGTGAAGCTGAATACGTCAACAGCCATGACCGCGAAGGATATCCACCGTCTGGGCCTGCAAAAGGTCGGCGAGATCAGGGCCGAACTGGAAACGCGTTTTCGGGCGCTGGGCCGGACGCAGGGAACGGTGGGGCGGCGGATAAAGGCCATGTATGCCGATCCGCAATATCTTTACAGCAATGACGATGCCGGCAAGGCGAAACTGCTCGATGATCTCAACGGCAAGGTGAAGGCGGTGCAGGCCCGATTGCCGCAGTGGTTTGGCGTGCTGCCGAAGGCGCAGGTTCAGATCAGGCGTGTCCCGGTGGCGACCGAGGCCGGGGCGCCGGGCGGTTATTACAGTCCGGGGGCGATCGATGGGTCGCGGCCGGGCATGTATTACATCAATTTGCGCGATATTTCCGAACTGCCGAGCTGGACTCTGCCGACGCTCACCTATCATGAGGCCATTCCGGGCCACCATATGCAGATTACGATTCAGCAGCAGACGCAAGGGGTGCCGCTTCTGCGCAAGCTGTCGGTTTTCAATGCCTATGTCGAGGGCTGGGCGCTCTATGCCGAGCAACTGGCCGGCGAAATGGGCATGTATGACAATGACCCCGCCGGACGGATCGGTTACCTGCACGACGCCCTGTTCCGCGCCGTGCGGCTGGTGGTCGATACCGGGATGCACGCCCAGGGCTGGAGCCGCGAACAGGCGATCACCTACATGATGGATACCGCCGGAAAGGCGCGGGGCGAGGCGACGGCCGAGGTTGAACGCTATTGTGTGTGGCCCGGCCAGGCGCTGGGCTATATGGTCGGCAAGATTGAGTGGCTGCGCTTGCGCGATGCGGCCAGGGCGAAGCCGGGATTTGATATCAGGCGTTTCCACGATACTGGCCTGCTGTGCGGCGCTGTGCCGCTGGATGTGCTGGATGATGTTTATAAGGCTGCGGGGATGATTTGAGGCGACAGATTTCCCCTCTCCCTTTCTATAAGGGGAGAGGGTGGCCCTTTAGGGCCGGGTGAGGGGATGGCGACCGCAAGTGTCTGTGGCTGACAACCCCTCACCCTAGCCCTCTCCTCAGGTGGGGAGAGGGGACTACATTTGCCGGATTGCGGCTAAAGAAAAAGGATAGTGCCATGATCAATCGTCGTAATCTGCTGGCCGGGGCGTCGGCCCTGACGGCTGTGGCCGTGACCGCCTGCTCGAAGCCTGCCGCCAAGGCCGCCGATCTCAATACGCTGTTCCAGTCGATCTATGACGAGCAGGTGAATAATTCGCCGATGCTGGCCACGTCGCTGGGGCTGGACAAGGGGGCGCGGGCCGGCCTGAAAGCGAAGCTGGACCCGGCCACGCCGGAGGAACGGGCGCGGCTGGCGGCTTTCTACGATAAGGCGGTGACCGATCTGAAAGCCATCGACCGGACAAAGCTGACCGGCATGGATCGCGTCAATTACGATACCGTGCTGTGGGATTTCAGCCTGCAATCCGAAGGCTACAAGGCGTTCAGGTTTGGCGATGGCGGCACCTACTGGGGGCCGTATCCGCTCACCCAACTGACCGGCGGTTATCAGTATGTGCCGGATTTCCTCGACAGCCAGCACAACATTGAGACGAAGGATGACGCCGACGCCTATATGTCGCGCCTCGGCCAGTATGCCCAGGTGCTCGACCAGGAAACGGCGCGCTTCAACGCCAGTATCGCCGACGGCATCGTGCCGCCCGATTTCGCCCTGCAAAAAGCGATCAGGCAGATGGAAACGCAAGCCGGGACAAAGGCCGATGTGTCGCCGCTGGTGCAGTCCCTGGTCAGGCGCGCCAGGGAAAAGGCCATCGCCGGCGACTGGTCGGCGGCGGCTGCCAAGGCCTATGAAGAGGCCGTTCTGCCGGCGCTCGGCCGCCAGATCGCGGCGTTGAAAACGGCCCTGCCCCAGGCGACGCATGACGCCGGCGTCTGGCATATTCCCGATGGCGACGCGCGCTACGCCTTTGGCGTGAAGGCCAATACCTCGACCAATCTGACGCCGGAAGAGGTCCACCAGATCGGCCTCGACAAGGTGAAGGAAATCAACGCCGAACTGGAAACCCTCATGCAGGGTCTCGGCATGACCAAAGGCACGACCGGCGAACGCATGGCCGCCATGACGAAAGACCCGAAGTTCATCTATGAGAACACCGACGCCGGAAAGGACAAGCTGCTGGCCGATCTCAACAAGCAGATCGATATCGTCTTCGCCAAGCTGCCGCAGTTCTTCGGCGTGCTGCCGAAGTCGAAGGTGACGGTGAAGCGCGTGCCGAAGGCGACCGAACTCGGCGCGCCGGGCGGCTATTACATGGGCGCGTCGCTCGATGGCACGCGTCCGGGCGCCTATTATATCAACCTGCGCGACACGGCCGAAGTGCCGTCATGGACCCTGCCGACCCTGACCTATCACGAGGCGATTCCCGGCCACCACATGCAGATATCGATCCAGCAGGAGAACAAGAACCTGCCGGAACTGCGCAAGATTTCGGGTTTCAACGCCTATATCGAGGGCTGGGCGCTCTATGCCGAGCAACTGGCCGGCACCGATATGGACATGTACGCCAACGATCCTTACGGCAAGATCGGCTATCTGCATGACGCCATGTTCCGCGCCTGCCGCCTGGTGGTCGATACCGGGATGCACGCCAAGCGCTGGAGCCGCGAACAGGCGATGGACTTCATGAAGACCTATACCGGGGATCTGAACGAGACCGAGATCGAGCGCTACGCCGTCTGGCCCGGTCAGGCGCTGGGCTATATGGTCGGCAAGATCAAGTGGCTGCAATTGCGCGACGCGGTGAAGGCGAAGGCGGGCGCGGGCTTCGATATCAAAAAGTTCCACGACACGGGGCTTCTGTGCGGAGCGGTGCCGCTCGATGTGCTGGAGCAGGTCTATCAGGATGCAGGGCTGATCTGAAAACGGGAACGGCGGAACCGATGGCTCCGCCGTTCTTTTTGCCGGCGGCGTAAGCCTATTCGAAGATCTTTTCCACGCTGGCCCCGGTATGGCGCTCCTTCTCGAAGCGCAGGCAATTATAGAGACTGGCGTTGATCATCAGGAGAATGACGCTGGCCACGCTGCCGGCAAGGGAGAGGAGAACCATCATGGAGACCGGCGGCATGAAATTCGTCGGCGCCTGTCCGGTGGTCTGAGCCTGCATGGCCTGACGCATAATGGGCGCGATGATGGGCATTTCGATAGCCAGCGCCAGAATGTAGAAAATGATAAAAACCAGCGCCCAAAAACCGAAAACGCCCCAGCGGCGCCCCTTGGTCAGGTGACGCGACCGGCCGAAGGCCTTGAAGATGCCCGGCCTTTCCGCGACATAGACGGGCAGGACGATTGCGAAAATGGTCCCGAAGATAAAACCGGGAATGATCAGAAAAAGACTGCCGATCATCCAGCCCAAAGCGCACAGCAGACAGATCAGGAACAGGGGAATGGCGTTGACCAGGCCATGTTTTATAATCTTGCCCAGATCGATGGTCTGGTTGCTGGCGGTCAGGACGGTGATTTCCGTCACCGCGCTCATATGTGTGAAAGCCAGAAAATATGTCACCAGCGACACCGCGATGGTGACGGGCAGGAGGCTTCCCTGAAAGGAGGCCGGAGTGCCGAGCATTATGCCCATGCCGAATCGCAGCCCCAGGGTGATGAGCAATGTGGGGACGAGATAGAGCAGGAGCGTAACGATGAGCAGCGGCATGAACCCCTTTCGGATACTGGAAAAGGTGCTGCCGAAGACATTGGCGATGGTAAATGGCATGAAATTCCCCCTGGTTGGCTGCCTGACCGCATGGCGTCGCAGCTTGATCAGGAAAGCTAACCCCGAATGTACGGATTGACAAGGCGGGCTGCCCGATGTCCGGAATCGTCAATGCGCATCGATCCGGCGCATCCCGTTAACGTTAAACCTTCACGGTCCGCTTAGGGTTGGCGTGTATTATATCCACAGGGAACAATGAAAACCTGAGGGTTGAGGGTGTGATGGCCTTGCGTATCAAGGGCTTGCAAATGAAGATCGGCGGACCGGCCGGTCAGGCGCTGCGTCTTGTGGCGAATGCCGGGTTTGAAATGGCGCTGCTCGGCCTGCTGCTGCTGACCGCCGCCGCCGTCATCTGGCAGGATCAGATCCTGCTGCGGACGACGCGGTTCACCCCGGCCAATACCGGGACGCACAGCCACCTTGTCTTTTCCGACAGCGACACCGACGGCCATACGGTGGTGCGGGAAACCGGGCCGCTCGCCTGGACCTGCGACCTGCGCGCCGGAAACGCCTATCCCTATTGCGGTTACGAACTGTTCTTCGACCGCAATCGCGGCGTTCACGGCCTGGACCTGACCCATATACGTTCGCTGGCCATTACGGTGATGTATCGCGGGCAGGCGACCTCTTTACGGGTGTTTCTCAAGAATTTCGATCCGCATTACAGCCGGGCCACCGATGACGACACGCCGAAATACCTGGGGGTGGAGGCCGACACCACGCCGGGGAAGGCGCAGCGGATCGCGTTCGTGCCGGAAGATTTCCGCGTCATCGACTGGTGGCTGCGCAAGTACCGGCTGGCGCCGCAATTCGGCCGGCCGCAGTTCGATAACATCACCTCGATGATCATCGAAACCGGCTCCGAGGCGCCGCTGGGGCCGCACGTCTTCCAGATTCGCCAGATCGAGATGAAGACCGCGATCATGAGCGAGGCGCAATGGTATTCGCTGCTGCTCGGCCTGTGGATCATGATGATCGTCGTCTATCTCGGTTACCGGTTCGGCAATCTGCGCCGCGCCCTGAGGGAACGGCGGACGCTTGAGGCGCTGGCGTTGCGCGAGGCGCAGGAAGCGGCCCGTCATGACCACCTGACGAAAATCCTGAACCGGCGCGGCGTGACCGAACGGTTCGCCGAATTGCGCAAGGACAGGCGCACGACCGCCATGACGGTCGTCCTGATCGATATCGACCACTTCAAGGCGCTGAACGACAGCCATGGGCATGATTATGGCGATCAGGTCCTGACGGAAGTCGCCGGGGTGATCGGCCGCAATGTCCGCGCGGCCGATCTGGTGGCGCGCTGGGGCGGTGAGGAGTTCGTGGTGGTCTGCGCGGGCATCGACCGGCGCGGGGCGCAGCGGGTTTCGGAAAAGATCCGCGAGTGCATCGAGGGCCACGATTTCGGCGCCTGCGGGCGGATTACCGCCAGTTTCGGCATTCACTGGTCGAATGCGCCGGAAGCCGAATTGCCGCAGATGGTGGCGCTGGCCGATGTCGCCCTCTATGCCGCCAAGGCCGGCGGGCGGAATTGTGTCCGTCTGCATCGCCCGGCGATGAAGGCGGCTTAGGACTGATCGACATTCATCGACCTTTGCCGACTTTGCCGATTTAAGAAAAGGGAATCCACAGATTACACAGATTTTTCAGCGCCTTACTGGCTTATTTCCGCGCAGGCTTTCCCTTAACGGATTGGCGCTTCGCGCCGAAAATCATCTATTGTGATGCGGGGAATAGCATTCAAAGACACTGAAAAATCTGTGTAATCTGTGTAATCTGTGGATTCCCTTATCCTTTACCTTTCTGGAGCTAGCCACGCGCGGCTAAGTCAAATCCTGAATGTCGATCCGGCCTAAGTCGAATCTTTTATACCGCCCCGTTTACGGGGCGGGGGACCGTCCGGCGAAGCCGGATGGTGGTGGGGCCTTGCTTTTGGGTTCAACGCAAGCTGTCAGTGTTATAGCCGACAGAATGAAGGCCCCCACCACCCCGCCTTCGGCGCGGTCCCCCTCCCCGCAGGCGGGGAGGTATAAGAGACAGGTTGCTTCACTCAGTTACATAATAGCTGGCATCAGGATTAAATCCTGGATGTCGATCCGGCTTAAGGCGGATCAGTCTTTAGGCGCGTTGGGTCAGTTTTAAGAAGTGGTCCACAGATTACACAGATTCTTCAGGATCCTGCTTAAGTCGTCCCATGCTTGATGGCGGCTGGTAAGGCGCTGAAAAACCTGTGTAATCTGTGGATTCCTTTCATGCCTTTTGCGTTCACGAACAGACGCAAGGTGAAAAGACTGAATATTCAGTCTCCCGGATAGCGCGGAGCACCGGTGAGCAGTTCCCACAATCCGCCCAGGGTCCGGCAGGCGCCGCCGAAAGCGAACAGGATCAGGAACACCGTGGCCGCCAGTTCGAGCGGGATGGGCACGGGCTGCTGAAAGAAGGCCCCGATGCGCTGGAACAGGTGGTCCACGCTATCGACACGAACGGCATCGGCGACCGGGGAGGCGGTCCAGACCCATCCGGCCAGGGCCATGACCGACAGGCCTAAGGCCATGTCGATCGCGCCGCGCATCCGCACCCCGCGCGGCCAGGCCAGGATCACGACGCCGGACAGGATGAGCGCGGCGAACCAGGCGAGGACCGGCCAGTAGACGGCGGCCTTGAGCGCCGGCCAATCGATTATCGCCAAGGCGCCGGGATCGACATGCAGGCTGGCGTAATCGACCGGAATCGGGCGCAGGCCGAAGCTCAAAACGCCGACCCACCACAGGATGAAGACCACGCCGGCCACCATGGCCCCAACGCCGCGGCCGGCCGAGGATTGCCGCAGGTTCCAACCGTGGTAGGCGCCGTAGTCACGGGCTTGCGCGCGGTAAGGCGCGCCACGCCGCCATTTGTCCATGGAGTCGCTCCAATCGGACCAGTCCCAGATGGGGAAGTCGAGGAAGCGCAGGTCGCGCACGCGCCAGGTCTTGAAATAGTCGATGGTGATGCCCTTGCGCTCGATGATCCAGGCGGCGACGGTGGCGAAACCGATCAGGGTCATGACCCCGGTGATTCCGGTGCCGAGCGCCGTGCCGAAAGCCTGGGCGGGATTGGCGCCGCCCACGATGCGGCCGAAAAAGACAATGGCGGAGATGACGATTTCAAGGATCACCGCCAGCCGCACGGCGAACATCCAGAAGGGGTAAAGCGCGGGGCCGACGCTATATTGCGGCTCGTCGCGGTAACGCGCGGCGATGACGATGGGGTGGCCGAAATCGCGCAGCAACTGCTCGGTTTCATCCGGCGTGAGCGGGCGGCCCAGTTCGCTTTCGCGGCTTTCGATCCGCGTCAGGATCTCGTCGCGCAGTTCGGCGATGATGTCTTCGCGCTTGGCCTTTGGCAGAAGCCGCGAAACCGCCCGCAGATAGTCTTCCAGCATGTCCATTTTGAACCCCGTTAAATCTGACTATTGGTTATTTTCTCAAGCGAAGCGCTGATCGCCCGCCATTCTTCGATCAGCCGCGCCAGCATGATCTCACCGGCTGGCGCGAGGACGTAGAACCGCTTTTTGCGCTTCTCTTCCTCGCGCCATTCGCTGACCAGCAGGCCTTGCGCTTCCAGCCGGCGCAGCAGCGGATAAAGCGTGCTTTCCTCCATATCCAGCCCGTCCCCGGCCAGGGCCTGACGCAGGGTATAGCCGTAGCGCTCCTCCCTGAGCCGGGCGAGCACCGCCAGGCTGAGAGAGCCGCGCCGCAACTCCGCCCGCAGGCTCTCGAAAAGATCGCTTTCATCCATGTCGCTTCGTCTCGTATAGTATGTGATATACACTGTATATTACACAGTATGTATGATACAGTGCGCTTTGTCAAGACGGGTTCACCGAGACGTTAATTGCCGGGGAATGACGGGCCTGTTAGCGTCACACCGGATATTCAGGGGGATGGTATGATCAGGAAAACACTATCGAGCCTGGTGATGTGGCTGGCACTTGTCCTGGCGGGGCCTGCGGCGGCGTCGCCTGTCGTCATGCGTATCGATGACACGGTTTATACTGTCGATCCGCAAACCCTGAGCATCGACGCCCAATTGCCGGATGGCGCCGTGGTGGCGGTCATGCCGCCATTATATCCCGCGCAGGACATTAAGCTAATCAGCGAGGGGGCAAGCCCTCACTGGACCGACAGCGCGGGGCGTGATCTCGTCTTGATGGTGGAAGCTCACGCGCTGCGTCTTGTTATTACGGGGGTGCCGGGTGAAAAGCTGGCCTGGGATTTGCCGGCGGCGGCGGGCGGCGCCTGGCTGGTGCCGGACGGGGAGGGCATGGCCTATGCGGTCGATGATCCCTTCTGGCGAACCGGCTATTACGCCAAGGAGCGGTGCATGGGCGGCACCACGGCGCTGTCTTTTCCGGCGTGGAGTTACCTCACCGAAACCCGCGCCGTGACCTATGCCCTGGGCGACGGGCTGCAATCGAAACTGTGCCTGCGCGATCAGGACGGATTGCAGGCGCGGCTAAGGCATGAGTTCAGTTCCGGCGCCGATAAGATCGAGATTCTGTTCGCCATCCGGCCGCCGGAACCGCTGGCGCCGGCCTTGTTTTACCGGCAGATGCTGAAAGAACGCGGCCAGTTCAAATCCTTTGCCGACAAGGCGGTGCCGGACCTGCCGCGCTTGTTTGGCAGCCCGCAGGCCTATGTCTGGGGCGATGGCCGCGACCTGGCCTTTCTCGATGACCTGAAGGCGCTGGGCATTGACCGTATCCTGCTGAGTTACGATCAGGACCCGCGCACCAGCAAGTTCCTTGTTACGCCCGATTACCTGAAAAAGGCGGTGGCGATGGGCTATCTCGCAGGGCCTTATGACGCTTTCGACAACGGCCAGCCGGAAGCGACGGCTGACATGCCGGCGGCGATCTGGCCGGGCAATCTCTATCCGGCGGGATGCATCATCGAAGCCGACGGCAAGCCGAAGACGGGTTTCGCCAATCGCGGCTGTTACATGTCGAGCGAGGCGATCGCCCGCTATCCGGGGCCATTTGTTCCGGCCCAGCGCTATGCCGGCCACATCAAGGAGGGCGCCAATCACGTCTTTCTCGATGTCGATGCCTTCGGTGATTTCTTCGACGATCACAGCCCTGATCATCCCATGACCATGGCGCAGGACCGCGCTCATCGCCTGATGCGCATGGGGCTGGGAATCACGCAATATAAACTGGTGCTGGGGTCGGAAAACGTCACCGCCTGGGCCAGCGGCGTCACGCACTATTCGCATGGCACGGCGCAGGCCCATACCGTCGCGGTCTGGCCGCTGCTCAGGGATAAGCGGTTTAACGGCTACTGGCCGCCGGAGCGGCCGCCGCTGTTCATGCGTCCCTTCACCCCGACGCCGGACGAAGCGCGCGCCCTGTTCGGCGCGGCGGACCGCCTGCCTTTGTTCGAGGGGGCGTTCCATGACGCGGTGGTGGCGGCCGATCGCTGGGGATTCGGCCTGATGAAGGTCGCCGGCATGGAGCGGACGCGCTTTGCCCGATCCTTGCTCTATGGCACGCCGACAATGTGGAACCTCGACCGGCGCGAACTGGCGCGCACCGGCCCGTGGCTGAAGGCGGCCGAGGACGATTTCCGCCAGGCGCACGGCGTGGAGACACCCGTGGCCCTGACCGGTTTCCGCTGGCTGACGGAGGATCGGCTGGTGCAGCAGGCAAGCTATGCCGATGGCCGTGAGTTGATCGCCAATTTCGGCAGCGAAGCCTGGCAGGGACTGGCTTCGGATTGCGTGCGAGTGACGTGGCCGGGACAGACGGCGGCCGATTTGTGTCCGCCGCCGGACCCGCCGCCTTATAAGCAATGACCGCCGTATCTCCACATTGAAAATTTAGCGCCCTCCGGCGGCTAATGGCTGTTCGCCTTACCGCTGCCCGATCTCGGGCGCGGCTGTTTCCGGGGGCTTTAGTGCTGATCGATTATGTGTCTCCGCCGCTGATCTGCGGCCTTATTCTTATCGGCGCGCTGACCCTGTTCATCACTGACAAGGTGCGCCACGACCTGATCGCGCTATCGGCCCTGTTTGCCTGTCTTGTCACCGGTCTGGTGAAATTCGACGACGCTCTGAAAGGCTTTGCCGATCCGGCGGTAATCACCGTGGCGGCGGTGCTGGTTGTGGGGCGCGCCCTGGAACTGACCGGCGTGGCCGGTTGGGTGGCGCGCGCGGTCATCCCCGAAAAGGCGGGATTCACGGCGCGGCTGACCATGCTTTTGCTTGGGGCCTGTTTTCTCGCGGCCTTCATGAACCATATCGCCGCCCTGGTGATCATGATGCCGCTGGCCTCCGAACTGGCGCGGCAGAGCCGGAAACAGGTCGGCCTGGTGCTGATGCCGCTCTCCTTCGCCACCATGATCGGCGGCATGACGACGCTGATCGCCACGCCGCCCAATATGATTCTGTCATCCTTCCGGGAAAAAGCGTTGGGGGCGCCGTTCGGCTTCTTTACCATGACGCCGGTGGGGCTGGCGGTCTGCGCTGTGGGGCTGACCTACCTGATCCTGCTGGGCTGGCGCCTGCTGCCGCATCGAAAGGGCAACGAGATGACGGCGGATTCGCCCTGGCGGGTGCTGGAACTGCCGCTCGATGCCCGCAAGACCCTGATCCGCGAAGATATTTCCCGGCAATTGCGTCAAACGCGGACGCGGATTCTGGGCCTGCTCCGGCGCAACCGGACGATCAAATGGCCGAAGACCAACCGCGTCCAGCCCGGCGACCGGCTGCTGCTGATTTCGCGCGCCCTGCCTTCGGAAATCAGGGAAACGCTCGATTTTGTGCGCGGCAAGGAGACGGCGGAACCCGGCCATGTCACGGCGCGCCTGATGGTGCCGCATAATTCCGCCCTGATCGGCGAAACCCATGACGCGGTGAAATCGCGCAGCGCCGGCGTGCTGGAGGTGGCCGCCGCCGGGCCGCGCGCCGCCACCCTGCGCTGTTCGCTGGCGGTGGTGCCGATCCAGAGCGGCGACCAGTTGTTCATCAGCGGGCCGCCGGCCGATATCGCCCGTTTCGCCGCCAGCGAGCGGCTGATCGAACTGGACCGGCGCGATTCGATCCCGGTCAACCTGCGCACGGCGATCCAGACCGTGACGATCTTCGCGGCGGCTATACTGGTGGTCATTTTCACCGATGTACCGCCCGCCTTGAGTTTCCTGGGCGCGGCGGCGCTGATCGCGGCCCTGCGGCTGATTCCGAAGGAGGAGGTTTACAACGCCATCGACTGGTCGATCCTGGTGCTGCTGGCGGCGATGATCCCGGTCGGCGGCAGTTTCGAGACCTCCGGCGCGGCCGATATCATCGCCAGGAACGTCGGCGGAATGATGACGCAGTTCCCGCTGCCTCTGGCGATCGGGACCATGTGCGCCCTGACCCTGGGCCTGACGATCCTGCTCAATAATGTGGCGACGGCGGTGATCATGGGACCGCTGGCGATCCAGTTGGCCGCCCTGCTGCATGTCGAACCGGACGCCATGCTGCTGGCGGTGCTGGTGGGCACGTCGTGCGATTTCCTGACACCGATCGGCCACCAGAACAACCTGCTGATCATGGGACCGGGCGGCTACAGATTCGGCGATTATTCACGCGTCGGGGCGCTGATGTCGCTGCTGGTGATCGTGACGACAGCCATTGTTCTCAGCCTGCAATATGGCTAGGCATTTGAATCCATTGCAGGTTTCAAAAATGTTCTCAATGCGAACGAGAACGTATTGCGAACGTAGAACAAATGGGGTACAAAACAATCCTCACGACAAAAGAAACAAGCCCCACGGGCGGGGAATCGTGACATAGGAGGGTTTGGTTATGTCATCTCAGGCGATATTGAAATTGGTAGGCAAGAACGAAGGTGAGAAGCAGCGCGCCCTGGAAGCGGCGCTGGCGCAGATCGATCGCGCATTCGGCAAGGGGTCGGTGATGACCCTCGGCAAGAACGGCAAGGTGGCGGATATCGAAGCCGTCTCCACCGGTTCGCTCGGCCTCGACATGGCGCTGGGCATAGGCGGGTTGCCGAAGGGCCGTGTCATTGAAATCTATGGCCCGGAATCGTCGGGCAAGACGACCCTGGCGCTGCATACCGTGGCCGAAATCCAGAAGCAGGGCGGCACCGCCGCGTTTGTGGATGCCGAGCATGCGCTTGACCCGACCTATGCGCAGAGGCTGGGCGTCAATCTCGATAACCTGCTGGTGTCGCAGCCGGATAATGGCGAGCAGGCGCTGGAAATCACCGATACGCTGGTCCGTTCGGGCGCCGTCGATATTGTGGTCGTCGATTCCGTGGCGGCGCTGACGCCGCGCGCCGAAATCGAGGGCGATATGGGCGACAGCCTGCCGGGTCTGCAAGCGCGTCTGATGTCGCAGGCCCTGCGCAAGCTGACCGGTTCGATTTCCAAATCGAAATGCATCGTCATCTTCATCAATCAGATCCGCATGAAGATCGGCGTCATGTATGGTTCGCCGGAAACGACGACCGGCGGTAACGCCCTGAAATTCTATGCGAGCGTCCGCCTCGATATCCGCCGCACCGGCGCCATCAAGGTGCGTGACGAAAACATCGGCAACAGCGTCAAGGTCAAGGTGGTCAAGAACAAGATCGCCCCGCCGTTCCGCGAAGTCGAGTTCGATATCCTGTTCGGCCAGGGCATTTCCAAGATCGGTGAAATCATCGACCTGGGCGTCAAGGCCGGCCTCGTCGAGAAATCGGGGTCCTGGTATTCCTATAACTCGACCCGCATCGGTCAGGGACGCGACAATGCCCGTGACTTCCTCAAGGCCAATCCGGACATGGCGAAGGAAATCGAGATGGGCATCCGCAAGAAGTCGGAGGCCCTGTCGGAAGAACTGCTGGGCGCGCCGGAACCGGACGCCAACGACGGCGATGAATCGCTGTAGGCTCTTTGTCTGACGTGCATCTTAATCCAAAAAGCGCGTCACCCTTTTGGGGATGTACTTTAATGATGCGGCCCAAACCCATGCTTCCGTGTCATTAGCGAAAAAGGCGTCCCGCAACGGACGTCTTTTTTGTTGCGCGGTTTGCACGACAGATAAAAAGATAGCCCTGCCGTTGCAAAGGTCTTTGCGCTTGACGGCAAGCCCCTCTATATAAGCCCTTCCTTGATTTTACCTCGAACTGAAGCCAACCATGCCGTCCTTGAACCAGATACGTCAGACCTTCCTCGATTATTTTGCCAGGCAGGGCCATGAGGTCGTTTCGTCCTCGTCGCTCGTGCCGCATAATGATCCGACCCTGATGTTCACCAATGCCGGCATGGTGCAGTTCAAGAATGTTTTCACCGGCGCCGAAACGCGGCCCTATAACCGCGCCGCCACCTCGCAGAAATGCGTGCGGGCCGGCGGCAAGCACAACGATCTGGATAATGTCGGCTATACGGCCCGCCATCATACCTTCTTTGAAATGTTGGGGAATTTCTCCTTCGGCAACTATTTCAAGGCCGAAGCGATCGAATTTGCCTGGAAGCTGATCACCGAGGATTACGGCATCGACAAAAACCGCCTGATGGCGACGGTCTATATCGATGACGATGAAGCCTTCGATCTGTGGAAGAAGATCGCCGGCCTGCCGGATTCGAAGATCGCCCGCATCGCCGGTTCGGACAATTTCTGGTCTATGGGCGATACCGGCCCGTGCGGCCCGTGCACTGAAATCTTCTACGATCACGGTGATCATATCTGGGGCGGTCCTCCGGGAACGCCGGAAGAGGACGGTGACCGTTTCGTCGAAATCTGGAATCTCGTCTTCATGCAGTTCGACCAGTCGGCCGATGGCGCGCGCACCCGTCTGCCGAAGCCGTCGATCGATACCGGTATGGGACTTGAACGCGTCGCCGCTGTGTTGCAAGGCGTGCACAACAATTACGACATCGACCTGTTCAAGACCCTGATCAGCGCCTCGGAAGCGGCCACCGGCGTCAAGGCGGAAGGTGACACCTTGCCGTCGCACCGCGTCATCGCCGACCATCTGCGCTCGTCATCCTTCCTGATCGCCGATGGGGTCACGCCATCAAACGAAGGCCGCGGCTATGTCCTGCGCCGCATCATGCGCCGCGCCATGCGCCACGCCTATCTGCTGGGCGCCCAGGAACCGCTACTGCACAAGCTGGCGCCGGTCCTGGTCAATGAAATGGGCGGCCATTTCGGCGAACTGAAGCGCGCCGAGGCCACCATCATCGAAACCCTGCGCCAGGAGGAAGAACGCTTCCGCCGCACGCTTGGCCGCGGCATGAGCCTGCTCGATGACGCGACGCGCGACCTGAAGGACGGCGATGTCATGAGCGGCGAGACTGCCTTCAAGCTGTATGACACCTACGGTTTTCCGCTCGACCTGACGCAGGACGCCATCCGTTCGAAAGGCCTGAGCGTCGATCTCAACGCGTTCGAGGACGCGATGGAAAAGCAGAAGGAAATGGGCCGCAGGAACTGGACGGGTTCCGGCGAAAAGGCTCAGTCGGCCGAGTGGTTCACCATCAGGGAAGCCATCGGCGCCTCGGAATTCTTCGGCTATGAACATCTTGAGGCGCAGGCCCATGTCCAGGCGCTGGTGCTGGACGGCGAACAGGTCAGCGAAGTGCTGGCCGGCGATACGGTCGAGGCCGTCTTCGGGAAGACCCCCTTCTACCCGGAAGGCGGCGGCCAGGCGGGTGACACCGGCAGGATTGAATGGCTGCATGGCAAGGGCATGGTCAGCGATACCTACCGCCAGGCCGGCGATCTGATCGTGCATCGGCTTGAGGTCAGCGAAGGCGCGCTGAAGATCGGCGACAAGGTGGAACTGAAGGTTGACGCTGAAAAGCGCCATACTACGCGCTCAAACCACTCGGCAGCGCACCTGCTCCACGCCGCGTTGAAGCATGTGCTGGGGCCGCATGTGGCGCAGAAGGGGCAACTGGTCGATGCCGACCGGATGCGCTTCGATTTCAGCCACGGCGCGCCGCTGACCGATGCCGAAATCGCGCGCATCGAGGCCGAGGTCAATGCCGTGATCCTGCAAAACCAGGCGGCGTCCACCAAGCTGATGTCGCCGGAAAAGGCGATCGAAGCCGGCGCCGTGGCGTTGTTCGGCGAGAAGTACGGCGATGAGGTGCGCGTGCTGGCGCTCGGTCATGCGCTGGAAGGCGAGGGGGACTATTCGGTCGAACTGTGCGGCGGCACTCACGTAGCGCGCACCGGCGATATCGCCCTGTTCAAGATCATTTCCGAAGGCGGCGTGGCGGCCGGCATCCGCCGCATCGAGGCCTTTACCGGCGAGGCGGCGCGTCAATACCTGCTGGGGCAGGCGGGGGTGGCTACGGCGCTGGCCGATCAGTTCAAGGTGCCGGTCAGCCAGGTCGAGGCGCGGGTCGAGGCGCTGGTCGCTGAACGCAAGCGCCTGGAAAAGGAGCTTTCCGAAGCCAAGCGCGCACTCGCCGTTGGTGGCGGTGGCGGCGCGGCTTCCGGTCCGGAAGAGATCAACGGCACGAAGGTCATCGCCCGCGTGCTCGAAGGCGTTGGCGGCAAGGATCTGCGTCCGCTGGCCGAGGATTTCAGGAAATCGGTCGGCAGCGGCATCGTGGCCCTGGTCGGCAAGCTCGATGGCAAGGCGGCGGTGACCGTGGCGGTGACCCCCGATCTGACGGCGAAATACAACGCCGCCGAACTGGCCAGGGCGGCGGTCATCGCCATGGGCGGTCAGGGCGCGGGGGGGAAGCCGGACTTCGCCCAGGGCGGCGCGCCGGATGACAGCAAAGCGGAGGCGGGTATCGCGGCGGTCAAGACGCTGATTTAGGCCTCGTCAGAGATGTGAAAAGGATACCCTGCGTTTCGCAACGCAGGGTATTTTCACGACTACATCACCGAAATGACATACTGATATAGCGCCCATAGACCGAAGCCTATGAACAGCAGGCTGGCGATGAGGCGCACCCAGTTCAGCGGGACGAACTTCATGATCTTGTCGCCGAAGATGACAGCCGGCATATTGGCGAGCATCATGCCAAGGGTCGAACCGGCGACGACCATGACGATGCTGTTATATTCGGCGGCCAGGGCGATGGTGGCGAACTGGGTCTTGTCGCCCATCTCGGCCAGGAAGAACATGAGCGTGGTGGTGACGAAGGCGCCGTAGTCTTTCTTCACCGCGCCGTCTTCATCGTCCACCTTGTCGGGGATGAGTATCCACAGGCCAAGCCCGATGAAGGACAGGGCCAGGATCAGCGGCATCCAGGCTTTCAGCGCCGTGTGCATCAGCAGGGCGCCGCCGAAGGCCGCCAAGGCATGATTGGCGAGGGTGGCCACCAGTATGCCGAAGATGATGGGGATGGATTTGCGGTAACGCGCCGCCAGGATCAGCGACAGAATCTGCGTCTTGTCGCCGATTTCGGAGACGGCGACGAGCAGGGTGGAATGGAGGAAGGCATCGAGAGGGAGGGACACTTAAAGGGCTGCTGTTCTGATCGGGCGCAAGGTTCAAGACATACGGCGTCATGCAGCGGCGCCCGATCAAAGGCGACGCACGACACCGCAGGTCTCACCTTGTCCGGCTGCCCGGACCGCTGCCGCCATGCCGATGCCCGGCAAGTGTGTTGACGACAGCCCTCATTAGAGCGCGTTTTGATCTGAATGAATCAGGTCGGCGTTCTAAGTTTTTGTTTTAACGCGCATCTTAATCCAAAAAGTGCAGCACACTTTTTGGGATGCGCTCTAACGCGAGGCGGTTACTCCCCTGAAGGATGGCGCGCTTATAACGGCTTTGCGCCCGCCGTCAAGAGCAGGGCGAGCGCCGACAGGGTGAACAGGCTGATCAGGGTCGATTGCGCCACCGACTTGGCGGCGCCCGCGAACCACAGGCCGTACATTTTCGACTGGATGAAGACGCTGACTGCCGTGGGGGTGGCCGATAGGAAGACAAAGACGCGGAAGGTCAGCGGATCGACGGGCAAAAGCGTCAGGACGAGGGCGACGAGGGCGGGCGCCACAAGAACTTTCCCCACGATGGCGGCGGTGCTGGTGACATCGGGCCGGATCAGGCTGGTGGCGGGCATCAGGGCCAGCATGCCGCCGAGCGCGACCAGGGCGACCGGCGGGCCGGACTTGCCCAGAATATCGAGCGCGTTTTCGATGGGCGGCGGGAAATGGAAACCGATCATCATGCAGAAAACGCCGGTCAGCGAGCCGATGACGGTCGGGTTGCGGGCGGTATTGCCCAGCGCCTTAAGTATGGTCTGGCCGGAGGCCTTGGCGAGGCCGGCGCAGCCAAGACTAAACAGGATCAGGAAATCAGCGGCCACGACCATGGGGCCGGTTTGCGAGACGGCGGGGCCAAACAGGCTGATGGCGATGGGGATGCCCAGGAAGGCGGAATTGTTGATGAAACCGGCCATGCCGGCGGCGACCGCTTCGTCCTTCCGGCCTTTCAGCAGACGAGCCGCGGCGATCACCACGAAAGCTGTCGCAATCATGGCAGATAGATAGGCCAGCAGCGGCGACGCCATGGCGGGCGGAAAGTGCGGCAGCCTGGCGAAGCTGACCACCAGCCAGCACGGAAAGGCCAGCCAGTAGAAATAAGCGGACAGGCCGTCGAGTCCCTGGGCATTCAGGCGTTTCAGCTTCACCAAAAGAGCGCCGAGGCCGATAAAGGCGAAGAAGACGAGAACGCGGATCAGGGTATCGAGCATACGGCTTCATGCGCTCTAAACCGCTGCGCGGCAAGTGCGGTCAGGCGTTACAACTCAGATACCTGCCCCTCGCCCCATGAAAATGGGGAGAGGGGGAAGTGAAAGGAGGTTTCAACATGAGCCGCTCTAACCGGATCGCAGCGGAGGAATGGGGATTTGCGCCGATTGCGCCGCGGCGCGTTTTTTCAGGACCAGTCGGGCGCGGGCGGCTTCGAAGTCATCGGCCATGTCAGTATGGATGACGTTTGGCATAGCCGGCGGTGTACTGGATGTCTGGCCGGAGGTCGTGGACTGCGGGGCAGGCGTTTCAATGGCTTTTTGTGCTGCCTCCCACCAATGGCCCAGGGTTTGACGGCGCTCATCGCCCCATTTCAGCGTACTTGCCAGGGACACCTGCGCCTTTATCGCCGCTTCCTCATGGGTAGCGCGTTCGGCTTCGGCTTTGCGTGCGTCCGGCTTCTGGTGCTCGGCGCGGTCGCAGCGACTGTAAAGGCGTTCGATCACGGCGGCCACACGCACGGCGCGCTCGACGCCCGGCAGGTCTTCGGGATCGTTCATGGCGGTGACCTTCAGCAGCATCCGGTCGGCAAAGGCGCGTAAAAGCCCGCGCCGCTCCTCCGGGGTCAGGTGTTTCTGTGCTGTCTGGTCATCCAAAGTCATCCGGATAGGATGCACCGGGAAAATGGCGCGGGGATAGATTTCCGAATTTGGCATGAAGCGGACTATTCTGCCGGAGCGTATATGATAGCACTCCGAAGGCGGTAGTCCCCTGACCCTCATCACCACCCTGAAATCAACGCCCTGCCCACGCGTTGATGCGGGTCATGAAACGCAGCATTTTGGCGTTTTTGAATATGTACCAGGCGGTGGGGTCTTCAAACTTGCCAAGCCGATCCAGGTGCTTGACCGCCGTCCTGTTTTTTCCGGCATCCATCATAGTCACCGACAACCAGGTATCCGCCAATCGCACTTCTGCTGCATCTTGCCCGGTCGCGGTGCACACGGTTGCCGAAGCATCCAATAGTTCTGCCATCACGTCCCTATCGTAATAAGAATGATAGCGTTCGGATGCGTCAGGCGCTTCATCGAAAGCCATGTAATAGAGACGCCGCTCGAAATGCGCCCTTGCGATTAGTGCGAAAGTCCCGACCCGTGCTGCGTCACGACGGGAATGCGCAACGCGAAACATGGTGGCGTGGTCGCCGCCCCACTTCGCCGACCGGGCCATCATCAGGTTCATGTACCCCGAAAGCGGGACCGAGGCGCTGCGCAACAATTGGGCTTCCGCTCGATCTTTGTGCTCATCGTCAAAAGGATCTATGGCGCACCCCATTTCAAATGCCGCGGCCAGACCGAAATCGGGATTTGAGTCCAGACAGGCAATAAGCCCCTCATGAGCCGCGAAGAGACCGTAGGAGTAGTCGAATGTCTGACGGTCGCTCATCTTGCCGGGGAGGCGCCCAGCTCGGCCCCGTAAGGCAAGAAAATAAAGCAGTGCGCTTCGCAAAACTGTTCCGAAATGATCGGATTGTGATGTCACGATCGGCCCTTCAATTTCAGAGGGGGCGATGTGGTAGGCCAGATACTTCAAGCGCTCGTAAGCCGTTTCAGGCGTCGCTTGCGCCAGCCACGCTTTTATCGGCTGCCACTCGTGCTTTTTCGCCAAGGCGATGGTTTGAGCCAGGTCCATTTTTTCCCCCCTTACGTCATGCACTATTCTCGAGTGCCCTCGATATATAAGCAGCGCGAATCCCGCTTTCTGCAAACATTCATGTACTTTTGCAGTTCGTAATCGTTAAGGTCAACTTTATCCGTAAATCGCTATGGACCAAGGGCCAGCCATTGGCAGGCACCCGTTATCCCGGCCCGCTGAGTAGCCACGCCGGCGGTTCTCCTGTGGCAAGCCATTGCCTCATATTTACAATCTGGCGGTATGTCCCCGATCAAAAAAGAAGCTTCCTTTGACTACAGTCGATGCGACCAGACGGGTGCTTAACGCGCCAGGTTCGCCTTCTGACGAAAAGGGAAATGCCATGAAAAACGTAGTCATGAAAATTGCCATATTGGGCTTGTCCTCTGCCGTGCTGTTGAGCGGATGCGCAACGGACGGCGTTGGCAGCGGGGCGCTGATCGGCGGGGTCGGCGGTGCGGCGGTCGGCGCTGCCACCGGCAATGATGCTGTCAAGGGCGCCGTGGCCGGTGCTGTCGCCGGCGCGGTCATCGGCTATGTGGTCGAGCAAGGCAAGAAGCGTGAAGTTTACAGTGATGACCGGGGCAACAGATTTTGGGTGGATGACAACGGCCAGCGGCATTACACAAACTGACGCAACTGGCGGCGCTGGGATTCAGGTTTACCGTTCCAGCGCCTGAATCATCTCAACGCGCTTAAGGTGCCGGCCATTCTCGAAATCAGCGTTCAGGAAGGCATCCACAATATCAAGGGCCAGGCCATGGCCGACAACACGGGCGCCGATGGACAGCATGTTGGCGTCGTTGTGCTGGCGGATCATGCGGGCCGAGAATGTGTCGGCGCAAACGCCGCAGCGAATGCCGGCAACCTTGTTGGCTGCTATCATAATGCCCTGGCCGGTTCCGCACAGAACAATACCAAACCGGCAATCTCCAGATGCTACGAGGCGCGCGGCCGCTTCGCCGTACTTCGGATAGTCCGTGCTTTCGTTAGTCGTTGGGCCGATATCGACGACTATCCAGCCCCGTGTGGCGATATGTTCGGCTATGGCCAGCCTGAGTTCGATGGCGCTGTGGTCGCCGGACAGAACGATGCGGTTATTGGGTGTCATGCCGCTGTGACCTCATTTTAAAGAAAGTAAGAAACCCCACCACCACGCCCTTCGGGCGCGGTCCCCCTCCCCGAACAAGTCGGGGAGGTACAAGAAAACTATTTATGTTGGGACTTTTGAATGGCTTTCAGCCAGTCATGCCATAAAGCGATATCAAGCGGTGGCGTGTCAGACACGGGAACGCGATTCAAACTTCCGAGAAGCACAGCCATATCGTCCGATTGCTTGAACTCTCTTTCCCAATAGGCTTCGAGAAAAGCTCTCATGGCGTCGAAAGCATTGAGACTTGAGAGTGCTCGTTCCCCATCGATTGCCCATTTACTGTTCATCTGAATAAGTTACCTCGCCGGGGTTTCGGGCTTGGGTTCCATATCCGGGGTGGGCAGGCCGATATGGACCAGTTGCCAGTGGGTCAGGCCGTGGCGTTCGAAGGTGAAGGTGGTGGCGCCGCGCGTGTCGTCGGTCACCGTCAGGCGGGCGCGTTCCAGGCTGAAGAAGGTGGTTTTGGGGGCGGGCGGCTTGCCTTCAAATTGCGACAGATCGAAGGTGTTGGCATCTTTCGCGGCGCCATAGGTCAGGCCGAGCAGCGCCCTGGGGGTGAGGTAACTATTGACGTCGATCACCGGTTTGGGCGGGGTTTTCGGGGCGTTGGGATTGACCAGTTCGTTGAACGCCTTGCCGACGGATTCGGCCACGCCCTTGAAGGCGCTGCCGGTGGCGCCGACCGGATCATTGAGCGCGGAAGGGGCGGGGGCGGCGAGGCCGGCGTCACCGGCCAGGAGCTGCGCCCTCAGGCTGGTGCGGACGGAATCGAAATTAATCAGCTTGGCGAGGGATTCGATATCCTGGCTCTTGCAGGCGCTGCGGACATCGTAAAACGAGATGATCGGCGCGGCATAGAACAGGCCGGCGGCCACCGCGATGACGAGCAGGAGTATAAGACCAAAATTGCGCGACACAGTAAATTCCCCCTGAAAACCGTGTTGTAGAAACCGTGTTATGGAAACCGTATTAACCATTTCTAGCACGGGTATTTTGGTTTGTCGCCTGTTGTGCGTGGTGGCTGGCGATAAGCGGGGCACGGACAGGCACTTGATATGGGATCCTTCCCCGCCGCGCAAGGCAGGGGAATCGCATATGGCTTTTGGCGTTGAGATGCCTTTCCCCTCTCCCCATGAATATGGGGAGAGCCGGGCGGCCGGTGCCGACGAGAGCTGAACGCAGTGAAGGCGATCGGGTGAAGGGGGCTGTTCGTCGGTAGAACACAAGCGTCACACAGCCCCTCACCCGGTTGCGATCGCTTCGCTTCGCTCCGCGCCCGTCCTCTCCCCATATTCATGGGGAGAGGGGGAAGAAAAGTTATTCCAAAAGCCGTAGGCGATAGCCCTGGCCGCGCAGGGGAGAGGATCAGTCCGTTTTATCCTGCCATAGCGCGGGGCGGGCCTCGATGAAGGCGATCAGGCTTGCGGCCACCTGGGCGTCGTCCGCCGTGGTCGGGTGCCAGTCGCAGCCGCCGAAGGTCAGGTTGTTCATGGGAATGAAGTCGATGCGGTTTTCGCCGGCGGCGCGCAGGGCGGCCAGCACCTTTTTGACCTCGGACTGAATCTCGCCATTGGCCTGGTCGGTGGCCATCAGGATGAAATAGGCACCGGGATTTTTAGCGCGCAGGGTCTGCACGAACTGGACATAGGTCTGCTCGTAATCACTGTGCAGTTCGTCGCGCGTCGTCCAGACCTCGCCGCCGTGGAGCGGGGTGGAAAAATCGTTGGTGCCGAGGCCGATGACGATGATCTGTGGGCGCCAGTCGGCAGTTTCGACGATCTGGGGGGCGACGGTATAGGGATAGGCCTGCGGCAGGTGCAGGCCTTCGCCGCCATTATAGTTGCGCACCATGCCGCGGCCGGAAATGGCGTTGATGCGGTAATCGGCGCCGAAATGCTTGGCGGTCAGCGGCCCGAAGGCCAGTTGCGTATTGGTGGTGGCCCAGACCTGTTCGCCGGGGCAATCGCGGGTCCGTGAGGTGTTGCCATAGCCGACCGTGTAGGAATCGCCGATGAACTCGATCTCGCGCGGCGAGGCTTCGGGAGCGGGCAGCACATTGGCCGGATCGGAAACGAAGAAGCCGGTGAATTGCGCCGAAGTCCAGGCGGCTTCGGTCAGCTTTTCGGCGCGGATAGTGTGTTCGCCCGGCGCGAAGGGGCCGAGCAGAATATCGCCTTCGCCGGGCCGGTTGGGCGTGGCGACCTTTTGGCCATCGACATAGACATTGAATTTATTGATGGAATCATTGAGGCGCAGATGGACTTCGGCGCCTTTGAAGCGGGCCTCGAAATAGGTGCCCGGCCATTGGTGGCTATAGGTGCTGGTCGCCGGATCATCCGTGCTGACCACGACGCGCCCGCCGATATGCAGGGGCAGGGGGTAGCCCGCCGGCGTGCCGGCGAATGCGGAAGTGGTCAGCAGCGCGCCGGTGAGGAAGAGGCAGAGAAAGCGCATTACTTGCTTTGCCACAGTTCGGGGTGGGCATCGATATAGGCGATCAATGTGGCGCTGATGCGTTTGTCGTCGGCGGTATTGAGGTGGTAATCGCAGCCGGTCAGTTCAAACCCGCTGCCGGCGCTGAAGGGGGCCACGCGGGTTTCGCCATCGGCATTCAGGCGCTTGATGACCTCGGCGATGTCGCTGATGATTTCCGGTTCGCCGTAATCGGCCAGGATGAAGCTGGCGTTCGGATGGCGGACGCGCAGGGTTTTGACGAAGGCGACATAACTGGCGATATAGTCGGCGCGCAGGTCTTCCAGGCTATGCCATTTCTCGCCGGCATGGACGGGCGTGGAGAAGTCATTGCCGCCGAGCGCGATCATGATGATCTGCGGCTGCCAGTCCGGGTCGTTATATTCGGTCTTGCCGTCGTAAAGCGCGTAAGGGTAGAGCGCGGGCAGGGGATCGCCGATAAAGCCGTCATAGTTGCGCACGATGCCGCGGCCGGAGAAGGCGTTGATCTGGTAATCGGCGTTGAAGTGCTTGGCGGTGAGGGGGGCGAAGGCTTGCTGCGTGTCGGTCGTGGCCCAGATTTCGTCCTGGGTGCATTCGCGTTTGGGAGAAGTGTTGCCGTAGCCGACGGTGTAGGAATCGCCGATGAACTCGATCTGGCGGGCGGGGGGCGTGGGGAGAGGCCGGGCGTTTTCCGATTGAGGAACAAAAAAACCTTTGAAGGTGGCCGGGACGCTCTGGCTTTCCGTCGCCTTTTCCACGCGGATATCATGAGGGCCGTCGCTGAGGCCGGAAATGCGTATCCCGGAATTGCCGGGTTTGGTGACCGGATCGATCCGCTTTCCGTCGATGGAGATGTGCAGAATATTGACCGGATCGGCAAACACGGCCGTGACCTCGGCGCCGGTGAAGCGGCTTTCCCAGTAAACACCTGGCCACTGATGCGTAAAGGGGGGCTTGCCATCGGGGCTTGCGGTCCGTCCGCCGATATGCGCCGACAGGGCTGTGCCTGAAGGGGGGACGGCTGAAAGAGACTCGACCTTTTGCGCCTGGGCTGTTCCGGCAATCATGATAACCGCCAGGGTCGCCCATCCCAGATTTTGCCCTAAACTCCGCATCGTCCCGACTCCGTTATTGTTATGGGATGAAGTATTTCAGGGTGGGGAAAGGGCGTCAAGGTGGTGTGAAGGCTCCCTCCGGCGCGACTGCGCGCGCCACGGCACGGGCCGCCCCGCTCCCCCGCTATGCAGGGCAGGGCTATCGCCTATGGCTTTTGGAATAACTTTTCTTCCCCCTCTCCCCTCAATGAGGGGAGAGGACGGGCGCGGAGCGAAGCGCTCGCAACCGGGTGAGGGGCTGTGTGACGCTTGTGTTCTATCGACGAACAGCCCCTCACCCGATCGCCTTCACTGCGTTCGGCTCTCGTCCTCTCCCCATATTCATGGGGAGAGGGGAAAGGCATCTCAACGCCAAAAGCCATAGGCGATAGCCCTGCTAACGCAGGGGAGGATAAGGAAAAGCCGCCGCATCGGTGAGGATGCGGCGGCTTTTGTATAGCAAGAAACCCCACCACCACGCCGCAAGGGCGGCGCGGTCCCCCTCCCCAACAAGTTGGGGAGGTATAAGGAAGGGTGGTTAGGCGGCCAGCGCCTTGGTCAGGTTTTCGCTGATCTTGTCGAGGAAGCCCTCGGTCGTCAGCCAGCTTTGGTTCGGGCCGACCAGCAGGGCCAGGTCCTTGGTCATGAAGCCGGCTTCGACGGTATCGATGCAGACCTTTTCCAGGGTTTCGGCGAAGCGCTTCAGTTCTTCGTTGCCGTCCAGCTTGGCGCGGTGCTTCAGGCCTTGCGTCCAGGCGAAGATCGAGGCCATCGAGTTGGTCGAGGTGGCTTCGCCCTTCTGGTGCTGGCGGAAGTGGCGGGTGACGGTGCCGTGGGCGGCTTCGGCTTCCATGATCTTGCCATCGGGCGTAACGAGCGCGGAGGTCATCAGGCCTAAGCTCCCGTAGCCCTGGGCCACGGTGTCGGACTGCACGTCGCCGTCATAGTTCTTGCAGGCCCAGACGAAACCGCCGGACCATTTCAGCGCCGAGGCGACCATATCGTCGATCAGGCGGTGCTCGTAGGTCAGGCCCAGCGCCTTGAATTTCGCGGCGTATTCGGCGTCGAAGATTTCCTGGAAGATATCCTTGAAGCGGCCGTCATAGGCCTTCAGGATGGTGTTCTTGGTCGAGAGATAGACCGGATAGCTGCGGCTGATGCCGTATTCGAACGAGGCGCGGGCGAAATCGCGGATCGATTCGTCGAGGTTATACATGCCCATGGCGACGCCGGCGCCGGGGAACTGGAAGACCTCGTGCTCGATGACCTGGCCGTCGTCGCCCTGGAATTTGATGGTCAGCTTGCCGGGGCCGGGGACGAGGAAGTCGGTGGCCTTGTACTGGTCGCCGAAGGCATGGCGGCCGACAACGATCGGCTGGGTCCAGCCGGGCACGAGGCGCGGCACGTTGGAGCAGATGATCGGCTCACGGAAAACGACGCCGCCCAGGATGTTGCGGATGGTGCCGTTGGGCGACTTCCACATTTTCTTGAGGCCGAATTCCTTCACGCGGGCTTCATCGGGCGTGATGGTGGCGCACTTGACGCCGACGCCGCAGGCCTTGATGGCGTTGGCCGCGTCGATCGTCACCTGATCGTCGGTTAAGTCGCGGTGTTCCATGCCGAGGTCGAAATACTGGAGGTCGATGTCGAGATAGGGGTGGATCAGCTTGTCCTTGATCAACTGCCAGATGATGCGGGTCATTTCGTCGCCGTCGATATCGACGACCGGATTCGCCACCTTGATTTTAGCCATTACGGAGTCCTTTTCCAAACGGGAGCTGACGGCAAGGCGCACAGGGCCAGAGCCGCCGCTAACGGCAGGTGCTATAGCGGAAAAGACAGGCGGCGCAAAACGGTAAATTGGGTGTTCGGATCATTGTGTTTTGGGGCGGTATAATGTGGCCTGATGCTTGCATCGCCCCCGCGTAAACAACAGTGAGGTGCTGAAATGAACACGCAAGCCTATGACGTTCCCAATCGCCTGCAATGGGGGGATACCGCCCGCGCTTTTGCCCTGCTGCCGCTGGCCTTGGCCGTGCTGGCCTTTCTGGCGGTTCGTGAATACTGGTAAGCAGACGTCAGTCTTCCAACATATCTCCGAGAGCATCAAGTTTACGCTGCCACGGCGATCGCCGCGCCGCCAGCCAATCGGCCAGGGTGTCCAGGCCTGACTGTGCCAGCGCGCAGGTGCGCACCCGGCCGGTCTTCTGCGTGGTGACGAGGCCGGCGGCTTCCAGAATGGCGAGATGCTGGCCGACGGCCGTCAGGCTCATTTCGTAGGGGGCGGCGAGTTTCGAGACCGACAGCGGGCCATCGGTCAGGCGCTCGACCATATCGCGCCGGGTGGCGTCGCCTAAAGCCTGAAAGACCTGGGCCTGAAAGAATTTGGCGGCTTCGGTCAAAGCGTATCCGCCAACTGATCAAGCAGCTTGGTCCAGCCGTTCTGGCGCATTTCGGGGCCATCGGAATGCTCAAAGAAGGCGCCTTGGTGGGTGAGGATGAGCTTTGTGCCTTCGCCATCCGCCAGGAACTCGAAGGTGAGCAAAGAGGCAGAGAAGGGACGGTCATTCATCGCCATGTTGGAGCCAATGACAATGCGCGCGTTGGGCACGATATCAAGATAAAGGCCGTCGCTGGTCATTTTCGCGCCTTCAAAGGGCGTGTCGGCGCCCATGAGATAGCCGGCGAATTCGCGGCCGCCAACGCGGAAATCCAGCTCGAACCCGGTCATCGATTGCCGGCCGGCGCCGAGCCAGCGGGATTTTTGGACAGGATCGGAAAAGGCGGCGAAAACGGCTGCCGGCGGCTTCGGGTAGATCTTTTCAATAATGAAGGTGTGGTGGACGACGGGCTGGGGCATGGCGCTGCCTTTCTGACAGTGAAGTTACAACTTCAGTATTGAGTCGTTGAAACTAATAGTCAAGTTAAAACTTGAGCATTGCGTCGTTTGACGCCTTCGCATCAGGCGCTATAAGCGCAAGCATGAGCGAAAACCTTCCCTGCATTATCCTCGACCGGCCGCAACTGGCCGAAAACATCGGCGCCACGGCGCGCGTCATGGGCAATTTCGGCCTGAGCGAACTGCGTCTCGTCGCGCCGCGCGATGGCTGGCCGCAGGAAAAGGCCTGGACCATGGCCGCCGGCGCGCAATGGCCGCTCGATGGGGTGAAGGTCTATGCCACGGTGGAGGAGGCGACCGCCGATCTGCAGGTGGTTTACGCCACGACGGCGCGCAATCGTGAAGTCAACCTGCCGGTGATCACGCCGCGTCAGTGCGCCGCTGAGGGCATGGGCAAGGCGCGGGAGGGGCTGAAAACGGGCCTGCTGTTCGGCGCCGAGCGGGCCGGGCTGGAAACGCACGATCTGATCCACGCGCATTATATTGTCACTATTCCGGTCGATCCGCGCTTTTCGTCGCTCAACCTGGCGCAGGCGGTCAATATCGTCGCTTACGAATGGCGGTTACAGATCATGGATACGCCGGGGGGCGAGTTCACCAAAAACCAGGATCCGCCGGCCGAGATGAAGCATCTGGTCGGGCTTTATGAACATCTGGAAAGCGAACTGGATGTCTCCGGCTTCTTCTTCCCCGAAGCCAAGCGGCCTTCGATGGTGCGTAATCTGCGCTCGTCGCTCAATCGCGCCAGCCTGACCGAGCAGGAAATCCGCACCTGGCGCGGGGTGGTCACCGCCCTGACCAAGGGACGCGGACGGGTGCTGGCCAGAATCGCCAAAGAAGCCCTGGCCAGGGAGAAGGCGGAACAGGAAAAGGGCGAATAGGGCTGCCATTAATAATTGCCCGGTATAGAGTGTGCCGGATAACACTTTCAGAAGGGGTAATCATGGCCGGAATCGAACTTTATGCGCCGCGTACCGGGCGGCATCGCCGGACCTGGACATGGGCGGCGATCGTGCTGGGCTTTATCTTCATTACCCTGGGCCAGGTATTAAGCCTGTTTCCGGTGTTTTTCGTGGCGAAGCTGGCGCATATTCCGATCGATCCCGCCAATCTGGGGCCATCCATGCAGGCGGCCATGACGAAATGGCCCGTGGTCGCGGCCATGCTGTTCGGCTTCGCTTTCACCGCCCTGCTGATATTCCTGTGGGTCTGGCTGTTCGAGCGGCGCGGCCTGCGCGCGATCGGCTTCAATAATGACGGCCTGAAGCGCTTTGGGCGTGGTTTCCTGATCGGGCTGGGTTTTCTGGCGGCCGTGGTCGGGCTGATCTGGGCCGCGGGGGGCTATCGCATCGAAGCGGCCGGCGTATGGGCCGCGCCGTCAGTCGCGTCCGTCCTGCCGATTCTGATCCTGCTGGCCGGTTTTTGCATCCAGGGCAGCACCGAAGAAATTGTCATGCGCGGCTGGATCATGCAGATCATCGCCTCGCGTCACGGCATCATCTGGGCGATGGTGGTCAATGCCATCCTGTTCTCCCTGCTGCATGGCATGAATATCAAGCCCGAACCCGGACTGATGCTTGGACTGGTCAATATCGTTCTGGTCGGCGTTTTCTTCAGTCTCTATGCCATACGCGAGCAATCCATCTGGGGTGTATGTGGCTGGCACGCGGCCTGGAACTGGCTCCTGGGCCTGGGATTCGGCCTTGAGGTCAGCGGCAATCCGATCGAAACGCCGCCGCTGGTCGTCGATCTGACCGGAAACGCCGGGGCGCCGTGGTGGCTGACGGGCGGCGGATTCGGCCCGGAGGGGAGCGTTATGACGACTCTGGTCCTCGGCGCCGGTATTGCCTGGCTTGTCTGGAAAGGCGCGCTGAAACAGGGTGAAGGCTATCCGGTTGAAGCGGCGGTTTGATCCGTGTTCTGTGCATAAACGGCGTTATCTGAGAAAAGTGCGGAATCGCGGTTGACTCATGGGGGAGGGGTGGTTAGAAGCCGCCCTCCCGACGACGGCAAGGTCTTACGGCGACGACATGAAACGCAGGAAACTGTAGCGATTAGAGTCCCTTAAGGCATTATCTGAGACGGGCGCCGGCCGGTGTTTTCGCCGAATTTCGCAACTGCAAAATTCTTTGAAAATCTCGGTTGACAGGGGTTGGTGGTTTCCTTAGAAGCGCCGCTCCGGTTGGTGTCGGAACAGTCTTTGTTCTGGTGTTGGCGTGGTCTTGAATTTGTTTTTGTTATGTTGAAAAACATTTTAGAAATAAGGGCTTGACTGGGAGATTTGAGCGGTTATATACGCCGCTCCGCTGCTGGGGTGGTCTGGTTTTTCCGGGTTGTTTTGGTGGTGAGGGTGACAAGAAAATCTTTTGAAAAACTTTTTAAAAAGAATTGCTTGACACTAAAAATTGATGCGGTATAAGCGCCGCTCTTCTTCGACACGGAATAAGTTGTCGCTCTGGACGGTTTAACCGCCGTTTGGTGAACTACCCTTTTGCGCCGGGTTGGCGCAGTTGGTCTTTGACATTGTAGATATTGGAAAGAGAATCGCAGGCGGCGGTGTTCTTGCGGAACGTTGAGATACGTTCCATACGACACTTAATTGTTTGCGGTCTCTTTAAAGACAACCATTCGATATGGACTTCGGTTTATATCGTGTGGGAACTCGTTAATGAACGTAAACTTACGCAGTGATTTAGATTACTGAGTATTAGTGTCAACTCAACTTGAGAGTTTGATCCTGGCTCAGAGCGAACGCTGGCGGCAGGCCTAACACATGCAAGTCGAACGCACCTTCGGGTGAGTGGCGGACGGGTGAGTAACACGTGGGAACGTACCTTTAGGTTCGGAACAACTCAGGGAAACTTGAGCTAATACCGAATGTGCCCCCGATCTTAGCGGATTGGGTGGGAAAGATTTATCGCCTTTAGAGCGGCCCGCGTTAGATTAGCTAGTTGGTGGGGTAAAGGCCCACCAAGGCTACGATCTATAGCTGGTCTGAGAGGATGATCAGCCACATTGGGACTGAGACACGG
>Ga0222419_100465_pt1 | contig 38485 bp, 26 predicted proteins | sample 1B20Ametagenome_FD_182474 | JGI IMG/M metagenome (GOLD analysis project Ga0222419, IMG submission 182474) | Enriched microbial communities from leaf-cutter ant dump, University of Wisconsin, Madison, United States - 1B20A (version 2) | ecosystem: Environmental > Terrestrial > Nest > Insects nest...
CGCCATCGACATCAGCCAATGCCTGATTCAACTGACCCAGATTCACTGCGTCGGTGTCGTCCGTGCCTGCAGCCACGTGGGTGATCTGCCGCTCGCTGCCGCTCGCGCCCACCGACACGCTGCCGGCACGATCAGCCACCGAGCCGGCACCCAACGCCACCGCGTTCGCGGCGCTGGCTTCGCTGAAGGCGCCCAGCGCCAGGCTGGATTCGGCGTTTGCCGTGGCACTGGCACCGATGGCCGTGGCGTAGTCGCCCAGAGTCGAAGCGCTGTTGCCGAAGGCCGAAGCGCCTACGCCGATCACGCTCGCACTGCCACCAATGGCACTGCTGAAATCATCACCGGCATAACTGTTGGTACCGTAGCTGACCGCTTCCTCACCATCGGCGATACTGCCGGCACCCGCTGCCGTGCTGCCTGCGCCCAGCGCGTAGGCATCATCACTGCCATCGCCTGCACCATCGGCAACGAAATACGGATTGCTGCCACCTTCCACATCGGCCAGTGCATCATTCAGGCTGGCGATATCGCTGGTGTTCTGTGCCACCGCTTCATTGGTCGCGTTGAGCTGGCGGCCGTTGACCGCTTCCAGACTGATGTCGCTCAACTCGCCATCGGCCACGTTGGACAGCACCGTGCCGCTGCTGCCGGCCAAGGTCACGCTGGCCTTGCCGGCATCGTCGTAAGCCACCGCCAGCGGATTGCCGGCGCCGCCATCGACATCAGCCAATGCCTGATTCAACTGACCCAGATTCACTGCGTCAGTGTCGTCCGTGCCTGCAGCCACGTGGGTGATCTGCCGCTCGCTGCCGCTCGCGCCCACCGACACGCTACCGGCACGATCAGCCACCGAGCCGGCACCCAACGCCACCGCGTTCGCGGCGCTGGCTTCGCTGAAGGCGCCCAGCGCCAGGCTGGATTCGGCGTTTGCCGTGGCACTGGCACCAACGGCCGTGGCGTAGTCGCCCAAGGTCGAGGCGCTGTTGCCGAAGGCCGAAGCGCCCACACCGATCACGCTCGCACTGCCACCAATGGCACTGCTGAAATCATCACCGGCATAACTGTTGGTGCCGTAGCTGACCGCTTCCTCGCCATCGGCGGTACTGCCGGCACCCGCTGCCGTGCTGCCCACGCCCAGCGCGTAGGCATCATCGCTGCCATCGCCTGCACCATCGGCAACGAAATACGGATTGCTGCCACCTTCCACATCGGCCAGTGCATCATTCAGGCTGGCGATATCGCTGGTGTTCTGTGCCACCGCTTCATTGGTTGCGTTGAGCTGGCGGCCGTTGACCGCTTCCAGACTGATGTCGCTCAACTCGCCATCGGCCACGTTGGACAGCACCGTGCCGCTGCTGCCGGCCAAGGTCACGCTGGCCTTGCCGGCATCGTCGTAAGCCACCGCCAGCGGATTGCCGGCGCCGCCATCGACATCAGCCAATGCCTGATTCAACTGACCCAGATTCACTGCGTCAGTGTCGTCCGTGCCTGCAGCCACGTGGGTGATCTGCCGCTCGCTGCCGCTCGCGCCCACCGACACGCTACCGGCACGATCAGCCACCGAGCCGGCACCCAACGCCACCGCGTTCGCGGCGCTGGCTTCGCTGAAGGCGCCCAGCGCCAGGCTGGATTCGGCGTTTGCCGTGGCACTGGCACCGATGGCCGTGGCGTAGTCGCCCAGGGTCGAGGCGCTGTTGCCGAAGGCCGAAGCGCCTACGCCGATCACGCTCGCACTGCCACCAATGGCACTGCTGAAATCATCACCGGCATAACTGTTGGTGCCGTAGCTGACCGCTTCCTCGCCATCGGCGGTACTGCCGGCACCCGCTGCCGTGCTGCCCGCGCCCAGCGCGTAGGCATCATCGCTGCCATCGCCTGCACCATCGGCGGCGAAATAGGCATCGGCGGCAGGGCCCGCCGGACCGGTCACATTCTGCAACGACACCTGTATCGGACTGCCAGAAAGATGCGCAACCGCATACCCCAGTGCCACCTGCCCGCTTTCATCCACCAGAGGAGTGGATGCTCCGGCGGCCATCACGACAGCCGGGCCCATGGTCAGGGCCAGCGCCAACGGAAGTGCTGCCAACGTGGCGCCGGCACGCCGGGATGTCCTGCCCTTGCCATTGGCCCTGGCAAATTCACTCGCCACGACCAGCGCGCTGAGCGATTTGCTCCAAACTTTGCTGTAGATCTTGTTCACGAAATATCTCCTGGCGCCACGATGATTCCGGCAAAGAAAGCCCGGGCTATCCGGAGAAGCCCTGTCATTCGGGCCGCTCCGGGCAGTCTTTCCCTCATGGACGAATGGGGTCATGCAGATGAAGGAGCGCGCCCATGGCGCGCTCCTTCCGTTCCACGTTTCCGGTCACTCCACCATCAGGCGAAGCTGTGCGCCGGAATACGCCTCGGTACCGATCAGCGAGAAGTAGAGGTAACCCGGTTCCGGATTCTCGATCACGATCTCCTCACTGTTGTCCGGGCCGGTCGACTTGTGGTCGTAGACCGTTGTGGTTGCCCAGTTCGAGCCTGCATACAGGTCCACGTTGCCGGTACCACCCATGCTGGCGATGGTGACCTTGGCGGTGTTCGCCGGGACGTAGTAGTAGAAGTACCGCGGGTTGGTCGAAGTCGGCCCCGACAGGTCGCTGCGTTGGCAGTTGGCGTCGAAGACGCGCTCATCGGAGTTGCCGCACTCAGGCAGTGACGGCGGCAACGGAGCAGCCTTGTAGCGGGCATGCACAGTGACACCGGAGAAGGCTGCCTCACCCGTGACCAGCATGTAGTACGTACCGGCTTCGGGCTTGGCGATGACGATCGACTCGTTGTTGCCTGCACGGGCCGACTTGTGGCTGTAGCTGGTGATGGTGGGCTTGCTGTCCTTCTGCAGGTACAGCGAGACATCACCACTGCCACCCATGGTGCGCAGGACCAGGCTGGTGGCCTTGGCCGGCACGGTCAGCTTGTAGATCAGCTCGTCCCCCTGCGCACCGCTCTGTCCACCCAGCGGGATGTCGTTGTTGAGCACGACATCCATCGGCGGCTCAGGGATGGCATCACCGCAGGTCGAGCTGTCACCACCGTTGGCACTGAGGCAGGTCAACCACAGGCTCCAGTCATCGTCGCTGGCGTAGCGGATGCTCTCCAGGTAATCCCCGTACTGCGCGTATTTGCCGGCACGGAACAGGCTGAGGATGTTGTCCACCTGCCCGGGGTGCCGCTCGAACATGTAGCGCGCGGCGAGATAGCCCCAGTAGTACACCCGTGCGGAATCGTTGTTGTACGAGTTGCCGAAGATCGTGCTCAGCGGGAACTGGCCGGTACCGGCAGCGGCGATGGCTTCCGGATACAGCATGTTGCGGTAGCTGTAGGAGATGTACTCGGCAAAGCCCTCCACCCACCAGATCGTCGTCGAGGACGTCGACGCACCGAAGTCACCCCACATGTTGAAACGGCCATCGAGGTAGTGGATGTACTCGTGGGTCAGGTTCCAGATGGAGAACTCGGGCAGCCATTCGGCACGATGGGCGATGAAGCGTGCCGTGTTGTTCGGATTCGCCGGATTGCCCTCGAGATACATGCCACCGTTGTCGGTGCTGATGCCGAACAGCGTGCCGGCGTACTTCTTGTAATCGGCGCTGCTGTCGAAGATCACCAGCTCGAGTTCGGTGTTGTAGTCATCGGCCACCGGCACCTTGTTCGACTTGACCTTGTCGTGGAAGTAATCGGTCTCACCCAGCAGCAGGGTGCAGGCGGATTCGATTTCATCCGCGGTCAGCGCCTGCGCGCGCATGTGCACGCTGGGGCTGCAGCTGTGCTCGATCGGCAGCACGGCGTCGGCCAGGTCGTCGATGAAGTTGCAAATGCCGTAGTAGTCGCAGTTGGCCCCGTCGTAGTAGTCGACCATGCTGGCCACGCCGGCATAGATCGCGGAACCGCGGCCAGTCAGCGAGTAGCTGTCGAGCACGGCCTTGGCCAGCGGCCTGACCGTGCTGAGCAACGAGGGATACTGCATGAAGCGGGCCATTTCGTTGGCCGAGTTGACCAGCATGTATTCATTGCTGGTGCCGGCCATCTCGTCGTTGCGGCTGACGAATTCGGCCAGCGAGGTGATGATCGACGGATCAGCCTGTGCCGCCGCCGCGAAACCCGTGCGGTAATGGCCGAGGTAGATCACCGTGAAAACGTTGTTGGTCGCCCGGCGCATGCTGGCGAAGTCGTAATAGCTGCTGTCGAAACGATCCAGCAGGTCTTTCAGCACCGGCAGGCGATAGCCGTTCTCGACCGAGCTGTCGATCAGCGTGACGAATTCGGCAAGGATGTCGCCGTGGGCATTGCTGACGTCGGTGAAATGCGGGCTGGCAATGAACGCATCCGAAGCCGAACGTATCGCGCCCTGCAGGGAAGCTCCGTAATCACCCACGACGGTCGGCAGGTTGTACTGCACGTAGTAACCCGCACGCAGGAACGTGATCAGCTGCAGCATCTGGGTGGTGTTGTCACCGGGATAGCCGGGCGATGCGGCCTGCATGGCGTTTGCGATGGTGACCATCTTGTCTTCGGCAAACACCCCGGCAGCCTGGCTGCCGGTAAGGTCGTACAGGTTGTTGAGGCAGGTTACCGGCACGCTTTGCACCAGCGTGACCAGATCGTTGCCGCTGGCCGCCACGAAATCCTGGATTTCGCAGGTGGCGGCCTCCGCCATGGCGCGCAAGCGTGACACTTCGGCTCGTGACGACATCTGCGCCGGCCGGTCGTAATCCACCTGGGGCCTCGAGTCGAAGTTCCTGTGCGGCATCAGTTGTGCCGGCGTCAAAGCATTCTTCTGCACGTGCTCGACGCGGGTCCGTACCGGCTCGCCATCCAGCGTTGCCGCCACCGGCGGCGGTGGCACCTGGCCAGTCGTGCCCACAGTCGTGGCTGTGGTCATGGCCGAGGCACCAAGGGCCCAGGCGAACATCAGCATTCCGGCGGGCAGCAGACAGCGCAGCCGCATCCCGGAACATAGGTAGTCTTTCATCTTCCCCTCCATTACATTGGCCCCGAGTTTGATTGGTCGCCGTGCAGTCCCCCGACCGCAGTACCGCGACAACATGATGTTGGACCGGAGCCATCAGAGGCGTCTTGGTGCTTATCCATGCGCTTCGATGGGAAAACGAACCAATCTTTCTTCGAGGAAATCCGTGATGACCATCGGCAACAGAAGATGGCAGGAATCATTCATGCGGCAGATCGATACCGCCAACTCCATCGTGGCGCTGTTCGACCGCCTTCCCGATGTGGTTTTTTCGATCAAGGACATCCACGGCCGCTACGTGCTGATGAGTGAGGCGGCCGTGGTGCGTTGCGGGCTGCCGAACCGGCAGGCGGTGATCGGGGTTACCGCCTTTGATCTGTTCCCGACGCCGATGGCCGAGCGCTACACGCAGCAGGACACCGCGCTGTTCCGCAGCGGCAAGCCGGTGATCGACAACCTCGACCTGACGCTCTATCGCGACCGCAGCCCGGGCTGGTGCCTCACCACCAAGGAACCATTGCGCAGCGCGGACGGCGAGATCATCGGCCTGGCCTGTCTGTCCAGGGATCTGACCGAACCGGGGCGCGACGCGCTGGTCGACATGGATTTTGCCGACACCATCGACTACATCCATGCCAACCTCGGCAGCCCGCTGAGGGTGGAGGAAATGGCCCGTCGCGCAGGCATCACTCCGGCCCAGTTCGATCGGCGCATGAAGAAGATCTTCCAGCTGTCCGCCGGCCAGTACCTCATGAAAACCCGCGTTGATGCCGCTGCCCGCCTGCTGGCGGAGAGTGACGAATCCATCGCGGAAATCGCACAGGTGACCGGCTTCTGCGACCAGAGCAGTTTCTCGCGCCGCTTCCGTCTGTTGACCAACCTCAGTCCCAGCCACTACCGCAAGCTGATCCGGTTCGGCCAGACCCTGGGTTGGCTCATGCTCGTCACCGGCAGCAGTACAGGGCTCGTCATCTGAAGCTGCTCCGGTTTCACTCGCCTCCCGGCAAAAGCCGGGAGACCGTACCTCCGGTGCGCGCGGAGCGCGAAGTCACTCCAGCTTTTCCGCCACCCCGTCGCATAAAAAAAGGCCACCTGCGGGAGGTGGCCGAACTGGGGAGTTGCCTCGATGGGATTTGCGCACGCATCGCATGCGCGAATCCTGCTGGACGATTGCCACCGGTGTAGGCACCGGTGGCGGTGACACCATGAAAACCGATCAGAAGTCGTAGCTGACGCCGAACCTCACGTAACGCGGCTGGGACTGCGTGGCGGCCATCATGTAGTACGGATTCACCGCCGTGCTGGTGCCACCCTGTGCCTCGGTCTGCGTGGTACGGCGGTTGTTGAGGATGTTGTAGACCATGGCGCTGAAGCCCAGCTTCTTGCCGGCCCACTCCGGGCGGTATTCCGCACTCACGCTGAGGATGTACTGCCAGGGGTTGTGCCCGGCATCGCCCGGACGCGACGGCTTGCCGTAACACCAGTGGCTGTACTCGCCATAGCCCTGGCCGGCATTGAGCTCATCCGGCCCCCACAGACCCAGGCAGCTGCGCGGCGCACCGGACAGGATCGCGATGTTGGCGCTGACCATCCACTCCGGCGCGACCTGGTACGAGCCATAGGCCTTGATCTGGTGGCGGCGGCTGTTGGACAGCTCGCCATTGGCGTAGTCCATGACCTGCCAGTAATCCCAGTCCACCGTGGCGGAAACGTCGGTCTGGCCGATGTCGGATCGCACCTGGCCTTCGCTGTTGCCGTAGCTGCGCGAATACAGGTAGTCGATCTTGCCCGTCCAGGTACCGTCGAACGGATGCTCGAGGAACAGGTTCAGCGCGTAGTACTTGCGCTTGATGCCCGTCGAGAAACCGGCGTCGGCGGTGGTGAACGGCACCGTGTAGTAACCGCCATCAAGCTTGGGCACCTTGATCAGGTTGGTACGCCCCGGGTTGAACAGGTAGGCACCGGAAATGTCGCCGAAGGCATAGGTGGAGCGGTCGATGCCCATCTTGTCCATCTTGGCCTGGATCGCGCTGGGGTCGCCAAAATCATCGATCGCGGTGCGCAGGTTGCGATAGGTCGCCTTGGCGCCGAATACCCAGTTCTCGCCCAGCATCTTGTCGAAGCCGACAATGTACTCGTCCTGGTATTCCGACTTCAGGTTGGTGGCCGTCACCATCGTCGGATCCTTCGGCTGGCCGTACTCGCTGTTGGCCGAGATCGGCGCGCCGACGCCACGGCTGGTGTCGATCGGGGTCAACCCGGTCGGCTGGCCATTGGCGTCAATGCCGGTATAGGTGAAGTACTGGCGCGTGTAGTACGGCGCACCGGCCTGGCGCATGGCCACGGTGGAGGGCAGCGCCAGGAAGTAGCGGCCGGCATTGCCGTAGACCTTGAAGCTGGAATCGCCATTCACGTCCCAGGTGAAGCCGACGCGCGGCGCCCACTGCGGCTTGGTCAGGCGCGAGAAGGCCACGCCGCCCGGGTTGTAGTTGGTGAACTGGTCGTTGCGCAGGCCCAGCTTGAGCAGCCAGCGATCACTCACTTGCCAGCTGTCCTCGATGTACTGCGCACGCTGGACCACGCGGGAGGTGCCGCCGCCATAACGCACGTACTTGCCGACGTAATAACCGGTTTCACCACCCGGGTAGCTGCCAGGAGGCGCGACATACGGATCGGCCTTGGGATTGGAGCCCACTACCGGCGTGTTCGGATTGCCGCTGAAGTACTCCCACGCGTAACCAGGCGAAGCCATCGTGGTGCCGTCATCGATGTTCATGATGTTCTGGTTGTCGATGCCGCCGGTCAGCGTGTGGTTGCCGAGCCGATAGCTCACGTCCAGGCGCAGGTTGGTATTGCGCGAGCGGTGCGCCGGGTCGGCGATCTCGCCAAGGGTCTGCGGGCTGGTGATCGGGTTGCCGCCGTTGAGCGCGGGGTTCTGCAGGCCGGTGCTGAACAGCCGGCCGATACCCGGATACAGGTTGGTCACCTCGTTGTAGTAGGTGCCTTCCATGACGCCATACAGCGCCGACACGGTCAGGTTGTCGGTGATGTAGCTGGTGAATTTGGCCGTGTACAGATCGGCGCCGGTCTTGGTCGGCGTGAGGTTGCCGGCAAACGCGCCGGTCTTGCCGGTGTCGTAGTCGTACTCGTGGCGGCTGGCCGCATACGAGCGCTTGGTCGATGCGCCGGTCAGCTCGAGGATGTTGTCGTCGGTGATGTTCCAGTCGAGCTTGGCGTACCACTTCGGATAGTCGTTGCGGTAGTTCGTGTTGAACGGCGCATCGGTGGAGCCGACCGTATTGCCCTGGCGGCGCTCGGCTTCCACGGCCGCGAACAGGAACAGCCGATCACGGATCAGTGGGCCGCCGGCATAGGCGTTGACCACCGTGGTCCACGACTTGTCGTCGGCCTGGTTGTTGTAGAGCTGGCCCTTGTCCGGGCCGCTTGCCCAGAGCACGTCCCGCTGGTCGCCACGCGCGAATGCGGGCGTCCACAGCACCTGCCCGCCAAAATGCCACTCGTTGGTGCCGCGCTTGCCGACCTGGCTGATCACGCCGCCGTCGGAGCGACCGTAGGCCGCACCGTAGCCGCCGCTGAGGATTTCCTGCTGGTCGATGGCACCGTACGGCAGGGTGAAGCCACCGAAATTGCTCAGCGGATCGGAGGTGTTGAAACCGTTGATGTAGTAAGCGTTCTCGGTCACCGACGAACCGCCGAACGAAACCAGCGGCGAACCGGTCGGACCACCGAAATAACCGCTTCCGGGCACCACTCCCGGGGCCAGCAGCGCGATGGATTCGGCATCACGTGCCAGCGGAAGCCTGGCCAGCTGCTCGGACGTGATCACCGTGCGCGAGTCCACGCCGCTGACGTCGATGCTGGGCAACGCGTTGGCCGACACGGTCACCGCATCCAGATCCTGCGCGCCCGCACCCGGCGCCCCGGCAAACGACACTTCGGTACCCGCGCCCACACGCAGCACCACGTCGGAACGCGAGTCGATCGTCTCGCCCCCGCGCCGCAGGGTCACGGTATAGGTGCCCAGCGGCAAGGCGCTCAGCGCGTAACGTCCGTTCTCGTCCACCGCCACTTCGCGATTCAGGCCGGAGGCGTTTCTCACGACGACCGTTTCACTCGCGCCGGCTGGCGCCTGGCCGAAAATGGAGCCCGTCGTGGCTTGGCCGAAGACCGGTCCGGCCGTGACCAGGCCAAGCCCCAGCGCAAGCCCGAGGGCCAGGCTGTTGCGGTGACGCAATACGTGATGCATCAGGGAATGATTGTTCATCGAACACTCTCCAGATCATTTCTATCAGGTGTAAAGACACGCAGCCGGCTGAAGGTCATCAGTCAGTCAACGGAATATCGATGGGCGGCTTTCCGGTCACGCGCGGTCTGGTGTCCCCACCCCGTTCGGCCCCGCCGGTGAAACGCTTTGCAGTGCTGCTGCTCTCTCGCACCGCCAGCCCCTGCTGGCGGACGCGGCAAGTGGATACGAAAAACACATATTCACGAACTGCACGTTCATGGTGAACGCGCAACCCTCCGGCGTCTTGTCGGTTTCACTCGCCACCCATACCTGTTGTTGCACAAATGGACGTCCAATCGCCCGCGCATGAACGCGGGCACGACAAATCACGAGGTCGCCGGTCACCGCGTGCTCCGGTCATACATGTGGAAAGGCGGGATACCGGGTCGTGCGCCATGCCACATGTGACCGATGTCCCGGTCCGTGGAAATTGTGCTGAAACCTGCACGCATCCTGCACAACTGCGGCTAGACGCTCCATTGGCGCCGGACCCAACATGGTGTCCATGCAAACCATACAGATCATCGACTCGCACACCGGTGGCGAACCCACCCGTGTCGTGACTGGCGGATTCCCGGATCTCGAGGGCGCCAGCCTGGAAGAGCAACGCTCGCGATTCCGCGACCACTTCGACCACTGGCGCCGCACGATCATCTGCGAGCCGCGCGGCTACAGCGCCATGGTCGGTGCCCTGCTGCTGCCTCCACGCCACGCCGATGCCTGCAGCGGCGTCATCTTCTTCAACAATGTCGGTTACCTCGGCATGTGCGGCCACGGCACCATCGGCGTGATCCGCACACTGGCTCATCTGGGCCGGATCACGCCGGGAAAACACCGGCTGGAAACACCGGTAGGCACCGTGGAAGCGCAGTTGCACGACACCGGGTCGGTGTCGATCGACAACGTGGAAAGTTACCGCCACGCCACGGGCATCCGTGTGGATGTCCCCGGCTACGGCAACGTGCGGGGAGACGTGGCTTGGGGCGGCAACTGGTTTTTCATCACTGACGACGCACCGGTCACGCTGGACATCCGCAACCAGCGCGAACTGACCGCCTACACCGAGGCGATCCGGCACTGCTTGATCTCCGCCGGCGTCACCGGTCGTGATGGTGCCGATATCGACCACATCGAGATCAACGCGCCATCGCCAACCCCCGGCATGCATGCGCGCAACTTCGTGCTGTGCCCCGGGCTGGCCTACGACCGTTCGCCCTGCGGTACCGGCACCAGCGCCAAGCTGGCCTGCCTTGCCGCCGACGGCAAACTGGCCGCCGGCGAAATATGGCGGCAGGAAAGCATCCTGGGCAGCGTCTTCGAAGGCAGCTACCGCCACGGTGCCAACGGCATCAGGCCACGCATCACCGGCAGCGCGCACATCACCGCCGAGAGCACCTTGCTGATCGACGAAGCCGATGCCTTCGCCTGGGGCAGCGGCGCGGAATGAGCAGCTACGACCTCATCGTCATCGGCGCCGGCATCATCGGTGCCCACTGCGCCGATATCGCCGCGGCGGAAGGCCTGCGGGTCGCCGTCGTCGAGCGCGGCCCGGTCGGCGGCGGCACCACCGCCGCCGGGATGGGCCATCTGGTGGCGATGGACGACGATCCGGCCGAATTCGCGCTGGCACGGTACTCGCTTCAACAGTGGGAGGATATGGCCGGCGAAGCCGATGCCGAATTCAGCCGCTGCGGCACGCTTTGGGTTGCCCGCAGCGAAGCGGAAGCCGCCAGCGCAGCCACCCGGGCCGAACGGCTGGCGGCAGCCGGCGTCACCGCCATCGCAGTCGATGCCGTCACCCTCCACGAACTGGAGCCGGCACTGGCCCCCGGCATGCATGGCGGCATGCTGGTGCCGGACGAAGCCGTGGTCTATCCACCACGCATTGCCTGCCATCTGGTCAGGCGCGCCTGTTCACGCGGCGCACGGTTGCATGCCGGTCGCACGGCGCAAAGTCTGGCGCACGACGGCGTGATACTCGACGACGGCAGCCGGCTGTCCGGCCCCGTGCTCGTCGCCACCGGCTGTGCCGTGCCCGAACTGCTGCCGCAATTGCCGCTGCGTCAGCGCAAGGGGCATCTGGTCATCACCGACCGCTACCCCTCCCTGCTGCGCCATCAGGTGCTGGAACTCGGCTATGCCGACAGTGCCCATGGCGATGCGGAAAGCAGTGTCGCCTTCAACGTGCAGCCGCGGCCGACCGGCCAGATCCTGATCGGCTCCTCACGCGAATTCGCCGCCACCGACAGCGCGGCCTCCCCCGCCATGGTGCAGCGGATGCTGGCACGCGCGTTCGAATTCATGCCCGCGCTGCGCGGCCTGCAGGCATTGCGCACATGGACCGGCTTCCGGCCAACCACGCCGGATGGCCGCCCCTATCTCGGCGCCGTGCCGGGTCTGGACAACGTGTGGGTCGCGGCAGGCCATGAAGGCCTCGGCGTCACCACCGCGCCCGGCAGTGCGCGCCTGCTGATGGACCTGTTCCTTGGCCGTGCGCCGGCCATCGATGCCACGCCATACGCCCCCGCAAGGCTGGCCGCATGAGCCGGCCAGGGACACTGCGCATGTACGTGAACGGGCAAGCGGTCGACGTGCCCGAAGGTGCCAGCGTGGCCGCGGCAGTGGCGTGCGTCACCAGCGGCTTCCGCCGTTCTGCCGGCGGCGCGCGGCGGGCGCCGCTGTGCGGCATGGGCATCTGTTTCGAATGCCGCGTGCGCATCGATGGCGTCAACCAATTGCGCGCATGCATGTCACCGGCGGTCGAAGGCATGCGGGTGGACACCGATGGCTGAGCACTTCGACGTCCTGGTGGTCGGTGCAGGTCCGGCGGGGATGGCAGCAGCGCAGACGGCAGCCACGCACGGCCTGCGCGTGGGCATGATCGATGCCCATGCCCATCCTGGCGGTCAGGTGTGGCGTCGCGACGTGCGGCATGGTGTTCCGCGTACGGCACGCCAAGCCATCGCCGCTCTCAGCACGGTCGAGCCCCTGCTGCAGTCCACCGTGCTGGCCGTGCAGGCACGCGAGCTGCTGCTGGAAACGCCTCATGGTTCCCGGCACCTGCAATTCGATTCACTGGTACTGGCCACTGGCGCACGCGAACTGCTGCTGCCCTTTCCCGGCTGGACCCTGCCCGGCGTCAATGGCGCGGGCGGGCTGCAGGCACTGGCCAAGCAGGGCTGGCCAATCGCCGGCAAGCGCGTGGTGGTGGCCGGCAGTGGCCTGCTGCTGCTGGCTGCAGCAGCCACACTGCGGAAGCATGGCGCCCGCGTGCTCGGCATCCACGAACAGGCTCCGGCCGGAGCCATCGCCGCATTTGCATGGCAGCTCCGGCACTGGCCGGCGCGCATGATGCAGGCCGTGGGCCTGCGCGCGCGACTGGCCGGCATCCCCTATCGTACCGGCAGCATCGTGCGCGCCGCAGAAGGTGCGCGCGGCCTGTGCAGCGTCGTGGTGGAAGGCCCACGCGGCGCGCGCCGGATCGACTGCGACCATCTCGCGATCGGCTATGGCCTGGTGCCTGACACCGGGCTGGCACAACTGGCCGGCTGCACCATGGATCGCTCGGGTTCCCATCCCGTCGTGGCCGTCGACGCCCTGCTGCGTACCAGCGTCGATGGCGTGTATGCCGCCGGCGAAGCATGCGGCATCGGTGGCCTGGCAGCGGCACGCGTCGAAGGTCGCATCGCCGGCCACATGGCTGCCGGGGCACTTGCCGATGCCAGCGCCCTGCTGCCCGAACGCGAGCACGCACGACAGTTCGCCCGGCTGCTGGCCCACTGTTTCGCCCTGTCTCCACGCGTGCGGCAACTGGCCGACGCCAACACCATCGTCTGCCGCTGCGAGGACGTGCGTCTCGGCGCCATCGGTGCTTTCGACGACGCCCGCGCCGCCCGGCTGGCAACGCGCTGCGGCATGGGTGCATGCCAGGGCCGCATCTGCGGCACCGCACTGGCCGAGCTGGGGTACTTCCCCCGCGGCGGCATGCGCCCCCCCCTGTTTCCCGCACGGCTGGCCACGCTGGCCAGTACCGGCTCCCATCCCTTCAGCAACGACAATCGAGGTATCAGCACGTGACCAAGTCATCCATCTGGCGCGGCGTCATCCCCGCGATCACCACCCCCTTCAGCGCAGACGGCAAGGTCGACCACGACTTCCTGGAAAAACATGCGCGCATCATGCTCGACGCCGGCTGTACCGGCATGGTGCCGCTGGGCTCGCTGGGCGAAGGCGCCACCCTGGGCTTCGACGAGAAGGTCGCGATCATGCGCACCCTGGTCAAGGCACTTGATGGCGCGCCGGTGATCCCGGGCATCGCCGCACTGTCCACCGACGAAGCCGTGCAACTGGCACGCGAAGCCAAGGCCGTGGGCTGCCAGGGCATGATGGTGCTGCCGCCCTACGTCTACTCCACCGACTGGCGCGAGATGGGCGCGCACGTCTCGGCGGTGATCGCCGCCACCGACCTGCCCTGCATGCTCTACAACAACCCGCTGGCCTACAAGACCGACTACGTGCCGGAGCAACTAGCCGCGCTGGCCGCCGAATTCCCCAACGTGCAGGCGGTCAAGGAATCCTCCGGCGACATCCGCCGCATCGCCGCGATCAAGGAGCTGATCGGCGACCGGCTGGAAATCCTCGTCGGCGTGGACGACATCATCGTGGAGAGCATCCAGATGGGCGCGACCGGCTGGATCGCCGGCATGGTCAACGCCTTCCCGAAGGAATCGGTGCAGTTGTTCGAGCAGGCGAAACAGGGCAGCGCTGCGGTCACCGATCTGTACAACTGGTTCCTGCCCACACTGCGGCTTGATACCGTTCCCAAGTTCGTGCAGCTGATCAAGCTGGCACAGGATGAAGTGAATCTCGGCAGCGAACGCGTGCGTGCGCCGCGACTGCTGCTGGAAGGTGCCGAACGCGAAAATGCCCTGCGCATCATCCGGCAGGCCATCGCCAACCGCCCGGAGGTCTGAGATGTCCACGCTGCAACCGCTGCTGATTGCCGGGCAATGGCGCCAGGCTCAGGACCCTCGCGGGCACTTCCGCGCTGAGGACCCCACTACGGGTTCGGCGATCGGGCCGGAGTTTCCGGTTTGCGGTGCAGCCGACCTCGAAAACGCCCTCGCCGCGGCCACCGAAGTTGCCGCGGCGCTGGCAGCAGCTCCACCTTCGCGCATCGCCGACTTCTTCGAGGCCTATGTCAGGGCAATCGAGGATGACGCGGAAAACCTGGTGGCGCTGGCCCATGCTGAAACCGCCCTGCCCGCGGCGACCCGCCTTGCCAAAGTGGAACTGCCACGCACCACCGGTCAGCTCCGCAAGGCCGCCGCAGCCGTGCGTGACTACAGCTGGACCCGGCCGGTGATCGACACCGCCGCCGGCCTGTGTTCGCACTTCGCTCCGCTGGGCAAGCCGGTACTGGTCTTCGGGCCGAACAACTTTCCGTTCGCCTTCAACGCCATCGCCGGCAGTGATTTCGCCTCGGCCATCGCCGCACGCAATCCGGTGATCGCCAAGGCGCATCCATCGCATCCGGCCACCTGCCAGCGCCTGGCGCAGTTGGCCCACGAAGCCTTGCGCACCAGCGGCCTGCCGCTCGAGGCCATCCAGATGGTCTACCGCTTTGACAGCAGCCTCGGCCTGGAACTTGCCGGTGACAGCCGGCTTGGCGCCATCGGCTTCACCGGCAGTCGCCATGCCGGGCTGGCGCTGAAAGCCGCCGCCGACAAGGCCGGCATCCCGGCCTACATGGAGCTGTCCAGCGTCAACCCGGTATTCCTGCTGCCCGGTGCGCTGGCCGAACGCGGCGCCGCACTGGCCGACGAACTGCACGCATCCTGCACGATGGGCAGCGGACAGTTCTGTACCAATCCCGGCATCGTGGTAGTACCCACCGGTGCGGACGGCGATGCCTTCGTCGCCCGTGCCACCGCCCTGTTCGCCGCCGATGCCCCGCATGTGATGTTCTCCCGCGGCGTGGTCGACCATCTCGACCGCGCCGTGGCAGCCTTGCGTGCCGCCGGCGCCAACGTGCTCGCCGGCGGCGCACCGGCAGGGCCGGGATCCCGCTATCAGGCCAGCCTGCTCAGCGTCAGCGCGCAACAGTTCCTCGACCAGCCACAGGCATTGCAGACCGAGGCATTCGGCCCGGTCAGCCTGCTGGTCCGCACGGACGACGTCGCCCAGATGGCAGCCCTGGCCGCCCGCTTCGAAGGCAACCTCACCGGCACGCTGTACACCGCGACGGATGGTTCCGACGATGCGGCCCTGGCCTCGAGCCCGTTGCTGGCAACGCTGCGCCAGCGGGTCGGGCGGCTGATCATGAACAAGATGCCCACCGGCGTGGCAGTCAGCCCCGCGATGAACCACGGCGGACCTTACCCCAGCACCGGGCACCCCGGCTTCACCGCGGTCGGCATGCCGACCGCGATCCACCGCTTCGCGGCACTGCACAGCTACGACAACGTGGCCGACGCACTGCTGCCACCCGAACTGCGCAAACTCAATCCCGGCAACGTGGCCCGCCAGGTGGATGGCCAGTGGCAGACCGGTGATATTCCCGCAAACGGGAGCAGGCCATGACCCGCCAGATCGGTGGACTGCGGCTGGACGAGGCGCGGGCACGGTTCCGCCCCTGGCCCACGCCAGCCGCAGCGATCAGCCCCGACGAATATCAGCAGCGGCTGGAACGCGCCCGCGCCGAAATGCGGGATGCCGGTGTCGACGCCCTGCTGATCACCGCCGGTGCCTCGCTGCGCTACTTCAGTGGTATCAGCTGGGGAGCCAGCGAGCGGCTGGTTGGATTGCTGCTGACGGCCACGGGCGACCCCGTCGTGATCTGCCCGGCCTTCGAGGTCGGGTCACTGGCACATGCCCTGAAAATCCCCGCCGACATCCGCCTATGGGAAGAGCACGAAAGCCCCTATGCCTTGGTTGCCAACGCCATGGCCGAGCGCCGCGCCGGCAACCTGGCGCTGGACCCGGCCGCGGCATACACCATCGGCACGCACATGGCCGCACTGCTGGGGCCATCCCGGGTCAGCGACGCCGAGGCCATCGTCAACGCCTGCCGCATGTGCAAGTCCGAGGCGGAACTGGCACTGATGAAACAGGCTACCGCGATGACCCTGCAGGTGCACCGGCTGGCCGCCGGACTGATCGACGAAGGCATCAGCAACCACGAGCTGGTGCGTTTCATCGACGAGGCCCACCGTGCATTCGGTGCCGACAACGGCTCGACCTTCTGCATCGTGCAGTTCGGCCAGGCCACCGCCTACCCGCACGGCATCCCCGGCGAGCAGCGGCTGGGTCGCGACGAGCTGGTGCTGATCGACACCGGTTGCGCCGTGCAGGGCTACAACTCCGACATCACCCGCTGCTACATCCATGGCCGCCCCGGTGCCGTACAGGTGAGGATCTGGGAACTGGAACAGGCCGCGCAGCAAGCCGCCTTCGATGCCGCCCGTCCCGGCGTGACCTGCGAAGCGGTCGATGCCGCGGCCCGTGCCGTGCTCGAGAAAGCCGGCCTGGGCCCCGGTTACCGCCTGCCCGGCCTGCCCCACCGCACCGGCCACGGCTGCGGCCTGGCCATCCATGAGGCGCCCTACCTGGTGCGTGGCGACCGCACTCCACTGGCTCCCGGCATGTGCGCCAGCAACGAGCCGATGATCGTCGTCCCCGACGCTTTCGGCATCCGTCTGGAGGACCACTTCCACGTCACCGGGGACGGCGCGGCCTGGTTCACCGAACCCTCGCCAGCCATCGACCAGCCGTTTGCCTGAAAGCACAACGCGGCCTCCCTTCTGTCAGGCGGGAGGCCGCGTTGTGCGCTCCCGAGCCGCCCATCAGGCCATCGCCCCTGATAACGTCGCGAGACACCATCCACGGCAACCAGGGACCCCCATGAGCCCGGCAGAAGCCCGCACCCCGCGATCCCGCCATCTCGGATTCCTCAGCGTACTCACCCCTGTACTGGCCATCCCCGTCGGCATCCTCGCCGTCAGCCTCAGCGATGGCTACGGCAAAATCGGCGCCGCCATCCTGGTGCTGCTCGGCGCCGGCCTGATCGGCGCGCTGCTGGCCGTGGCCGCCCTCATCCGGCGTGAACGCTGGCCATGGCTCGGCGTGCTGGGCCTGCTGCTGAACCTGCTGCCCGGCCTGATCATTCTGGGCATCGCGTTCGTCCGCTGAGGGAGCTGTCCGCAGAGCACTCCAGCCTCAATATCCCAGCCGCACTGCCTTGATCTCGGTGAAGGCGGACAGCCCGACGCGGCCGTTCTCGCGACCAAAGCCTGACTGCTTGACTCCACCGAACGGCAGGATGGCCTCGCCGCCGCCACCGTTGACGACGACCTGGCCGCTCTGCAGCAGGCGGATCAGCTGATGCACGGTGCGCAGGTCGCGTGACCAGAGTTTTGCCGACAGGCCGTAGTGGCTGTCGTTGGCCAGCGCCGCCACCTGTTGCGGCGAGGCGTCGTCATCGAACGGTGTCACCACCAGTGCCGGAGCGAAGATCTCCTCGCGCGAGACGCGCATGTCGGCGTGGGCGTCGGTGATCAAGGTCGGCTCGTAGAAACAGCCCGCGCCGGCACGCGCATGGCCACCGCGCAGCACCGTCGCGCCAGCGGCGACGCTGTGGTCGATGATGGCCTGCGCACGATCGCGCTGGCGCTGCGAGATCATCGGCCCCATGTCCGAGCCCGGCAGATGGCCCGGACCGATCGACAGCCGCTCCATCATCGCCCGCATGCGCTGCAACAGCGCGTCGTGCACCGAGCGCTGCACGAATACCCGCGAACCGGCCGCGCAGTACTGCCCGCTCTTGAAGCAGATCTCCTCGACGATGGCCTGCGCCGCCCGGTCCAGATCGGCATCAGCGAACACCAGCACCGGCGACTTGCCACCCAGCTCCAGCACCAGCCGTTTGAGATTGCTGTTCGCCGACGCGGCCATGATCCGCTTGCCCACCGCGGTCGAGCCGGTGAAGCTGACGATGTCGACATCCGGATGCCCGGCCAGCGCCTGACCTGCGGCCTCGCCCGTACCGGTGACGATGTTCACCACGCCGGCGGGAATGCCCACCTCGGCGCATAGCTCGCCCAGACGCAGCGCCGACAGCGGCGCCAGCTCGGCCGGCTTGATCACCGCCGTGCAACCGGCCGCCAGCGCCGTGGCCAGCTTCTGCAGCACCATCAGCAGCGGCGCGTTCCACGGCGTGATGATCCCCGCCACGCCGATCGGCTCGCGCAGGAAATAGTCCATGCCCGCCGCATCGACCGGCTGCATCGGCGTCTCGCCGGCCAGCTTGGTCGCCCAGCCCGCGTGGTCGCGCAGCGAGCGCAGGCCGATCGACAGGTCGACCGCGAGGATCGAGTCCAAGGTGTGTCCCGCATCCAGTGATTCCAGCAGCGCCAGTTCGTGCTGCTCCCGCTCGATGGCATCGGCCAGCGCGAACAGCAGCGCCGCCCGCCGCGACGCCGGCAGGCGCGGCCACGGCCCGTCGCGGAAAGCACGCCGTGCCGCCGCCACCGCCAGATCGATGTCCTGCCCGTCCCCCGCGGCAATCGTGGCGATGCGACTGCCATCGGATGGATCGTCCACCTCCAGCGTGTTGCCCGCTGCCGCCATCTGCCACTGCCCGTCGATCAGCAGCTGCGGTGGCCGCGTTGCCCATACCTGCCGCAAGGCGTTCCGCCTGGTTTCAAGGCCATCCATCACGGCAGGGTCAGCAGGTTTGTTCACGTGGTTCTCGTCCAGAGGCGGCAGCCGATGCCATCGGCTGTCCGGTGAAAAGAAGGCATCGCGACCAGCTGGCCGCACGTCGGGACGATGGTAACCGGGCAAGCCGCTGCGCCGGAGCGTCTCATGACGGTCACGAAGGCCGGCTACCTTGTCAGTCAATGACCGAGCACGCCATGCAGGGCAAGTCCCCGAACACCTCCGAACCACCCGCCTTCAATCTGGGCCGCTTCATCTTCCTCGCCACAGGCTGGATGACGGCGGGAACCTTCGTCGGCGTCATGCTCGCCGACTCCGCCGACGTGGCACCGGAGTCCTGGGTGCCCTGGATCGTCGGCTTCTACTTCGTCGTCATCGGCGCACTCACCGGCATATCCGTCCGCAGCACCCTGCGCAAGATCAGGAAACTGGCCGAGCCCACCTCGCCGGAAAGCCTCTCCGGCGAGCGCGTGCTGGCACGGGTCGGCAAGCTGGAGGAAGCCGGCATCACGCTGTCCAGCGTCAACCACATGTTCATCTTCACGCTGACCGTGTTCCCGACGCACGGCAGTCCGTACGAAACGACCATCCGCCAGTTCATCACCATGGGGGAACTGCCGAACTTCCACACCGGCCGCTTCGTGGTGTTCATCGAAGACCCGCAGAACCCCGGCTACGGCCAGATCGACAAGGATCCACCTGAAGAGTGGCAGTTGAAGGCGCAGGAACCACCGCCGGAACTGAAGACGGTGAAGGCCACCCGCAGCTGGCCCGACCGCAAGGCAAATGCCGACATCCTCGGCGAGGAAATCCCCAAACGCCCTCCCCTCGAATGGGCACTGCGCATCACCGCCATGCTCAGCTTCTTCGCCATCGGCATCATGCTGCCGTTCCTGATCATGCCCGGCGGCAAGGCGGCGCTGCGGTCGTTCTTCGGGATGGGGTGAGCCAGGCTCGGAGCTGGTGGCTGCCGATCCATTCTTGCTCCATGCCCTTGCAGGAGCCCGTTCGCGGGCGATGCTTTTGGGGGCGGGATGACCAGCCATTCGGCTGCTGAAAGCCGCAGAAGCAAAAGCATCGCCCGCGAGTGGGCTCCTGCCATCGTGTTCGAGGCACTGATGGGCGGCAAGAAAAAACCCGGCCGAAGCCGGGTTTCTCCTTGCATCCAACCAGCTGCAGCGCCGGGAATCATTCCGTTTCCGGAGCCGCCTCGGTGGCTGCTGCATCACCTTCCGGCGGTGTCGGCAGGTTCTCGCCAACCTCGGCCTCTTCGCCGTTGTCCTCTTCCGCATCCAGCCGCATCACGCTGACCAGCGTTTCGTCGGCGGGCAGGCGGATCAGGGTGACGCCCTGGGTGTTGCGGCTGAGCTGGGAGACCTCGGCGACACGGGTGCGCACCAGAGTGCCCTTGTCGGAGATCAGCATCAGCTCGTGGGCCTCGGTGACCTGCACCGCGCCGACCAGAGCACCGTTGCGTTCAGAGCACTGGATGCCGATCACGCCCTGGGTGCCGCGGCCCTTCTTGGTGAACTCCTCCAGCTGGGTGCGCTTGCCGTAGCCGCGTTCGGTGGCGGTGAGGATGTCGCCTTCGGCGGCGACGATCATCGAGACCACGTGGGCGCCATCGGCCAGCTTCATGCCGCGCACGCCGGCGGCGGTGCGGCCCATCGAGCGGACGGTGTTCTCGTCGAAGCGGTTGACCTTGCCGTTGGAGGCGAACATCAGCACGTCGCTATTGCCGTCGGTCAGCGCCACATCGACCAGGGCATCGTCGTCATGCAGCTTGATCGCCTGCTTGCCCTTCTGCAGCTGGAAGGCGAACTCGTCCAGCGGGGTCTTTTTGACCGTGCCCTGCTTCGTGGCGAAGAACACGTAGCGGTCGCCTTCGTAGTCGCGCACCGGCAGTACCGCCTGCACTCTCTCGTCTTCGCCCAGCGGCAGCAGGTTGATGATCGGCTTGCCGCGGGCGCCCGGGCCGGCCTCGGGAATCTGGTACACCTTGAGCCAGTAGATCCGGCCGGTGCTGGTGAAGGTGAGCAGGGTGTCGTGGGTGTTCACCACCCACAGCTGCTCGACCACGTCCTCGTCCTTCAGCGCCGAAGCGGAACGGCCCTTGCCACCACGCCGCTGCGAGCGGTAGGTGCTGGCCGGCTGGCGCTTGACGTAGCCGGTGTGCGACAGGGTCACCACCATGTCCTCGGGAGCGATCAGGTCGAGGACATTGAGATCTTCCTGCGAATGCTGGATCTCGGTGCGGCGCTCGTCGCCGAACTCGGCCTTGATCGCTTCCAGTTCCTCGCGGATCACCTCGAGCAGACGCTCGGGATTCTCGAGGATCTCGATCAGGCCGCGGATGGTTTCCAGGATCTGGCGGTATTCGTCGGAGAGTTTTTCCTGCTCCAGGCCGGTCAGGCGGTGCAGGCGCATCGCCAGGATTTCGCTGGCCTGGGCTTCGGACAGCTGGTAGCCGTCATCCTTCAGGCCGTCACGCGGGTCCATGTCTTCCGGGCGCGAGGCGTCGGCACCGGAGGCGGTCAGCAGTGCACGCACCAGACCGGGCTCCCAGCGCCGTGCGGTCATCCGCTCGCGCGCCTCGGCCGGCGAGGACGAGGTCTTGATCAGCTCGATCATCTCGTCGATGTTGGCCAGCGCCACGGTCAGGCCTTCGAGGATGTGGGCGCGGGCGCGGGCCTTGCGCAGCTCGAAGATGGTGCGGCGGGTGACCACCTCGCGACGGTGGCGGATGAAGGCCTCAAGGATGTCCTTGAGGTTGAGCAGGCGCGGCTGGCCATCCAGCAGGGCAACCATGTTGATGCCGAAGGTGACCTGCATCTGGGTCTGCTGGAACAGGTTGTTCAGCACCACATCGCCCATTGCGTCCTTGCGGACCTCGATGACGATGCGCATGCCGTCCTTGTCGGACTCGTCGCGCAGCTCGCTGATGCCTTCGAGCTTCTTCTCCTTGACCAACTCGGCGATCTTCTCGATCAGCCGCGCCTTGTTCACCTGATACGGCAGCTCGTGGACGATGATCGACTCGCGGCCGTTCTTCTCGGTTTCCACTTCCGCCTTGGCGCGCACCAGGATGCGGCCACGGCCGGTGCGGTAGGCCTCGATGATGCCGGAGGAGCCGTTGATGATGCCGTAGGTGGGGAAATCCGGACCCGGGATGTGCTGCATCAGGTCGTCGATGCCCAGCGTGGGCTCGTCGATCAGCGCGATGGTGGCCGAGATCACCTCGCCCAGGTTGTGCGGCGGGATGTTGGTGGCCATGCCCACCGCGATGCCGGCCGAGCCGTTGACCAGCAGGGCCGGCACGCGCGACGGCAACACCAGCGGCTCGTGTTCGCTCTCGTCGTAGTTGGGGCCGAAGTCGACGGTTTCCTTGTCGATGTCGGCCAGCAGCTCGTGGGTGAGGCGCGACATGCGCACCTCGGTGTAACGCATCGCGGCGGCATTGTCGCCATCAACCGAACCGAAGTTGCCCTGGCCGTCGATCAGCATGTAGCGCAGCGAGAACGGCTGCGCCATGCGCACGATCGCGTCGTAGACCGACTGGTCGCCGTGCGGGTGGTATTTACCGATGACGTCACCGACCACGCGGGCCGATTTCTTGTACGGCTTGTTCCAGGCATTGCCCAGTTCGTTCATCGCGAACAGGATGCGGCGATGGACCGGTTTGAGGCCATCGCGCACATCCGGCAAGGCGCGGCCCACGATCACGCTCATGGCGTAATCGAGGTAGCTCTGGCGCATCTCGTCCTCGATGTTGACGCGAATGACTTCTGTGGCGAGTTCTGCCATGGATTTTCATTTCCCTGATGACATGGAAGGGCGCTGGCACCGCGCCTCAAGCGCATGCGCCAGCGGCCCGAATTCAACCTGTCGAGTATAGCACGCGAAGCATCAAAAAGACAGTATTTAGCTTTTTAAAATCAATGTCTTACAGCGAACTTCCGGGGCGCCGGAAAAGCATCCCGCGAGCTGCCGAAAAATTGACCAGTGCGGCAACGGCGGAACCGGCCGCGGCAGCCAGGGCGGGCCACGGGTGCAATGCCGGAAAATTCAGCAGCAACAGCGCATAGACCCCGTAATTGACCAGGGCCCCGCCCCCCATCAGCACCAGCCAGCGCAACCACTCGGCGGACGCGGCATGACCGCTGCGACGATCGGCAAAGGTGTAGCGGCGGTTCCACCACCAGGTGAACGTGGCCGCCAGCAGAAACGACAGGACCCGGGCCAGATAGGGATTCCAGCCCGCCACGCTTGTCAGCAGTTGCACGACGAGTGCGTCGACCAGCAAACCGAGGATGCCGCCGACCGCGAACAGCGCGATCTCGCGCCGCAGCCTCATCCCCCGAACATCGCCTGCATCGCCACGCTGTTCGGGCGTTCGATCACGCCGTGCTCGGTGACGATCGCGTCGATCAGCTCGGCCGGAGTCACGTCGAACACCGGGTTCCAGGCCTGCGCGCCCTCCACCACGGTGCGACGGCCGGCGACCGAGAGCAGTTCGGCCGGATCACGCAGCTCGATCTCGATCTCCTCGCCGCTGCCGGTGGCCATGTCCACCGTCGAGGACGGTGCCACCACCATGAACTTCACGCCGTGATGGCGCGCCGCGATGGCCAGCTGGTAGGTGCCGATCTTGTTGGCGGTGTCGCCGTTGGCGGCGATCCGGTCGGCACCGACGATCACCCACTGCACCGCCCCGGACTTCATCAGGTGGGCGGCGGCAGAGTCGGCGATCAGCTGCGCCGGAATGCCATCACGCAGCAGTTCCCACATGGTCAGCCGCGCGCCCTGCTGCCAGGGCCGGGTCTCGCCGGCATAGACGCGCACGACGCGCCCGGCTGCCACGCCGGCGCGGATCACGCCCAGCGCGGTGCCGTAGCCGGCGGTAGCCAGCGAGCCAGTATTGCAGTGGGTGAGCACGCCGGAGCCGCTGGCGATCAGCGAGGCGCCGAGTTCACCCATGTGGCGGTTGGCGGCCAGGTCCTCGTCCTGGATCGCCTGCGCCTCCTGTTCCAGCGCCGCAGCATCGGCACCGGCGGCAATGCGCCGCTGCATGCGGTCCAGCGCCCACATCAGGTTCACCGCAGTAGGACGCGCCGCACGCAAAGTAGCCAGCACCTCGTCCAGCTTCGCCTGCTGCTGCGCCGCCAGCACCACGCCCCAGGCTGCGGCAATGCCGATCGCCGGCGCACCGCGCACGATCAGGTCGCGGATTGCCTGGGTCACCTGATCGGCGTCATGGCAATCAATCCAGTGTTCTTCACCGGGCAGCAGGCGCTGGTCGAGCAGTCGCAGATGGTCGCCCTGCCATTGCACGGCACGGATGGAGTCGTGGGTATGGGGAGTGTTGGTCATCGGGAAATTATCGCAGCTTCTGCAGCTCAAGCCCCCTCACCCCGCCCTCTCCCCCGCGCAGCGGGAGAGAGGGCGCAACATCAGCTGCGCGCACGCAGCCACTGGTGGATCGCCGGCGGCACTTCGCGCTGGGCGCGGCCGGAGACATAGATGCCGATGTGGCCGCCGCGGAACGCCAGCTGGGTGTAGTCGGTGGTGCCGACATGCTTGCCCAGCGCACGCGAGGCGTCGGGCGGCACCAGATGGTCCTGTTCAGCAAAAACATTGAGCACCGGCTGGGTGATCATGCCCAGATCGACCGGGCGGCCACCGATCTCCAGGGTGCCCTTGATCAGCTTGTTGCCCTGGTAGAAGTCCTTGATGAACTGGCGGAAGGCCTCCCCAGCCTGATCGGGCGAATCGAAGATCCAGCGCTCCATGCGCAGGAAGTTCTCCAGCTCGGTCGGGTTGTCGAGGATGTCGACCAGACCGACGTATTTCTGCTGGTTGAGCCGCAACGGCTTCAGGGTCAGGTAGACGTAGTTCATCAGCCCGGCAGGGATGTTGCCGAGGGTGTCGACGAACAGGTCCACGTCCATGCCGCGGCACCAGTGCGACAGCATGTTGTCCGGGGTCTGGAAGTCCACCGGGGTGACCATGGTGATCAGGTTCTTCACCTTCTCCGGGTGCAGCGCGGTGTAGCACAGCGAGAACGCGCCACCCTGGCAGATGCCGAGCAGGTTGATCGCATCAAGGTCGTGGCGCTGGCGTACGGCATCGACGCAGCGGTCGAGGTAGCCGTTGATGTAGTCGTCCAAGGTCAGCCAGCGGTCGGCACCGTCGGGGTAGCCCCAGTCGATCAGGTAGACGTCCTCGCCCTGCTCCAGCAGGTTGCGCACCATCGAGCGGTCGGCCTGCAGGTCGGTCATCCACACCGTGTTGACCAGCGCGTAGACGATCAGCAACGGGGTTTTCGAGGTCGGCTTGCCGTGGCCGGTGAAGTGCCAGACTTTCAGCTTGTCCTCGCTGTAGACCAGCTCGCGCGGGGTGTTGGCGTATTCGGGTTCGCGCATGCCGCGCAGGTTGTTCATGCCGGCGGCGAGCTTGCGCTGGAAGGTGGCGATGTCACCCAGAGCCTTGGCCGGATCGATGTGCAATGGCGTCTGCATGGGAGGCTCTCCTTACTTGCGCTTGCGCGGGCTGGGACGGGACGAAGTGACGGTCTTCGGTTTCGATGCCACTTTGCGCACGGCCTTGGCCGGCGCCTTTTTCGCGGCTGCCTTGCGCGGTGCCGCAGCCTTTTTCGCAACGGCCTTCCTGGCTGCCGTGCTGCGCTTCGCTGCGGCAGGTGCGTCCAGCTGGCGTTTCAACGCCGCCACCTCGCGGCGCAAAGCCATCACCTCGTCAGCCAGTCCGTCCGCGGCAGCGGAACCGCCAGCACGAACCTCACGCCGCAAGGCTTGCAAACGTTCACCCAGGCTCGAAACTTCACTGCGCGTCGGCACGCCGAGCTGGCGGCAGACCTCCTCGGTCTGTTGTTGCTGCAACTGGCGCACGCGCATCTGGGTGTTGATCATTTCGCCGTAGACCTGACGGAATTCGTCGGACAGGGCGATCTCCGCATAAGCCTCCTCGGAAGCATCCACCCACAGGTCGTACAGCGCTTTCAGTGATTCGACCTGACGGTCCGGCTCGGCCAGTCTGGTCTGCAGTATCCGGGCGCCTTCGGTGTTGGCTCGCTGGATCAGCTCCTGATAGCGGGCACTGGCCTGCATCGCCGCCAGCATGGCACTGGCCAGGGCCTGCTGCTGCATCTGTTTCTCGCGATCGAGGCCGAAGCCCGGCACCGGCCCGTGGCTGTCAGGCAAGTCACCGAAGCCACCATTCCGCACGGCCTGCATCCAGTCCTGCCATTGCCGCATGAAGCCCTCCGCACCGGTGCTGTCGATGCCACCGAAAGCCTGCGTGAACGGCTGACTGGCCCCGCCGAACATCTGCTGCAATTGCTGGCGCCAGTCCGCTTTCGGCTGTGCCGCATTGCCGGCGACCGCCCCCTGCATCCAGTCGAAATAGCCCTTCAGGCCGGACAGTGTGCGCTCCAGCGCATCGTTGCCGGTTGTCGTGGGAGGCGGCGAGAACGGGTTGGTGGCAGACTGCTGGAACTGACGCGTCCACGCCTCCCACGATTGCTGTGCCAGTGCCTGATAGTCCTTCAGGAAATCGTTTGACGGGTCGGCCATCGATGCATCCTCATTGCGGGTTACCCGCATCCTAGCAAAAGCCCATGACGCAAAATCGTGTGGCCCCCAACGCATGAGGCCCGGCATGTGCCGGGCCTCATGGTGTTGCCTGTCGCGGAAGAATCAGCCGGCAGTGCCGTTGCGCTCTTCCTCGGTCACCGCCTTCATGGACAGGCGGATGCGGCCCTGCTTGTCCACTTCCAGCACCTTGACCTTGACGATGTCGCCTTCCTTCAGCTTGTCGGAGACCTTCTCCACGCGCTCGTCGGAAATCTGCGAGACGTGCACCAGGCCGTCCTTGCCCGGCATGATCGTCACGAACGCGCCGAAGTCCATCAGCTTGGCGACCTTGCCTTCGTAGATGCGGCCCGGCTCGACGTCGGAGGTGATCTGCTCGATGCGCTTCTTGGCCGCTTCGCCGGCCTCGCGGTTGACCGAGCCGATGACGATGGTGCCGTCGTCGTTGATGTCGATGGTGGTGCCGGTTTCCTCGGTGATCGAGCGGATCGTGGCGCCGCCCTTGCCGATCACTTCGCGGATCTTGTCCGGGTGGATCTTGATGGTGATCAGGCGCGGAGCAAACTCGCTCATCTCGGTGCGGGCGGTGCTGATCGCCTTGCTCATTTCGCCGAGGATGTGCAGGCGACCACGCTTGGCCTGGGCCAGCGCCACCTTCATGATCTCCTCGGTGATGCCGTCGATCTTGATGTCCATCTGCAGCGCGGAAATGCCGTCGGCACTGCCGGCCACCTTGAAGTCCATGTCGCCGAGGTGATCCTCGTCGCCGAGGATGTCGGACAGCACGACGAAGTCGTTGCCTTCCTTGACCAGGCCCATCGCGATGCCGGCCACCGGCGCCTTCAGCGGCACGCCGGCATCCATCATCGCCAGCGAGGAACCGCACACCGAGGCCATCGACGAGGAACCGTTGGACTCGGTGATTTCCGAGACCACGCGCACCACGTACGGGAATTCCTCGATGCTCGGCTTGACCGCCTGCACGCCACGCTTGGCGAGGCGGCCGTGACCGATCTCGCGACGCTTCGGCGCGCCGAAGCGACCGGCCTCACCCACCGAGAACGGCGGGAAGTTGTAGTGGAACAGGAACGGATCCTTCGACTCGCCACCGGGGGCGTCGATGATCTGCGCGTCACGGGTGGTGCCCAGCGTGATGACGACCAGCGCCTGGGTCTCGCCACGGGTGAACAGCGCCGAGCCGTGGGTACGCGGCAGCACGCCGACGCGTGCGGTGATCGCGCGTACGTCATCCAGCTGGCGGCCGTCGATGCGCACCTTGGTCTTCAACACGCTGTCGCGCAGGGTGTGGTACTCCAGCTCGCCGAATTCCTTGGCGATGTCGCCGGTGGACCAGCCCTTGGCCTCGGCATCGGCCTTGAGTGCTTCGAGCACGTCGGCCTTGATCGCGGCGATGGCATCGCGACGCTGCAGCTTGTCACGCACCTGAAAGGCTTCTTCCAGCTTGTTGCCGACCGCGCCCTTCAGGGCGGCGACCAGCGATTCGTCACGGGCCGGCGGCTGCCAGTCCATCGACGGGCGGGCGGCCTCGGTGGCCAGTTCGGCGATCGCACGGATCGCGGCCTGCATCTGCTGGTGACCGAACATCACCGCGCCGAGCATCACGTCCTCGGACAGCAGCTCGGCTTCGGATTCCACCATCAGCACGGCACCGGCGGTACCGGCAACGACCAGATCCAGCTGCGAGGTCTTCAGTTCGGTGGCCGACGGGTTCAGCAGATACTGGCCGTTGGCGTAACCGACGCGGGCGGCACCGATCGGGCCCTTGAACGGAATACCGGCCAGGCTCAGCGCGGCGGAGGCACCGATCAGCGCCGGGATGTCGCCGTCCACTTCGGGGTTGAGCGAGACGACCTGTGCGATGACCTGCACTTCGTTCTTGAAATCTTCCGGGAACAGCGGACGCACCGGACGATCGATCAGACGCGAGGTCAGCGTCTCCTTCTCGGTCGGACGGCCTTCGCGCTTGAAGAAGCCGCCCGGGATGCGACCGGCGGAGTAGAACTTCTCCACGTAGTCGACGGTGAGCGGGAAGAAGTCCTGGCCTTCCTTCTGCTTGGCAGCGGCGACGGCGGTGACCAGCACCACCGTGCCACCCATGCTGACCATCACCGCACCGGATGCCTGGCGGGCAATTTCGCCCGTCTCCAGCGTGACCTCGTGATTACCGTACTGGAATGACTTGGTTACTTTTGCCACGTGCTTGATTCCTGATCTGGTGGAGGAGTGCGCCTCGGGGATGGGCGCCTCTTGATCTCTGCGTTCATCCACGTGCTCACGGATGAACGCACGAAATTACCGGCGCAGGCCGAGGCGTTCGATCAGGGTCTGGTAACGGGCAAGATCGCGATCCTTCAGATAGGCCAGCAGACGCTTGCGCTGGTTGACCAGCTTCAGCAGGCCGCGGCGCGAGTGATGATCCTGCTTGTGATCCTTGAAATGCTCGGTGAGATGCTCGATACGGGCGGACAGCAAGGCCACCTGGACTTCGGTCGAACCGGTATCGTTCGGCACGCGGCCAAAATCAGCAATGATCTTGCTGGTCTGTTCAGCGGTAAGAGACATGGGTATACATTTCCTTGAAAGGCGATACGAAGCTTGCGCTTGTGTCATCGCGAATGGCACAAGCGCAAGCTTCGTCTAGTTGGATGAAAGCGTTGAATTAACTTGTCTATTCTACTTATGGGAGCGGTGTTACAACAAGTGCGGAGGCAGCCATCGGCATGAATCCGTCAATCGGGTGGCAGATTGAAGCCCCGAAGAATGCGCGCACGCCCTCTTTCATCGGGCTCCAGCAACGCCAACAATGCGCCATCAGCCGCATATGCCGCGCAGCGTCCCGCCTCGACGAGTCCCGGAAGAACCACCTGCTGACCGCGTGAAACGGCCATGCTCAGTGCTTCGTCGAGATGCAGGGCCGGCAGGTCGGACACACCGGCAGACACCGGCAGCAACCACGCCAGCAACGCCTCGTCGCCCTGCTCTGTCGCCTGCTCCAGTTGCTCCAGCGTCACCATGTCCGGCTCGCGGAACGGCTCGACCCAGATACGGCGCAGCGAAGTCAGGTGCGCGCCACAGCCCAGGTCCTCGCCCAAGTCCGCCGCCAGCGAACGCACGTAGGTGCCGGAACCGCACTCCACCAGCAGTTGCAGCGTGTTGCCCTCGCGCTTCAGCAATTCGAACCGATGCACGTCCACTTCACGCGGTGGCACCTCGACGGTCTCGCCGCGGCGAGCCTTCACGTACAGTCGCTCGCCCTCGTGCTTCAGGGCCGAATACATCGGCGGCACCTGCAGGATGTGCCCGCGCAACTTGGCCAACGCGGCCTCGATGGTATTCGCGTCGAGCGGGGGAACGGCGCGCCGCCGCACGATCTCGCCTTCGCTGTCGGCGCTGTCGGTGGTGATGCCCAACCGGCATTCGGCAACATAGGCCTTGCGGGCACCAAGCAGGCTCCCAGCCAGCTTGGTCGCCTCGCCAAAGCACAGGGGGAGCAGGCCGGTAGCCAGCGGATCGAGTGCGCCGGTATGGCCGCCCTTGGAGGCACGCAGCAGTTTGCGCACGGCCTGCAGCGCCTGGTTGGAACTCAGGCCCGATGGCTTGTCGAGCAGGACGATGCCGTGCAGGTCACGGTAGGGGATACGCGGTGAGCGACTCATCGATTCAGCAACATCCGGTACAACGCTTCAATCCTGCGAGTCGCCTTCCGGCGGCGCCAGATCGCGGGCATGCTGCCGCAGCAGCGAATCGATCCGCTCACCCTTGTCGACCGAATCGTCGTACTTGAACCTCAACTCCGGCACCCGGCGCATGCGCATGCCGCTGTGCGCCAGCGCGTGGCGTATCTCGTGGCTCATGGCATTGAGTGCTTTCACCGCCGGCTGGCCCTGTTCGGGCAGCATGGTGGTCACCCACACCGTGGCCCAGTCCAGGTCGCGGGTGACCTCCACGTCGGAAACACTGGTCGACGGCAGGCCATGGTCACGCACCGCCGCATGCACCAGCAGGCCAAGCTCGCGACGCAGTTCAGCGCCAATGCGGTCAGTACGTTTGAAATCGCGGGAGGGCATGGTTTGAAGCCGGGAATGGGGAATAGAGAATGGGAAGAGCCGGCATCCGGCTGGCTTGCTGCAAGAACCAAGCTCCACCGCACCCTCGTTTTCCAAGGGAGAAAGCCGGGACCGGGAGGGGAAGCGGGGAACAGGCTTTTCCTATTCCCTGTTCCCCACTCCCGATTCCCTCGCTGCAACGCGCAGCGTTACAGCGTGCGAGCCACCTCGGTGCGTTCGAAGCACTCGATCTGGTCGCCGGGCTTGACGTCGTTGTACTGCTTCACGGCGATGCCGCACTCGGTGCCGCTGCGGACTTCGTCGACGAGTTCCTTGAAGCGGCGAAGGGATTCCAGCTCGCCCTCGAAGATCACCACGTTGTCGCGCAGCACGCGGATCGGCTTGCTGCGCTTGACCACGCCTTCGACCACCATGCAGCCGGCCACCGCGCCGAACTTGGAGCTGCGGAACACGTCGCGCACCTCGGCGATGCCGATGATGTCCTCGCGCACTTCCATGCCGAGCAGGCCGGTTGCCGCCTGGGTCACCTGGTCGATCACGTCGTAGATGATCGAGAAGTAGCGCACGTCCAGGCCACTGGTCTCGATCACCTTGCGTGCCGATGCGTCGGCGCGCACGTTGAAGCCGATCACCAGTGCCTTTGAAGCGGCCGCCAGCGTGGCATCGGACTCGGTGATGCCGCCGACGCCGGAGGCCACCACGTTGACGCGCACGCTGTCGTTGCCGATCTGGGTCAGCGACTCACGCAGTGCCTCGACCGAACCCTGCACGTCGCCCTTGACCAGGATGTTGAGCGTCTGTTGCTCTTCGCCCTGGCCCATCTTCGCGATGATGTCCTCAAGCCGGTTGCTCTTGCTGACCATGCGCGATTCGCGACGCTTCTGCTGGCGCTCCTCGGCAACCTCGCGGGCCAGGCGCTCATCCTCGACCGCGACGAAATCGTCACCGGTTTCCGGCACGCCGGACAGACCCAGCACCTGCACCGGGATCGACGGACCGGCGGACTGCACCTGCTTGCCGGTCTCGTCGACCAGCGCACGCATGCGGCCATATTCGACGCCGCAGACCACGAAGTCGCCCTTGGCCAGCGTGCCCTGCTGCACCAGCACGGTAGCCACCGGGCCACGGCCACGGTCCAGGCTGGACTCGATCACCACGCCGGAGGCGCGGCCATCGGCGACAGCCTTGAGTTCCATCACCTCTGCCTGGATCGAGATCGCATCGAGCAGATCCTCCACGCCCATGCCGGTCTTGGCCGACACCGGCACGAATTGCACGTCGCCGCCCCAGTCTTCCGGCACGACTTCCTGCGCTACCAGGCCCTGCTTGACGTTGTCCGGGTTGGCGGTGTCCTTGTCCATCTTGTTGACCGCCACGATCAACGGCACGTTGGCGGCACGCGCATGCTTGACCGCCTCGATCGTCTGCGGCTTGACGCCGTCATCGGCAGCCACCACCAGCACCACGATGTCGGTCGACTGCGCGCCACGGGCACGCATCGAGGTGAACGCGGCGTGTCCCGGGGTATCCAGGAACGTGATCACGCCCTTCGACGTCTTCACGTGGTACGCGCCGATGTGCTGGGTGATGCCGCCGGCTTCGCCGGTGGCCACCTTGGTGCGACGGATGTAATCAAGCAGCGAGGTCTTGCCGTGGTCGACATGGCCCATGATCGTGACCACCGGTGGCCGCGTGACCTTCTCGCCTTCCAGCTCGATGCTCTGGGTGTGCGCCGCCAGGGTTTCCTCGGCGTTGTTCTGGGTATCGGCGATCGGCGTGTGGCCGAGTTCCTCGACGACAAGCACGGCAGTGTCGTGATCGACGGTCTGGTTGATGGTCGCCATCACGCCCATCTTGAACAGCGCCTTGACCACCTCGGAACCCTTGACCGCCATCTTCTGCGCCAGGTCGGCAACCACGTTGGTGTCGCTCACCACCACCTCGCGCACCACCGGTGCGGTCGGGCGCGAGAAACCATGGGCACCGGTCTGCGTGCCTGCACTGCCCCGCGACATGTCGCGGCCACCGTTGCGGCCCGGCTTGCCACGCTTGTTGCTGGACGAACGACGTGCCCGGTCGGCATCGCTCAGATGCATCTGGCCGCCGGCAAAACGCTTGCCGGCACCATCACGACCACCGGTGCTTTCCACACGCTCGCGCCCATGCCTGGCCTTGCCACGCCCGGCATCGCCGGTCGAGGCCGCAGGTGCCGGAGCTGCGGGCGCAGGCGCCGGCGCAGCCACTGGCTTGACCACTTTTTCGCGTTTGCGCGGTTCGTGGATGCGCGGCAGGATCATGCCCAGTTCGCTCTGGTCGATGCGCTGCACCGATGCGGATGGATCTTCCCCGCCCGCACTCGATGGCGCAGGCTCCGGTGCCGCCTCGGCAACAGGCTCCTCCGCCACCGGCTGGGGAGCGGCAGGCTCGACGGCTTCTGCAGCGGCCGCAGCAGCGGCGGCAGCCTCCTCGGCCTCGCGCTGCGCTTCGGCCTGCTTGCGCCGCTCTTCCTCGAGCGCCTGCTGCTTCGCCTCTTCCTGGCGGCGCTGCTCGGCCTCGGTGCGCTCGCGCTCCTCGAGTTCACGCTGCTGCTGCGATTCCTGCAGCTTGCGTGCGGCCTCCTCGCGCTCGGGTTCGGCACTGGCCTCTTCCGCGATCACGCTGCGCTTGACGTAAGTGCGCTTGGCACGCACCTCGATGTTCACCGTCTTGGAGGTGCCGGCGGAACCACGGCCACCGGGCGTGGCGACTTTCAGCTCGCCCACGGTTCGCCGCTTGAGCGTGATCTGGCGCGGCGCGTTGTCGTCCGCCTCCGCACCGGCTTCGCTCTTGCCGTGCGTACGGCGCAGGAATCCCAGCAGCTTCACCTTCTCGGTGCTGCTGATGATCTGCTCCGCATCGGAAAATTTCATGCCTGCCTCGTCCAGTTGCGTCAGCAACCGGTCGACCGGCATACCCAGTACCTGGGCGAGTTGTTTGATCGTGACGTCCGACATCGTGTTCTTTGCTCCGCCATTCCCGCGCTTGCCATCTGTGCGGTGTTACCCGCGCAGCCATCTCCGTCCCTGGTGAAGAGCCCCTCAGGAGCCCTTCCCGGCACACCCGTCCAGGTGTGCCGTCGCCCGCGGTTAGCCGCCTTTCTCCAGCCGTTCGATCATCGGCGCACGCGCCGCCATGATCAGCGCGGCAGCGCGCTCTTCGTCCATGCCATCGATATCGATCAGGTCGTCCACCGCCAGATCCGCAAGCTCATCGACCGTGACCACTTCGCGATCCGCCAACGCATAGGCCGTCGCCTCGTCCATGCCGTCCAGTGCCAGCAGTTCCTCGGACGGCTGGTGTCCACCGGCGCCTTCTTCCACGGCCAAGGCTTCGGTCAGCAGCGCGTCGCGGGCGCGGGCGCGAAGTTCCTCGACGATGTCCTCGTCAAAGCCCTCCACCGCCAGCAGTTCGGCGCTGGGCACGTAGGCGATCTCCTCGATGCTGGAGAAACCTTCCTGCACGAGGATAACCGCAATCTCCTGATCCACCTCGAGCTTGTCCATGAACAGCTGTCGCGCAGCCTCCTGCTCGGCCTCGCTCTTGGCGGTGACCTGATCCTGGGTCATCACGTTGAGCTGCCAGCCGGTCAGCTTGCTGGCCAGCCGCACGTTCTGGCCGCCGCGGCCGATCGCCTGGGACAGCTTGTCCTCGGCCACCGCGATGTCCATCGAGTGCTTTTCCTCATCCATGATGATGGACTGCACTTCGGCCGGCGCCATCGCGTTGATCACGAACTGGGCCTGGTTCTCGTGCCACAGGATGATGTCGACGCGCTCGCCGTTGAGGTCATTCGACACCGCCTGCACGCGCGAGCCGCGCATGCCGATGCAGGCACCGATCGGATCGGTGCGGCTGTCATGCGCCAGCACGGCGATCTTGGCGCGGTCACCCGGGTCGCGGGCGCAACCCTTGATCTCGACCAGGCCCTGGCCGACTTCCGGCACTTCCAGCTTGAACAGTTCGATCATGAACTCCGGCGCCGCACGCGACACGAACAGCTGCGGGCCGCGGACTTCCGACTTCACTTCGTACAGGTAGCCGCGCACGCGGTCGCCGACGCGGACCGACTCACGCGGAATCGTCTTGTCGCGCGGAATGAACGCCTCGGCATTGCTGCCCAGGTCGAGGTAGATGTTGCCGCGCTCGACCCGCTTGACGATGCCGGTGACCAGCTCGCCGACGCGGTCGGCAAATGCATCGACCACCTGCTGGCGCTCGGCCTCGCGCACGCGCTGCACGATCACCTGCTTGGCGGCCTGCGCTGCAATGCGCCCGAATTCGGCGTTCTCGACCTGCTGCTCGATGTACTCGCCCACTTGGGCGTCGGCGCGCTCGTCCAGCGCGTCCATCAGGCGCAGCTGGTACGACGGCGATTCCATCTCGCCATCGTCGGCAATGATTTCCCAGCGACGGAAGGTCTCGTACTCGCCGGTGTCATGGTCGATCGAAACACGGATGTCCGGCTCTTCGTCCGGGTAGCGCTTTTTCGCGGCCGAGGCCAGCGCGGCCTCCATCGCCTCGAAAATCACTTCCAGCGGCACGCCTTTCTCGTTGGCGACCGCATCGACGACCAGCAAAAGTTCTTTGCTCATTGCAGCGACTCCATGGACGCCCAGCGACGTCCGATCGTTAACTTTTACGTTCATCCGTGAACGCCGGATCAAGGCGGCCATCCACGGCCACACGGTTCAATGTTTCAACCAGCTTTTTTCTTGCCGGACGACCTGCCACCTGGCTTGGGCTGCGGGGCATAACCCAGCGCCACCCAGTCCGGCACCACACGCGCACTTTCCACCAGCGCGTGCTCGAATTCGAATGTCTTGCCTTCGGCCTCCAGCACGATGTGCCCGCCTTCCGCCGCCGCCAGCTTGCCGCGCAGGCGGCGACGCCCTTCCAGCGGCGCCTTCAGCAGCACTTTCACTTCCTGGCCGACGACCCGCGCAAACTGCGCGGCGTTGAACAGCGGGCGGTCCAGCCCCGGCGAAGACACTTCCAGCACGTAATGCCCGGGAATCGGATCTTCCACGTCCAGCAGTGCCGACAACTCGCGGCTGGCGGCCTCGCAATCCTCGATGCCGACTTCGCGACGCTCACCACCCTCGCCCTGATGATCAAGCAGATCCAGGTAAACGCGCAGGGTACTCTGCCCGTGTGACGGGATGAACTCCACGCCAAGGCATTCCAGCCCCAGATCGGCCAGTACTTCGGTAAAGCGTTGTGCCAGTGCCTGTGTATCCATGATCGCTTTCCGGTTCGCGTTCCCAGAACGGCAGAAACAAAAAATGGGCTCCAACGGCCCATTTCCCTGCTTCGCCGATGTCACTCCTGATCAGACCTCTCCAGCGCCCCGCCCACCCGCAGCGGACCCGGCACAACGCATCCTTGCGCCCAACAAAAAAGCCTCACGAGGAGGCTTTCTTGCATCAAGAAAGATCTGGTAGCGGGGGCAGGATTCGAACCTGCGACCTTCGGGTTATGAGCCCGACGAGCTGCCAGACTGCTCCACCCCGCATCAGAGTCCGAAGATTCTACCGGTATGGCCGGATTCTTGCAAGCCTTGTCGTGGACAAATTCTTGCTCACAGCCCGAACGCGTGACGGCACCAGCCGATCAGCGGCCCCCAGTACACACCCAGCACCAGCAGCGCCAGGGCGTTCAGCGACAGCACCACACGCAACGGCCGGTCCTGCTGCGGCTGCAGCACGGCATCCTCCGCCGGCTTGTCGAAGTACATCACCTTGACCACGTACAGGTAGTAGTACAGGCCGATGATCGCGAACACGATGCCGACGATGGCCAGCCACAGCATGTCGGCATGGATCGCCGCCTCGAGCACCAGCACCTTGGCCCAGAAGCCGAACAGCGGCGGTACGCCGGCCAGCGAGAACATCGTCAGCAGCATCAGGAAGGCCATCCACGGCGACTTCCGGTTCAGCCCCTTCAGGTCGGCGATTTCCTCGCACTCGAAGCCGGCCCGGCTCATCGCCAGCATCACGCCGAACGCGGCCACGCCCATGATCGCGTAGCAGATCGCGTAGAACATCGCGGCGGCATAGCCCTCCGGCCCGGCCGCGGCCAGGCCGAGCAGCAGGTAGCCCATGTGCGAGATGGTCGAGTACGCCAGCATGCGCTTGAGGTTGGTCTGCACGATCGCGACCAGATTGCCGATCGCCAGCGAGACCACGGCCAGCACGGCCAGCATCAGCTGCCAGTGCTGCGACAGGTCGCCCATGCCCGCTTCGAGCAGGCGCCAGGCCATGCCGAACGCGGCCAGCTTGGAACCGGAAGCAATGAAGGTGGTCACCGGGGTCGGAGCACCCTGGTAGACGTCCGGGATCCACATGTGGAACGGCGCGGCGCCCAGCTTGAAGCCGATGCCGACGATCATGAAGATCAAGCCGAACAACAGCAGCGTCGGTGCCGTGGTGTAGGACATCACGTTGTGCAGCTGTGCCAGGTCGAGGGTCGGCGCGCCGCCCATGCCGGAGGCGCCATAGACCATCGACATGCCGTACAGCAGCATGCCCGAGGCCAGCGCACCCAGCACGAAATACTTGATCGCCGCTTCCGGCGGCAGCTTCGCATCACGGTTGATCGCGACCAGCGCATACGACGACAGCGACAGCAGCTCCAGCCCGAGGTAAACGGTCACCAGGCTGCCGGCCGACACCAGCAGCATGATGCCGAGCACCGCGAAGATCATCAGCGTGTAGAACTCGCCGCCGAGCAGTTTGCGGTCGATCAGGTACGGACGGGCATAGACGAACACCAGCGCCGTGGTACCCAAGGCAAACACCTTGAGTATCTCGGCGACTTCGTCACGCACGAACATGCCGCCGAACGCGGTTACCGCCTGGTCCGGCTGACCGACGACCACCAGATAGACCGCCACCAGCAGCACGGCAATCGATATCCAGTGCAGCAGCGGGCGCTGTGCGGGTTTCATGAACGCGTCCAGCAACAACAGCAGGCACGCCGCCGCGGCCAGATAGAACTCCGGCAGCAGGATCAGGATGTCATTCAGGGTTGGCATGTTCGGTCCCGATCAAATCTTGTGAATGGCCAGCTGCTGCACCAGCTGTGCCACCGAGCTGTCCATCAGATGGACCAGCGGTTGCGGCCAGATGCCCAGCGCCAGCACGGCGGCGGCGAAGGCAGCCAGCACGAAGGTTTCGCGCCCGTTGATGTCCTTCATCCCGGCCACGTGCGAGTTGGTGATATCGCCCCACAGCACGCGCTTGACCAGCCACAGCGTGTAGGCAGCGCCGATGATCAGCGTGAATGCGGCAAACAGCGCGATCCACGGGTTGGCCGCGAAGCTGGCCAGAACCACCATGAACTCGCCGACGAAGCCACTGGTGCCCGGCAGGCCGCAGTTGGCCATCGCGAACAGCACATAGAAGAAGCCGAACCACGGCATCACGTTGATCACGCCGCCGTAATCCTTGATCTGGCGCGTGTGCAGGCGGTCATACATCACGCCGATGCAGGTGAACATCGCGCCGGAAACGAAACCGTGTGAGATCATCTGCACCATCGCGCCCTGCATGCCGAGCAGTGCCATGTCGGTACTGCCCTGCTCGCGCACCAGCGCGAAGGCGATGAAGATGCCCAGCGTGACGAAACCCATGTGGGCCACCGACGAGTACGCCACCAGCTTCTTCATGTCCTCCTGCACCAGCGCCACGTAGCCGATGTAGACCACGGCCAC
>Ga0222419_100466_pt1 | contig 38388 bp, 25 predicted proteins | sample 1B20Ametagenome_FD_182474 | JGI IMG/M metagenome (GOLD analysis project Ga0222419, IMG submission 182474) | Enriched microbial communities from leaf-cutter ant dump, University of Wisconsin, Madison, United States - 1B20A (version 2) | ecosystem: Environmental > Terrestrial > Nest > Insects nest...
GCAATGTGCTTGGCGAGATGATGGTTCTTCATCATATTGGCAATACGCAAGTCTTCGATACAGATCGTTTGGTTCTCACGAATCCACATCGTGGTCTGCTTGTGTATCCCGTCTAATCGACAATTGCCAATGGTCTCGTGTATGCGAGCTACTTTTCGCTTCGCCTTGTACCAGTTGCTTCCACCTTGCTGTCTTCTCGCCAGAATGCGCTGCCACTTCGCCAATTGCTGTTCATGCTGCAGCGTATATCTCGGATTGTTAATGGCAAGACCTTCCGTCGTCACCGCCAACTGCTTGATGCCCATATCAATGCCAAGGGTGCGGTCTGTTTGAGGAAGTGGCTGGATGTCCGCCTCGCACACCACCGCTACAAACCATTTTCCACTTGGGGACAAGCGTATCGTTGCCGATAAGATTCGACCTGCGAGCTCTCTTGACTTGGCGAATCTCACCCACCCCAACTTAGGCAGCTGCAATCGATCTCCATTCACTGCAACATTGCCATTGGTATACCGGGTTGTATAGCTTTGTACCGGGTGCTTTCGGCTTTTGAACCGAGGCGCATCATTTTGTTTCTTATAGAAGCGATCGAAAGCATCCGCCAGATGGCGTACAGACGACTGCAGCGCGATGCTGTCTACTTCCTTCAGCCAGGGCCGTTCTCGCTTCATGGCGGGAAGCTCTGTCGCACAGGTGTTGTAGGACAAACCCTTTCCCGTTGTCTCATACGCCTGATTCCATTGCCCCAGGAAGTGATTGAACACAAACCGGCAACAGCCTATTGTCTTGCGTAATAGCACGATTTGTTCCCTACTTGGATAGATGCGATATTTGAACGTCTTATGCTGAAGCATCGCCTGTTTCACCGCCAACTCATGGAAGAAGCAACTGCTAACATATGCCAATTATAGCACATACGTTCCCATTATGCCACCAACAAAATTCCCGATTCATCCCCGCCTACGCGCTCACAGCGTGAGTAAGGTTGCTTAGAGGCAGGGGTATTCCCGGTGTTATTGTTAAAAATTATTGATAAATTGATGCAATATATGGCGGCGGCATTTTCCGCGCCGAACGGCTTCAGGCAGCCCTTGAATGCGCTCCAGTTACCGTTAAATCCGCAAGCGATTGTCCTGGTCGCAGATTCGATGTCTACGGCATCGTTCGGGTATGTTATAGTACTTTTGAACAGTCCTGTACAAAACCGTATTCGAGCGTATTCGTGCCCGAGCAAGGAGGAGAACCGTGCCGGATGAAACGATCCTCATCGTCGACGATGAGAAAGAGATTGTGAAATTGCTGGAAATTTATTTGACGAATGAGGGGTACCGCCTGCTGACCGCATCCAACGGACTGGAAGCGCTGGATCATCTCCGCGTCGATACGGTGGACCTGATCATCCTCGACGTGATGATGCCATCCATGGACGGCATTGCAGCCTGCATGGCGATTCGCGAGACGAACAATACGCCGATCATCATGCTGTCCGCGAAAAGCCAGGATATCGACAAGATCGCCGGTCTCAGCATCGGGGCGGACGATTACGTGACGAAACCGTTTAATCCGCTGGAGCTCGTGGCGCGGGTGAAATCCCAGCTTCGCAGGTACAAGCGGCTCAACACCGCGAGAGTCCCGAACGATGACGAGATTATCATCGACAATTTGTGCATCCGGCTGGCGGCCCGGACGGTCACCGTCGACGGACGGGAAGTGCGGCTGACCCCGATCGAGTTCGCCATCGTCCGACTGCTTGCGGTCAATCGGGGCATCGTGCTCAGCATGGACAAAATTTACGAAGAAGCGTGGAATGAGCCCTACATGGAGTCGAAAAACACGGTGATGGTGCATGTCCGGAAAATCCGCGAAAAAATCGAAAAAGATCCGCAGAAGCCGAAGTTTATCCAAACGGTATGGGGCATCGGCTACAAAATGGTAGCGAGATGAGCGCGGAGGTACGTATGCAAAAAAGCGAAATGATCTCGTTGCGCTGGAAGTTCCTCGGCCTTTTTATCGCAAGCATCCTGGCGACCGCGGCGCTGCTCTTGATCGGCTATGCCCTTGCCTCGTTCCTGATTCTGGTCCCGGGGATCAACGCCCCTTTCCGGTGGACGGTCAACGGCGTCGGCTCCGTGCCGGTTACCGCGGTCGCCGGCATCGTCCTGTTTCCGTTCTGCTACTACTGGATCAGCAATCCTCTCATCCGCCGGTTCGAACGCATCGAATCGGGCTTGCGGGAAATTGCCGAGGGCCGATTCGACCACGTCATCCCGGATGCCGCGAACGACGAAGCCGGAAGCATCGCGCAGGGCATCAACCGTATGACCGGCGAATGGAGCCTGTATTTGCAGGAAATCAAAGCGGGGCTGGAGGAAATCGCAAAAGGCAAATTCGATCATGAAATTCCGGTTCAGGAAGACAGCGAGCTCGGGACGATCGCCCGCAGCATCAATCAGATGACCGCGCAATTGCGCCGCTCGATCCGGGAAGAACGAATCGCCGAACAGACGAAGAACGATTTGATCACCGGGGTATCGCACGATTTGCGGACGCCGCTCACCTCGATCCTCGGCTTTCTCGAGCTGATCGAACAAGACCGCTACCGGGATGAAGTGGAGCTGCGCTACTACGTCGATATCGCCTACGACAAAACGCTCAGCCTGAGGAAGCTGATCGACGATTTGTTCGAATATACGCGGATCAACAACGGCATGCCGCTGCAGACAGCCGTTCTGGACATGAACGGGTTTATCCGGCAGCTCGCGGAAGAGTTCGTGCCGACGTTCGAGCGGGAAGGCATGTTGCTGCGGGTTGACGCCGAAGACGGGGACCTGCCCGTGCTGGCGGACGGAGATCAACTGGCCCGGGCATACGAGAATTTAATTGCGAACGCACTGCAATACGGCAAGGAGGGCGTCTATGTCGACATTCGCGTCGCGTCGGAGGACGGACAGGTCGTCGTGCAAGTCGCCAACTGCGGCAATCCGATTCCGGAAGCGGATTTGCCGTTCATCTTCGATCGCTTCTACCGAGGCGACAGGTCGCGTTCCAAGGAGACAGGCGGCACGGGGCTCGGACTGGCCATCGCAAAGAGCATCATCGAGCTGCACGACGGGCGCATCCTGGCGCGAAGCGACCGCGAGCGGACGGTGTTCGAGACGCAGCTGCCGCTTCACTCATGAAGTTATTTTAGGCAAATGTTAAGCATTCGTTAAGCAATTACGATACCTGCCGATAAGATATCTCCTCTATTCTTACTTCCTGTAACGGAAGAATAGAGGAGGTTCCCCCATGATTCGCCGCTCTCCCCTGACGAGGCCCGCCATCCCTTATCTGATCATGATCGTAGTTTTCCTCTTGTTGGCAGCCGCTTCGTCATTTTCGATTCGCGGCCTTTCGGGCACGTGGTCTCATCCCGTTCATTATTCGGACCGAGTCGCCGTCCTGATGTATCATCACCTGGAGGAGACGCCGTCCCCCGGGTTGTCCACCTTGGCGGTGCGGGACTTCGAGGAGCAAATGCGCCTGTTGAAGGAGAACGGGTTCAACGTCATCGGCATGGAGCAATACGTCCGATACATGCTGGAAGGCGCGCCGGTGCCCGACAATGCGGTGCTGCTGACGTTCGATGACGGATATGAAAGCTTCTACAAGTACGGTTATCCGATTTTGCGCAAATATGAATTTCCCGCTGCGAGCTTCGTGATCGTGGCTTCGATCGACGACCGGAGCCGCCCGGGCATTCCGAAGCTGACCTGGGAACAGATGAGGGAAATGCAACAAGCCGGCATGAGCTTTTACAGCCACAGCTACGATTCGCACCGCTTCGGTCCGATCGATGCGGACGGACATGAAGGCGCCGTGCTGACGCACCCGCTCTATCTGAGCGACCTGGGACGAATGGAGACGGCGGCGGAGTACGTCCGGCGAATCGCCGACGATTTGGCGTTGGCGGAACGAAGGCTGGCGGAAGAGCTGCCCGGCGCCAAAGGAATTTTCGCCTTCCCTTACGGCGAACACAATCAAGCGGGCCTTATGGAGGTGCTGCGGACATTGGACATCGAGCTTACGTTTACGATCCTTGAGGGCATCAATACCCGGTCGGACCGCCTCGGTCTGCGAATCGATGCGAACCGATCGCCCGCAGCGCTGATCGCCCGATTGAAGGCGCCGGATAACGCACGCTAACGACCGTTTGCCGACACGATGCCCTTCCACGATTCAGCCGCCGCCCTACTTGATAATCACATTTACGACATCCTTGGCCTGCTCCGTTCCATGGACATCATACAGCGTCAATTGGAAACGATAAGTTCCTTTGGGAGTGTCTGCCGGAAGTGACAGTGTTGCGCCTTCCCCGGCAATGGCTGCCGGCAGGTTGACCTGCCCGTCGATATTCACATAGGAGTCCCCGTACTTTCTCTGCAGCGTCGATTTCACAACGCCCGAGCCTTGCGTCTCTATATGGAAAGCAACGTTTATCGAACCTGCCGAGCGGTCAAACAATCGGGTTGGCGCAGCCGCCTTGATGGCATAACCGGTCGGAGCGGCAAGCGAAATATTCGTGGTGCTGCTATCAAGCATATAGCCATTTTGAGGCTTTGTAATATCCGTGCAGGAGTATAAGATCACATGCAAGGTGTACTCTCCGGATGGGATGGGATCAACGCTGCCGGACATGTCCAAGGTGATGGTGGACGTATGCTCCAGGTCAACAGGCACAAAAGCGTAGGGCAAGGCCGACGAAACCAAATTTCCGTTAATTTTGGTTCCAACCGGAAGGTCGAACGTTTCCGTTACATCATCTTCCGTCTTCTCCAGGTGAAACTCGTAGACGAGAGCCTTGCCATCCGTCTTGTAGTCATACCCGGCAACAGGGGTTATTGCCAGACTGATCGTAAACAGGTTGAGCTCACCGCTTGCCGATAATTCATAGTTATTTCTTCCGGTTATCGTGACCGCCGGCAGCCCGCCGGTATAGCCCACAGCAGGGGTATTCAGCTCAACCTGATATGAAGCGGCCGGCAATTGATTCTCTGCCGGTATATTCGTGAAATCAAAAATAAACAGATACGCATCCGTATCCCCCGCCCCGGCAGGCGCAGGATTATAATGCGAATCAGCGCTTCCCATCTTGACAAAATCGCTTAAAGCGACCGCAGCAGCCGGTGCGGCAAGATTTATATAATAATAAGCCCCTCCGGCAAGCATCGTTATGGAAGTGCCCATCGGAAGAGCTGTCGAACCGTTGGAATCAACCAATCTCAGCGTATGATTCTTCGGTTCGCAGGCAGCGCCATATTCCAGGGTATAACGGACGGTAAAAACGCTGTCTGAAGTGACATCAATCGCGGTCCCGCTGCCCAGAGCATCCGCGGTATACCGTTTCCCTTCCTTGATCGCCGAGGTGATCGCCGTTGGCGTGGATACGGGGTCCGTTCCGGATCCCGGCTTGGTAACGCCATTGTCGTCCAAATCCTGATTCCAGACGTCATCGCCATCATCGTTGTTCGTATTCAGCAGTTCCTGAATTTGTTCCCATTCCAAATTCCCAATGGGAACCGCGCCATCCCCTGTATGGATATCGCCGCCGTTCGTTCCCCCCGGAGAGCCCTGATAATCGTTATAATAATTGTTCCACGTATTTCCAGAGCCCGGGGTATTCCCGGTCACACTCCCCACATTCTGCGTACCGCCAACCTCGCCCATGTTCAAATTATGATGGATTTGCGTATCCGATCCCACATAACCGACAATGCCTCCGTAGTAACTGCCCCCATTATTGATAATTTCCCCGCTATTGAAGCTGTTGCTTACGACCCCGTTATTCCCGGCTTCCCCGGCAATACCGCCGGTGTTGCCGGTATTGCTTTGTACGGTGCCCGTATTGATGCTGATTTTCACCGTCCCGTCGGTATAGCCCGCGATTCCCCCGACGCCCCCCGACTTGCCCGTCACGCTGCCGCCCGAGGACGTATTGCTGATCATGCTGCCGGTGCCGGCCCAGCCGGCAATGCCGCCAACGTAGCCGGATTGGCCCGTAATTGCTGCGTCGACGGTACTTTGGGTAATGGTTCCATCCACACGCCCGGCAATGCCGCCCAAATAATTGCTATTGGCCGTCACCGTAGCTGCTCCTGTAAAGGTACAATTGCTGATGACACTATCGGGCCCATAGGCCCAGCCCACGATGCCGCCGGTATAGCCGGACTTGCCCGTGATCGTGGCGTCGACCGTACAGCCGTTGATCGTTCCGTCTGCGCGTCCTGCGATGCCGCCTATATAGTTGCCATTCGCGGTCGTTGACCCGGAGAAGCTGCAATTGCTGATGACGCTGTCGGTTCCGGACGCCCACCCCGCAATTCCCCCGACATATTCCTGACCTGTAATCGTTGCATCAACGGTACATCCGGTGATGGTTCCATCCAACCGCCCGGCGATTCCGCCTATATAGTTGCCATTCGCCGATGCAGTTCCCGAAAAATGGATATTGCTGATCTCGCTGCCGGTTCCATAAGCCCAGCCGACGATACCGCCAACATATTCCTGACCTGTCAGGACGATGTCGTCCGCATCGCTTTCCGTGACTTTGCCGCTGGTGTAACCGACAATCGCCCCAACGTATTGGGTCCCTTCCACCTTGCCGGAGGCGCTGCAATGACTGATCACGCTGTTCACGCCCGCTTCGCCGGCGACAGCCCCGTGGTAATCCTTCCAGCTCGCCAATATCGAAACGTTAACGGTGCATTCTGAAATCAAACCGTTCGTGAAGCCGGCTACGCCCCCGCTCCGGTTTCCTCCTTTGACACTGCCCGAAATTTTTATTTTCTCGATCACGCTGCCGGTGTCCGCATAACCGAAAAGACCCTGATAATCGCCATTGCCCTCGTTGTTGACGTACAGACCGACGACTTCATACCCATCTCCGTCGAAATGACCGGCAAACTTGTTGGCGCTGCTGCCGATGCTGGTAAATTTCCTTGGATTTCCGGAGACGAATGTGCCATTCGGTTGCATCTCGTTTAACAAAATATCCTGCGTGAGCTTGATGTATTTGCCCGAATAGGTTGTTCCTGCGTTTGCCTGCTGCGAGAAATAGGCAAGCTGCTCTGCCGTCGCAATCAGGTAAGGATCGTTCTCCGCTCCGCTTCCGCCGGAGAAGCTGCCCGCCGCGGTGCCATCCCACAGAGGACTTATTGCCAGGACCGGAGGCCGGATAACCGACAGCAAGAAAGCAGTGAGAACAAAAAGGAACAGGGCTGCGGCGGACACAATCGAACAAACCAGACCGATCCGCGTTCTGCGCCGGATTCTCCTGAATTTCTCCAATCTCGTACGTCTGCGACTGATTCTGAATTTGTCCATCTTGAATCTCCTTGTTGCCGGGTCCCTGCCTCCGGCGCGGACTCCAATTGCACGGAAATCACTTCGTAACCGTTATTCCGTTATAGTTATCCATAGCATCCTTGAAAAATATCAATTCATAAACGGCTGCGGTATGGAGGGTTGTCGTCATGCTCCTGTTGGTCAGGTCCATGCTGTCCTCGTTCACCGCCGTCTTGACAATCGGGTTGGTCATATCCGGAGCGGCCCCCTCCGGCCATGCGATCACCACATCCGTGTCCGCCGTCTCGCTTTGGATCAGGTTGATCGTCAGGATGGCGGTCGGGGTCCCCTCATTATCGTTAACACTGTAAGTCATGGCAGGGGAAATAATAAACTTGCCGCGCAATACTTTACTGTAGGGGGATGTGGCGGCAGCCGTCACCGTTACCTCCAGAGGCGCCTGCGGATCGGGATTGGTGAAATCAAGCTCAATCGTTTGCTTATTTCCTTCCGGCACATCCGCGGCAATCGTGCCACTAACCGCCCCACCTGCCGGATCGGTCTCCACCTCATAATGAATCGCCCGATTGGAAATCTTCAAAGAGTTGTCATAGTTCAATAAATCAAAACGGATCGTCGCCTCGGAATCCGCCTGCCAGTCGTGCGTGATCGCGTAAACAGGGATCGGGGAAGCATCCGGCAGCAACAGGTCGCTGGTAAAATAAAATTCACTATCCGCAGTCGCAAAATAGGAATTCAGCGTTGTCGTCTGTGTATAGCTCGCCCAAACAACCGACGCAAAAACAACTGAAGTGGCGAGAACAGCCGCGGTTATCAGGATCGTTTTGAATTTTCTGCTCTTGGTTCTCATGGGATCACGCACGGAAGTCCTCCCCTTTCCAGCCATCCTCACGCCATTTATTGCGATTGCGCAGCTTTGAGCCTGAGCACGATGTAATCAATCTCATCCTTGAATTTCCCGGCATTCATATTGCCCGGCCACGCAACAGTCAGCGTATATTCTCTCGTGCTTGGCTCCTGTGCGACGAATTCGATATTGTCGCTCCTGTACAGCACAGCCCCGTAACGGTTCATATTCACCAGGTCCCCTGCCGGATTTTCGGATAATGTGAATGTCAGAGGAAGGTTTCCGGTCGTCTCCAATTCCAGGCTGACGCGCTGATTATAACCGCTGATCAACGGCGTGCCTTCCTCGAGCTTCCAGTTCTTCACCGCTATAACAATCTCCCTGCTGTCTCCCGGCGTCATCCCTTCCAGAGACACCGTCTCAGCATCGGAATCCAAGGCCCAAACTGTAAATTCAATATCAGGCGGCAAAGTATTTTCCGCACCTGTGTTGGTCACCGTGGTGGTGAATCGCGAAAACGAAAAGCCGATCCCGACCAAAGTAATCACGAAGAGAAACACAACGATATATTTGAGGCTTGAATTCATTTTTCTCACCGCCCGGCTCTTGCAGCATTATTCCGGTCTGATCTGCTCGCCTGTAATGCGGAAGATGACTTTCACATGATCTTTGGCCAATAATGCGTCTACAGCCGCGGTGTCATAATCGTCATATGCCGTCATCAAAGAAGTCTCGCAATTTTCAATCGCAGCATGCTCGGCTTCCACGAGTTGATTGTATTCGGTATACCAGCTCTCGTCGTCTGACGGGCTGCCATGCTCCTCCAGGTAGTCCGCGACTGCCTGGGCGGCCGCATTCCGCTGTTCATCGAGACCTCCCGGCCCGTAATATTGCTCATACGCGTCCTGATAATAAGGCAAATAATGACCCGTTATTTCCGTGGAGGGGTTGGGGGTCACTGACGCCGCTCCCGTATCGTTCATATAGCAAGAGGTATTCCACTGCCAATAAACCGTTACGGTAACCTGATCCTGGCTTCCCCGGGAGAAAAAACGCTGATCCCCTGTATGGTCAAAGATGCTGAAATACCCGTCCTCATCGGTGTCGATGTCACTCAGCCGAAACCAGTCGTCGCCGCAGCTCGACAGGTGAGGGAACATTCCGGGTTCGGGATCGGCAGCTCCATCGTTAATATCCGCTGTAATTTTAAAAACAAAAGGGGCATAGATATCGGCATAAGTCGCACCGACCACCGTATCCGCAGCAAGCTGGAGCAAATCGTTGCCATTCATTTCGACATCATAAGCAATGCCCACATCGGAACCGCCACCGGTAAAGGTAAAGCTCTTCGATCCAAAATCCATCGGCTTCACCTGATAGGAATCGAACAAATCAAATGTAAACCCTTTATTGTAAAATTGCCCGTCCGTATCGTCCTCGCCCCGGGCGCCAAAATTCCATTTTGCCACAAGGGCGCTGTCGCGGCCCGCGTATTCTTCGGTAAACCTCGCCAGGGTGAACGATAAAATGGAGGAACTAATGGATATCATCGCAACTAATAACAACAAAATTTTCCTTAGCTTCACATGTTATCACCCCTTTTGCGAGCTTCGGCCGCCCTCCGCCTTCTGTTTTTCAAATAATCCGCGGCCAAAAAACAAATGAGGAGCATGACTGCAACGAAGGCCATACCGGCAGGTTTTTTCAACAAAATGACAAGAAGACCGAGCTTGGGTATGATGAACTGCACTCGTCCGACGAGTTGTTCCGGTCTTATCGTACCATCGGCCACATTATTATTGTCGCCTTTCAGGACATACTTGCCTTCCTCCACCCCGACAATCCGGTGTGTATAAACTACACGCCCGTCCAAATACGAGACAATGTCGCCAATCTTGTACGCATCCGCCTTCTGCTCCCGGATCACCACCAGATCGCCCGGATCGATGGCCGGCTCCATAGAGCCGGAAAGAACCACAAATGGAGCAAAACCGAACACCTTGGGGACCGGGTGATGTGTAACGGCTTTATTAATGCCAAGATAAAGATTAGCTGCGATCAACAGGGATAAAAGACCGATAACCGAATAGAGCAAACATTTGATAAGAAACTTTCTATAGTTGACAACCAACGATTCCCGGAGCCCCCTTACTGACTGCTGGCCGCAACCTTGATGACGAGGCTGTAAGAATAATGGGGGTCACCCCCGAATTGGGCATAATCATTATCCTGTTCGCTCTCGGGCCAATACCAGTCCAAGGTATACTTCGCGTATTTCCCCCTATCCAGCACCGCATTCTGATGCAGCTCTATCGGAGTTCGCCAGATATCCTTGCCTCCCGCTACATAGACCTCATCTTTTCTTAATCGGTAAACAATCGGAATCTTGTACGCTGAGGGAAGGGTATCCACGGGAGTAAACGTGATATCATACCTGGCCGGATAATCGCTGTTCCGATTGTCAACGGTGAATGCGTAGCTGCCCTTCATGCCAGGCGCAATTCGTTTCTTCGTTCCGAATATATTGACATTCACAGCGCCCTCACTGCCATATTGCACCCCGTCAGCAGTATCCGTAACACCTAAATTAAATCTATTCGATACTGGCGGAGGCGGAGGTGTCGGGGCAGCAGAGCTTGCAGGCGTCTGGTCAGGGGGTTTCGAACTCTCCGGGATAGCAGCGGTAGGCTTGGCAGGCTCTTTCGGCGTTGCAGATGGCTTGGCCGGTTCTCCTGGCGTTACAGTCGGTTCGGGCGTAATAGATGGTTCGGGCGTTTCAACCGAGGGAACGGAAGCTTCCGTTTCTTCCTTCGGCTGAAGGGATCCTGCTCCGGAATTTGCAAACCCCAATTCAACCTTCTCCAGGATGAACGATCTATGAAGATCGTCATGACTTAGTGTCATCGTCAGTTCCAACAATGCAATGTTTATAGCAACTCTAAATACAAGTGTATTGTCAGGAAGATGTACCAGTTCGACGTGTTTCATTTGTGCATCGCGTTCAATATAAATGGACGATGTCACAAGCGTGTTGCCCTCTTCATCAAGCACGCTTATGCTGTGCGTGCCTTCCTCAACATCTGTAAAAATGAAATACCCATTGTCATCGGTACGCGAATAGCGGGGCTCGCTCCTTAATTCGATGAGTCCATTCGCGTAAGGCGTTTGATCTGAATAAATAATTCTGCCCTTGATGTCGATACGCTTTCCGACCGAAACAGCTGCCTCATTGGCAGGGAAAAGAAGACGATGAATCTTTGCAATCACGCCGTTCCCCGCCTTCGCCTTCCCCGGATCGGGGAGCGGCGAGTTCAGAACAAAAACAACTTCACCCTCATTCGTCGAATCACGAATCACGCCATATAGAGGAATACTGATATAAACAACGATCGTTGTAATCAGAACAAACAGCACAAAAACTTTAAATCGATTTTTCGTCATGTTTTTTTAAACCCGTCTGCATAGGGGATAAGCTTGTTCATACGATCGCCCCTGTTCACGTTTAATTTTGAAATAGGGGTTGCACCGGCTATCTTTCAGGGGATCAAGGCGCACCTTCATCCCCTGAAAGAAAGTCGGTAGACTTTCTTCTGGTGCGTTGTGTTTCAGGTGTTACGGAGTAACAGTCGGCGTTACTTGCGTTGCAGTCAGTGTGATCTTGATGCCGTAGGTTGTGCGCTTCGTTATATCACTCTTTGCAGCGGTTTGTGAGTCTTCGCCAAGCGCTGTGTCGACAGTGTCGTCAGCACTGACATATGCCCATCTCCATTGAACTGTCTTTTCAATGTCTTTAATCGTCGTAGAACCTGTAGCGGTTGCCGCCAGTCGGAATACGCCAACAGTCGCCGGGACCGATGCAGTAGCCCCAGTTGTCGCCGTATCCGCAATAATCTTGTCAGCCAATGCCTTGGACAAACCATCCAGATCCACCCAAGTCACACCTGAATCAACAGAATATTCGATCGGAACGGCGGCGTTGTCCGCCAAAGCTACTGTTTCGATTTTGATATCTGCGGCAACGTCTGCGATATAGCTTACCTTTACCACGAAGTCTCCATCAACCCCGGGTGCGAGGATAGACTCACCTGCGCCGTCGTCATTATTCATATTGGTATAGCTCGCATGGGAGAACAGATCCAATTCTGCCGGTGCCGATGCGGCTGCAAAATTGCTTAAACTACTATCCTGGCCGCCTTGAGCATTAAAGCTCCATCTGGCCACAAGAGCCGTATCTTGTCCTGCAACTGCGGTAGTATACTTTGCAAAGGTCCCCGAGATCATCACGGTAGAGACCATCGACATGGCAAGAAGCAACAGGGTGACACTGAAAACACGCGATTTGGCTTTCATCTTCTCAACAACCTCTTTTCCTTTTTCCTAAATAGGTCAATTAAACGGATAAGTCGTTATCGTTATTATTCGTGCTGGTTTTCTGTGCGGTCCTTAGTGCGGCGAGTTCTGCCTCCAGTTCCGCTTCCCTTGACGTTCTTCCATGACCTCGCCTGTTTCTGGAAAAAATCGTGTAGAGGACAAACACGAACAGCGGGAAGACTACAAAAATCAACATCCCTACCGGTGTTTGAAGAAAGATGGCGAATCTCCCCAATCCGGGTGCTCTCCATACGTAAATGCCTTCGATACTGTCCGGTGAGACATTGCCTGCATCTATTCCGACATTGGCATCACCTTTCGTTGAGAACGATAACCCCCCTTCATTGATGATTGCCGTTACTCTGTGTGACACAACTACATTTTTCTCTATTTGGAAAGAAATGATATCGCCCACCTTAATTTTATCAGGCGCAATCATTCGGGTTACAATTAAATCTCCCGTCTTTATGCTTGGTTCCATTGAACCGGACAGTACAATAAATGGTTTATAACCAAAAAAATCAGGCACTTTGTCCGAATGTATGTAGGATTTAACAATCATGGTCACGTTAACGATGAAAATCATCGTCAACACGAAACATACAGCATAGCCGACTCCCAACAGCATTTTCCCTAACAGTGTTCTTTTGTGGGTTCGTTTTTCCATCAAGCGCTATGCCCCCGTTCAAGAATGCGACTTTCGATAATTTTATTACCTCACTTTCACAGCCATTAAGTCTAAATATAAAGCCTGTATAAAAAACAAAAAAGACTGCACGAAAAGTGAATTTTCGGCAGTCGGACAATCTTGTCGCCAACGGCGATTTAGATTCCTGACTTTGCGTCCCACCTTTTCAGATGGTTTGCCTATAAATAACTTATAGTATTCTGAATTTATATATATTATGACAGTAATATACATTGCAATAATCATGTTGTCAATAGAGCGCGAAAACTGGCAGGTCTGACGTACGAATGTCCGAATGTCACTGGATCAGAGTTATAAATAGCAATCCAGGAACCCGTTGCGGAACTTCCCCTGCGGGTCGCAGCGGCGGACCAGCTCCCGGAATGCCCGCAGCTTCTCGTACTGCGCCTGAACCTGATCCGGGGACATGACGAATAGTTTTCCCCAATGCGGGCGGGCCGCATAAGGCTCCAACGCCTGCTCGATCGCCGAAAGCACCTGCCTGACCGCCGGCCAGTCCGATTTCCACGTGAAGTGTATGCCGATGGAATCCCGCTCATAGTTGGGACTCATCCACAAATCGTCGCGGGCGATCGAGCGGACTTCACTGACGTACAGCAGCGGCGCAATTCGCGCCCGCATCCGTTCGATCGCGCAGAGCGCATCGTATGCGTGCCGACGCGGCACAATGTACTCGCTCTGCAGCTCTTCCCCGGCACTTGGAGTGAAGTCCATGCGAAAATGCGGCAGCCTCTCGTACGACGGACCCGGAACGCCCAACTGCTCGCTGCAATTTTCCGATGGCTGGCCCGGCACCGGATGCAGTCGCGCCGCTGCCGGCCGCGCCCCGTAAAACGAAGTCTCGCCGCGCTCGTCGTCCGGGCCGCTCCATACGCGCTTGACCCACACCTGGTTGAACGCGGCCTGCCGCCAATCCGTGAACAGGCTGACGCTGTAAGCGCTGGCGTATACGGCGTCCAGATGCTCCTCCAATTGCGCAAGCGGCAAGAGCTCATAGACATGCTGGCACACTTGATAAGCCGGAATGACATCAAGCGTCAACTTCGTGACGACGCCCAATGCCCCGAGTCCGACGACCGCCCCTTCGAACAGTCCGTCTGCTTGTCCGCGAGTGAACGTCACCGTCTCTCCGTTTCCCTGCACGATTTCGATCGCCTGGACGACCGTCGCGAGATTGCCGTTACCGTCGCCGGAACCGTGCGTCGCCGTAGCAACCGCGCCTGCCACGGTGATATGTGGCAGCGATGCCAGATTGTGCAGGGCATAGCCGCGATCGTGCAGCTCGCGGCACAGGTCGCCGTAGCGGATGCCCGCCTCAACCGTCACCCGCCGGTTCGCCGGATCGAGTGCGACGATCTTGTTCAGCTTCTCCAGCGACAGATGTACGCCCGACGTGTCGGCAATGCCGTTGAACGAGTGTCGCGTGCCCAGCACCTTCACCCGCTCGCTGCGGGCAACCCATTCTTGCGCTTGCTCCATATTTTCCGGCACTTGAAGCGCGGCCGCGCCGTAAGCGAAATTGCCGGCCCAGTTGCGATGATTCGACATCGACTGCCACCTCTTTCCGTTCATTCACCTGTTCAATCTTCATTTCTCACCTAACGATTATATCGCATTGACCGCTGTGGAGACAGGCAGCAATCACGTTTGTCGAATTATGTAGAAATTGCTAACTGCCATGTTCAATATTTGTTCAGTATTCTATGTTATCATTTCATAGTATAGTTACTTTTACCTAATATTTCGACAAACAACACTAGTTCCGTGGAATTACTTGCCAGGAGAGAGGAAGAAGCCGATTGAAGATCATCTTGTTGTCCGGGGGAGCCGGCAAACGACTGTGGCCGTTATCTAGCGAAATCCTTCCCAAACAGTTCATGAAAGTCATGAACAACAAGAATGAGGCGCCGATCTCCATGCTGCAAAAAACCTGGCGTATTCTGGCCGAGAAATTCGGATCCGCCAATTTGTTTGTTGCCGGCAACTGCAATCACGAGACGATTTTGCGCGAGCAACTCGGCGTGGAAGCCCAACTGATCCTCGAGCCTGCGCAGCGCGACACGTTTGCCGCAATCTCTCTGGCTGCATCCTACTTGGTTACCCGGAAAGACACCCGCACGGAGGAAACGGTCATTGTTCTTCCTGTCGATACGTACACGGAACCGCAATTTTACGATTGCATGATCGAATTGGACCGATTGATTCAGCAACAAGTGGCACCTCTTGCACTGATGGGGATAACGCCGAAATATCCAGCGGACAAATTCGGATACATTCTTCCCAGGCACGAATCAAACAGCTCAATGGGCAACTTCGTTGAAAACTTCTTTGAAAAGCCCGACACGCAAATGGCACAGGAACTGATTGATCGCGGCGCTTTGTGGAATGGTGGAGTATTTGCTTTTCGACTTAGTTATCTGCAAGATATCGCCGCGCGGCATCAATTTCCATGGAACTATGAAGAGCTCTATGACGAGTACGAGACCATTCCCAGAATCAGCTTTGATTACATGGTTGTCGAACCGGAAAAAAATATCGCGTACGTGCCGTTCGATGGAATTTGGACCGATCTTGGAACCTGGAGCGAAATGGTGCGGGTGCTCAGTCCGGAAAGCTCCGGTCTTGTCATTAAAGACGACAATTGCGAAGGTACGTACGTAGTGAATCAATTGGGCATTCCGATTATTGTAGCCGACGTAAAAGATGCTATAATCTCGGCAGGGCCAGACGGGATTCTTGTGAGCAGCATTCGCAATTCTCACGCGGTCAAACCGCTCATCGATAAATTAGCAAAACCCGTATAAAGGATGATTGATTCTATGCACAATACCGGCTACAAGTATGCCGGCCTGATCCTGAAGGTGCTTGGCGTTTTATTTCTAACCGCGTATCTGATCTGGACGAGGCCTGTTTATCCGGCTAACACGATGTGGTACACACTTGCACTTCTGCTATTCGCAATCGGAAACTTCGGGAAACTGAATGTGACACTAATCTCTGCATTCACGGGCATTCTCGCATACGGCGGTTTCGAAATGTATCTATTGTATGTCACCCGTCAAGTCCATTCGGTCGGCTGGAACGATCTGATCTGGCTGGCTATCTTCCCTTTCATAGCGTTGTTGGGATTGGTCCGCCTATCGTCCGCCGCTCCGGGCCACGATGCCGCTGCGAATCTGACCTTATATCAACAGATGCAGGAAGAAGAGCTTGAACCCGAGCTTTCCCCCGAACATGCGCCTGAATTTCTGCAGACAACCGCATTTCTTTATAAATTGGAAGAAGAAGTGCTCAGCGCCTTGCGGGAAAGACGCAAGTTCACCTTGCTGCTTGTCGAGATTGAGCGATTTCAGGAATATAAGCATGTGATCGGGTTGGATCCGGCGAAATCTCTTCTTCAATCAACCGTCGAAATGTTCCGGGATTGCGCGGAAGTAAAAGCTTATTTAGGCGCCGGTTTGCTGGCGGCCATCCTTAACGATCAAGCAATGCTGCCCGACGAAGTCATGCAACAGATGGACGAGCAATTTTATCAAATGATATTAACCCGCCCGCGCAGAGAGAGCAACCTCAAATTGAAACTCAAGTATGGATTGGCGGAGTGTCCCCAAGACGGTATCGAAGCCCGTTCGCTTATGGAAGCGGCCCAACAACAAATTCGCTAGAATGGAATGAAGTAAGGAAGTGGAGCTTATGAAACGAATGCTTGCCTTCGCCATGGCAATGATCGTATTTTCAACTATCGGTACAAGCGGCATCCACGCAGCATCGGTATCTGTTGCGGACGCCAACCGTCTCGATTTGTTCTTTAATGACATCGTATTGCGCGGTACGGAAGCCAATCAGGACTCTTATTTCGAGATCGGTAAAGGACTCAAGATGATGCCTGAATCCTACTTGGATCTATACTTGAGTCATTCTCCTAGTCTGATTCCTGAGTATTCTTCGGTTAATATTCTCATAGACGATCTGCCAATCGAGACAATTCGGCTTACCTCTGAAAACACGAAGGAAACGAACTTGCAAATTCCTCTTTCCGACCTTGATTTAGCCCCTGGCTATCATAAAGTATCTTTTCGTGCGAATATGAAAGTAGCTATCGACATTTGCGAAGACCCTGAGTCGTCATCTGCATGGATGGTACTGTATGAGAAAAGCAAACTGGTCATTAACCTAGCTAAAAGCTATGAAGGCGCTGACTTGGCTTGGTATCCGAGCCCATATTTTGAGCGAGGCACCTCTCAGCCCGTGAATGCATTGATCGTTGTACCCGAACAACTGAACCAAGCAGAATTCGTTGCGGCAGCCCGTCTTTCCCAATTCTTCGCAACTCAGACACCTGGAGCCCGGTTGAACATCCCTATCTATACCGAGGCCGACTTAACGAATACGCTTTTGCGCAACCATAATATCATTTGGATTGGGCAACCTGAGAGATGGAGCCGAGACGGCCGAACGGCGATTGAGGCACTTAGGCAATCCGCTTCATTGGTTGCGCAGTCTGCCTTCCTTGGAACAACAATCTCACCATGGAATCCAGACAACGTTCAATTAATTCTGGCGGGAAATGGTGACACGCTGCAGAACGGCGCAACGATATTGTCAACAGAGTCCTTATATCGACAATTAGCAGGGACGCTTGTCCCAGTGCCAGAGAACTTGTCATCGTCAGATGTGCTCGAACAATCCATGATCGGCAAACCCTATATAATAACGCTTGAGAAACTAGGATACAACAATTTAGCTATACGTGATCTTCGAAAAGGAACGATGGAAATCAATTATTCATTGCCTGGAAACTGGGATCTGAAAAATGGTGCCCAGTTGGAGCTCGTCTATTCTCATTCACAATCCATCATGTTTAATGTATCCGTCATGACGGTAAGTTTGAACGGCGTGCCGGTCAAAAGCACCAATCTGACGCAACAGACGGCAGACAAGGCAAAACTGCATATTGATCTGTCGCCTGCTGTAATTGGTAACAATCGTTCGATGAACATTAAGGTAGAATTCGCATTTTCCAATCCGCCTGCAGAATATGCTGACATGGCCAATCAAGAGTTGATTTGTGCTGACCCTCTTCTGGGGGATTGGGCAGTGATTGACAAGTCTACATCGTTCACCTTTACGCCGGTCGAGCGGAAAAGTTTCTACTTACAAACCTTGCCTTACCCGTTCGTGACGAATGGCCATTGGGATAAAACAGCTTTTTTATTCAATCACCTCGGATCCAAAGAATTGAACGCAGCCATGACGTTAATTGGCCGCATGGGAACTGTCCGACTGCTGGCAGATAACGATTTGCAACTGCTTCGAACTTCGGATCCTGAGCTTTCTAACAAACTCAAAGATGTAAACGTCATTTATGTCGGGACACATCAGCAAGTGCCCGATCTATTGAACGGTTATAATCATAGCTACATTCGATTCGAAAATTCGACGATGCTGTCGCAATCGCCAGACATCGAATTACTGGACCCGCTCAAGCATAATTCAGCAGTAATACAATTGACACGTTCTCCGTTTCAAGACGACCGCAGCTTGCTAATGTTGTCTGCTGCTTCGCCGAATTTGTTGAGTTCCATTGCCATGGCGCTTACTGATCCTCAAGAATCTGGACAAATTTCTACCCGCATTTCCGTGATTGACTCATCGGGCAAAGTTTTTGCCTTCCCGGCGACGGAAGACCCTTACGTATCTGTTGTTCCGGATCAGGAAGTTGCAGCTCAATGGGGAAATTGGTCGGTGAATCGACACGCATTTACAGTTGGATTCCTCATGGTCATCTGCCTAATTGGCATTATTTACTGGATGAACAGGAGGAGAAAATCATGAGAAGTGCTAGAAAAAAAAACCGCCAGCGCTTGTTGTGGCTCGGGTATAATACGGATGATGTAATTCGTAAGTTAGAATCCATTTCAGTACAAATTGCGCAAACAGAAATGCTATTGCAACAGGAGAGCGATAAATTCTCCGGACTCATCGAGCAAAAACTGGCATTTCAAGAGCAGCTTCAGCAACTGCTTGATAAAGAACTGGCGAAAGAACGCCAATTGCTGGAAGGTATAACGAACCTATGAACGGATTAAGATTACAATTTAGAGGAGAACCTATTCGCCCCACAAAGCAGCGATTGAAGTTCGAACAGCAAAAACTGGACCGATTAAAGAGGCGATTGACAAAACAGCGGACAGAACAATCGGCCATACTTCTCAGGATAAATAGAGAAATCGAAGAGCTCAAGCAACAGTTAGCAGCAGCGCAATCACGCATAAACTGCTTAGGGAATGACAACGTACGACAATGGCTTGGACAGGAGAATGTCGTTCGCTCTTTAAACGAGAAGTCCTCCCAAGTTCAAATTACACCGTCTACGGAACCTTCAGCTTTGCAATCAATGCCTTCTGCTACCAAAGCACTATTGTCGCGTGCCAAACTTGGCGATCAACTGATCGAGAATGGTATCATCGACGATCAACAACTGCAGCTTGCCATTGAACGGCAACAATCGTATGGTGGACGACTGGGAGATGTGCTGATCGAACTGGGCTTCGTAACCGCTGAACAATTGCTTCCGTATGTGGGCAATTCCATCCAGAAAGCCCGTCTTGGCGATTTATTAGTGCAATCTGGTTACATCACCAAAGATCAATTGGATAAAGCATTGGCATTTCAACGCAAGAGCGGCGGCATACTCGGCGATATTTTGCTATCCTTGCAATTTCTAGATCCTGAGTTGCTGTATCGTATCGTGGCAAACCAGAACCGTATCGGAAGAATCGGCAGCGAGTTGACTCTAGACGCACAAGTTAAGCTTCCTGAAGCGGTCGCGCGAAAATACGGTGCCATCGTAATTCATCAATACTCCAACCGCTTTTTGTTGGCCGTCAACCAACCGTTGTCCCAAGATCAAATGGAAGATCTAGGTCGGCTGCTTGAGCTTCCGGTCGAGCAAGTACTGGCATCAAAAAACGAAATGGAGTTGTTCTGGTCCGAAGTATATGGTAGTGAAATGCTGACAGAGAGCACCTCCAAACTGGCATTCGAACAGCCTCATAATTCGGCAAGTACAACGTTTACCAAAAGTCAACTAGCCTTTTTCCTCGCCGCTTCAGTCTGCTTCATTATCGGCCTGATGTGGAATTCTTGGCTTACTCTGATTATTGTCAATGTGTGGGTACAGATTTTCTATTTCTTCATGACACTGTTCAAGTTCATGATCATCATTTACGGATCAAAGAGCGGCGCTCAATATCGATTTACTCAAGAACAGATTGATGCGATTGACGAGCGGGATTTGCCAATCTATACGATTCTGGTGCCGATGTACAAAGAAAGCCAGGTAATCCCGGATCTCATCCTTAACCTGGAAAATCTCGACTATCCGAAAGCCAAGCTGGATGTCAGACTCCTTATCGAAAACGATGACGTTGAAGCATTGCAAGTGTTGAAAAGTATGAACCTGCCTCCCTATTACTCGGTACTTATCGTCCCGGATAGCATACCCAAGACGAAACCGAAAGCCTGCAATTTTGGATTGCTCCGTGCCCGAGGCAAATATGTTGTTATCTTCGACGCCGAGGATCGCCCCGACCCTGATCAGCTAAAGAAGGTACATCTTACCTTCCAAGCTTGCGGGGAAGAGACGGTATGTGTGCAGGCCAAGCTGAATTATTTCAACAGCGAGCAGAACTTGCTAACTCGCTGGTTTACACAGGAATATAGCATGTGGTTCGAACTGCTGTTGCCTGGCATCATGAAGCTTGATATACCAATCCCACTAGGCGGGACATCCAATCATTTCAAAACGGATGTGCTAAAGTCCTTGAATGCCTGGGATCCGTATAACGTAACCGAAGACGCCGACCTCGGCATCCGCCTATATAAGGAAGGCTATAAGACGGCGATCGTCGACTCCCGTACTTGGGAAGAAGCCAATAGCCGGTTCGGCAACTGGATACGGCAACGTTCCAGATGGATCAAAGGTTATATGCAAACATGGCTTGTCCATATGCGAAACCCGTTCAAACTTTGGAAGGAGCTTGGGGCAAGAGGTTTTTGGGGATTTCAAGTCATGGTGCTGGCTACACCCATTATTCCTTTGCTCAATCCGATTTTTTGGTTACTCATGATTCTCTGGTTTTGCTGGAAGATGGACTTCATCGCTCAACTGTTCCCGAATGTCATCTACTACATGGCCTCTTTGGAGTTATTTGCTGCTAACTTCTTCTTTATTTATAGCAATGTTGCGGGTGTATATTGGATCATATCCGATCTTGAGAAGAAAAAGAACTCATTTATCTCCCATAGAATTGTCAAATATGCGTTACTTACTCCTCTCTATTGGATGATGATGAGCATTGCATCTTACAAAGCATTTTGGCAATTGATCACCAAGCCGTTTTACTGGGAAAAAACACTGCACGGACTGCACGTGATTCCCGATCCGGCGAATGAAAATTCGATAAAACCGGGTGGATAAGGAGTTTTGGATCGTGAGCCCTTCATCACGCATAATGGGAACCGTGCTATTCGTCTTGATCTTCCTGTTAGAATGTGGAATCGGGTATTACATGTCCGCCGTTACAGGCGTGATCCCGGTCGATGCAAACAGCAGAGTCGCAAGCGCCTATTATGTCTTGTTTAGCCGCTATCCCCATCTTGGAGCCGTCGGCTTTATTTGGAATCCGCTGCCGAGTTTGCTTCAACTTCCGATTATCTCTTTCAAAAATTTGTTCCCTGCGCTCGCAACGTTCGCGCTGTCCGGCGTGCTGTCGACCGCGTTTTTTGCAGGCCTGATCGCCTTGTTGCTGTTTCGTAACAGCGTCCGCTTCGGTATATCGAGATCCGGAAGTTTCATGCTCAGCATTCTATTTGCCGTCAATCCCTTTGTTTTGCTGTACGGTTCCAACGGCATGAGCGAAATGATATTTGCAAGCTGCATCGTTACCGTTGTGATCAGTTGGACACGATACTTGCAAAACGAGTCAACGAATCAATTGATCGCGATCGCCTTATGTCTCGCGTTTGCTTTTTTGGCCAGATACGAGGCTATCCCGCTCGCGGCGGCTATTGCAGTATGCATATTACTTGTCATTTATCAGAATAATTATTTTTCAAAGAGAAGACCGACACTTCAACAATTCGCCAAAGCCGAATCGACCTTCATGGTGGTGTTTACTCCTCTTGCATTCGTTATTGGATTTTGGATTTTAATAAACTATATCATTATGGGCGATCCTTTATACTTTTTTCATTCCCAGTACTCAAATCAATCGCAAACCGGCATTTCGGATGAAAATAGCGTCCTGGCGGCATTGGTCGGTGATCCATTCGGAGTAATCGTATTCGTGCTCGTACGCATGTTGCCATTTTCAATTCCCGTCATTGTTATTGTGTTCTGGAGAATAGTCCGTGGAACTTTGTGGAGCAGGGATATGCTTATGCTGTTCGCCTTATTGATTTCCACTCCTGCACTTCAAATGTTACTTCTGTACCAGGGCTCTTCCTTCGGATTTTTACGTTTTTTCTTTTATCCTTTGCCGATTTGCGCTGCTTGGATTCCTTATGAGATGTACCGCCAATCCTTTACGCCGAGGCTTAAGACAGTCGCATTGTCATCTTTTTTGATAGCTTTGTTTCTTTCAGCTGTATTGACCGGTTACTGGGTTCAAAATTCAAATCTCGCTCCCGAAGAAAGTGATTATTTAAAACTTCAGCAAAGCCTTGTCGTAGAAAACACCAGACTTTCCAAAGAAGTCGCCTATTATTTGGACGAACATGTCCCTGACCACAACCTGGTACTAATGGACACATTTAATGCTTTTGAAATTGTCCTGAATACCAGCCATCCAAATCGTTTGGTCATCACCAGCGATTATGATTTCGACGAAATTCTAGTTGACCCCGTTGAAAATAATCTGGATTATTTATTGGTACCCAAGCCCGAAGGGTTGGCCTTATTGAACGCAGTTAACATCAAATATCCGGATTTATTTAATAGAGGCGCGGAATGGTGTGTTCTCGAACAAAACTTTCACGATAAATGGAAGTTGTATCGAGTTTTGAAAAACAATGCTGCGGAGGCAAACCATGAATAATATTCTGATCGTCGGTTCCACCTCCGGCATTGCCCGGGAAATCGCCAAGCAGTTCGCCGCGCACGGATATTCGTTAGCTCTGGCGGGAAGAGACGTCGAAGCCGTCCGGCAACAGGCGGCCGAACTTGCAACCGAATATGGGACTTACGCGGTTGCCTATCCATTCGAGGCTTTGCAATTCGATCGACATCAATCATTAATCGATCAAGTCCGAACGGATTGTGGCGAATTGGAAGGTCTTATTCTCTGTCACGGTTACCTCGGAGATCAACACGAGGCGCAACAATCGATGGACGAATCGCGCCGGATTTTTGAAATCAACTTCCTATCCTGCGTCAGTTTATTGAATATCGTATCCACCTATTTGGAAGCGCGAGGCCACGGGTTTATCTGTGCATTGTCTTCTGTCGCAGGCGACAGGGGTAAACGCAGCAATTATATATACGGTGCGGCTAAGGGAGCGCTAACGGTTTATCTGCAGGGCTTGCGACACCGTCTCAGGCCGAGCGGTATCCACGTGGTGACGGTCAAGCCCGGCTTCGTAGACACCAGGATGACCCAAGGCATGGCCTCCATCATACCTGCCGCCAAGCCGGAGCGAGTCGCCAAAGGCATTTATTGGGCGATAGTCAAACACAAGAATACCGTTTATTTGCCGGGTTACTGGCGCTGGATCATGGGTGTGTTGCGTTGTGTGCCGGACTTCATATTCCAGAAACTTTCGATTTAGCATCGATCATTGACGCAACCGCGCAACCATTCTACTCAAGGAGGTTACCCATGAACACGCAGGTTCGGCATCGTGAGGCCGCGCGCATTCGTTATTATCCCGTCTTATGGCTTCGTCTGCTTCGCGTGAAGCAGTGGAGCAAAAATGTATTCGTGTTTTCCGCCTTGCTATTCTCATTGAAGATCGTACAACCGGAGGACATCTACCGCTCTATCGTCGGGTTCTTCATTTTCTGCCTGGTGTCCAGCTGCGTTTACATTCTGAATGATTATGTCGACAGAGAAGCCGACCGAATTCATCCGTCAAAACGAAATCGTCCGCTGGCATCCGGCCAGTTGTCTCCTGTGTCCGCTCTTGTCGTCGGCAGCATACTGCTCGTATTTGCCTTGATCACCGCTTATTTTTTTGACATTCCGTTCGGCATACTGACCACATGTTACTTCCTGATCAATGTGTGTTATTCTTTTTGGTTGAAGCACATGGTCATTGTCGATATCATGACGATCGCGCTAGGGTTTGTATTGAGGGCGATCGGAGGAGCGCTTATCATCGACGTCCGTGTCACGCCATGGTTTCTGCTTTGCATTATGCTGCTCGCGCTTTTTTTGGCAATCGGCAAGCGCCGGCATGAAATCGTGTTTCTGCAGGAGCAGAACCTTGGCACTCAGAGGCGTGTTTTAGCCGAGTATTCCTTGCCGCTCCTGGATCAGATGAACGGGATGGTTACTTCCGCAATTCTGCTCTGTTATGCCCTGTTCACATTTACTTCCGACAACTCCGTCCATATGATGTGGACCATCCCATTCGTGCTTTATGGCATGTTCCGTTATCTATATTTGATTCATATACGGAAAAAGGGAGGAGCGCCGGACAAGCTGCTGTTTGAAGATAAGCAAATTCTGTCGACGGTTATCGGTTACATTATCGCGGTTGTCGTCATTCTGTACTTTACTTGATCTATAATCGAATTAGGAGGATGAGAAACATGACCAAAGTACTCGTATTTTACCCCCCGGGAAAGCTCTATCAAAGGGGAGAAGATCGCTCGCAAGGCAACATCGAGGATTCAACGGCAACCTCGTCGAGAGCGGCCAACGACTTGGCTTACGCCAGTTCTACGCTGAAGAAGAAGGGCTACGAGGTGCTCTTGCGCGATTATCAGAACGAGAAGAAAGATATTCATTCCTTGCGCGAGGACTTCGTGCGATTCTCTCCCGACTTTATGTTCGTCAGCATTACGAACTCGACGATCTTTGAGGATATTACCATTATCAATGAACTCAAGGAACTGAAGCCGGATTGCATTGCGATACTCAAGGGTGCCCTCTTCTTCAATCCGGAGCAAGAGATGCTCGCGCAACTGGACTTGCATGCGGTCGACTACCTGATAGGGGGCGAAAGCGACTATATCTTGGGCGAGTTGGTCGAAACCCATCTGGCGGACCGAGCCAAGATTCCGCAAATTAACGGCATTTTGTATAAACAAGACGGTGCGTTTGTTCCGACCGTTTTTCACATCTGGGAGGAAGATCTGGATTCCATCCCTTACCCCGACCGTGGGAGCCTCTTGAATCACCTCTATACGCGGCCTGATACAGGTGAACCGATGGCCACGATCGCCACATCCAGGGGATGTCCGGCAAGCTGCGTTTACTGTCTGACACCGAAGATTTCGGGCAAGAAGGTTAGACTTCGAACGCCGGAAAACATTTTTCAAGAGCTGTTGGAATGTTATCAGAAACATAATATCCGTAATTTCTTTTTTAAGTCGGATACGTTCACCATTGATAAGATCTGGGTGAAAGAATTATGCGACCGCATCATCAACAGCGAGCTGTACGGCAAAATCGAGTGGGTTGCCAACTCAAGAGTTAATCCCATCGAGCAAGAAACGCTGGTCTATATGAAAAAAGCGGGCTGCTGGTTGGTCGCATTCGGATTCGAGTCCGGTAGTCCCGACACGCTGATTAAAGCGAAGAAGGGAGCAACGCTGGATCATGCCAGAAAAGCCGTTGCCTATGCCCGTCATGCCGGACTGCTCGTCTTCGGCTTCTTCCTGATCGGATTCCCTTGGGAAGATCGTCAACATCTGGCAGACACAAAAAAGTTCATATGGGAGCTTCGTCCTGATTTTATGGAATTGCATATTGCCGTTCCCTATTACGGAACCGAGCTTTACAAAATTGCGAAGGAAGAAGGTCTCATCGATGAGACCGTGCTCGGGAAAGATTATTTTAATGCTCCGACGATCGGAACCAAATATTTGAGTGTGCAAGAATTGGAAAAGTACCGTCGTCAAATACTGCTGAGATATCATTCCCGGCCCGCTTATGTGTACAGCAAACTAAAATATGCCGGAGCTAGGCCGAAAATTCTAATGAACTACGCCCGCTACGGTGTAAAGCTGCTCAAGAATAATCTGTTGAAAGCTTGAAAACGTATGAAAGCAGGCATTAACGAAGACCAAAGAGCATTTCAGGCAGTAATCTGAAATGTTCTTTGGTCTTATTAGGAAAGAAGGCACTAGCCCAACTTTGCTATACCACGGTGTGCAGAAGGCTTTCACACTTAGTTGATATACTGCCAAGCGCACCAGCCACGTAGAGTTGTTCAATCGCATGTGGTTACCCATTTTTCGCATGAAAGTATTACTATATATCCTGTTTGTAGCATTTCGTAATATCAATCAGCAAAATGCGAAGGAAGGTTACATATGGAATGGAAAAAACATCCTCCCTACGTATTGTCGACATACAGTGAGTAAAATTCACCGATCAGAACAAACAGGGCTTATGGCTCGCCATCCTCATCTTCTTCCCGATCCCGCTGCCGTAGCAGCCAGGCCGATTGAGATGGTGAAAAATAAGCCCTGATTCCGTTCCCAGGCTCTTCGGCCTGTCTTCATGCCAACCGATTTATGTGAATTTCGACGACTTCTCTCGTAAACCGAATTGAAAGTTCTGAACCCATGCCCGGCACGGCTTCTTCATCAGCAGCGCAAACGCGTACTGGAACCGGGGCAGAAACCGCCGGGAGAATGGCGGTTCAAGGGTGCCGCTGGCGGCGGTTGCGCCAGCGGCAGGTTTTTCATTGCGGGCGGTAGGGTGGCTGCGACCGCACCCTGGGTCTGCTGTGAGATGCACCGCGGCTGCGCCAATCTACTTTAGAAAGGCCGCGTGAGTATGCCGTGGAACAAAAAGAGACCACATGGAGTTATTACGCTCGCATGTGGAATAATGATGTTACTCCTATTAATCGATATTATTTTCAGGAAACTCTTTCTTCAGGGGCGCTCTAACCATGTGTTTGAATTCTGGCTTGCAAACACCATACTGCCTATAATTTTCTCTAGCTTGCTTTAGTGAAATATGATTTGCGCCGGTATTTCTTTCAGGTTGTTCATGAGCCGTAGCGTCATATTGCCAAAAACATACGTTATTTAGGTAACATTTTCAAGCTTTCTGTGCGTACAAGAAATTGGAGAAATTCTTGTACTGGTCTTATGAGCGTTAAGTGTAATTTCTCTTAGCCGCCCGATTCATTCGGCACTGGATGGAGGGGTAAAAAAGACCCTGAGGATTACTACCCTCAAGGTCAAACTTCATAGCTCTATGTTTATATTTTGTAATTGAACTTTAACATCCCAATCTTTAGGTCGGGGTGGAAATGTCCATTTCGCTCCTTTATCAATCCATTGTTGTCTGTATTCCTCAATCGTAATCTCCCTATCAAGGTCATGATAACCAGACTGAAATCCGCAACATGAACAAATATTGAACATTGGTCCACCTTCTTCGGTGTACTGCGGTAAATCTAATTCATTGAAACCACATACGATGCATACGTACATCCAGCCCACATTCCTTCTATTTCAAATTATTATAGTAATTAAAGCCTGCGTTAGGGTCACTACTTCCAAATTTGGGTTTGAAGTATGTTCCTACTTCTGAGCCATTATGAATTATAACCAATTCGTTAGTTGTTTTACTATAAGTAGCTACTCGCCCTCCTGATAAAGTTTTTCTAAATATATTTGTTCCATCAGATTTCATTGTTGCTAGATTGTACGCACCATTATAATAATCATCTTTAGTAAAATCATCACCGAACTCTCTTTTGCCTCCATTTTTCCCTAGCACATGAGTGTCATAATGACTGTCAAAGTTCTTAAAAGTACTATAACAACTCGTATTATGCACCCAAATTCCAAGGTCACTAACAAAGTACGTATGGAACTGACTAATCGTCATGTTGTAAACCGTGACATGCTTATGTTCCAGTTCGATGCTGTCTATTTTGAGTTTATTCTCATCGCTCTGTACAAGCAAGTCTCCAACCTTAAGGTCATTAACGAACGTCCATCCTTTGCCCTCCACGTAGAACGGATGGTTAAAGGTTGATTCAATCACTTGGTCGCCCACATGAATCTTATAAATCTCATCCGTCTCATGGTTGAACGTGGCCGTTACCTCTTTGTACGCAACCTCGCCCGTGTTCTCATCCTTGGAAAGAACCTTATCTCCGACTTCAACGTCTTCGATATTCTTCTCCCCTTCGTCTGTTATAACCTTAGTGCCAGCCGTAAAGCAGTTACATGGTATTTTGGATACTGCTTTCCACGCATCATCTGAATAATCAACTGCCCGCACAACTTCTTGCTCACCATTAAATAGTTTAATGAATATTTTTCCGCCTTTAACGACTTTTCCAACTGGAATGAAACCAGCAACAGCTAGCGTTTTATCAAATGTCGAAGCGTTGGGATCGAAGATCGTTCTTATATCATCGACAACAAGAAAATCAGCAACTTCTATCAGCCCTTGATCCGCATGCCTAAAATCATACAACAATCTGTTCCCGGCAACGTTAAACGCTCTTTTGATATTTGACCAATTATAAATACTCAGATTCAATTTATGGCCTGTCGGGTCTATATAAATCAAAGGATTGTTCTGAACATACGTATAAAGATTCAAACTCAACGGATTATCAATCTGCCCCTCAAACGTATCCTCGTTGATAAACCGCCCCACACTCGGATCATACCATCGTGCGCGCAAGTACTGCAATCCTGTTGCTTCATCCCAGTATTCCCCGGCGTAACGGAACGGATTGTCGGCCTCCCCCTCAGTGTCCTGTGGATTGCCCCAGATATCGTACGTATAACTAATCTTGAGTTCGCCCGCTTCGTTGCGCAGTTCCACCACGTCTCCGTGGCCATCCCGCAAATAGTAGTTTTTGCTTCCATCGCTGGCCTGGCGCGCGGCCAATCCCAGTCCGCGGATATAACTGGCCTTGTATTGCGCGTTCCCGCCGGTGACCGTACCTTCCGCTATGATGTCGGCTCCGTCCACGTAATATCTAGTTATAACGCCGTTCTCGTTGCGTTCATAGAGTAGGTTGTCTCCATTGTAGCGATAACTTATTTCGTCTCCATCTGCCGTCTTGACTTTGACCAGTCTATTCCAGTGGTCATACTCATACTCAGCTTCCGATATTTCAATTGCCTGGGAACTGTTCAACGTCTGTCGATTTCCCACACTATCGTAGCTGTATGTTGCCGTATATTCGCTGTCGGTCTCTATGCGATTGAGTGCGTCGTAGCTGTACGAATAGCTTTGGCCGTTCACCGTTTTACCGTCGATGTTGCGATTGTTGTCATAGGTGTAACCGAAGGTATTCAGTGTCTGCTGGCTGGCATTCTGGTGCGCAACCTGCTGCAGGTTCGCATTCTGATACGTATAAACTTCCTTCGTCCCGTTGCGATATTGCGCATTCAGCAAGCGGCCGCTATCGCTGTACATATAGGTAACGTCCGGGTCAGCCGCATTGATACCTACGCTCTTCAGTAAACTCCGATCCTGATCATAGCTGTACACCTGGCTATACCCGAAAGGATCCGTCATCTGCTGACGATTTCCAATCCCGTCGTAAGCGTAAGTAATCTCCCGGTTATCCGGGTACTTGACTTTGGTCAACAGCCCCGTCGTTGGCGAATAGGTATAGGATGACATGCCTGTGCCGTCTATCATCTGTGTGCGCCGACCGGCCAAGTCGTAACTGAACGAGATCGTCTCTCCTGGCACGCTCTTGCTTGCCAGGAAATTTCGGTTGTTATAGACAAAGCTTTGCGCCACGCCATCTTCCTGAATGATACTGCTCAGATTGCCGCTCAAATCATAGGTGTACTGTTCATGCTGGTCTTCGGGGTTGGTGCGTTCGATCACCCGGCCCAATTCGTCGTATTTCTTGCTTAACGATGTTCCATTGGGATAGGCTACGTGGGTCAGCATTCCCAGCAAGCTATATGTGTACCCGGTTTGCTCTCCCTTCGCGTTCGTCACACCGGTTAGCCGCCCCATCACATCTAAGCTGTAATAAGTCGATTGCTGCTTGGCATCTTTCACCTGAATAGCATGGCCCGCACGATCATAGACGGTTTCACTCAGCACAAGCGTTCCACCGGGCCGAATTTCCTCTACTTTGGTGATCTGGCCCAGAACGTCCATGCGGGTACGAATGGCGTTGGCATCGGCATCGGTCACGGTTTGCGTGCGATTTACGTCGTCATAGCTGGTCGTGCTGACCACCTTGATCCCCGCACCTATACCGTACTTTGTCTGTGTCTGTCGCCCCCAATTATCGTATACATAGGTGGTCGTGCGGCCAGCGCCATCACTTTGGGTCAGCAGTCTGCCATTCGAATCATAAGTCATCTCGGTGAGTCGTTTGAAATTGCTGCCGATCAGTTGCCCCTGCTCCGTGAGCCAGCCAATCGGATTGTAGCGATTCTCGCTCTGCACCCCGGTTTCATCCGTCAGACGCACCCGGTTGATCAAGTCGGAGTAATGCAACGCTCGGCTGCTCCCGTCCGGATTTGTCACGGATGTCACTCGATCCAGCCCGTCATAGAGGTAGGAGGTGACATTCCCTCTACCGTCCGTTATTTTTTTGACCAAGCCTGTCGGCTTGCCATATTCATAGATGATCTTGTTAGTCTGCGAAGCGCCCTCATTGTTTTTTGTCACCACCGTTTCCTGCGTCGGGTAAGCATACTGGTAGGCGCTGCTGTATTCAATCGTTTTGATGACATTGCGGTCGTTATCCGTCTGGCGCATTCGCCGCACGTTGCCGGTTGCCGGATCGATATCTTCCAGGAATAATTGACTGAGCAACGGACCAGAGCTATCATTCTGCCTCACTTCGATTTGTGTAATCTTACCTTTGTCATTGCGTGTATACTGCATAAATTGCGACCTCGTCGCGTCCACGGGGCTTGTCACCGAGGTCAGCAACCCTGCGGCATTGTACCCATACGTTGTCATATGGTCCAGCGGGTTCGTCTGCGTGAGCACGTTGCCGAAGTTGTCATAGGTGGTACTCATTGTGATCGGCGCAGAGGAAACGCCGCCTGCTGCGACAACCGTTTGCTCTGTAAGCGGGAACGCTCGCTTCATGGTCTCATCGTAAGTAAAGGTGGTCGTTTGAGTTGTGCCGCCGCCTGTGACCACTTGCTTATCCGTGTAGTACATATCAGGCGTTGTATCGTTAAAGTAAACACGGCGATTATAGTGCGTCGTGGTCGTCAAACCATCCGACATGCTGACCGTGTATGAATTGGTCTGGTTAGGGGGAAACCACGCATCGCCATTATAGGTGATATTCAATTGGTTATACGGCACAGTAGAACCGCTTATTTGCTCTTGTCGCGAGAGCAGTTTAAAAAATTGCGTGAACGCCAACGATGTCGTATAGCGCGAAATAAGGGACGAATACGTGTATTTCGTCTGTGCGCCTGTCGGATGATTCACCGTTTTGAGCAGGTAATACGGATTGTGGGCTGCCGTAGAAAGTACGATCGAGTCGTAAGCAGTTGCCAATTGATAAACATATTCCGTCTGTCTACCTCCCGCATCCGTTACCGCATTCAGCACTTCCGTCTTCAGTTTCACAGGAACAAGCTCGAACTCTCTTTCGAGCACCGACTTGTGGTACGTGACGGTTTTATCACCTTGCGTGGCCACAACAGCCGTTTCGGAATAGGAAATATCGATGTGATTTCCCGCCGAGTCGGTTATTTTGGAAATGACGTTGCCGTATTGGGTGTGTGGGAAGTATTCGAATTTGATCGTATTGTTATAAGCGTCCGCAATTTGAATGAGCCAGCCATCGCTATCAAAATATTGCTTGATCCCCGATACGAATGTCAGCTTGCGCGAGGACATGACGCCGTTCACGGTCACCGAACTATCATTTGACAAAGTCATGTCTTGCCAAGGGTAATCTTTGATCGTATTGCCATTCAACTCATACGTGGCGCCGCTCTCCAGATGAAGGTAGCTCTTCCCTTCCACCTCTTCCATGTAGGGGATGTTCCACGTCCACCCTTTGCCAATAGGATATCGCTTCTCCAGGGCGGTCGTATCCCGAGCCTTCGTTCTCAGCCCCCGATAAACCGAATTATTCGGAATAAACTCCGCATCCCCGCGGATCTCAATGAGCCGGGTTTGCCAACCTTGGCTATCGGGCGTACTCCAAGGGTCCTCGACCGTCCTGCCCAGAAAGTTCGCTTTCAGATGTTTGAGCCATTCGGTCGCATAAACTTGATCATGCATGAAGCCATAATTTTGCGTATCATAGGAATAATTGAAATTAGTGATATAGTCGCGAAACACACCTTGGATCACGTTGCCATTGGCATCGATTTGCCGCCGATCTTTAAAGATAATGACATTGTAGACGATTGCACAACTGCATTCGTAGACGGGTTCATAACTCGATTTATACAGTTGCGAATCATCCGTGCTATACGTTCGGGTGAGCGCGAAGGACAGCCCGTTACGTCCAGGCAAGTAGAGATCGGTCGCGCTGACGGACAAAGAACCGCTAACGGTTGAAATCTGTTCATTCCCCATATCAACTGCATAAGGCGCCTCATCCATCCGCACCGTCATGCTGCGAATTGCGTTCAAGATATTCGGATCCGAAGTTTCCTGAACGGTGACCATTTCAGAATTGTTCTGTCCGTTGCTGTTCAGAATGTCATCGATCTGATCTTCCGTGATCGGGCGGCTATCCACCAGTCTTGGCGGGTACAGCGCCAACCACGACTCATCGCTCTCTTCACCGAATGAGGCGGACGGGTCTTCCGGATGAACCGGATTTGCCGCAACCGGATAACCGAGTTCGTGAAAAGAGCCCGCCGCGCTCACGAGCCCGTGGCCATATTGCAAGCTACTGCCAAGTGGTATGGCACCGTCCAGCAGAACAGCTTTCAGATCACTCGCCGTAATGCCAGGCTGCGCTTGCTTGATCAGCGCGGCGACACCTGCTACATGCGGTACGGCGACCGATGTGCCGCTGGCAGTGACATACTGTTCGGGCGTGAGGCTGAGTCCCATCACATGAACACCCGGTGCGACCAAATCGATCTTGCCTTGATTAGAGAAATAGGCATGTTGATAATAAGCATCCACCGCACCGACAGATAACACTTCCTGATAGGCCGCCGGATAACCGACAGATGCGCCACTTTGGTTGCCAGCAGCGCCGATGAGCAGGATGCCGTGATCACTGGCGTAGCTCACCGCTTCTTGCAATGCCGCAGATGATCCAGTGCCGGCAAAGCTCATCGATATGATGTCCATCTCATGGGCAACCGCCCATTCGATCCCGGCAATGACCTGACTGTATGTACCTACACCCCCTTGATCCAACACTTTGACCGCATAGAGCTGAACCTTGGGGGCAACGCCGATCAGTCCGGCATCGTCCTGCAAGGCGGCAAGTACGCCCGCTACCATCGTGCCGTGACCGTGAAGATCATCATAGTCGGATTCACCTTCAACGAACGATATACCCCCGGCAAGTTGCAATTCGCCCGATTCTTTATCAATGCCGGTGTCCAGTATAGCAACTTTAATACCTTCACCCTCCAAATCCAGTTGATGCACTTCCGGTACGCGGATTTGGTTCAAATTCTGCGTAACGATATCTCCTGCCATTTCAACTGGTTGATCCGGCTCGATATAGGCAATATCCTTATTTTTTCTTAGCTGTGTCACTTCTTCTTGTGTAAGTACGGCAGTAGTTAAAGCTAATTGTGGCAAGTCTGTGCGACGCAGGCTTTTCCCTTCCAGAGTTTTCTTGCCGGAATGGTAGTTTTTGTATTTAATAATATAAGCTCTTGATTGCTCCAGTTGGACGGCCTTTTCGTTTGATGATGGATTCTCTTGGGCACTGGAGACGCGAACCGGCAGATTCGAAAATACGATAGAAATTAGCAAGATTGAAATAAGGAACTTGTTTATTAGAGAATATTTCTTCATTTTTACCCTCCCATAATGAACATTTTTTTCTGTAACCATTTTAACCTAAAGATTGATTCTTGCATGGACGTTTCTTCAAGAAACTGACAATACTAAAATAGCGTCAGCACCGGACAATATAGCATTTTGCCGCAATACTAAGGCGTGTACCGAAACTTCAACGAATCCACAAAGACAGTGCCGGCCCCATCGCTCTGATTGGCCACCAAGTTGGCGCTGACCTGGGCGATAGTTGCGCCGCCTGGAATCGTACCCGACTGACCCAGCCACTCAAAGCCTGTTGTCACTTGGGACTGCTCTGCCTTGGTCTCGCCCAGAAAGTTCCATTGATCATCATAGAACCGCACGATGAGTTGAGTAGAAGTGTTTGTCAACTGATCCGCACGTACATAACCTTCAAGTATGAAAGACTGGCCGGGGGCGACTTCGATATGCTGATTCATCCCGGCAACTTGCCACGCCTGCATATTGTGAACACTGATCATCAGGGCTTGGTCACCACTATAAGTCGCATATACAGCCTGCGATACCGTAGCAATCTCTCCTGAAATTCCGGACTCCATATTGCGTACCCACCCGATCGCATCATTGCCGGAAGCATATTCGAAATCCGCATTGGCAAGCAGATTGCCATCTTCCGTATACCTCACTTCGATGTTGTCCGCATAGATGACGCCGCTGCCGTTGTCCGTATTGGTTGCAAGTCTGATGTACAACTGGGCCTTCACTGCCCCTTGCGGGACCTCGCCCAATCTCTCCAAGTGAATATACCCTGTCGTTGTTTGCTCGTAATTAACCACGTGATGCATGATGTATTGATTGCCTGCGTCGCGGAACGTAATCTGCAATTCTGCCAACGCGTCATGAAGTTGTTCCATATAGATATCCCCCGACAATCGATAATGCCGACCGCCTTCTATCGCGAACTCCTGCGTTGCTTGTGCGTTGCGCCAAGCCAGCATCCCCGATGTTGCGATCCTCAAGGCCCGGTTGCCGCCCAGCAACGGATTGTCGACTGCCGTCACCTGCCCTGTACCCGAACTATCGATCTCCGCCCTCCAACCCGGTATGACCGTGCCGTCCGAGTACTCGAATCCGGCGTTGATCGCCAAATTACCGTCCGTTCCGTACTCGAAGCGTATGGTATCTGCATAGGCGATACCGCCGGAGTTTTGCTGCAAACCGATAACCCGCACCTGAAGCTCCGCGCGTATGGCTCCTTGCGGAATGGTTCCCTTTTGCTCCATCGTAATAAAACCGCTAGTTGTCTGATGAATATCTGTCGTCTGCTGGCCCAGGAATACCCAATTCGCATCGTGGAACAGCACAGCCATCTCAACAAATGCGTTCGTCAACTCGGCCGCATACACTTGCCCGGTTACGGTATACGCTTGCCCGCCTTCCACTTCCACGCCCTGGCGAATATGCGCGTTCTGCCAGGCCTGCAGGTCAACCGCCTCGATCTTCATCGCTCTGCTGCCGCTCTGAACGGGAGCATCTACGACCCCGATGCTGCCACTGCCGTCGTTGTGGGTTTGCCAGCCGATGGCTTCACTGCCCGAGGCGTTCTCGAAGTCTCCGTTGTCCATCAAATTGGTGTATTCGGCATACCTCACTTCGATGTTATCCGCATAGATGATGCCGCCGCCGTTGTTCTCCGTCGCGACAAGCCAGACGTGCAACTCGGCCTTCACCGCCCCCTGCGGAATTGTACCGAATTTCTCCAAATGAATGTATCCTGCAGTCGTTTTCTTATGGTTGATCTTGTGGTCTGCGAGGTACTGGTTGTTCGCGTCGCGGAACGTAATCTGCAATTCCGCCATCGCATCCTGGATCTGCTCAATATTGACGTCCCCTGACAACCGATACTGCCGGCCTCCTTCTACTGCGAACTCCTGCGTCGCTTGTGCATTGCTCCAGGCCACGAGGCCCGATGCCTCAATCCTTAAAGCCCGATCGCCGCTCTGTGCCGGACTGTCGACTGTCGTTACCTGGCCCGTGCCTGAGCTATCAACTATGGTTCGCCAACCCGACATAACTGTGCCGTCCGAATGCTCGAATCCACTGTTGGTCACCAAATTGCCGTCCGTACCGTACTCAAAGCGCATGTTGTCAACATAGGCGATCCCATTGGAGTTCTGCTCCTGGCCGATGATCCGTACCTGGGGTTCCGCACGGACGGCTCCTTGTGGAATAGTGCCCCTCTGCTCCACTGTGATATAGCCGCTGGTCGTCTGGTGAATATTCATCATTTGCTCGCCCAGGAATACCCAATTCGCATCGTGGAACAGCACAGCCATCTGTACGTACGTGCCTGTTAATTCAGCCACGTACACTTGCCCAGTTATGGTATACGCTTGCCCGCCTTCCACTTCAATGCCCTGGCGAATATGCGCGTTCTGCCAGGCCTGCAGGTCAACCGCCTCGATCTTCATCGCTTTGCTGCCGCTCTGAACGGGAGCATCCACAACCCCGATGCTGCCACTGCCGTCGTTGTGGGTTTGCCAGTCGATGGCTTCACTGCCCGAGGCATATTCGAAATCACCGTTGGCCATCAAATTGGTGTATTCGGCATACCTCACTTCGATGTTATCCGCATAGATGATGCCGCCGCCGTTGTTCTCCGTCGCGACAAGCCAGACGTGCAACTCGGCCTTCACTGCCCCCTGCGGAATTGTACCGAATTTCTCCAAATGAATGTATCCTGCAGTCGTTTTCTTATGGTTGATCTTGTGGTCTGCGAGGTACTGGTTGTTCGCGTCGCGGAACGTAATCTGCAATTCCACCATCGCATCCTGGATCTGCTCGATATTGACGTCCCCAGACAACCGGTACTGCCGGCCTCCTTCTACTGTAAACTCCTGCATCGCTTGCGCATTGCTCCAGGCCACAAGGCCAGATGCTTCAATCTTTAACGCCCGATCGCCGCTCTGTGCCGGACTGTCGACTGTCGTTACTTGGCCTGTCCCTGAACTATCAACTGTGGTTCGCCAACCCGGCATAACCGTGCCGTCCGAATACTCGAATCCGCCATTAGCTACCAAATTGCCATCCGTACCATACTCAAAGCGCATGTTGTCCGTGTAGATGGTGCCGCCGGAGTTCTGTTGCAGGCCAATGATCCGTACCTGGGGTTCCGCGCGGACGGCTCCTTGTGGAATAGTCCCCTTCTGCTCCACCGTGATATAGCCGCTGATCGTCTGGTGAATATCCGTTGTTTGCTGGTCCAGGAGTACCCAATTGGCATCATGAAACAGTACCGCCACCTGCACGAATGCATCCGCTAGCGTTGAAACATCTACTTGCCCGGTTAAGGTATAATTCTGCCCGCCTTCCACTTCCACGCCTTGGCGAATATGCGCGCTCTGCCAAGCTTGCAGACCTGCTGCCTCAATCTTCATCGCCTTGCTGCCGCTGCTCACAGGTGAGTCCACAACCCCGATGCTGCCACTGCCGTCGTTGTGGGTTTGCCAGTCGATGGCTTCACTACCCGAGGCATATTCGAAATCACCGTTGGCCATCAAATTGGTGTATTCGGCATACCTCACTTCGATGTTATCCGCATAGATGATGCCGCCGCCGTTGTTCTCCGTCGCGACAAGCCAGACGTGCAACTCGGCCTTCACTGCCCCCTGCGGAATTGTACCGAATTTCTCCAAATGAATGTATCCTGTAGTCGTTTTCTTATGGTTGATCTTGTGGTCTGCGAGGTACTGGTTGTTCGCGTCGCGGAACGTAATCTGCAATTCCACCATCGCATCCTGGATCTGCTCGATATTGACGTCCCCAGACAACCGATATTGCCGGCCGCCTTCTACTGTAAACTCCTGCGTCGCTTGCGCATTGCTCCAGGCCACAAGGCCAGATGCTTCAATCTTTAACGCCCGATCGCCGCTCTGTGCCGGACTGTCGACTGTCGTTACTTGGCCTGTCCCTGAACTATCAACTGTGGTTCGCCA